>Ga0335085_10000819_pt1 | contig 77885 bp, 68 predicted proteins | sample Lox_Sample_45_FD_206712 | JGI IMG/M metagenome (GOLD analysis project Ga0335085, IMG submission 206712) | Soil microbial communities from Loxahatchee National Wildlife Refuge, Florida, United States - Lox_Sample_4.5 | ecosystem: Environmental > Terrestrial > Soil > Wetlands | place: USA... | reverse complement strand
TTGCTCGGCTGCGTCACAACCGTGTCGCTGCCGCGGGAGCATGGGAATGGGCGGTAATACTTCATTCTTTCTTGCGTGCTTTGTGAGACCGTTCCGCGGGTTGACAGCGCGGGGCGGGGAGGATTCATGCGGCGGTTCTTGACGCTTGTTTGTTTGTTGGGCCTGGCCATTCCGGCCGGCATTTCAATCTCCGGCTGCACCCGCAACCCGGCAGGCAACTATTGCAACGGCCTGGGATACGGCTTAAAGAAAACCGCCGTCGCCAGCCTGATTCTGCAGCCCCAGGTCGCGGGCATTTCGCTGGCGTACGGGCAGACCATCCAGGCGCAGTCGCCGTCAGCGCTCACCTGCGACGCGGAGCCGGCCTCGATTCCTTCCTCAGTCATCAGCTACGGCACTACGAATAATCAACTGGTTGATATCTCGCCACAAGGCAACATTTGTGCCGGCACTTGGAACCGGAACACCGGCGGCGGCATTCCCGACTATACCTATTGCTACTTCCCGAATCCGTTACCTTCGACCGGTGGCCTGCCTTATGCAATCGCGTATATCACTGCTACCGCAGAATCGGTGACATCAAACCCGGTCGCGGTTTATATCCACGCCCCAATTTCCAGCATCGGCTTGGTGAGTACGCCTCTCACTGGAGCCGCGCCAACGGGATGCTATTCGCAGAACCAGCAAGCGAAACTCGATGCCGACGCCTACTATAGCGCGGGCGGCACGCAGACTCTTCTTTGTGGACCGGGCTCTCTAAATCATCCGCTTTGTTCCAATTCCATCGGTACGCTGAGCTTCTCGGTCGGTACGTCCTCGGTTGCCACCATCGACCCTTCGACCAACGTCATTACTGCACAGCAGCCTGGCACGACGGCCATTAATGCGACAATCGCCCAATCCTCTTCGTCGGCTGGCTACTTCTCCACCTGCCCGCCCGCGTCGATCAGAATTGCTCTTGCCAACGGCGCCACCAAAGGCGTGGTCACCCAGGGCGTGCAGCAGAATCTGACCACCACGGTCCTTGACACGCAAGGGAATCCTATTACCGGGCTTTCCCTCGGTTACGAGTCCACCAACCCTATTGACATCACTGCAAGCGGCAGCGGTTCAATCGCCGCGGCATTCCCCGGCTCGGCAAGCATCAACGCCATTTGTGCTCCCGGCACCTGTAATCCCGCGCCGATTAACCAGCTCGGCACCAGTGGTACTGGATTGTCGATCAGCTCAAATCCTGTCAATATCGTTGTTCCCGGCACTACAAGCAACTTCGCCTGGTTCTCGGCTCCAGGCAAGTCGCTCTATTTTTCGTCGATTGAGCTGCTCACCGGCACGCCGGGAACTCTCGTCCGTCTGCCCTTTGTGCCGAACTCCATGATCATGGATCAGCTGGGCAACAACCTCTACTTCGGATCTCCTCGCGAGCTGATGGTCTACTCGACGGGCACAAACTCCATTACCAGGCAGGACACAGGCGCACCCGGCGTGGTGCTGGCCGTTGCGCCGAACGGCGATCAGTTGCTCATCAACGACCAGATACGCAATGTCTTCTATCTCTACAATTCCAGCTCCGGCGTAGGGTCCACTTTTGGCGGCCTCGGCGCCGCCGCAGCATTTACGCCCGATTCCAGCACGCTCTACATCGTCGATAGCGCGGCTCTCGGTGGTAATCACACGAATACGCTCTACGTCCACAGCGCAAGCTCCGGCTGGAGCACCTACGACCTTTCTGCATCCGGAGGCTCACAAAACCTGGCGGTCACCGTGCCGGGAATTGGAGCATATCTGGCCGGCAATCCTACGGTCGCGCACACCTGGTGCCCCACAGGCACGGTGGGCAATAACGCCAGCATCCAGTTCTACCCGCAGAGTGATTTGGTCAACCTGCTTACAAGCGTCTTGGGCGCCACCAGCGACGGCCAACATATTCTCGGTGCCACGCTCAATGGCAGCAGCATCACGCTCGGCGACATCGGCCTCGATATTCCACCCTCCAGCGCTCACCCCAATGCCCAGTGTCCTGAAACCATAACCGGGACTCCGCCCAACCAGGTACAGACCATGACGGCCTTGTCCACCAACCCCACGCTGAACGGATTACTGAATCTGACGGGGATTACGAACGCGTCGGCCATCAATCAGATTGTGACCGGTTCAGCGCCCACAACAGCTTCTGTCACCACTGCGGCGCCCATCGCATTTGTCACCTACAACACCCTTCCTGGCTCGACGACCGCGGCTCAGCTCCCGTACTATCTGCCGCAGTCCAACCACAGCGTCGGCCCGCTGGGCTATGTCACCTTTGCTGACAGCACATCTGCGACGCCACCGACAGCTCCGCTGGTGGGCGCGTTTTCCCCGGATAACTCGCTCTTTTTTGTCTCCACAGCCGGGGATAACGAGATTCACTTCATCGGCATTCCTCCCAATGTGAGCACCTCGGCTCCGCCAACGGAATCCCAGCCCGCGTACAGTCCCAATCTGCCCGCGTGCACGCCCGTCTCCGCCGGCGGCAGCGACGCAGGGTGTCTTTATCCAACGGCGCCTGGACCAAATACTGTTGTTCCAGCCACAGCCATCGGCGTCAAGCCGCGTAAGATCACCTAGTTGAGGTGCTACCCGGCTTCGCAAGCTAAAATCGACTCATGATTAAGGGCATTTCGTTTTTGCGTCCTGCGGGAGACGCAGCGGCCTACGAACGCCTCGCAAGCTTCTTTTCCGCGCTAGGCTTTGCCCCCGGCAAGGGTTGGAAAGAGGAAGGAAGCCGCGGGGCCTCGTTCCTGGCACCGCTCGGCAATCTCGAATTCGTCGACGGAAAATTCCCGCCGGTAGCCGATGTCCTGATTGAAGTCACTTCGCTCGATTCCATCCACCAGGTCGCAGCAGCGTGGTTGCGGGCGCAGGGTGGCGATGCCGCCGTGGCTCGCCTCTCGGCGATCACTGAAACGCATTGGCGCTCCCGGCTGTTTACCGTTGAGCCCGAACCGGGATTTCGCTTCAGCTTCTGGGCCTGGTCGGATCCGGTCAAGGGCAAACCCGTGGCTCTCGAAGGGGATCTTTCTGCCGCCGGAATGAAGTTTGCGGTCATCGTTGCGCGATGGAACGCTGTCATCACCGACCGGCTCCTGGATGGCGCACTCGATGCGCTGCTGCGCAGCGGCGCTGACCGCTCCGATATTGAAGTTGTGCGGGTTCCCGGTGCATGGGAGATCCCTGCCGCCGCCCGTGCTTGCGCTGCTGGCCGTCGCGCCCACGCCATCATCGCCCTCGGCTGCTTGTTACGCGGCGAAACAGCGCACTACGAGGCCATCTACAACGAAGTTGCGCGCGGCATCGGCCAGTCGCAGCAGGAGACTGGGGTACCCCACAGCTTCGGCGTTCTCACCTGCGAAAATCTCGAGCAGGCCCTCGACCGCGCCGGCGTAAAATCCGGCAACAAAGGTTTCGAAGCTGCCGTGGCTGCCATCGAGATGGTCAATCTGCAAAAGAAGCTGCATCCAGGCGGCCCCGCTTGACCTCCCACCATCGCCGCAAGTCCCGCGAACTCGCAATGCAGATGCTTTTTCAGGCAGATCTCGGGCGCCAATCGCCCGATCAAGTACGCGCTACATTCTGGAAGTCCGGCGAATCCGTTGAGCCGGAGGTCCGCGGCTTTGCGGAAGATCTCTTTCGTGTTGCAGAAGCTGAGCACAAGCAGATTGACGAACTCATCAGCGCGCACTCTCAACATTGGCGCCTCGATCGCATGCCGGCCGTCGATCGCAACCTTCTCCGCATGGCTGTCGCCGAGCTCATCGGCTTCAAATCCACTCCATTTCCCATCGTCATCAACGAGGCGCTTGAGATCGGCCGCCGTTACTGCGCGCCCGAATCCATCAACTTCCTGAACGGTGTCCTTGATTCAGTGGCGCGAAGCCTCATCGCCCGGTAAACGTCCAATCTCTAGGCCAGCTTCATACCCAGCTGCCGCGCCCGCTCCAGCGTGCGCGCTGAGAGCACCGGCTTTGGCTCGCCCGCAACCAGGCCGATCCACAACTTGCCCACGGGCCTCGCCCCCAGCATCCGCGCCGCCAACCGCAGTGCTCGCGCGGCTCCTGTCGCTATCGGGATCAAGAATCCCGGCATCCCGGCTGATGCAACCAGCACCGCTTTGCGCGGTTGCAGCTTGTTGCGCAGCACGGGTCCCTTCTGTTTCCACGGCCAGTAAGCATATCCAAGCAGTCGCTCAAGGAATCGCCGAAAAATCGCAGTTACGTTGTAGTAGTTCACTGGAGAAGCCAGCACCACTGCGTCGGCTGTCTCAATCGCCGTCAGCATCGACTCCAGATCGTCTTCCTGCGCGCACTTGCACCGAACCTCGCCGGGTAACTGTGTGCATGCGCGGCAGTTCTTGCAGAATTCGAGATGTTGCTCTTTCAGGCGAAAGATCTGGGTGACAGCGCCCTTCGCTCTTGCCCCGTCCAGGATCGCCTCCACGGCAATGTCCGTCGCTCCGCCTCGCCGGTAGCTGCCCACTACAGCGACCACTCGTGCGCTCATTTGTCCCCAACCTTTCAGGCGCACAGATTATCCGACGGCTCATTGCCGCGCCGTGATCCCGCGCACGTGGATTCGCGCTTCATCGGCAACGGTAGTTCGAGCCCAACGCAACATTCCCCCTGTTATCCTTGATACTGTGATCCATCGTCTCCGCGATAAAGGATTGCTGAGCGTCTCGCTCCTCCTGGCTTTCTGTTTCAGCGCCTGTCACAAGGAAGAGCAGGCGGTTGAAGGCGTGGCCAAACACGCCGAGAAGGCGGAGCACCAGGCTCAGGCTACCGCCACCGAGCGCGATCAGGAACGCACGCAGCTTGAGCAGATTCCGCTGCCCACCAAAAGCCTTTATGTTGATATCCACGACCCCGCAGCCTGGCAAAATCCCTTCCTATCCGTCGGCGCCGACACCCTCGCACTCCGCATTATGCTTCCCGATGAAAACCCAGCCCCGGCTGGCGAAGGATCCCTGCTGCGACCCGCCGCGGCGCGCCGCCAGGAACTCCAGTTGCGCCTCTCCGACCTCGCTGAAGCCGTCGTCGCCATTCCTCCCGGCGCTTGGCACTACGGCCGCGTCATTGCAGTCGCCGAATCGTCCAACGCCGCTCCGCAAGATCGGCCCATGGTCCGCCGCAACGTTGAAACGGTGATCCGGCAACTCAACGATCTTGGCATTGTCGTGGAAGAGTGGCCCTCACGCTGAAGCCGCGACTCCTGCGGCCCCCCCCACGCGGTACCATTCCAACGTGAGCACGTCTTCGTTTTCCATACTGCCTAATTCCGCTCCGCTCGATCATGAGCGTTTTTCGGCCCATCACGAGCTTGAATCTCTCCTGAAAAAGTCGATCCGCGGCCAAATCCGATTCGATCAGGGCTCGCGGGCGCTGTATGCTGCGGACGCCTCGAACTATCGCCAACTTCCCATCGGTGTCATCTTCCCGCGGGATGCGGCCGATGTTGAAGCGGCTCTGGCCGCCTGCCGCGCCACCGGGGCCGCGGTCCTGCCGCGCGGCGCGGGTACCAGCCTCGCTGGCCAGTGCGTGAACGTCGCCGTAGTCTTTGACTATTCCCGCCACATGAATGGGCTCACTTCCATCGATCCCGGGGCCAAGCTCGCCCGCGTTGAGCCAGGCATAGTGCTTGACCGCCTTCGCGACGCCACCGAACTCCATCACCTCACATTTGCGCCCGACCCCGCCACCCACTCCCGATGCACCCTCGGCGGCATCATCGGCAACAATAGTTGCGGCGTGCACGGCCTGCTCGGCGGCAAAGCCGTCGACAACGTTGAATCACTCGATATCGTTCTCTACGATGGCACCCGGATGACGGTCGGAGCCACTCCGCCTGCTCAACTCGACGCTCTCATTCGCGCCGGTGGCCGAGTGGGCCAGATCTACGCCGGCCTCGCGCGCATTCGCGATCGCTATGCCGCGCTGGTTCGCAAAAAATTTCCCCGCATTCCTCGTCGCGTCTCTGGCTATAACCTCGACGAGCTGCTGCCCGAGAACAACTTCCATGTAGCGCGCGCGCTGGTGGGCTCTGAAGGAACATGCGTTAACATCGTCTCCGCCACACTTAACCTCGCCGCGAGCCCTCCCTATCGTGTGCTCACAGTGCTTGGCTTCAACGATCCGTTTCTTGCCGCCGACGCTGTTCCGCTCGCACTTGAACACAAGCCCATCGGACTTGAAGGTTTTGACTATCTGCTGGTCGATTTCATGCGGCGCAAGGGACTGGCCCTGCGCGAACTGGATGAGCTGCCGGAAGGCGTCGGCTTCCTGCTTGTTGAAGTGGGAGCCTGGTCGGCCGAAGAGGCTCAGGCGAAAGCCGAGTCGGTGGCCCGCGCCTCGCAAATATGGCCTTCGCCTCCCATGGCGCACATCTGCACGCCGTCTGAAGCAAAGTCGGTCTGGCACGTGCGTGAATCCGCTCTCGGAGCCATGGTTTTTGTTCCTGGCGAGCCAGACCGGTGGGAAGGCTGGGAGGATGCCGCCGTTCCTCCCGAGAAGCTCGGCGGCTACCTGCGCGCCATTAACGAGCTCATGAGCGAGTACGGCTACCGCAGTCCTCTCTACGGTCACTACGGGCAGGGCTGCGTTCATACTCGCATCAACTTCGACTTCAATACTGTCGAGGGCGTTCGCCTCTACCGCGAGTTCATTGATCGCGCCGCCGACGTCGTGCTCTCCTTCGGCGGGTCGCTTTCGGGCGAACATGGCGACGGCCAGTCCCGCGCGGCCCTTCTTCCCAAAATGTTCGGTCCCGAACTCATTGAGGCCTTCCGCGAATTCAAAATGCTTTGGGATCCCGACAACCGCATGAATCCCGGCAAACTGTCGGATGCCGTTCGCGTCTACGACCCCACGGAAAACCTCCGCCACACTCCATCTGCGGCCCAAAGGGGTGTGCCAGGTCCTGATTCCGGAACCTGGGAGACTCATTTCGTGTTTTCAAAGGACAACGGCTCTTTCAAGCGCGCAACGGAACGCTGCGTCGGCGTCGGGTCGTGCCGGAACACCCAAGGCGGCGTTATGTGCCCCAGCTATCGCGCTACGGGCGAGGAGCAACACTCTACGCGAGGCAGGGCACGTTTGCTTTGGGAGATGCTTGCCGGAGCGCTTCGCGACGAAGGATTTCAAAGCGACGCCGTCCACGAGGCTCTCGACCTCTGCCTCAGTTGCAAAGCCTGCAAATCGGAGTGCCCTGTCCAGGTCGACATGGCCGAGTACAAGTCGGAATTCCTTGCCCAGCGCTACAAGGGTCGCCTGCACCCGCTCCATCACTACATCTTTGGCTTCGCCGACCGCCTCGCCCGCTACGGCTCACTGGTGCCGGCGCTGACCAACGCTCTGCTTACGGGTCCCCTTACCAGCCCTCTCGTCAAGCGCATCGCCGGCGTGGCACAGGAGCGGCAGCTTCCCCGACTGGCCCGAAAGAGTTTCCTGAAAACTCGAGAATCATTGGAGGCCGCCTCAAAGCCCTTCCAAGAAACTGCCGCACCGCAGGTGTTGCTCTGGCCTGACACTTGGAACAACTACTACCACCCGCAAACTCTCGCCGCGGCCCAAACCGTACTCATGCGGGCGGGATTCCAGGTTGAAACTCCGCGCGGCCACCTCTGCTGCGGGCGTCCCCTTTATGATTTCGGCTTGCTCGGAGCTGCACGTTCTTATCTGGCGCGCGTGCTCGACCGCATGGCTCCCCATATTGACGCGGGTCTGCCCTTTATCTTTCTCGAACCAAGCTGCGCCAGCGTCTTCAAAGACGAATTACTTGAGCTTTTCCCGAATGACCCGCGCGCCCAGAGGCTGAGCAGGCAAGTCTGGCTGCTCGCCGATTGGCTCTTGTCCCAGGCTCCGGATTTTGCCGCGGGAACCATTTCAGGCAGCCTGGAAGGCGCGCAGATTCTAGTTCACGGTCATTGCCATCACAAAGCGGTTTTTGGCGGATCTGGCAATGAGATCGCGATGCTTCGCAAGACGGGGGCCAAGGTAGAAGCCATCGAAGCCGGTTGCTGCGGTATGGCGGGGCCTTTCGGCTTTGAAGCAGACAAATTTGAAGTATCGCGCGCCATCGCCAATCAGGATCTGCTTCCGGCGGTTCGCTCACTTGGTCCCACCACAATCGTCGTTGCCGACGGCTTCAGTTGCCGCGAGCAGATTGATCAGCTTGGCCACGTGCGCGCCCTTCATTTCGCCGAAGTTCTCGCTCGTTCCTGCGGTTGCGGCGGTTGATGTGTGTCCGGTCTTTGGTCGGTCATGCCTTCCGATACTGGCTCGCCGGCATAGGTCTCCCGGCTGGTACATTCGCCGGTCCTTTCAACAGAAGCCAGCCGCAGCCAGTGGCCTATCTGCGCTAAACTGAAATGGCTCGACATCTTCATGCATCAAACAAGTTGAGCGAAGATGGAGGTTTGGTTATGGCAGAAGAAGGCAAAGGCTCCGGATTGGCGTGGTTCTTGGCTGGGCTGGGCATTGGCGCCCTGGTCGGCATTCTTTATGCTCCCAAGAGCGGCAAAGAAACCCGCGAAGACATTGCGAATGCCTCTAGGGAAGGCGCCGAGTATCTTAAGGCCCGTTCGCGTGAGGCCGCGGAGAATGTTGGCGCCTTCGTCGACAAAAGCAAACAGCAGGTGAGCGCTTTTGTTGATAAGAGCAAAGAGCAGGTGAGTGCTTTTGTCGACAAAAGCAAGGAGCAGGTGGGCGAGTACGTGGATCGGGGCAGGGAAGTCGTCGATCGGGGTCGTGCACAGTGGGAGGAGTTCGTGGAACGGGGCAAAAACCTTGTGGCCGACCAGAGCAACCGGGTCTCCGCCGCTGTCGATGCCGGCCGCCAGGCGTATCAGTCCGCCAACAACGAGCCTGAAACGCACGAGTACTGAGCCTGGGCCCGGTCCCGTCCGAACGGAAGACCGGCCTCATGCCTCTTTCTTCCAGCATCGCCCTGCGCGAAGGCCAGTGAGTAATGGGTTGAGCGCCAGTTCTGGGCCGCGGCTGATTCAGAGTCGCTTTGTCCCTGAGCCGGCGCAATTCAATTCGGCACCGGTGACGGTTGTGCGGCGCAGCGACTTGCTCCTCCAAGCGGGGTTGCCGGACACCGGACTCCAGGCCTGGGAGAATTGCTGGTGTAACAAGCAACAAACGCCCGCAACCGCTTCGAGCCGCTGTTCTTGCCGCATCGGCCATCCAAGGAAGTGGCTCTGAAACGGTTGATACATACCCGCAGAGCATCTGTGCGAGGTCAATACGATGCAACATTTCGCAAGTCAGACCTTTGAATTGGTTCTTCTCGCAGTCGTCGCCATGGCCCTTCTGTTTCAGACGGTCATTCTGATTGCCCTTTTCATTGCAATACGTAAGGCGGTCACTTCCACCAAGGAACAGATTGAGAGTATACGGTCGACAGTCACGCCGCTGATCGAGAATTCCTACACCCTTCTCACACGCATCGGGCCCCGGATTGAAAAGACCACAGAAGATCTTTCTGCGATTACTCATGCGGTCCGGTTGCAAACGAATCACGTACAGTCCGCCAGTACCGAGATCATTGCACGCGTTCGCGCGCAAGCCGCCCGCCTCGATACGCAGGTCACGGAACTTCTCGATACGCTCGATCGCGCCGGCAATTACTTGTCCGACACCGTCGCCAGGCCTATGCGTCAGCTCTCCGCTATCCTGGCCTCTGTCAGGGCGGCAGTTGAGTCTTTTCGCAACAACGACTCCGTTCCACGATCGCAAGCAGCCGGCAATGCGGGCGACAACGATATGTTTGTGTAGCTGGGCGCAACGCCATCGTAGCTTGGGGCGCAGTAATTCATGCGTGTACTCGAACCATCGCAAATCGGATACAGCGACATCTATAAACTCATGATCGGCATGATCGTGCCGCGGCCCATCGCCTTCGTCTCCACCGTCGATGCAGCCGGCATTCGAAATCTGGCGCCGTTCAGCTATTTCACCGCGTGCAGCTCCAATCCCCCCATGGTCTGCTTTTCAACGACGGTACGCTCTGGTCCGCGTCCCCACAAGGACACGCTCGAAAATGTCAGGGCAACCGGTGAATTTGTCGTCAACATCGTCTCGGAAGAATTCGCAGAGAAAATGAATATGACCTCGGCCGAAGTTCCGCCAGAAGTGGATGAGTTTTTGCTTTCAGGCCTCACTCCAATTGCGAGCGATCTCGTCAAACCTTCGCGCGTGGCCGAAAGCAAGGCCCAGATGGAGTGCCGCCTGCGTCAAATCATCACTGTCAGCGATAAGCCTGGCGGCGGCTTTCTGATTCTCGGCGAAGTCCTGCGTTTCCACGTCCTCGAATCGCTCCTCGACGGCTACAAAATCGATCCCGACAAACTGAAAGCCATTGGTCGCATGGGCGGGCCCACCTACGCCCGTACTCGCGACCGCTTCGAAATGCAGCGGCCGATATAGTAGAGTGTCTGCCTTTCGTTGAGGACAACCGGAAGAACTCTGGCTAATACGAGCAGGGGTTCCTTTGAGTTTCTAACCTATTTCAGAGCCACGTAAGCTTTGGACGGCTCTACAACTGGTTGCATAAACCCCGTTTTGAAAGGGCACGGCTTTAGCCGTGCCGTAAAAGGCGCATAAATAGCGGGCTTTAGCCCCCGAGGGATGATTTTGCAAATGCCCGAACGATCTATGTAACCAGTTCTAGACAATCCAGCCGCCGCCCACAACCTCGTCGCCGTCATAGAAAACGGCAGACTGTCCCGGCGTCACCGCTCGCTGCGGCTCATCGAAGGTGGCAACCACTTCGTCTGCGCCTGCCGCCTCCAGCATGGCCCACGCTGGCTCATGGCGGTGGCGAATCTTCGCCTTCACGCGCATCGATCCAGTCAAGCCGGCAATGCTGATCCAGTTCATCTGCCGCGCCCGCAGCGTCTGCGTGGCCAGCTCTGCATCGGCCCCCACCGTCACGCGATGGTTCGTGGGATCGATCTTTAATACATAAAGCGGCGACGGCGACGCGACACGCAGTCCCTTGCGCTGCCCCACCGTGAAGTTGAAGATTCCATCGTGCCGCCCGATCACCTCGCCACTCGATGCCACAAGTTCGCCGGTCTTCTCCGGATTCGATTCGCCCTGTTCCTCGAGGTAAGCCGCCAAAAACTGCTTGTAATCGCCGCCAGGAACGAAGCAGATTTCCTGCGAGTCAGGCTTCTCCGCCAATCGTAGGCCATGCTTTCGCGCGATCTCGCGCACCTCGGCCTTTGTCATCTGCCCGAGAGGAAAAAGCGTCCGCGATAACTGTTCTTGCGTGAGCCCGAACAGGAAATACGTCTGATCCTTGGCCAGATCCTTGGGCCGCTTCAAAATCCACCGCTCACGCACCAGATCAAACTCGTTGATCGCGTAATGTCCCGTTGCGATCCGCTCCGCGCCAATGCTTCGCGCCGTCTTCAGCAGTTGATCAAACTTCAGATGGTTATTGCAGAGCGAGCAGGGAATCGGCGTGCGCCCGGCCAGGTATTCGTCTACGAATGGCCGAATAACGTCTCGCTCAAAGCGTTCCTCCTGGTTCACCACGTAATAAGGAATCCCCAGGTGCTCCGCTACATGACGCGCATCGTACACATCATCAAGCGAACAGCATCGCCCTGCCTTCGGCGCATCCGGAATCCCATGCTTCCCCGCAAGCCGTGTCTGATCCCAAAGCTGCAGGGTCAGCCCCACTACGGTATGGCTCGGCGCGCCATCGTCCACGCCGCGGGCGAGAATCGCCGCCGCAGTCGAGGAGTCCACCCCGCCCGACATCGCCACCGCTATGGTTGTGTGTTCTGTCAATGTGAATCCTTCTACGGGGCCGGGTCTGCCGTCAAAACTTCGAAACCTATCGGATCCGTGCGCAACCAACCCTCTGGGCTAGCTACCTCTGCATAGACGGTATACTTGCCGGGAGCACTGAGGTCATAAAAGTAACTAAGTAGAGCAGATCCCTTGAATGTGCCACCAGGATTGAGCGTCACGCTCGCCACAAGAGTACATCCTAAAGGCGACTCCCCAGGCAGGAGTCTATTTGTGTGGTCACGTTCAATGAACGTCGTCGTCGGCTCGCCCTTCTCCCCTTGTACATAGAATCGGTCCGTAGCACAACCGTTTACTGTGACGGCATGATCGCTAACGTTCTGAATCGTAAGGATGACCTTCGGCGACTCGCCGACATGAACTTGTCTCTTTTCCATCGTGATCGTCACGAGTAAGTAATTTGACTCATGTGCGGGAATAACCTTTTGGGCATTCAATTCGACGCACCCACCGTTGAATGCCGCAGCCATGCCGCCAAGCCAGAGTAAATAGCAAAATACTTTCATTGCAGTTACTCCTTTGACGCTGTGAAACCATTATCATCCCAGTGCACCTGCAGTTTCCGGCGCAAGCGCCCGCAAGTGCTCCACGGCCTCGGGAACTACCTTCAGTACGTAGTCAACATCCTCATTCGTCACCGTCTTCAGCAGGCTGAAGCGCAAACTCGCACGCGCCGCGTTCTTATCGAGCCCCATCGCCATCAGCACGTGGCTCGGCTCAGTCGAACCGGAATGACACGCCGATCCGCCGCTCACCGCAACGCCCTTCAGGTCCAGCGCGATCACCAGGGCCTCGCCCTCCACCTGCTCGAAGCGAATGTTCGTTGTATTGGCGGCGCGCGGCGCGCCTGCGCCATTTACGCCCGTCCCGGCAATCTGTAGAATCCCTGCTTCTAACCGGTCGCGTAGCGCGCTGACCCGATCGATCGTTCCGTTGCCCAGGCTTTCCATCGCCAGTTCGGCGGCCTTTCCTAACCCTACGATGCCTGGCACATTCAAGGTTCCTGCGCGGTGCCTCCGTTCGTGGCTGCCGCCCACCATCAGCGACTCCACCGGCGTGCCGCGCCGAACAAACATCGCACCCACACCCTTTGGGCCGTGTACCTTGTGGGCACTGATTGAACACAGGTGGCACCCGAAGCGCTGCACGTCAAACGCGATTTTGCCCGCCCCCTGCACGGCATCGATATGGAAATACGCACCGGCCTTCGCGGCAACCTGTCCGATTTCCTCCACCGGCTGCAGCACGCCCGTCTCGTTATTTGCCAGCATCACGCTGATCAAGGTCCTGCGGGAATCGCCTGGCCGCGTCTCAGGCCCGATTGCCCGCCGAATCTCCTCCGGATCGATCAGCCCATCCGTCCTCGGGCCCACAAGCGTTACGTCTACGCCGCGCTCGGCGACACGATCGGCAGCTCGCAATACGGCAGAGTGCTCAATCGATGTCGTGATGAAATGGTCGCCCGGTCGCAGCAATCCAAAGATCGCTGTGTTGTCGCCTTCTGTGCCTCCGGAATTGAAAACCACTTCTGCCTCGCGGCAGTTGAAGAACCGCGCCAGCATCTCGCGCGCCGTGTCCACCGCCTTACGCGCATGCTGTCCCTGCAAGTGAATTGACGACGCATTGCCAAATTCTTCCATCCAGTACGGACGCATCGCTTCCAGCACCTCTGGTAGCAAAGGTGTTGTCGCATTCGCATCACAATAGACCCGGCGCATCTTCGCTTGCTCCTCCTCTAAATTGTACGGGGAATCCGATCACAACGCGAATCGGGCCTCATCGGCGCAGTCGCTGCTCCCGTTTAGAATGCGAGAAGTGCACCTTCAAGTCCCGGTGCTCGCCCGAATGAGCCAAATGACGTCTTCGCCATCGAGTCCTGCTGCCTCTCCCCGCATTCTCATCGTCGGCAACGCCGGCCAGCTCGGTCGTGAGCTGGAAAGCATCTTTGCCGGGGGCGGACCGATCATTGCCGTCGATCGTGAATCCGTGGACCTCGCGGATGCCGACCAAACTCGGGCGCTCGTCCGTCGCGCTGCGCCCGATCTCATTCTGAACGCCGCTGCCTACACGGCCGTCGATCGCGCTGAATCCGAGTCTGAGCTCGCTTACGCCATCAACGCCCATGCGCCCCGTATCCTCGCTGAAGAAGCTCTCAAGCGCGATGCCCTTCTCGTCCACTACTCCACTGATTACGTCTTTGACGGCGGCAAGCCGGAGCCGTGGGTCGAAACGGATTCACCCAACCCGTTGAATGTTTATGGCGCCAGCAAACTGGCCGGCGAGCAGGCCGTCGAGAAGATGGGCGGCAAGTTCCTCATCTTTCGTACCAGTTGGGTCTACGGTCCGCACGGCAACAACTTCCTGCTCACCATGCTGCGCCTTGGCCGCGAGCGCGATCGACTGTCTATCGTGGACGACCAGGTAGGCGCGCCAACCACATCTATCGAACTAGCCCGCGCCACGCATCAGATCGTCACTGGCATCCACGCGGGCCGCTTTGGTGCGCCATCTGAATGGGCCGGGCTCTACCACATGACTTGCGGAGGCTCCGTTTCCTGGTGCGGTTTCGCCCAGGCCATCTTCACCCGCGCCGCAGAGCTCATGGGCGGCAAGATCCCGCAAGTTACGCCGATTCCCACCAGCGAATATCCCACTCCTGCCAGGCGCCCCCTCAACTCCGTTCTGTCCAACGATAGACTCCTCTCGCGTTTCGGAATCCAACTTCCAACTTGGGAGATCGCCCTTGACGAAGTTGTGCAGTCATTACAAAAGCGCGCTCAAGAATAACGAGGAGCAACTTCAATTCTCTGGACGCGGCGATCCGTCTCGAAAACTCTGAATTGAAATCGCTGCGGACTGAAATCCGCCCTCTCCGCAGGAAGCATCAACCTTGCTCTGGCCAGGGATGGGAATACATCTCCAGTAACATTCGCGCTGCGCGGAACGATGTGGTCCGCCCCTCCGCAACATCCCGCTCCAGTGCCTCCATGCTGTGGCGCACCGCGGGATGTGTGTCGAACCGCTGCCGCAGTGCGTGTTCGATCATCTCGTGCATCCAGCGCTTTTGTTGCGCGCGCCTCGCCCTTGCGAGCCAGCCGTTTGCTCGCGTCAGGCCAATGTACTCCAGCACGCTTTTCCACAGTTGCGGAACGCCTTTGCCTGTAACGGCCGAGCAGGTGATCGCCCGAGGCGTCCAGCCTGATTCCGCCGCAGGAAAGAAATGCAGCGCATTCTCCACCTCGGCACGAGCACGTTCGGCCGCCGCTGCATTTGCGCCGTCCGCCTTATTCACGGCCACAAGGTCCGCCAGTTCCATCACCCCGCGCTTGATTCCCTGCAACTCGTCGCCGGCCCCGGCCAGTGTCATCAGGAGGAAGAAATCCACCATCTCGTGCACGGCCGTTTCCGACTGCCCTACGCCAATGGTCTCGACCAGGATATTTTTGTATCCTGCCGCCTCGCACAGCAGCATGGCTTCGCGCGTCCGCTGCGCTACACCACCTGCCATGCCTCGCGACGGCGAGGGCCTGATAAACGCCATTTGGTTGGCGGCCAATGCGGGCATGCGTGTTTTATCGCCGAGGATGCTGCCCCCCGAAAGCTGGCTGCTCGGGTCAATCGCCAGCACTGCCACCGTTTGCTTCTGTTCGCGAATCAGGAAGCAACCCAACGCTTCAATCAGGCTGCTCTTGCCCGCGCCAGGTACGCCGGTAATCCCCACGCGAATCGACTTCCCGCTGTGCGGCAGGCAATCTTCCACAATCTGCTCGGCAAGTTCCCGGTCTGTTTCGCGTGCGCTTTCGATGAGCGTTACGGCACGCGCCAATAGCGCCCGGTCTCCGCGTAGAATCCCGTCAACATACTCCCCGCGCGAAAGCGGCATCCGCTTCTTTGATACGTGCGGCGCGTCCGGCACTCCACATCCAGCAACTTCGCGCAACGCGCTCTTCATGGGATCCACCTTCTCGGTTCCTTCAACCAACCACAGCGGCACTCAGCAGCTCGAGGATCCTTTGTGCAGCCAGAGGAATCACCGTGCCCGGCCCAAATATCCCTGCTACGCCGGCCTCATAAAGAAACTTGTGATCCTGCGGCGGAATCACTCCGCCAACGACTACCGGAATGTCGCCCCGGCCTAGCGCGCGCAACTCCAGGATCAGTTGCGGCACCAGAGTCTTGTGCCCTGCGGCCAGGCTCGATACCCCAACCACATGGACGTCGCTCTCCACAGCAAAGCGGGCGACTTCGTGAGGAGTTTGGAAGAGCGATCCGATATCCACGTCGAATCCGATATCCGCGAATGCCGTCGCAATCACCTTGGCGCCCCGATCGTGCCCATCCTGGCCGATCTTTGCCACAAGAATGCGCGGCCGCCTTCCTTCGGCGCACTCGAACTCTTCCACCATGCGGCGCGCCTTCTTGAACTCCTCCGCGTTTGCGCTGGCCATAGAGTACACGCCCGTGATCGCGCGTTGCGTCGCTTCGTAACGGCCCCATACCTTCTCGAGTGCCAGCGAAATTTCGCCAAGCGTCGCGCGTTGCCTCGCCGCCGCCACGGCAAGCTCCAGAAGATTTCCTTCGCCATCCGCAGCACACCGTTTCAACTGTTCCAGCGAGTCGCGCACAGCCTCGCTATTGCGCTCGCGCTTCAGTTGCTCCAGTCGTTCTACCTGTGCCCGGCGCACCGCATCATTGTCGATATCGAGTACCGGAATCTCCGGCTCCTCCGGCGCTGCATACGCGTTGACGCCCACAATCACATCGCGCCCCGAATCAATTCCGGCCTGTCTCCGCGTCGCCGCCTCTTCAATCCGCATCTTGGGTAAGCCGGTTTCAATGGCCTTGGCCATTCCACCTAATCCTTCAATCTCTTCGATCAAGTCCCAAGCCGCATGCATCAACTCGTGCGTCAGCCGCTCCACATAATACGATCCTGCCCACGGGTCCACCACATTAGCAATTCCAGTCTCGGCCTGCAGATAAAGCTGCGTGTTGCGCGCAATCCGCGCTGAAAAATCCGTCGGCAAAGCCAGCGCCTCATCCAGCGCGTTCGTATGCAGCGATTGCGTGTGCCCCAAGGCCGCGGCCAGTGCCTCCACGCACGTCCGCACCACGTTGTTGTACGGGTCTTGCGCCGTCAGGCTCCATCCTGAGGTCTGCGAGTGTGCCCGCAAGGCCAGCGATTTGGGATTCTTTGCGCCGAACGACTTCACAATCTTGGCCCACAGCACCCGCGCGGCCCGCATCTTGGCAATCTCCATAAAATGGTTCATGCCAATGCCCCAGAAGAACGAGATCCTTGGCGCAAAATCGTCGATATCGAGCCCCGCCTTTATGCCCGTCCGCAAGTATTCCAATCCGTCGGCTAATGTGTATGCCAGCTCCAGCTCCGCTGTCGCGCCCGCCTCCTGCATGTGGTAGCCGCTCACGCTGATGCAATTGAACTTTGGCATCTTCACCGCGCAGTACCGAAAGATGTCGGCGATGATCCGCATCGATCCTTCAGGCGGATAGATATAGGTATTGCGGACCATGAATTCTTTCAGTATGTCGTTCTGAATGGTCCCGCTCAACTGCGCGGGCGCCGCTCCCTGTTCCTCTGCTGCAACGATGTAAAACGCCATGATTGGCAGCACCGCGCCGTTCATCGTCATCGACACCGACATCTGATCGAGCGGAATCCGGTCGAAAAGAATCTTCATGTCGAGAACCGAATCAATTGCGACTCCGGCCTTGCCGACATCTCCCGCCACGCGCTCGTGGTCCGAATCGTACCCACGGTGCGTCGGCAGATCGAACGCCACCGAAAGCCCCCTCTGACCGGCAGCCAGGTTCTTGCGGTAAAACGCATTTGACTCCTCGGCCGTCGAAAATCCTGCATACTGCCGGATCGTCCACGGCCGCAACGCGTACATGGTGCTGTACGGGCCCCGAAGGAACGGCGGAACTCCCGCCGCATACTCCAGGTGTTCCAGGCCCGCCAAATCCGCACTTGTATAGAAATTCTTCAGAGCGATGTGCTCGGGCGTGAGGTGCTCTTCGGTCTTGGACTGAGCGCCCGATTCCTGCGATGCCTTTCCTCTCATTGCGTCAATTGAATCGATCCCGGGCCGCCAGTCGATGTTTGTAGAATTCGGACGCATCGTCAGCCCTTTGACTTTCTCAGTTGTCCCTGGCCCCTGTTTTGGGGCCCGGAATCCACCGAATTCTCAATTCCCAGTCGCTTCTGCCAATCGGTCAGCACTTCTACCGCATTGCTGCGTAAATGCACAAAGTCCGCGATTCCCGCTGCCTTGAGCTGCTCGGCACTCTCCGGATTCCCCGCCACGATCACCGGAGTCTCGCGTCTGAGTTCCTTCACCGCGGGCATCAATTCGGCTGTAAGCCCCGCATACTCCGCGTCAGAGCTGCACAACACAATCACATCGCTCTCCGCGACTGCGATGGCTGCCGCTTTTGTGAATCTCCGTGTCTCAATCTCAAATCCCGCGCATGCGAAAAAGTTCCTTGCAAAGTCCGAGCGCGCCATGCGCATCTTCATGTCGCCGATCTCGGCCAGCAATACATGCGGCGTCCTGCCCCCGGTAGCCGCGTGTCTTTCCGACCGCAGCCGTAACTCTTCAAACTCCCGCGCGCAACGCTTCGTGTTCTTCATTTGTCTGGCGTCAATGCGCCCCAGCACCCGCTCCGACGGATTCGCGAATTGATTAGTCCCGACGATTACGCGCCGTCTTGCCAGCACGGATTTTTCGCTCGCCACCGAGCCGCTTGTCAAAATCCTGTTGATAACGCCTGCCGCCATCGCCTTGCGGTAGCCGCCCAGCTCTTCAATTTCCTGCATGCGATTCCAACCCCCACGCGCCAGAGCGTCGGTCAGTGCCTCCACATAGTACGATCCGCCCGCTGCATCAGCCACATGCCCGAGCCATGCCTCGTGCTTCAGCAGCAGTTGCGTATTCCGCGCCAGCCGGCGGCTCGCTCCATCCGGCCGTTTGTAGCATTCGTCGAATGGCGCCACAACCACTGAGTCTGCCCCGCCCAAAATTGCGGCCATCGCCTCTGTTGTTCCGCGCAAGATGTTCACATGCGGGTCGTAAACCGTCGCATTCCGGCGCGAAGTGCGGGCCGCAATCCTCGCGCGTGAGCCTTGTCCCACGACTCCAAAGCTCTGGGCCGCGCGTGCCCACATCATGCGCAAGGCCCGCAGTTTCGCAATTTCAAAAAAGTAATTCGTCCCAATGGCGAAGTGAAAAGAAATAGCCGCTGCAACGTGCTCCAGGTCTGCCTTGCGCTCCTGCATCGCGGCCAGAAAGTCGATCCCCGCAGCCAGCGCGAAGCCGATCTCTTCAACTGCCGTGCCACCCCGCTCCTCAAAAACCTCCGCGTGAATCGTAAACGGCACAAATCCCACTGGCGATGCTGCAATTGCGTCCGCAGCGAACTCCAGGCTCTTGAGAGCGTCGGACCCTGTTGAAACAGGTGCCCGTTTGTGCCCCTTCATCCAACCCGCCAAAAGCCGGATCAGCCGCTCATCCGCGTGCTCAAAATGCAGAGGAATCTCATCCAGATTGGCAACCAGCAGCTTCAGCTCGGCGGCACTTTCAACTTGAACTGCTCCGAACGATACTTCATCAGCCCCTGCAGCAATCGCGTCTCGCGCGGCCTGGTTGGCTTTTGCCAAATCTGTAACATCAATCTCTTCCCGTATTCGCCATCCGCCGCGGGCGCGCACACCGCGCCGGTATGGGAATTCTCCGGGCGCTGCATCCAGATTCGCTAGTCCCTTCAAATCGGCAGTGCGATAGTAAGGCCTTACCGCGAGGCCTTCGTCCGTATGCCAGATCAGCTTTTTCTCGTAATCGGTGCCCTTCAAATCGCGTGCGATGGCCGCTTCCCACTCCGCGGTGCCGACCGGCGGAAACTCCTCAAGCAAATGTTCCGTTGCCATCTTCTCTCACTTGCCCTCAGGGTCCTCGACCATCTCGATGAGGAATCCAAACGCGCTGTCGGATCTCGATTTCGGATGCACAAAAAAGACGGTTGTGCCACGCGATCCTGGGCGCGGAGCTTCATCGATCAGCTTGAACCCATCCGCTTGCATCGCATCGAATGCTCTTTGCGCGCTTTCCACGCGAAACGCCACATGCGCCAAACCGCCTCGTCCGCCGTTCTTGTCGATTAGTTTTTGCACCGGCGAATCCTCAGTCAGTGGCTCAAGCAGTTGGATCAAATTCGGTCCATCTCCTATCTTGAGCAGTGCCTCCCGTACCTGATCGCCGCCGCGCACTTCCTCGCGATGAATCTCCTTGAATCCCAACGCTGCATAGGCCTCAACCTGACGCTCCAACTCGCCCTGCCTCACAGCAATCGCTACGTGGTCTACGAACCTGATCCCGGGAACCTTCGTCAACTCCTCCTGCACGCCGTTCATCTCAGCCTTTCGATCACACATCTATGCCAAACGTTCCCGTTCACTCGCACTCCACCAAAACCTGGTTCAGCTTGACTGAATCGCCTGCCTTCACATGTACGTTTTTCACCGTTCCACCATGCGGCGCCGTCACATTGGTCTCCATCTTCATGGCTTCCAGCACCATGATCAGCTCGCCCGTTTCTACTGCTTGACCTGGTGCCACATTCACTTTGATCACCAAGCCGGTGACTGGACTATGACAGACCTTTCCGTCGTTGTCCCACGAACTTCCCCAGTTGTGTAAGCGGGTCGCCCCATGAGCCGCGTGGTATGGGATCCGGCTCGGCGTTCGGGGGTCTTCTTCTTCCACGACCTCGACATCCACTTCGTAGGCCTTCCCGTCAACAGTGATCTGAAGCTTCAACTTGACGCTACCTTTCTGCAGAGCCGAAATGGATTCATCCGTTCGAGCGCAGGTTATGCGACGTCTGCACAATCACGCGTCCCTGTTGCGCCCATGCCCCTGCGCTTTCCTCCGCCAGTTGCTGCGCAGAGCGAATGCGCGCCTTCTGTCCCAGATAGGCTGTTGCCGCCGCGGTCAGAGTAGCCACAAGCTCCGGCTTTAAAGGCTCGTTCGTTTCGACAGCGGGTTTGTCCGGCGGCGGCACGACCGCAAAATCGCCCTCCTTGGCATACTCCGCCTGCTGCCGGCCAAGCTCGGCTACTCGCGACTGCAGCGCCTTTACCGTGGTGACCATCGCATTCAGCTGCCGGTCCGATTCCCGCTGCTTCTCGGCAACCGCTCGCCGAAATGCCCGCGTCAGTCCGGCGTAGATCGCCGCGCAGCCCAGTCCTACCAGCACTGTCAGTACCGCCAAATCCGTCCAATGCAGTTTCACGTGCCACCTCGTTTCACGTTCGAAGGCGAAAGTGTTTTGCCCTCCGGCCCTCACTACAGCGGAATCAATCCGTGCTTCTTCTGCGGCCGCAATTCCCGCTTGCCGTGCAGTGACTCCAGTGCCCGCGCCACATACCGCCGCGTTTCAGCCGGCTCGATAATGTCGTCCACGAGTCTCCGTCCGGCCGCCACGTAGGGATTGGAAAACGTCTCGCGATATGCGTCCACCATCTGTTTGCGCTTCGCCGCCTGATCTTCGGCCCCATCGATCTCCCGTCGGAACACAATCTCCGCCGCGCCCTCTGCGCCCATTACGGCAATTTCGGCTGTAGGCCATGCCACGACGCGATCCGCACCCAGGCCCCTGCAGCACATCGCGATATAAGCGCCGCCATATGCCTTGCGCAGCACCACCGTGATCTTCGGGACTGTCGCGGCGGAGTACGCGAAGAGCAACTTTGCTCCGTGCCGGATGATTCCTCCCCGTTCCTGTTCCACGCCCGGCAAAAATCCAGGGACATCGACAAAGGTCAGCAGAGGAATATTGAATGCGTTGCAGAAACGCACAAAGCGGGCGGCCTTGTCTGACGCGTCGATGTCTAGAGCACCCGCCAGCACGCATGGCTGGTTGGCCACGATGCCCACTGGCCGCCCCTGCAGCCTCCCAAATCCGATGACGACGTTTGCGGCAAATCCCGGCTGAATCTCCAGAAAATCTTCGTTGTCTACAACCCGCACGATCACGTCGCGCACGTCGTACGCTACTTTCGGATCCACAGGAACAATGCGGTTCATGTCTCCGTCAGCTTTCAGACGTCCACTGAAAGGCAACCGCGGCGGATCCTCGAGGTTGTTGGGCGGCATATAACTCAGCAGCCGCCGGCACAGCTCAATCGCTTCGCCGTCATCTTTGGCAATCAAATGCACCACGCCGGAAAAATGCATCTGCGATTGCGCCCCGCCCAAATCCTCTGCGCTAACCTCTTCCCCAGTCACCTGCCGGATCACCTGCGGGCCTGTGATGAACATCCGTGCCTGCTCGGTCTGAATCACAAAGTCCGTCAACGCCGGGCTGTACGCTGCTCCGCCGGCGCATGGCCCGCAGATCAACGAAATCTGCGGCACTGTTCCTGACAACATGACATTGTGATAGAAGACGCGCGCATAGCCGGCCAGACTGTCGATCCCTTCCTGCACGCGCGCTCCGCCGGAGTCATTGATAAAAACAAAGGGGCTCCCCGTCTTCAGGCTCATGGCCATCATGTCGGCCACCTTGTTGCAATGCATCTCGCCCGCTGCTCCGCCTGCCACAGTAAAATCCTGGCTCGCCAGGTGCACCAGGCGCCCATCGATTGCCGCAGAACCGGTCACTACTCCATCCGCTGGCAGCTCCTTCTCGGCCATCCCGAAGTATGTTGCGCGGTGCTTGCAAAACAGCCCAATCTCTTCAAAGCTGCCGCGATCCACCAGCCGCTCAATTCGTTCCCGCGCCGCCAGTTTCCCCGAAGCATGCTGTCGCTCGATGCGCTCTTGGCCGCCGCCCAGCATTTGCTCAGCTCGTTTGGCCTCGAGCTCAGTGATTTTGTCATCGATCGTCTTCTTCGCAGTGATCTCTTCTTCCTTGATCATGCGTTCTCCTCGCATGCATTGCGGGACGCTTTCCGCTGCGCCTCTAGGCGCCCTTGATCCCTCTCGCACCGCCGTCATTCTATGCCTGCTTATACAGCCCAAGATGTGACAAGGTTCACGCTCGATGGGGCTCGCGAAGTCCTTCTATTCTTGGGATTTGCGCGCTCGAATCACCGCGGTCAGGGGCGATATGCGCCGCCTGAACAGCCGAGGCGCGGCGCCGGAGTAAGCGCAGTCTTGGGTGCTGGTCGCACTCTATAGCACAACCTTTTTATTTTCAGATGGATAAGGCCAATATCCGACGCCTGCCGGTGTCACCAGCCAGGTGCCGATCCAAAAGCGCAAGCCGCCTGCGCTGCCGATTGCCGTCAGGCGCGTTCACCAGACGCGCCGCGCTGCATTCGTTGGCTCTATGAAAATCGCGTCCGCCGCCACAACAGCGTGCCGCACAGCCCCAATGGAATGATTGTCCCTATGATCAGCACGATCATCCAGGGCAAATTCACGTAGATATGTTGCGCGCGCGTACCGGCTGCCAGCCAGACAAAGATGCCAGTCGCCGCACAGACGATCAAGACTTCCCACCAGCGTCGCGGATGCTTGTGATCGGCCAGCGGATCGTCGCCGCCCACGACAGATGCTACTCTCTCTGTATCCAACCCGTACCGGTTGCACTCACGATGCATGGCCGCATGCCAGTTTTCCATCTCTGAGGGGGGAGGCTCGGCCATGCTGATTGAAACCGCGCCGAGAATCATAATTGTCGACCCCGTCAGAATCAACAGCCGCCCGCCTGTGGCCAAGCCGGCAAACTCGCCAAATACCAGCGCGCCCCATGCCAGGCCCCAAAGCTGATTGGTATTCGACAGCGGAATACCGCGACCGATGCCAATATACTTCGCAGCGTACTGCTGGAACAGGTCGCCGATCACCCAGCAGAATCCGCCCACAAACGGCCAGAAAAGCATCGGCCGCGCGCGATGCAACTCCGCCATCATCGGCGCGGTGCCACCATAAAAAATCCATCCCAGCGTGAGAATCGTTCCCAACTCGCCAAAGGTGAAAATCGTTACAAACGAGAGCGGATTCATCCCGCTGATGTATGCCTTGCGGTACGGGATATACATGGTGCCGAACATTGCGCCGGCGCCGAGTGCCGCAATGATGCCGATCACCGCTCTTCCGGGTGCGCCCGCATTCTGCTCGGCCGTGGCCACGGCCAGCACTGCCGCTCCAAAAACAATGGCGAGCGCGCCGCCAATCACTTTGGCCCAATCCTTGGCCCGCGACCCGCGCAGTTCCCTGAAGAGCAGGCACCCCCACGCAAGCCCAACAAGGCTATTTGTATTCCAGAGCGGAAATGCGATCGCCAGCCCCACATTGCGCACCGCAAAAATCGTCAGCGTATTCCCAACAGCCCACAGCATTCCTGCCAGAAGAGCCCACGCCAGCAGATGTGGTTTCTCCAGCAAATCGCGGAAGAGGAATCCCGTGCCTTTGAGCAATGTGGGCACCGTCCAGCGCGCCACAAACGCCCCCATCACCATTCCCATCGAAATCAGGAAGGGCGAGAAGCCCTCATTCACCAGCTTTGTCGGAGCTTCTGCGCTGCCCAGCCACACTGCCGCGGCCAGTCCGCAAAATACGCCAAGCTTGTGCAGCGAAAGTGTCGACCGCCCTGCCGACATCTTTGCCACGGTGGCCGTCCGTTCACTCATGCGCTCACCTCAGGGTCATCAGCAGCGTAATTCCCAGGATCAGTACCACTACAGGCACCCAGAGGTGCACGTCGGTCAGAACCGCGCCTACGTTCGATCGCTTCATCCCCCAACCTCCGACAACTTCACCGGCCGATGCTCGTCATACGATTTGCGCGCCGCCAGCGCCATCACCACCGGCACTCGGCTGTCTTCGCCCGTCACCGGTATCGGCTTGCCCTCCAGCACGGCTTCGACAAATAACTGCAGTTCCAGCGCAAAGCTCTCGGTATACCGCTGCATAAAGAAGTTCAAAGGCAGATCAGTGTAAACGGATTTTTCGCCGCTGACCACAACCTGGTTGGGATAACGATTCTCGCTGGCGATTTTTCCCTTGCTGCCCAGGATCTCGACGCGCTGATCGTACCCAAACACCGCCTTGCGGCTGTTATCGATCGTCCCGATCGCGCCGCTCTTGAAGTGCAGCACCACCAGGGCCGTGTCCAGATCATCTTCCGCCTTGAAAGCCGGCTCCACCAGGACGCCGCCGGCAGCGTAAATCTGCTCGACCTCCTCGCCCATCAGGTACCGCGCCATATCGAAATCGTGAATCATCATGTCGCGAAAGATGCCGCCCGATGTGCGCACAAAATTCATCGGCGGCGGCGCAGGATCGCGGCTGATGATGTGCATCAGGTTCGGCGTACCAATCTCGCCGCTCGCCACTGCCTGCCGCACGCGCATGAAATTGGAGTCGAAGCGCCGGTTGAAACCGACCTGCAACTTGACGCCCGCCGCCTTCACCTGTGCCAGGGCCGCGTCGATCTTGTCGAGTTCCAGCGCGATCGGCTTCTCGCAGAAGATGTGCTTGCCTGCTTTTGCCGCCCGTGCTATCAAGGCGGCATGCGTGTCGGTCGATGAACAGATCAGCACTGCGTCGATCGTCTTGTCGCCGAAGATGTCGTCAACCGAGCTGACGACATTTGGAATACTGCACCGTCCCGCTAATTCCCGTGCCGCATCTTGATTCAAATCGGTAATCGCTACAATCTGGGCCTCCGGTGTACGGAAGGCCAGCGTCTCTGCATGCACGCGGCCAATGCGTCCTGCGCCTATGATGCCAACATGAAGTTTCTTCCCATTCATTTGAATCCAGCTCCTGGCTTCTAGCCCGTAGCTTCTAGCCAATCGCTTCTATTCCTCGAGCCTATTCCGCGGACGTCCCACGAAACGGCTCGGAGCTGGAAGCTGGTAGCTAGAAGCTGTTCTTAAGCAAAATTCGATTCAATCGACCGGATGTACTCCCGATTCCGCGCCGCGCTCTGCTTCGGTGTCCCCAGGCCCGGCAGAATGTCTTGCTCCACGAGCACATAACCCTTGTAGTCACGAGCAGCCAGCCAGCGCAGCAGGGCAGGGAAGTCCACGCACCCCTTACCCAGTTCTGGATACAGGCCGTTCTTCATCGCCGTGAAGTAATCCCACTCCTTCTCGCGGCTTTGGCGCGCCACGTTCGGCTCCAGGTCCTTCATGTGGATGTACCATATGCGCTCCTTAAACCGATTCAGCGCCGCCACCAGGTCAATTTCTTCGCCTGCCGTACCGTGCACGTAGTGTCCGGTATCGAAGACAAGTCCCAGCCGATCCGGATTCGTCAGCCCCAGCAGCGTTTCAATCTCCTCCGGCGTCTCAACATATCCTGCGCAGTGATGATGAAACACGGTGCGCAATCCTGTTTCGTCGAACACTGCCTCGGCAACCTCGTCCGCTCCATGCGCAAAGGTTTTCCACTCATCCTTGCTTAGGCCGTCCATCGGACGGACGCGCCCTGCCCGCTTCGTGCGCACCGGATCGGTGCCGTTATCGTCTGACAGCACAAGAAACGGCGCCTGACTCGTAGCCACTGCCGCAATCAGCTTTGCCGTCTTCACCGCTCTCGTCACGCCTTCTTTGTGCGCAGCAGCATTTTTCATCGCTACCGGCACAAATGCGCCCAGCATCACAACATTGTTCCTGCGTACCAGCTCCTCGCTCAGCCGCACCGGATCGGTCGGCATGAATCCCCAGTCGCCCAGCTCCGTCCCCGTGTAGCCCGTCTCCACCAACTCGTCCAGCATCTGATTGAACTTGATCGCCTTGCTCTTATCCTGGTTTTCCAGCAATCCCCAGGAGCAGGGCGCATTCCCCACCAACAGCTCTTTCATGCGTGCTCCTTACTTGGTCCCTATCTCTCTAGTCCCTACGTCCTTTGTTTTCCAATTCCCTCGGTCCCTGTTCTTCAGAACTTCCTGCTCCACACCTTCGGCCAGCGCTCCACCACCACCTTGGTTTGCGTGAAAAACTCCACCGCATGCATCGCCTGCGCATGTAAATCGCCGAAAAAGCTATCGCCCCACCCGCTGAACGGGAACGTCGACATCGGCGCCGCCACGCCCACGTTGATCCCCACATTGCCCGCATTCACCTCGTAGCGGAACCGCCGTGCATTGGCGCCATCGGTGGTGAAGATGCAAGCCATGTTTCCGTAGCTCCGCCCGTTCACCAGCGCAATGGCCTCTTCAATCGTCTGCGCGTGAATCAGGCTCAGCACCGGCCCAAAGATTTCGGTGCGCGCTGTCTCTGAGTCCGGCGGAACATCGTCCAGTACCGTGGGCAGCACGAAATATCCGTCCTCGTAGCCCTCCACCTTCTTTCCACGACCGTCCACAATCACGCGCGCTCCGGCTTGCTCGCCCTTGGCAATCAGCCCTTCAATCCGGGTTTTGCTCTCGGCCGAAATCACCGGGCCCATCTCGATGCCGGGCGCCGCACCGTAACCCGTCTTGCGATTCTTTGCGACGGATGCAATCCGCTCGGTCAGCGTCGGCCGAGCCGCGCCCACCGTAATCGCCACTGAAGCCGCCAGGCATCGTTGTCCCGCGCAGCCAAAGGCCGAATCTGCAAGAATCCGCGTCGTCATGTCCATGTCCGCATCGGGCATGACTACCACGGGATTCTTCGCGCCGCCCTGGCATTGCGCGCGCTTGCCATTCGCCGCCGCCCGGCTGTAAATGTACTTGGCCGTGGGTGTCGATCCCACAAAGCTCACCGCCTTGATTCCCGGATGATCCAGGATCGCGTTTACCGTGTCGCGTCCGCCATTCACGAGCTGCATCACGCCCGGCGGGAACCCCGCCTGTTGGATCAGGCTGAAAATCTTCTGCGACGTAATCGGCACGCGCTCCGACGGCTTTAGCAAAAAGCAATTGCCCGCTGCCACCGCGTAAGGGAAGAACCAGAACGCGATCATGCCCGGAAAATTGAACGGCACAATAGCCGCCACCACGCCCAACGGCTGCCGGATCATGTGCTCGTCAATGCCCGCTGCAATGTCCTCGCAGTTCGTGCCCTGCATCAGCATCGGCATTCCGCACGCCGTCTCTACGTTCTCCACAGCGCGCAGAATCTCGCCTTTGCTCTCCCCCAGCGTTTTGCCGCACTCGTTCGTAATCGAAAGCGCCAGCTCATCGCGATGCTGCTCCAGCAGGGTCTTCAGCTTGAACAGCGGCTGGATGCGGTCAACTACCGGCGTGCGCCTCCATTCCAGAAATGCCCGCTGCGCCACTTCCACGGCCGCGTTCACATCTGTCGCCCCCGAAAGAGGAACCTCGGCTAACACCTTGGCCGACGCGGGATTGATCACATTCAGCGCTTCGCTGCCGCTTGATGGCCGCCAATCATTCTCAATAAAATTCTGCAACCTCTCCATATTTGAACCTCCTCAAGCTCCCGATTCTCAAAGATGATGACGCTCACGCTTTCGCGCCTCTTCATAGCGGACCCGCGCTTCGCGCACGCTGGCCATCTCCGATACTTCCGCCACTGCAACGTCCCACCACGACTCGTATCCCGGAACTCCGACCGATGTATCCGTCTCCACCACGACCACCGTGGTGCGATCCGCCTTCTTTGCTTCCTCCAGCGCCTTCTTTAATTCAGTCAGGTTCGTCGCCGTGATGGCATGAGCGCCCAGGCTGCGTGCATTAGCGGCAAAATCCACCCCTATTGGCTCGCCATCCAGTTGCCCGCTCTTCTTATCACGTTTGCGATAGCGCGTCCCGAATCCTTCCTGCCCCAGCGAGCGGCTCAGGCTTCCAATGCTGGCGAATCCGTGATTGTCCACCAGCACGATGATGATCTTCACGCCTTCCTGCACTGAAGTGGCAATCTCGGTTGGCATCATCAGATACGTGCCGTCGCCCAGAAAAACAAATACCTCGCGGCTCGGATCGGCCATCTTCGCGCCCATCGCGCCGGGAATCTCGTACCCCATGCATGAGTAGCCGTATTCCATGTGGTATCCATTCGGTGTCCGCGTCCGCCACAGCTTATGCAGGTCACCGGGATGGCTGCCCGCTGCCGACAACAGGACGTCGCGCTCGCCTGAAGCCTCCCACATCGCGCCAATCACTTCGCTCTGCGCAGGCTTGCCCGCATTACCCAAATGGAAGAGCCTCTCCACCTCCGCATCCCACTTCGCTTTCAGCTCTGCCACCTCAGCCGCATATGCCGCGCTCACCTTGTGTCCGCTGAGCGCCGCGCCCAATTGCTCCAGCGCCACGCGCGCATCCGCTACTACCGGAATCGCGCCCACTTTATACGCATCGAACTCTGCGGAATTGATGTTCACAAACTTAACTTTGGGATTCTGGAACGCCGTCATCGATGCCGATGTGAAGTCGGAGTAGCGCGTGCCGATCCCGATCACCAGGTCTGCCGTGCTTGCCAGTCGATTTGCCGCCATCGAACCCGTCGCGCCAATTGCTCCCACCACCTGCGGATGATTCCACGCCAACGCGCCTTTTCCGGCCTGCGTCTCTCCCACGGGGGTCCCCGTCGCCCTCACAAATTCGTCAAGAGCCGCTGACGCTTCGCTCATCAGCACACCGCCACCTGCCACAATCAGCGGCCGTTCGGCGGCGCGAATCGCCTTCACTGCGCGCTCTAGTGAAACCCGGTCCGGCTCGCTGCGCCGGATCAGCCAAACTCGCTTTCCAAACATCTCCTCGGGATAGTCGTACGCTTCAGGCTGCACATCCTGCGGCAGAGCCAGCGTCACCGCGCCACAATCCGACGGCGAGGTCAGCACGCGCATCACCTCAGGCAGCGCCGTGATCAGTTGCTCCGGTCGATAAATCCTATCCCAGTACCGCGACACCGGCTTGAAACAATCGTTGACGCCGATGTCTTGCGTCGAGCCTGACTCAAGTTGCTGCAGCACTGGGGCCACATTCCGCCGCGCAAAAATATCGCCGGGCAGAAGCAGCACCGGCAGCCGGTTGATCGTCGCCAGAGCAGCGCCGGTAATCATGTTCGTGGCGCCAGGCCCGATCGAAGATGTGCAGGCAAAAGTCCTCAGCCGGTTGCTGGCCTTGGCAAAGCCCGCCGCCATGTGGACGCTGGCTTGCTCGTTGCGCACCAGAATGTATGGAAAATCCGTATTCTGCTGCAGCGCCTGGCCGATGCCGGCTACGTTCCCATGCCCGAAGATGCCCAGCATCCCCGCGAAGAACCTGTGCTCGTGCCCGTCCCGTTCCACGTATTGCTGCTTCAAAAACTGGATCAGCGCCTGTGCCATCGTCATGCGCCGCGTCTTCATACTTGCTCCCCCGCTGCCTCGTTCCCTGTTCCCTGCGTCCCTGGAACTGGTTGCATAAATACCGCTTTGAAGGGGCACGACTTCAGTCGTGCCGTGAAATGCGTATCAATGGCGGGCTTTAGCCCCTGAGGGATGTTTTTATAAACGCCCATGCCATTTTTGCAACCCGTTCCAGTCACTTCGTTCCTATCTCTTCACCATCGGCACTCTCGGATCCTTTTCCTTCCACTCACGCTTCACCCACGCGTAGTCCGGATCGTCCGATGCCGCCAACGATCGCGCCGAACCGGCCAGGGCGTTCAGGTAGTACACGTTGTATCCGTGCGCCGCCGCCACTGGATGATAGCCCTCCGGCACCAGCACCAACTCGCCGTCACGCACCGTCATCGTCTCGTCGATGCGCCGGTCTTTGGTGTACACCTTCTGGATCGCAAATCCCTCGGGCCGTTGAATGCGGTAGTAGTAGATCTCCTCCAGATCCACCTCTCCCGGCGGATTGTGCACGTCGTGCTTGTGCGGCGGAAAGCTCGACCAGTTACCCGCGGGCGTAAACACCTCTACCACAATCAGCCGATGCGCCAAAAACGTCGGCGGCAACATGGAGTTGATCTGCCGCGTGGCATTGCCTCCGCCGCGAATCTCAATTCCTACCTGGTCGGGCGTCACCAGCCGCGGCGGATATTCTTCCTCTGCTTTGCTGTAGCAAAACGCCAGGTCGCACCCGGTCTCAGTGCTCACGCTGAAAGTCGTGTAGATCGGCAGGTAGAGTGTGAAGGGAAGCCCATCGAAAACCGTCTCGCGCCTGCCAATACTCCGCCAGACGCCGCGCGTGCTCGATACGGAACACGTCCCGCCCAGCACAACAATGGCAACCTCTCTCAGGACTGTGTCCTTGTCGTATGTCTGGCCCGGCTCCAGCTTGCAGGTCTCAAACGACAGAAACTCATAACCAAAATCGTTGAGGCGATTTTGGAACGCTTCGGGGCGAATCAGCAATTGACTCATTCGTAGATTCTTCTCCACGCAGCGCCCCAAGTACAAGGTCGCAGAATTTCAGCCGGAAAAAGCATTCAGCAAGGTTGACTGGATTCGAAATGCACACGTGTGCAGCACATCCATCATCCACACCCATGCTCCGCCTGTCAACTGCGAAGCAATTCAATCTTTCCTCGCCCGCTTGATTGGCATAAAAAGCAACCAAAATAGCAGCCAATCGGCGCGCCCAAATCGTCGCCTTTTTCACCAGCGCACGGCTCTCCGGCAGTGAAAAACTATTGACGCCGAATCGCCGCCGAAACAATCAAAATAAGTAGACTTCCGAACCGTACGAGGTGTTCGATGGCAGCCATCGAGATGGACTATTTGCACGGGCAATTGCAGCAACGCAAGCGCCTCCTTGAAACAGCTGTCGAATTGACTCCACAGGACGCCAATCTGGCCGCATTGCTCGAGCAAGTCGATTCTGCTCTGAATCGCTTTGCCGCCGGCACCTACGGTCTGTGCGAAAACTGCCACGATACAGTGGAGCGCGAACGTCTGCTGGCCGACCCCCTTATCCGCTACTGTCTCGACCATCTCAGCAAGCCTGAGCGCGCGTCGCTCCAGCGCGATCTCGACCTTGCCTCCGATCTGCAGCGCGGCCTGCTTCCGCCCGCCGACCTCAGAGTGGCAGGTTGGGAAACCAGCTATCACTATGCGCCGGTCGGCCCCGTCAGCGGCGACTACTGCGACCTTTATCCCTCCGACGGCCAGCTCTTTTTCCTGTTGGGAGACGTATCCGGCAAAGGCGTGGCTGCATCGATGCGCATGACGCAACTCCACGCGCTCTTCCGCAGCCTCATCGGCATGGGCCTCTGCCTGGGCGAAATCATCACCCACGTCAACCGGTTTCTCTGTGAGAGCGCGATCGCCGGCCAATACGCCACGCTCGTCTGCGGCCGCGCCAAACCTGGCGGCGCAGTCGAGCTCTTCAATGCAGGCCATCTGCCGGTCATCGTCGCGCGCCAGGGCAATGTCCATCTCGTTGAGTCCACCGGCCTGCCTCTCGGCATGTTCTGCGACGCCGTCTATACTTCAAGCACTCTGCGATTGCGCAACGGCGACATGCTCCTTCTCTACACCGACGGCCTCTCTGAAGCACGCGCCGGCAACGAAGAATATGGCGTCGATCGCGTCAAGCAATTGGTCGGCAAGCAGTCGTCGAGCACCGCAGCCGCGCTCGTCTCCGCATGCATCACCGACCTGCGCAACTTCGCCGGCGCAACCCCGGGCCTCGACGACGTGACGCTCCTCGCCATCCGCCACTCCGGGTAATCACAGCCTGTGCTCGTGTCGGCGACTTCTTTGCAACCGCACGCGATTCGCACTAAGTCGCTTCGCCTGCCTCCGTCACCGTCTTGACCTTGCTCTTCCGCGAATGTTACGTTCTTCATTGCACACGTTTGCAACTCCGGAGGCTCCATGGCTCCCACGCAGTCCGCTCTCCAGTTCAAAAGCCCGCTCCACAAAATGACGCAGACCACGCCCACCTGCCTGTGGAACGACTCGGCCTCCATCGAAGACCTCACCTATTCCATCGAGCACGGCGCCGTCGGCGCCACCTGCAATCCCTCCATCGCCGTCTCGGTTCTCAAAAAAGAGATGGCCGTCTGGAAGCCGCGCATCCTCTCACTCGCCGCGGCTCATCCCGAGCTCAATGAAGACGATCTCTCCTGGCGCATCGTCGAAGAGATCTCCGCCAATGCCGCCAGGCTCCTTCTTCCCATCTTCGAGCGTGAAAAGGGCATCAACGGTCGCCTCTCCATCCAGACTGACCCGCGCAACTACCGCAACACTCAGGCCATGCTGGCGCAGGCCGTCCATTTCAGCCAGCTCGCGCCCAACATGATCGTCAAGATCGCCGCGACGAAAGCCGGCATTGCTGCCATCGAAGAAGCCACCTACCGCGGCATCAGCATCAACGCGACCGTAAGTTTCACCCTCCCGCAGGCCATCGCCGTCGCCGAGGCCGTCGAGCGCGGTCTCAAGCGCCGCCAGTCCGAAGGCGCCGATATCTCAACCATGGGCCCCATCTGCACCCTCATGGTCGGCCGTCTTGACGACTGGCTCAAAGTCCTCCACGACAAGCAGAACCTCTCTGTCGATCCCGGCTATCTCGAATGGGCCGGCGTCGCCGTCTTTAAAAAGGCCTACAAGATCTTCCGCGAGCGCGGCTATCGCGCGCGCCTTCTCTCCGCCGCCTTCCGCAATCACATGCACTGGAGCGAATTCATCGGCGGCGACGTCGTCATCTCTCCGCCCTGCGCATGGCAAAAGCGCTACAACGAGTCCGATATCGAAGTCATACCGCGCATCGACACGCCCGTCGAGCCGCGCATCGTCGAAACGCTTCTCGCCAAATTCCCTGATTTCAAGCGCGCCTACACCGAGAACGGCCTCACGCCCGCCGAATTCGACACCTTCGGATCCACTCGCCGCACCCTGCGCCAGTTCATCGCCGCCGTCGCCGAAATGAACGCCATCGTCCGCGACATCATCCTGCCCAACCCCGACACGGAATGACGGGAGCAAGCAAGCCAGGAAGCGAAGCAGCGAGAAAACGCCAGCCCGCGCGGCGGGCTGCATAAGGTAGCCCCAGGCATGAGTCTGGGGTAGGTGAAGACTCAGATCGATTAGCCCGCTTGTGCGGGCGAAAGAAGCCGCCGCAGCGACTCTCCGGCGTGCGGAGATCAGTTGCTTACAACTTAGTCCCTACATCCATCGAACTGATTGCACAAATACCGTTTTGAAAGGGCACGACTTCAGTCGTGCCGTGAAAGGCGCATAAACGGCGGGCTTTAGCCCCTGAGGGACCTTTTGCAATGTCCAGACCATTGATGCAACCAGTTCTAGTCCCTTTGTCCCTGCCTCACCTGATCCACATCTCCGGGTGGCTCGTCGATACCGCGCTTAGCCCCTGCTCCAGCAGCGCCTCCACTTCCTTCATCGTTTGAATTAGGCCGCCTCCCACCACCGGCAAATCCGGCGACACGGCACGCACCCGCTCCAGCATCTTCGGCGCCACCAGGGCAGGCAATATCTCCAGCGCGTGCACCGGCGAGTTCTTGAGTTGATTTGTAATTGTGTCCATCGCGCCCGAGTCCAGCAGAAACGTCCGCTGAATTCCATACAGTCCGATCGCCAGTGCGTGCCGCAGCGGATCGAGGTGTGTCGAAATAATCCCGCGCGCCCCCACTCTCTTCAGATAATTCACCGCATACTTGTCGCGCGAAAAGCCGTTCAGCAGGTCCAGATTCACAATCGGAATCTTGTCTGCGCTTAGGATCGTGCGAATCATCGATTCCACGTTTTCCGGATCGCCGGTCAGCAGATAGATCAGCTTGCTGCGCGAAGCGATTGCCTGGCCCACAAACTCTGGTTTGCGAATCGCCGGAATGATCGGCGTCTCCTTACAAAAATCGTTTAATGGCTTCTGATTTGCTGGCGTGCTGTTCCTCGTTCCGCTGTCACCCATTGTGACTCCCCAGGCCGCGATTCTTCGCTGGCCCCGTTGACGATCTCACAATCAACTCCGTTTCCACCTTGATCTGGGCTACCGATTCTTCGCCCGACATCAGCTTGAACAGATTTTCCATTGCCATCTGTCCCATGCGCCGCATCGGCTGCCGCACCGTGGTCAGCGGCGGTTGCAGATAGGCCCCAAAAAATAAATCATCGAATCCCACCACCGATATATCTTCCGGCACGCGTAGCCCGCGCGCACGAATCGCCAGCATCGCCCCCAGCGCCGTCATGTCGTTATAGCAGCAGATCGCCGTCGGCGGCGCGGCCAGGGCAAGTAGCCCGTTCACGGCCTCGATCGCGGCCTCCGTACGCCCATCGCCCTCTACCGCCAGTGCTGTCGCGAACGCGATGCCCGCCTCAGACAGCGCCTGCCTGTACCCGGCCAGCCGTTCCGCATCCGACTGATAGCCAAATTGGTCGCCGACGTAGGCAATCCGCCGGTGCCCCAGCTCGATCAGGTGCTCGGTCGCCGTCCGAGTGCCTTCCACGTTTTCAATCATCACTGAGTGCACAAACTCGCCCGGATGCTGATCGTTCACCAGCACAATCGGAACATTTAGTTCCTTCAGCAGCGGCAAATACAGTGCGCCCACCCGCGACGAGGTCACAATGATCCCGTCCACGCGCCGCTCGGCAAGCTCCTGCACTACATTGCGTTCCCGCTCCGGATCGGCATTTGAATTGGCGAGGAACACCGCGTAGCCGTGATCGTTCGCGGTCTGTTCAACTCCACACGTCACCTCGCTTGCAAAGGGATCACTGACTGTTGTCACCACCAGCCCAATGGTGCGCGTCCGCCGCGTCACCAACCCGCGCGCCACCGCACTGGCCCGGTAACCTGTCTCATCGGCAATCTTTCGAATCTTCGCCGCCGTCTGGGCATTCACCAGCGGGCTGTTCTGCAAGGCGCGCGAAACCGTAGGGTGCGACACTCGCGCCAGCCTTGCGATATCCTTGATCGAAGGTTGCCGCAACGCTCGCTTTCCGCCTCCTGGCTGCGCAATGCTTGGCGCCTTGCCCCTGTCTTTCTCCAGCATCCAAATCTCCTGATTGCACACGTTTGCTTCGCCATAAGTCTCCAGCACCGCACAGGAATTCGTCAATGCCCGTCGTCACCCCTTAATCTGTTGATCAGTCGCCCGATGCATCAGCCCACTTCGACGTCCGATGCTCATACCACCGGCCACAGCTCACACGCCGGCGACGCCGCACTGCAGCGCCGCATCGGCCTTCGTTCCGCCGTTCTCTTCAACATGCTCGAGATGATTGGCGTCGGCCCATTCATCACCCTCCCGCTCGTCATCGCTGCCGCCGGGTACCGGCTTTCTGTATGGGCATGGGTCATTGGCGCTACCATCGCCATCGCCGATGGCCTGGTCTGGGCCGAGCTTGGCGCTGCCTTCCCGCGCGCCGGCGGATCCTACGCCTTCCTGCGCGAGATCTACGGCCCCGACCGCGCCGGCAACTGGCTCAGCTTCCTCTACGTCTGGCAGCTTTCTTTCACCGCTCCACTCTCTATCGCGTCCGGCTGCATCGGTCTCTCTGGATTCCTCGCCGTCTTCTGGCCTGGGCTCGAGTCCGCGCCATTTGCGGCTATTCCCGCACTTCACTACGCAAGCTTTGCGGCCGCCGCAGCTTGCCTCCTGGTCACGGCGCTCCTCTACCGCAACCTCAGCTCCATTACGCGTCTAGCCTGGGTGCTCTTTACCGGGGTCATCGCGGCCCTCACGGGCGTTATCGTCTCGGGATTCGCCCACGCTGCAGCCACCGGCGGATGGCACATGCCTTTCGCGCCGTCTCTTTCCGCGGCCCTCGCCCTCGGCGGACTCGCACAGGCTACGCTCATCGCCACCTACGATTACTGGGGCTACTACAACATCACCTTCCTCGGATCCGAAGTTCGCAACCCAGAACGCACCATCCCGCGCGCCATCCTGCTTTCTGTGCTTTTTGTCTCCGCCTTCTACATCGCCATGAACCTCGCCGCGCTGCCCTCGCTGCACAGCGCCGCCGCCCACGCCGCCCAGTCAGCCGCCCTCCGCGTGCAACTCGTAGCCGACATTGCCCGCTCCGCATGGGGCGAATGGGCGGGATACGTGATCGCCGCCCTCATCATCTGGACCGCATTCTCCAGCGTCTTCTCACTTCAGCTCGGCTACTCGCGCGTGCCTTACGCCGCCGCGCGTGACGGCAACTACTTCCGTTTCCTCGCCGCCGTCCATCCAAAACACGGCATCCCTCACCGCTCGCTGGTCGCCCTCGGCCTCGTCGGAGCATTCTTCTGCTTCTTTACGCTCACCCAGGTCATCACCATGCTCGTCATCACGCGCATTCTGCTGCAATTCTTTCTGCAACAGTTCGGCGTGATCCTTCTCCGTTTCCAGCGTCCCGATCTTCCCCGTCCCTTCCGCATCCCTCTTTACCCGCTGCCTCCACTCCTCGCCATCGCCGGGTTCGCCTTCGTCCTCTTCGATCCCCGGCGCGCTGAAGCCAAAGGCGGAAGCGCACTCTTCGAGCTTGCCGGCGCAGCCGCCATCGCCATCAGTGGAACGCTGATCTACCTCTTCCGCGCCCGCCGCCTCCACCAGTGGCCCTTCGCACCTAAGCCAGAAGTCCCTAATGCCTAATCCCTGGTCCCTCCATTCTTGTTCCCTTGTTCCCTCGGTACCTCCTTACTTGCCTTCGTGACCGCTGTCACTTCTCCTCCATCGCCTCGCGCACTACAGTTCGTGACCAGAAAAGTCCGCACCGGGCTTAGTGTGTGTAGGCGTTCGCGAGGAGGTGTCCTCCATGCCCCTGAAACTCAAGATCAACAACGAAATCAAAACCGTCGACGTGCCTCCCGACACGCCGCTCCTCTGGGTCCTGCGTGATCTGCTCGACCTGCAGGGAACCAAATACGGCTGCGGCATCGGAGTCTGCGGCGCCTGCACCGTGCTCGTGGATGGCAAGGCTGTGCGCTCCTGCGCGACTCACGTGGGCAGCGTGACCAATCAGGCCATCACCACCATCGAAGGCCTCTCGGCAGGAGCCAGCCACCCCGTGCAACAGGCGTGGGAAGCGCTCGATGTGCCCCAATGCGGCTACTGCCAGCCCGGCCAGATGATGGCCGCCGCCGCGCTGCTGGCCCGCACGCCCCATCCCACAGATTCCGACATCGACGCCGCGATGAGCGGCAATCTCTGCCGCTGCGGAACCTACCCGCGCATCCGCCAGGCCATTCATCGCGCAGCCGAGACGGCCCATGCGCCGGCCCTGAAAGGTTGAAGGAGGGCGAACACCATGACTATCGACATCGATCTTGACCGCCGATCCTTTCTCAAGTTGACCGCCCTCGCCGGCGGAGGCTTTGCGCTCGGCCTCTACAGACTTCCTCGCGCCTTCGCGCAGGGGCCCGGCAATCGCCCTGCATTCGTCGCTGTCGCCTTCATTCGCATCGACTCGAGTGGTGTTGTCACTCTCATGGCCAAGAATCCTGAACTTGGCCAGGGCGTCAAAACCATGCTGCCCATGCTCATCGCCGAAGAGCTCGACGTCGACTGGAACGATGTGCGCATCGAGCAAGCCGACGCTCACCCTGATCTCTTCGGACCTCAATTTGCCGGCGGAAGCACTGCCACTCCCATCAACTGGGAACCGCTGCGCCGCATCGGTGCCGCCTATCGCCAGATGCTCATCACTGCCGCAGCTCAATCCTGGGGTGTTTCCGAATCCGAGTGCTCCACCAACTCCGGCAAAGTCGTCCACGCAACCTCCAGCCGCATGTTTCCGTATGGCCAACTCGCCGCAAAAGCAGCAACGCTTGCTCCTCCCGACCTGCGTTCGGTCAAGCTCAAGGACCCGAAGGACTATCGCATCATCGGTACCTCACAGCCCGGCGTTGACAACCGTGCCATCGTTACCGGCAAGCCCATCTTCGGCATCGACATCAAACTGCCCGGCATGCTCCTTGCCGTCATTCAGAAATGTCCTGTTTTCGGCGGCAAAGTTAAAACCGCCAACACCGATGAAGTCGCCAAACTTCCCGGCGTGCGCAAAGTACTCGTCATCGAAGGTACGCTCTCCAGCGATCCGGTCCCCGGTTGGGAGCCGGGCATGGAGCCCGGCGTGGCCATCCTCGCTGACACCTGGTGGCAGGCACAAAGCGCCCGCAAAAGCCTCAAAATCGATTGGGACTACGGGCGCGGCGTCACTCAGAACAGCGACGATTTCGCCAAACGCGCTGCCGAGCTGTTGAAATCTCCGCCCGCGAACACCGTCCGCACCTACGGCGAGGTCGACGTCGCCCTCAAATCCTCCGCCAAAGTCCTTGAAGCCATTTATGCCTATCCCTTCCTGGCCCACGGCCCTCTCGAGCCGCAGGACACAACCGCCGCCTACTCTGACGGCAAACTCGAAATCTGGACCACCAGCCAGATGCCCGCTGAAGGCCGCGCCCTCGTGGCAAGTGCGCTGAGCATCGATCCTGCCAGCATCACCGTCCACATGTGCCGCGCTGGCGGTGGCTTCGGCCGTCGCCTCATGAACGACTACATGGTCGAAGCCGCATGGCTCGCCAAACAGGCAGGCAAGCCCGTCAAACTCGTCTGGGCGCGCGAAGACGACATCACTCACGATCCTTACCGTCCCGGAGGGACCATCGGCCTCAAAGCGGGTCTCGATGCCCAAGGCAAGCTCATCGCCTGGAGGCAGCATCTCGTCACTTACGGGGAAGGGAAGACGCTCGTGCAGTGCGGCGATATCGGCGGCGACCAGTTCCCGGTCGGCCGTGTTCCCAATTATTCGCTTGGCACCACCGCCATCCCGCTCTGGCTGCGCTGCGGAGCTCTGCGTGCTCCCGGCGACAACGCCTTCGCTTTCGTGCACCAGTCGTTCCTCGACGAACTTGCCGCCGCCGCCGGTCGCGATCCTCTCGACTTCCAACTCGAGATCCTCGACGCTCCGCCGGCTCCCGGCACCAAAGTCGATCCCAAAAATCCTGACCTGCTCAATCCCGAGCGCATGAAGGCCGTGCTCTCGCTCGTCGCCGAAAAATCGGGCTGGCGCAAGCGCAAGAAAGCACCCGGCCACGGCATGGGGCTGGGCGCCCATTTCTGCCACCTCGGCTACTTCGCCATGGTCGCTGACGTGAGCGTCGACAGCCAGAATCGCGTCACCGTCAACCGGGTATGGGCCGCCGGCGACATCGGCAGCCACATCATCAATCCCGCTGCCGCTGAAAACCTGTGCCACGGCGGCATCATCGAGGGCCTGAGCCACATGCAGCAGGAGATCACGCTGACCAACGGCCGCGTTGACCAGACGAATTACCATCAGCATCCCATGCTGCGCATGCGCCAGACTCCGGTCATCGAAGTCTTCTGGAGCAAGAGTCAATTCCCACCCACCGGCCTCGGCGAGCCCGGCCTGCCGCCGATTCTGCCCGCCGTTGCCAACGCCATCTTTGCCGCCACCGGCAAACGCGTGCGAACACTGCCGCTGAAGCGCAGCGGTTTCAGCTTCGCTTAGGCTTCCGCTGCATTGACCAGCTCCCGGAAGACAGAGACTCGGGGTATACTGCTCCGCAGAAGTTGCTTAGACCAAATGTGAACACGAAACTCATAAGCCTTCTAACTTACACATCAATTGGTGCGCTCGCATTGACAGCAATAAGCTGCCACAGCCCTTCCCCCGATTGGAACGGCACCTGGAAGCTGGACCAGGCCAGAAGCCACATTCCTGAACGGATCTTCACAATCTCGATGACCCCGGATGGGATGTACCACAGCGGCAGCGGCGGCGAGACTGCAAACTTCCGTTGCGATGGCAAGGGGTATGACGAAAAGAACACCACGGCCTTTTGCACGCAGAAAGACAGCTCCGAGCTGGAGATCGTCCACTTCAAGAATGGATCGAAGTTGTTCACTGTCCATTGGAAACTGTCGCCTGATGGAAAAACGCTGACAATCGAATCGTCCCGCTTTCACACTGACGGATCGGTAACTTCGAAGGAAACTCAATTTGCGCGGACCTCAGGATCGGATGGCTTCGCAGGAAAGTGGAGAAACCTGAATCCCCTAAATGGGCGGGCTCCTATCTTGCAGCTAAGTATCGGGAGCAACGCGCTGCACTACACTTTTCCGGAAACGGAGATTCAGGTAGACGCCTTCCTTGACGGAACAGATGCAGACATCCATGGCCCTCTCGTTTCTCAGGGCACAACGATTGCGCTCAGAGAGCGCGGACCACGTGAGCTCAGCTCGACAACGAAAGAGAACGGCCGTGTTGTCAGCGTTGGGAGCTGGCAAATCAGTGCGGATGGTCGCTTGCTGACTACAGCGTACTGGGCGCCCAGCAAACCGAGTAATAAAGAAGTGCTCGTCTACGACAAACAATAAGATTAGGGAGATATCAACCTAATTCCGCTCTCAATGCCATACCGATGACCAAGCGATCCAAAATCGCGAATCGCACTTCCGCACCTCGCATCGCCCTCACTCCCATGGCCTCTGGCCGCGACGCCGAGTTTGCCGCGATGCTCGAAGAGTATCGCAGAGTGGGAGAAACCCATGTCTATTCAGGCCATCAGTCCATCGCGTGGAAAGGCTACGCCGCCTATTTCGCCCTCCTCGCAAAAATGAAGCCGGGCGGCTATCCCACTGCGGGCATTGTCCCTATGGACGCCTACTTCATTGAAGAAAACGGCCGCATCCTCGGCGAACTCTTCATCCGCCACCGCCTGAGCCCGAGCCTTGAAAAAATGGGCGGCCATGTCGGCTACAAAGTTCGGCCGTCCTGCCGCAACCGCGGCGTGGCCACTGCCGCCCTGCGTCTTGCGCTTGAGAAACTCCGCGCCCTCGGCGTCGAGCGGGCCCTGGTCACCTGCAACGCCACCAATGCCGCATCGTCCAAAGTGATTCGGAAATGTGGGGGTGTTCGTACCAGTGACGCCCACCTCGAAGACCGCATCGAGCAGCGCTACTGGGTCCCCACCACCCCGGCCTCGTGAACCGGCCCGCTTTTCCCTACAACTGGTTGCATAAACACCGTTTTGAAAGGGCGCGGCTTTAGCCGTGCAGTAAAAGGCGCATAAATAGCGGGCTTTAGCCCCTGAGGGATGATTCTGCAAATGCCCGAAATATTTATGCAACCAGTTCTATTCCCTCAGTCCCTTGGTCCCTGTCTTTCCGCCTTTCTGTAACGTCAGCCCCCTCCCCGGTGTCTAATGAATGCAACAGCAAGCTTCCCGTGCTGAGGTCATCATGCTCATCGGTAAACCGCCTGATATCGCCTCGTCCGAGATCACCTCTCGCGACGCCTACTTCCGCTATCTTTCCCGCCGCCGCTTTCTCAAAGGCGCTGCCGCAGCAGGAGCCGTCGTGCTCGGCGCCGATCGCGTCGTCCAGCTTGTCTCGCCGCGCACCGCCGTCCGCGCTGGAACCAAGCTGCAGACTGTGCCGAGCCCTCTCACCACCACCGGCGAGCAGCTCACCAGCTACGACGACATCACCCACTACAACAACTTCTATGAGTTCGGTGTCGATAAGGGTGCCCCTGCTCACAACGCTGGCGCTCTCCGCACTCGCCCATGGTCTGTCAAAGTTGAAGGCAAAGTCGCCAAACCCCTCACCTTCTCCATCGACGAACTCCTCAAGCTCCACCCGCTCGAAGATCGCGTCTATCGCCACCGCTGCGTCGAGGCCTGGAGCATGGTCATTCCCTGGGTCGGCTACTCGCTCTCCGAACTCATCAAACAGTGCAATCCGCTCTCCACCGCGAAATATATCCAGTTCCTCTCTTATTACGACGGCAACGTCGAACCATGGGCCACGCAGGAAACCAGCATCTACTGGCCCTACTCCGAGGGCCTGCGCATGGACGAGGCCATGAATCCCCTCACTCTGCTCACTTTCGGTCTCTACGGCGAGACCCTTCCCAACCAGGACGGCGCGCCCGTCCGCGTCGTTCTTCCATGGAAGTACGGTTTCAAGTCCGCTAAGTCCATCGTCACCATCAAGTTCGTCGAAAAAGAGCCGCACACTACGTGGAACGATCAGGCCCCCAATGAATACGGCTTCTATTCCAACGTCAATCCCAACGTCGATCATCCACGCTGGAGTCAGAAAACCGAGCGCCGCATCGGCCTGCCCTTTTACGAGCAGCGTCGCACCACCCTCATGTTCAACGGCTACACCGATCAGGTGGCCTATCTGTACAAGGGCATGGACCTGCGCAAAAACTTCTAGGGCAGGGAACTGAACTCATCACAGTCTGCCCACTCGCTCGCCATGAAAAAGAAAACTCGCGTCATCCTGAAATCTTTGGTCTGGCTTGGTTGTCTCGTGCCGTTTGCATCGCTCGTCGTCGGAGCGGTCAACAACACGCTCGGCCCCGACCCCACCGCCGATCTTGCCTCCGTCACCGGCCAAACTACCCTATGGCTTCTCGCCGGCACACTGGCCATTTCGCCGCTGCGTGCCCTCTCGCCGCGGCTGAGCTGGCTCATCCAGTTCAGGCGCCTGCTCGGACTCTTCGTCTTCTTTTACGCAACGCTGCACATGATGATCTGGATCGGCCTCTATAACAATTTCGGCCTCCAGGCCATGCTCGCCGACATCACCAAGCGCCGCTTCATCACGATGGGCCTTGTTACCTGGCTTCTCCTGCTTCCCCTCGCCGTCACATCCACCACGTGGTCCATCCGTAAACTTGGCGGCAAAAACTGGAATCGCCTGCATATGCTCATCTATCTGGCCGCGATCACCGCGACAATTCACTATTGGTGGAAAGTGAAGACGGGCGTGCTCTCTCCCGCGCCGTACACGCTGATTGTTTTTCTGCTTTTGGCCGTAAGGCCGCTGCTGGCCTGGAACCGCAGCCGCAAATCCCGCGCCGCCGTCGCCGCCACAACCAGAACAATGGGCGCCCCATCCTAAGCGCCCACTTTGCGCTTAGGACGGGAATCTCCTTCGACCGGTTCCTCTAATCGAACAGCATCCTCTGCGCTACTGGCTGATAGCTCTTCCGATGCAGCGGAGTCGGCCCCAGCCGCGCCAGGGCCGCCAAATGATCCTGTGTGCAATAACCCTTGTGCGACGCCAAACCGTAGCCCGGATACACCGAGTCCAGCTCCACCAGGAGGCGGTCGCGATGCACCTTCGCCAGCACGCTCGCCGCCGCAATCGAAATGCTTCGCGCATCTCCGTCGATCACCGACTGCTGCGGGCATGGCCAGTCAATCGTGTCGCATCCGTCAACCAGCAGATAATCCGGTTCGACCGCCAGTTGCTCCACGGCCATGCGCATCGCCAGCAGCGACGCCCTGCGGATATTGATCCGGTCAATCGTCTCCACATCCACGGCGGCAATCGCCCACGCTACGGCCTTCGCGCGGATCACCACGTTAAATTCGTTGCGCTGATTTTCTGTGAGCTGCTTTGAATCTGTAAGGCCCTTGAGGCGCCATCCCGGCTTAAGAATCACCGCCGCCGCAACCACGGGCCCGAACATCGGCCCGCGCCCTACCTCATCCAGACCCGTAATCTGCAGTGCTCCCGCGCGGCGCGCCGCGTTCTCCAGCCTCCAGCCGCACACAAACTCCGTGTCCTCGCCCGCCGCGCGCGCCCTGACCATGCGATCAGTATAAAAATCGCGACGCTCTTCTGGCGTGGCTTACTCAGACCTGCTTGTGGAAACCTCGTCAGGCATTTCGTTTCGCTTACGCTCCTTGCAGTCCCGCAGTCCCTGTCTCTAAAACAAAAACCCCGGCCGAAGCCGAGGTCCATTGCCACCCGACGATCTCTACTGCGGGGTGATCATCGATCACTGACCACTGTTCTTTACGCCCGCACTTTCCCCGTTTCGCGCTCCACTTCCTTTAAGCGCGCCGCCTTACCGCGCAGTCCGCGCAGGTAAAACAGCTTTGAGCGCCGCACTTTGTAGCTGCGGATCAGCTCAACCTTGTCCACAACCTTTGAATTGAACGGGAAGATACGCTCCACACCCTGCCCAAAACTCATCTTGCGCACGGTAAAGGTGCCCTGCGCCCCCTTGTTGACGGCGATCACCAGGCCCTCAAACGCCTGCAAACGCTCCTTGTCACCTTCCTTGATCTTCACTTGCACGCGAATCTGGTCGCCCGGCACAAACGCCGGCAAATCGGTGCGCTTCAGCTTATCAGCCAGGCGCTGCATTACGGGATGGATTGACATGCTATTTTCCTGCGATTGGTTTCAGAAACTTAATTTTATCAAACATTCCGCTTCCGCGCCTAATCGCCACAAAGCCTTCGCTCCGTGGGTGCCCCACCTTGAACGCGCTCTTTATCTCAGGCCGGCAAGACAAAATCAAATCGCCATCCACTCCGTTGCGGTATATTTCCACGCATGGACGACAATCGCACTTTGCTCCGCCACACCCTCGCCACCCTCGCATACCGCGCCACCCGCGCCCTCGAAAACGCACCCGAATCTTTTGCCGGCTTCGGTGGCGCAGGCCGCAGCCCCGCCCAGATCCTCGCCCATATGGGCGATCTGCTTCACTGGGCCCTCTCCATGGCCCTCGGCAGCCCCGCCTGGAGCAACTCCCAACCCCTCCCCTGGCCCGCGGAAGAGCAGCGTTTCTTCGCCGCGCTCTCCGCATTCGATGCCTATCTGGCCTCGTCGGCACCGCTCCACGCCTCGCCGGAACGCCTTTTTCAGGGGCCTGTCGCCGACGCTCTCACTCACGTCGGCCAGCTCGCCATGCTCCGCCGCCTCGCCGGCGCACCCACACGCGGCGAGAACTTCTATGCCGCCTCCATCGCTCTGGGACAGGTCGGCCCTGTTCAGCCTGACCCGATCAAGACCTTCTAAATCCTTCTCCTTGATTGCGGAAGGTTGTAACGCGGCACTTGCGCCGCGAGCAGGCCATCTGCGCTTAATCCTTCCTGTGGAAAATGTGTCGAGTTTTAATATGATTTTGTTGAATTATGGAACATGCGGCTTATAAATGCTTGAAATCCAATATTTCATGATTTTACTTGACAATTGTATGTGTACCGGAGGAAACTAATAACGGTTACTCTATTCAATTTGGAGGTAATTCATGCGCCGTATACTCGTAGCAAGCTTGTTGCTCTCCTCGCTGTCCTTTCCCGCAGCGGCAATAGCCGGTACGCCCGTGGACGACGCCACTGCCCCAACCCCCTCCCGCGTAAGCACCGGAGTGGTCTTCCCGCTCATCCTCGATTCCGCCAGCATTTCACTGCCCGCAGGCTTTAACGTCGGCGATATTCCCACTGACGCTCAAGTCGGCCTCCTCCTCACTGTCGATGAGCACGGCAACCCGCAGAACATCAAGGTCGTTAAGTCGCTCACACCGTTCTGGGACGCCCGTGTCGTCGAGGCCGTCCGCAAGTTCCACTATCGTGCCGGATCGGTCGACAACCAGCCCGTCCCCGTCGATCTCAACCTCACCGTCAACATCGCCCACTAATTAAATCGCACGCTGGAATGCTGTGTGCGAGTGCTCTTCTCGGCGAGCTTTCGTGCTCGTCAACAGGAAAGCTGTACTCTCGCCACAGCATCCCAGAAAGCTCTTCATTTCAATCAGGCGCCATCGCGCAAATCGGCTGTTTTCCGTAGCGCTTCAACGATCGTTTGGTCCTCCGCGCTCAGATTCGCGTCCACCAGCAGCTCCGGCCGGTTCCTGAGTGTCTTGCGCAACTGCTGCTCGCGCCGCCAGCGCCGAATCTCCGCGTGATCGCCGTTGAGCAAAACCTCCGGCACGCGCAGTCCTTCAAATTCCGCCGGCCGCGTGTACTGCGGATAATCCAGCAACCCGCCCGCGCCGTGCTGCGATCGCGGCACGCCCTCCACATCGGTATCAATCTCCGCGTCCGCCGCGCCAAAGCTCTCAAACTCGCCCGAAGCCTCGTTCCCCAGCACGCCGGGAATCAGGCGAATCGCTGCATCCATCACCACCATCGCCGCCGCTTCGCCTCCGCTCAGCACATAGTCGCCAATGGAGAGTTCCTCATCGCAGTAGAGCTCATTGATGCGCTCGTCCACGCCTTCATAGCGCCCGCAGACCAGCACCACACGCTCCAGTCCCGCCAGTTGCCGCGCCACGGCCTGGGTAAACACACGCCCCTGCGCCGAAAGCAAGATCACCCGCGCCTTCTGGTCCCTGATCCCTGATCCCTGTTCTCTCGCTTTGGGCGCTACGCCCAAAGCCGCCAACGCCTCTGCCAGCGGCTCCGGTTTCAGCACCATTCCTTCGCCGCCGCCAAACGGGCGATCGTCTACCGTCCTGTGCCGGTCGTGCGTATACGCACGCAGATCGTGCGCCTCCACCGTCACCAACCCATCCTTCAAGGCCCTGCGCACCACTCCATGCGCCAGGAATCCCTCAAAGAACCCCGGAAAGATGGTCACCACATCGAACCGCATACCGACGATCATAGCGGTTTACGCACGGTGATCGTCGCTTGAAGTACATCCGGGGTCGCCCCACCCTTTTCGCGTTTTTTGCGAAAGGGTGGGAACCCGATCTTCACTTCGCACTCGTCCCGCACCCACCCACCAGCCGTCCCGCCGGAGGCGCTTGCGTTCCGTCGACGAACTTTGGAATATCCGTCAGCAGCACCGGCCCTGCCAGGTCGTAGAACACCCCTGAGCACTCCACTTCGCCATTCAGGTGGAAGAGCGCATACGTTCCCACCGCCCCGCCGGTGTAATTCGTCTTGCTGCCCTTGATCATGTTGTCTGAAGCCACTTCGTCGCCGCCCGATTCCAGCGCCTTCAGCCAGAGCACATCCCAAGGGCTGTTGTCGCCCGCATTGGCTTTTGCCGGATCGTAGCCCATCTCCTGCGCCAGCCCGTCGGCGCGCATCACGGCATTCAGATGCGAAAGCGACGGCGCTTGCGGCGCAGGTGGCCCGCCTGCCGGTTGCTGTCCCGACGAAGATGCGACAGGTTGGGTCAGCGTCTGCAAAAACGCATCAATCGCCTCCCCAACCGCCCGCTTCTCCTGTTCTGTTGCCGCCTCAGCTTCTCGATCCGCACCCTGCCCGCCTGAGCCTGTTGCCGGTTTCGCCGTCTGCGCGCCCTCTTCCGCTTTCACATCCACGCACCCGCGCGCCGACAGCAGCGCCAGAAACTTCGACAGAAAAGGCGATCGTGCTTCATTCACCATGACCAGCGAATGCGGCATATACGTGTCCGGTATAACCACCGGCACTCCCAGTCCCTTCAGGTGACCGGCCACATCGTTCATCAGCGTCTGATCCAGAATGTCCCCGCTCAGCGGCGTGGTCACCGAGGTCGTCGTCAGCAGCGCTTTCGCTACCGACATCGCCTGTCCCACCGGGAACCCTGAAATGATCGACTCCAGCGTAGAGAAGATTCCTCTTTGGCCCTGCTGCGGACAATAGCGGTTGGCGCGCCTCGTCAGAATGTCCATCGTCGAAATGTCAGAGCGCCATAGCTGGAACTCCGCAAACGCGCTGGAATCTCCCGCGAGAATTACCACCCCAGGTGTATTGCCCATGGCTCCCTTGGGCGCGCATTTTTCATCGGCAGCGCCCAGGTTCTTCGCCACTCCGCAGGCCACCGCTGCCCCCGATGCGTCCATGGCGCTATACGTCAGCATCTCCGATTCGATTGCGAATCCCGGCCTGTTCTGCGCCGGAGTTCCGGTTCCCGTTGTCGTAGTCGGCGGGGTCGATGGTGTCTGCCCCTGCGCAGCAACCACTACCAGCACTACAACCGCACACAATCCTACCCATGCAAAGCGTCTCCATGCACTCATTGCATCTCTCCAGATTTTTGATTTTGAGGTCCCCCATCGCTCAAATAAGCACCTGGTAGGAAGAGACGCTTGCGTCCGGGGGGCTCCCGTTCCAGATGTTCTCTGCGAATTGCTCGCAATCTTAACACCAACTCGAGAGGAGAATGGATCAATCTTTCCGGCGAGAACCCGCCGGCATCGTCCGCCCTATGTCCGTTAACCCTCTGATCCACCTTGATTTCTGCGAATTCGATCCTGAATCGGCGTGCAACCCAGTGACCGTCGCGTATGAGACATGTGAGGTAAATCACATATCTGGGACAAAGTTCGCGATTCAATAAGAGGGTTGGGTTTGCCGATAAAGACTAGAAGCTATTTCATAACCCGGTTTTGAAAGGGCACGGCTTCAGCCGTGCCGCAAGAACTGCCCAGAATTAAGGGGCTTCTAGCCCCGGAGGGAAGACGGAAGCGGTTATGAAACAGCTTCTAGATATTCCAATGCCTGAGGTTCTTCTCCCATCAGAAAGCGCTGCTCTCGGAAGCAATGGCAGAGACCCCACGTCGCTGCATGCTCCCTCTTCGCTTTCAGCGGCAGAGCCGGGAAGTTATTGCGCCTACAACCTGACGCGCGAGCGGTTCCTCGCCGCCCACGTCGAAGCGGCCGACTTCTCCGCCCCAATCCTCGAATCTCGTCTGCAAACCCTCGCTCCGAACTCAGGGGCTGGTCTCCTGATCGTTCCGTTCCGTGGCATCTCCCCCACCAGCGTGCGCGCTCCCATCGATCTCATCTATGTCAGCCATAGGAACGTCGTGCTCGCCGCCATCGAATCGTTTCCGCTTTCACCCCTCCCCGCCTCGGGTGCGCCGGTCGCAAGTGTTCTTGCTGTGCCGGCTGGAACCATCTCCGGCGCCGGAACCCGCCCCGGCGACCGCTTAATCCTCTGTGCTCCTTATGAGATCGAGCGCCGCTTGCATTTGCTACGCTCCATCCAACGTTCAGATCCATCAACCACGCCCGCACCTCCGGCGGCTGTGTCCGTGCCGCAGGCGTCCCCCGGGACAGCCCCATCCGTCTCACTCCCGCCCGCTGCCCATGGGCCGGCCTTGCCCTCGCCTGACGTGACGTCTCTTCCCCAGCAGCCCTCAGCAGTCATTCCCAGCCACCGCAAGCAACCAAAAAGCTTGCTGCAGCGCCTCTTTAACGAAGAGCCACCTGACCCGCGCAACGCCCAGCGTGAAGCATTTCCTGGTCTTGTCGCTTACTTCTTTACCGGCGGGACCCCCGCACCGCATCGCGTGCGCGACATCAGCGGATCGGGCCTCTACGTTTACACCGGCGAGCGATGGTATCTCGGCACCATCATTCGCATCACACTCACTGACCAGCGGCAACTGGAAAGACCGCATTCCCTCACCGTCGATGCCAAAGTGGTTCGCTGGGGTAACGACGGCGTCGGCCTCCATTTCATCCTCGTCGACAATAGAAGCCGTCGCGATTCCGAATTGCCCATCGACGCCATCACCGCCAAGGTCGGCAGAGCCCACATTGCCCAATTCATCCAGCTCCTCAAGCTCAACCGCGCCTGATCCCCACTCCACCATCCCCGTCTTCTCGCTCACTTGTTCCCTCGCTCCTTTGTTCCCTGGTCTCTACCTCCCCACCATCACGAACGCGCCCCAGTAGAACGGCAGATCCCTGCTATACCTCTTTCGCACGACCTCACGTTCCTCCAGTTGCGCCCGCCGCAGCGCCTCCGGCTTTTCCATGCCGCCCAGCCAATTCTTATAAAACAACTCCATCAGTTCCTGCGTCTCCTTATCGGGCACGGACCACATGCTCATCATCACCGCACCGGCGCCGGCCTCCTGCAGTCCGCGCCGCAATCCGAACACGCCATCGCTGTTCAGCTCCTTGCCAAGTCCTGTTTCGCATGCGCTCAGCACCACCAGCTCCGTTCCGTGCAGATTCATCTGGCTCGCCTCGAACGCCGTCAAAACTCCATCGTCCACTCCGGCCTCTGGAGCCGCGCCTTCCCGCACGCGATCGGCTCCCGCAAAAAACAATCCCGACCGCAGCATCGGATCTTCGTCCACATTTGCCTTCGTCCCATGCGCCTCCGCTTCGGCCTTCAATTCTTCATCGGTCAGGAAGAACCCATGCGTGGCGATGTGCACCACCCGCGGACCCGGCGCTTGCGTTATTGCCTCTTTCAGCGCCAGTTCGCCCGTGTACTCGGTTGCCTGCCAGCCGGCATTCTTCAGCAGCTTCTCCACCGTGTCCACTTCTACCTGCGTTCCCGGCAGCGGATTCAGATCTCCCCCCTTCAATTCCCCTCCGCGCGCCGCAAACTGCGCCGGCAAAGGCCCTGCGGTTTGTCCGCTCGCAGAAGCTAGCTGATCCCTGACCCTTGATCCCTGCCCCCTGTATTCCGCGATCGCCGCTTTCTGCTGTGCCGCCGTCAGGTCGAACTTCGGATTTCCCACCAGCACCGCGCTCTTCGACTGCGATACGAGCCTCGGCAGCAGCAATTCCCTGGTGCTGTTCACAATCCGCAGATCGATTTTCTCCATCAACAGTTTTCCGCTTTCATCCGCCATCAATCCCATCGAAATCGTATTCAACACCCCGTCCGGCGATACATACACGCGCTTGGCCCCGCCCAATGCAGACTCCAGCGGCTCCCAGAACGCCGCATATGCCGTGCTCGAGCTCGGTTGGGGCGCAGCCAATCCGCGCGATGCGAGCGTGGTTTCGGTTTCAAATCCCCGCGTCTGTCCCACGTTTTCGCGATACGCCAGCATGGGCGCCGCTTCCAGGTCCTTTCCGTCACCCAGGACCACCAGATCGGGCTGTTTGCTCTCCGGCCTCAGCACCAGCGCCACGTAAACCATGTTCGCCTTCGGCCCGTAGCCGTCGTCATATTGAAATCGCGCGAATTCCACCGCAGCTTCGCCCGACTTCAGTGCCTTCTGCACGTCGCGCCATGTCGCTGCATTCTGCGCCTTCTGTTGGCTCATCGCCGCCGAGCGCTTCATTAGCGACTGCTCCAGCTCGTTCGCCTCCTGTCCCAACTGGTTGATCTGGCTTTGATGGTTCGCCGTGTTCGTGCTTGACTCCACCAGCGCCGCCATCTGCGCCTTGTCGCTCGCCAGCTTGTCCAGCATCTCCACGGCTTGCCGATCGCCGCTCGCCTCAACGACGGCGCGCATTGCCGTCGCGCTTGCCGCAATCAATCCCTTCTCCTCCAGCAGCGCGTCGTACATCTGCCCCGCCAGCGCAGGCATCTGGCTGTGATACTTCGCCACGAAACTGAAGAACAGCGGAAAAGCGATTCGCTGCGTCGAAAAATAAATCAGCCGTTCGCGCTCGCTCATCGTCGCCGCGTTGGCCCGAAACTCATCCATCAGATTTCCCAGATACTGCTGAAAATACGGCGCGGCCTGCGTCGGCTTCTCCCACACAAAGTACAGCCCTGCCAGATCCGCCTCCGCATCCCGGAGCCCCGGATCATTCGGCTTCAAACGCGCCTGATCGATTTTCAATTCGCGTTGATACAAGGGTTCTGCTTCCGCAAATCGTTTCTCGTCTTTGTAAACCCGCGCCAGCCCCTCGATTGAAGGCACAGCCGACGCGCTATCAGGCCCCGAGACCTTCTCGAAAATTGCCAGCGCGCGCTTGTGCAACCGCTCCGCATCATCGTGCCGGCCCATGTCTTCGGCAATCGCCCCAAGATTGCTCTGGCAGCGCGCTACCCCCAGGCTCGAATCCCCCTCCGCACGCTCGTAAACCCCACCTGCCAGGTTGAACATCTTTGCAGCGGTCTCCAGATTTCCATCCTGCAGCATCTGCTGCGCGCCGTCGAAGATCACTGCAGCCACACGCTTGTCTGCCTGCCCAAGCACCTTCAAATACACTTGAATCGCGTCGTAGTACAGGTGGTTCGCCGGTCCAGACTGCCCGTGATTTCCATAAAGGTTTGCCAGGTCCACCATGGCGTGCGCGGTCCGCAGACTTCCCGGACCAAGGCTCTTTAGATCAATCGCCAGTTCCTGCTGAAAGGCCCTTTCAGCATCGCTGTACCTGTACTCGTATTCGTACAGGTCGCCCAGGCTCCCCAGCACATTTGCCACATCGGGATGATTCGGCCCCAGCGCCCGCGCACGGCTCTTCAGCGCCTCCAGCAACAACGACTCAGCCTGCGGATACTTGCCTTCATTGCGATAGAGCGCTCCCATGTTCTGTTCGATCTGAGCAACTTCGGCCAGATCGGGCGACGGCGCCTTTTGTTGCAGCACCATCGCCTTGCCGTAAGCTTCCTCCGCTTCCGCGAGCTTTCCATTCAACGCAAGATTCACTCCCAGATCATCGAGTGCGGATGCGACCCGCGGGTCCTGCGGCCCGTAGGCCTTCAGATCTCCTGCCAGCTCTTGTCGCGACGCTTCCTCAGCCAGTGCGTACCTGCCGGTCTCGGCGTACAGCTTGCCCAGTCCGGCGTAGTCAAGCGCCAGCTGGCTCGCATCCGATGACCCTTGGTCGGTTGCGATCGCTTTCTTATAAAGCGGCTCCGCGTCGCCAAATTTGTCCTCCTGCACAAGAATCAACGCCAGATTGCTCTCGTCCGCCGCCACACGCGCATCGTTTTCTCCAAATAACCTTTCGTGAATCGCGAGGGCCTGCTGCGTGGCCTTTTCCGCGTCTGGGAATCTGGCCAGAGTCTGGTACAGCACTCCCAGGTTGTTCATTACGGTCGCAACGTCTTTGCCCTGCGCGCCTTCAATACTCGTAAAGATCGCTTCCGCTCGCTTCAGGTGAGTCTCGGCGTCGCTGAACTTCTCCAGGTCCGTCTCGAGAATCCCCATCACATTCAGCGACAACCCAACGTGCGCATCTTGCGGACCCCACGTCGCCTCCGCTACCTGCTCCGCCTGCTGCTCAACGGGCAGCGCCGCCGCGTCGTTGCCCTGGTTCTCGATCTGCACAGCCTGTTCGCTCAACTGATACCAGCGATTAAACTGCGCATACGCCGCCGGCATCGCCGCGCACACCAGCACAAGCGTCACGAAAATGCACGCACGCTCCGGACCCCAGCTTTTCCCAATCCTCGCGAAAAAGTGAGAAACCGGAATTGGACCTTGAGAAAGAGACACCGCGATTGGACCTCCTCCTCGGCTCCGCCGGTCACCTCCGCGATGGCCGCGTGATTCTCACGAGGGGGGTGCCCCGCCCTTGCCGCTTTCCGCGCGACCCGTCGGCGGCGAGGGCAGGTTGACTCGTGATTCGTACCATCTCCAACTCCGTCCGCCCTTGTCAAGAGGGAACACCTTTTCTCTTGATTCGCAGTGCTCACGTCATCCGCCGCAGAATGGAATCACCGCATTCGCTTCATGAGAATCGCCCTATCAATCCTGCCGCTTTTTCTGTTGACATCGCGGTCTTGTTCCAAGTAACCTCGCTTCCACCCCTGGGCCTCAACTCCAAATAGGACGTTGTGCTGCTCTGCCAATTGCTTGATGACTGGAGGTATTCCGATGCGTTTTGGCTGCTTGCTTACGTTGCTTCTCGCTTTCGCCGCGGTTTGCATCGCTCAGACCGGTCCCTGTACAGAAGATGCTGTGAGGAAAGGTAGCCTCCCCACTGCCGACAATTCGTTCGCGTGGATGCCGGCATACAACAAACCGACTCAGACCAAAGCTGCCTCGCAACAAGCGAACCAGGAAAGCTTTGGCGACAGGATCAACAGCAAATTTGAGTGGGCGGACGATCATCGTGTTGTAGCTGCACCTTCGGGCGACATGGCCTACGAGCACGGCACGATGCACGTTTCTTACGACATGAAAGGCGATGGCAGTCACCACAGCTTCGATGCAGTGATGCTCATGGTTTATCAAGCTGACGGGCAGGTCTGCCGTCAGGTGGCACTCACTATGAATCCGCTCGAAGATACGGTGAAGTGATGTGCGTTGAGTGAGAAGGGCAGACAGTTTCTGTATTTCGCTGCTTCGGAAACCGCGCGGCGCACCCGGAGAGCCTCAACCGCCTGTGATTTGTACCATCGCAACCTCCGACGGCACTGTCAAGCACCAACCAGGATTCTCAGTCACCACGTCCCTAGTCCCTACGTCCCTGTCTTTCTCGCCCACAATCTCGCCGTCACCGCCCCAAAAATAAATCCGCCCACATGCGCCAGGTATGCCACGCCGCCCGTCTGCACCCGCGCCACCGCTCCCGCATCCAGCACTTGAATCAAAAACCACACGCCGATCAATAGCACAGCCGGAATGTACGCCACCCGCACAAAAATCAGAATGATCAGCAGCGAACGAATCCGGTCCCGCGGAAACATCACGATAAACGCGCCCATCACCGCTGCAATCGCACCGCTTGCGCCCAGGCACGGCACCGTCGACGCCGGATTTCCCGCTACCTGCGCCAGCATCGCCACGACCCCGCCGATCAAATAGAACGCCACATACCGCATCCGCCCCATGGCGTCCTCGATCTCCGGACCAAAAGCACACAGAAACACCATGTTCCCCAGGATGTGCAGCCAGCTCCCGTGCATGAACATCGCGGTCAGCAGCGTGAGCCAGCCATGCCCGCTCGCAATCCCCGCCGGAACCACCGCCCAGTGCGCAACAAACCGGTTCCCGCCCTGCAGTTCGCGCAAAAACACCCACGTGTTCGCAACAATGATCAGCAACGTCACCACCGCAAACCGGCGCGTCCGTCGCGACACATCTCCCAGCGGTATCACTGTCCCCACGTCTGGCTTCTCCCGGCATCTCGCGGATGCTCTTTAAATGTTTTGTATCAGGCAGAGCCCCCGTCACCCCCGCCACCAGGCTCTTACAGGCTCGTTTTGCACCGCCTCCACTGACGCCCGCAATTCTCTTGTTGCGAACGTTTTGCCCAGGTGTAACATGTTGGCCGAACTCCCCCCCACAATCTGACACTGCCCCAACATTGGGAAGTCGGCTGAACGAGCTTCCGCCGTGCGTGCCATCAACATCGCCCACAATCCCGGCGTAAGCATCTTCACGCTTTTCGGATTGCAAACAGCGAACTCTTCCTTTCAGCCCAGCATCAGCGCCGCGCCCAACGACGTTACCCTCGCTCTCAGCGACACCAGCGGGCTCAACACCGGTTACAGCATGGCCGTCGATGCCGCCGGCAACATTTGGACCGTCAATCTCAACGGCAATAACCTCGTCGGGTTTAGTCCCACCGGCGCCATTCTCTCCGGCGACTCCGGCGATTACGGCTTCACCGGCGGCGGACTCGCCAATCCCTCCGGCATCGCCATCGACGGCTCCGGCAATGTTTGGCTGCTGAGCGTCCTGGGCAATACGCTCACCGAGTTCGTCGGCGCGGCTTCGCCTGTTGTCACTCCCATCGCCGCCAACCTCATCAGTCCTTACGGAGGCCACGCCGTCAACAAGCCGTAGCACGTGATGCCGGAGGTGCATTATGAACTCCGCAATGTTTGGCTAGCGAATGCGATTCATGCGCCGCCACACACCCGGGCTCACGCCGGCAATTCCCGTAAATACGCGAGTGAAATGGCTTTGGTCTGCGAATCCGCAAAACGCCGCGACGTCCGCCAGCGGCAGTTCTCTCGTTCGCAGCAGCTCTTTGGCGCGTGTTATGCGATGCCGCAGAAGCCACCGGTGCGGTGGAATCCCGGTCGATAGCCGAAACGCGCGCGCAAAGTGCCGAACCGACAAACCGCATTCCTGTGCCAGGCGGCTCAATGAAATCTCCTGGTCAAGACAGGCCATCATCAGTTCTTTGGCTCTTCGCTCCTGCCACGGCGACAAACCTGATCGAGGCCGCATCGCATTCGCACTGATTCCGCCATAGGTGACGGCCATGTGAGCGGTCAATGCGAGCGCCATATGATCCAGGAAAAGCGGGTGCGCACCACGCGGGTCAGCCATCGCCGGCAGCAAGGCAGAAAGCATATGTCGCACCACCGGGTCGTCCACGCTCACTCCGGGCTGATGTCGGAGATCCTTCGTTCGCCGCTCCCCCGCTTCGCTCGCAATCTCATTAAGCGCGGCCCGCGGCATATAGAACATCAGGCAGTGAAAAGGATCGCGGATGTCTGCGACCGGGTCGCGCCGCAAATCGTAAATCGAAGTCACGCCCTCCGTGTAATTGGCAGGACGCGTCAGCCGGCCGTCGAAATATAAATCGTGGTTCGGACAGGCGCGCAGTTGCAATGCGACCAAGTACGCATCTTCCTGCGCAATTGGAGCCGTCCTGCCGAAGTTGGGCTCGTCACATTTCAGTTCTGTGACAGCCAGCGTTGATTTCTGCAGCACGCGCGTGCTCAGCACCGGTGCCTTCGGCATGCGAAACGCGTTGCCCAGCCTGCTACCATAAGCGCCCTGCTGTCCCATCGACCTCCTCCAGAACTCTGGGGCCCAGCGCTAGGCCTCGATTGTATCGTTCAAGGCATTTTCCGACAAACCATGGCCCCTTTCTTCAAGACGGCATAAATCGCGTCGGGCAAACTCCAGTCATCGAGGTCACCCCATGTCAAAAAACACAAACCCCATTGTTCTCATTCACGGTCTCTGGATGACATCCCTGAGCTGGGAAAACTGGAGCAAGCGCTACTCCGCGCAGGGCTATCGCGTCATCGCGAAAAGCTGGCCCGGCATGGATGCCGATATCAACGAACTCCGCCGCGACCCTGCTGCCGTCGCGACCCTCGGTATTACAGAGATTGTCGATCACTATGAGCAGATCATTCGCGCGCTCGACAGCCCGCCCTTCATCATCGGCCACTCCTTCGGTGGCCTCATCACGCAAATCCTGCTCGACCGCGGCCTCGGCGCCGCCGGAGTGGCTATCGCTCCCGCCCCCGTCAAGGGCATCATCTTTTTGCCGTTCTCCACGCTCAAGGTTTCCTTTCCGGCCTTGAGCAACCCGGCCAATCTCCATCGCGCAATCCCGCTCACCCCCGAGCAGTTTCACTACGCGTTCACAAACAATCTAAGCGAGGCGGAATCGCTCGCCGTTTATGAGCGCTATGCCGTTCCCGGCCCTGACCACATCCTTTTCCAGGCTGCATTCGCGAACTTCAATCCGCATGCCGCAACTGCTGTCGATTTTCACAACAGCGACCGCGCTCCTCTCCTGTTGATCTCTGGAGGCGACGATCACGTCTCGCCCCTGGCCGTGGTCGAAGCGAATTTCAAGCTCTACGCCAAGTCAAGCGCGATCACCGAATACAAATACTTTCCCGGCCGTACACACTTCACACTTGGCCAGGAAGGCTGGGAGCAGGTAGCCGACTACGCGCTCACCTGGTCAGAAGCTAACTCCGCTAAGCGCCCCGCCGCTTTCGCAGTTTGATGTAGGTGCACATCCATGAACAGACTCAAAGGAAAGCGCGCTCTCATCACTGGGGGCTCCAGCGGAATCGGCCTTGAAACCGCCCGGCAATTCGTCGCCGAGGGCGCGCGCATTGCCCTCACGGCCCGCGATCTCAATTCCTTTCAGCAGGCCCGCCAGGAACTTGGGGACCGTGTCATTTACGTCGCGTCTGACGCGGCCGACGCGTCGGCCCAAAAACGGCTTGCCGCCACCATCCGCGACGAATTCGGCAATCTCGACATCCTGTTCGTCAACGCTGGTCTCGCCGCCCTTAAGCCTCTGGAGCAATGGGACGAAGCCAGCTTCGATCGTTCCTTCCACATCAACATCCGCGGGCCGTTTTTTCTCATTCAGGCGCTGCTGCCTCTCTTCGCCAACCCGGCATCGATCATCCTCAACGCATCCATCAACGCTGACATCGGCATGCCAAACGCAAGCGTGTACGCTGCGTCGAAGGCAGCATTGCTCTCGCTCGCTCGCAATCTCTCGGCAGAACTCATCGCGCGCGGCATCCGCGTGAATGCCATCAGCCCAGGCCCCATCGCAACGCCTCTGTACTCCAAACTCGGCCTCTCTCCCGCCGACCTGAAAGCCGCCTCAGAATCACTCCAGAATCAAATTCCCGCCCGGCGCTTCGGCAATCCTGCTGAAATCGCGAGCGCGGCCGTCTTCTTCGCATCCGACGAATCCGCATTCACCGTTGGCAGCGAGCTCAGAATTGACGGAGGGCTGAGCCTCTAGCATCTTCCCGCGCCCACGAGCATCTTTATCTCGTGAGGAGACACTCTTGAGAGCTGCCAGAATCCATCGCTACGGCCCGCCCGATGTAATCGTCATCGACGATCTCCCGCGCCCCACTCCCGCACCCGATCAGGTCCTCGTCCGCGTCTCCCATGCAGGCGTCGGTCCCTGGGACGCGCTCATTCGCGAAGACAAAAGCGTTGTCGCGTCGCCGCTGCCCATTATCCTCGGCTCCGACTTCTCGGGCGCCGTCGAGGCCGTCGGCTCCGCTGCTCATCCGTTCCAGCCCGGCGACGAAGTTTACGGCGTCACCAATCCGCAATTCATCGGAGCCTATGCCGAATATGCGCTCGCATCGGCCGCAATGATCGCCAGAAAGCCTGCGTCGCTCAGCTTTGCCGATGCGGCCTCGGCTCCGGTCGTGGCTGTCACCGCCTGGCAAATGCTCTTCGACTACGCGCACGCCCAGCCAGGGCAAAGCGTGCTCATCCACGGAGCAGCGGGCAGTGTGGGCGCCTACGCGGTCCAGCTCGCGCGCCGCGCCGGCCTTCAGATCTTCGCGACCGCCCGTTCCGCCGACATTCCCTACGTCGAATCTCTCGGCGCGCAAAAAGTCATCGACTTTACCGCCACCCGATTTGAAGACGTAGTGCCGTCCGTCGACATCGTTCTCGACCTGGTCGGCGGCGAAACCAAGAACCGCTCGTTCGCGCTCGTGAAGCCCGGTGGAATTCTCGTCTCCGTCGTCTCAAAATCGGTGCCGGAGCAGAACGCGGCCAACCCGGTGCGATCCGTATTCTTTCTCGTCGAGGTCACCATCGAACGGCTGGACAAATTGACCGAGCTCTTCGATCGCGGTGAACTCAAAACGAGTGTCGGAACCATTCTTCCTCTCGACCAGGCCCGCCGTTCGCACGAGATGCTCGCCGGCGCGCCGCACCGCCGCGGCAAGATCCTGCTGAGCATGTCGAACGGTGCATGAAACTGGCAGACAATCGCCGTGAACAGGCCGCGGCGGTTGTGTGCATCAAGGAGGCGGCCCCGATTTCCAGCGCGAAAACTGCGAGGATACCCGCGTGTGATTGGATTCAACGCAGCAGCTGAATTGCTGTGAATGGGTATTCCTTCGTAGTATCCCGCTTGCTGCGCGGGATGGGACGATTCGCCGCAGTTCATCCCTGCTGCAGGCCTTTCGTCACGAACAGCTTTACACGCGATTTTTGCGGCTGCTAGGGTGAGTCCAGTTCCGGACCAGTGTCCGTGATGAAACGATTGCCCTCAACAGGGAGCGTGAGATGGATCGACGGCGATTTCTGGCGAGCGCTGCTTCTTTAGGAATCATGGGCGTGTGGGCGACGCGGTCGGCTGCCAAACCGTCGCGAGTCGTATGGCGGGAGGACCGTGCGTCTTTTCCCCAGGGAGTCGCTTCTGGCGATCCGGACGATCACAGCGTGGTCTTGTGGACCCGGCGGCCATTCGACCAGGGCGACCGCCAGCTACTCACAGTCGAAGTAGCGCGCGACGCCGACTTCCGTAGCGTCGTCGCCACCGCACACGTACCCATCCTCGCCGCCGCCGACTGGACATGCCGCGCCCTCATCGGCGGCCTCTCCCCGGCCACGACCTATTGGTACCGCTTCACTGACTCGAGTGGCGCCGGCAGCCGAATCGGGCGCACGATCACCGCCCCGCATTCCAGCGACCCGCGACCGGTCCGCTTCGCCTTCGTGTCGTGCAACAGCGTCAACGAAGGTGCGCAGAACGCTTATCGCCGCATGATCTGGGAGGATGAGCGCGCGCCGGCCGATCGCAAGCTGGGCTTCGTGCTCCATCTGGGCGACTTCATCTACGAAGTCGTCGAATATCCCGACGAGGTGAAGCATCGTTATTCTCGCACCGTCTACGACCTCGGCCGCATTCCCGACGATCGCAAGGTGGGCAATTTCCATGTGCCCACCAACCTCGCCGGCTATCGCCATGTCTATCGCGCGCATATCAACGATCCCGACATCCAGGACGCGCGCGCGCATTTTCCCTTCGTGTGCATCGGCGACAACCACGAATTCTCATGGCTCGGCTGGCAGAGTTTCATCCGATACGGCAGCAAGATCGAGCCTGCGCAGCCGCTGCGCGTCGCGGCCAATCAGGCGTGGTGGGAATATATCCCATCGCGCGTGCGCAAGGCCTCGGGTTCCGGGCTCGACCAGTTCGACCCACCTGCGGTGAAGAGCGCGCCGATCGAAACCTTCGACGATCAGGGGTTCGGCACCGAGATCAACAACCGCATCGCCGTCGGCAGCATGACCGCCTATCGCGCCATGCGCTATGGCAAGCACATCGATCTTATCCTCACTGACTTCCACAGCTACACCATGCGCAATCCCGGCGACCGTCCCGAAACCGACCCCTTCGACTGGAACTTCCCATGGGTTCCGCAGGAGTTGATGGAGATGATCGACGCGGGCCGCGAATACGCCGGCGGCCATCCGCCCGATACCATCACCATCGGCGACAAAGGCGCTCCCAATTTTCGCAGCGCGCCCAACTTCCGCAAGGCAGAGGCCGCCTACACCGTGCTCGGCCGCGAGCAGAAAGCCTGGCTCAAGCAGCGGCTCACGCAATCGGCCGCCACCTGGAAGATCTGGGGCGCCACCAACGGCACGCTCGACATGCGTACCGATCCGCAGAACCTGCCCGCCGGCTTCACCAAAGACAAATGGCCGGGCAAGGACTTCGGCACCTACCCCGGCGCCGATTTCAGCAGCGCATTCACTGAGCGCGCCGAAATCTACGACACCGTCCGCGACCACAAGCTATCGGGCTTCGTCACCATCTCTGGCGACCGCCACAGCTTCTGGGCCGGCTATGCCTCCGGCAAGTTGCCGCCTGCCGGATTCAACCCCGTGGGCTTGAGCTTCATCGTCGGTTCCATCTCCGCCCCCGGTGGCGCTGAAGCCGCCGAATACTACAAGGACGACTTCCCGTTCCTTCCGCTCTTCGTGCGCAAAACGCCCGGCGCCGCGCCCGAAGCGACGATCAACCTGACCGTCAAGCGCGGCGTGCGCGCTGCGCTCGAATATGCGGCGAGCGGCGACATCGCGAAGGCGCGGGCGGCGACCAATCCCGAAGTCGCGCCGCACCTGGAATTCGTCGACATGGCCGGGCACGGCTACGCAGTGGTCACTGCCGGACCTGATGCGATCGATACCGAATTCATCTGCATTGTCCGCCCGATCGCGCGCGCGGGCACCCCCGACGGCGGTCCACTGCGTTACCGTGTCTCGCACCAGGCCAGGCTGTGGCCGCCAGGCACGCCGCCAAAGCTCGAGCAACGGGTGCTTGAAGGGGATGCAAAGCTGTCCGTTTGATGGCTTGGGCACGTGGCCCGGTCAAAAGCCGCGAAGATACCGGTTGAGCGAGTAGAGCCTGTGGCAGGTGGCCCACCTATGCTCATTGAACAGGATGAATTGCTGTGCCCCATTCCTCGCAGTTTGATCGCGATAAGTGGGCGGCCCGCCGAAGCATCGAGCGAAAACCCGCTCATCGCAAAGAACGCGATGAGCGGGGCACAACCCGGAAAACTGAGGCCGTGGCATGGAATGGATGATCGGGCTACCCGCCGGGAATTACGGCCACTACACCCCCAACGGTGGTTTTTGAGTCGCCACGCCCAATCCAGACGAAAGCGCGTTTCTCGTTATTGATCGAGTCGAAGCGTGGCGATGAGCGCGGCCAACGCGGCTGGCTGGTTGCGGCGGCTTGGATAGTAGAGAAAATATCCAGGAAATTGTGGGCACCAGTCTTTCAGCACGTGGATCAGACGTCCATCTGCTATCAGCGGCCTGAGGCTGTCTTCCATCGCCGTTCCGATTCCCACTCCATTCAGTACTGCCTGGATGACGAGTTCCGGGTTGTCGAAGGATACCGGCCCCTGAGGGCTGACCGTCAAAGCCTTGCGTCCCTTTTCAAACTCCCAACGATATAGACCCCTGCTGAAGCGAAAACCAATGCAGGCATGATCTTTAAGTTCCCGTGGATGCTTCGGAATGGTGTGCAACTTGAAATACGCCTTGGAGCCAACCACTGCAAGACGCATCTCTTTGGTGACGCGAACGGCGATCATTTCTCGCTGAATAAATTCACCGAGCTGTACGCCGGCATCATACTCACCCGCCACAAGATCGATGGGGTCGTTCGAGGAGGTGACTTCCAGCACGATCTCGGGGTAGTTGCGAGTGAACTCAGCGAGCTTAGGCAAGATCACCGCTTTCGTCGCCGTTGGCGGAATGATGAGACGTAGACGGCCCGAGGGAGCGTCCCTCTGCTTGCGCGTCTCCGCAACGGCCCGCTCGATCCGCTCCAGAGCAGGAGCCACTTCATGAAGAAGTGTTGCGCCTGCCGTAGTTAAAGACACGCTTCGGGTGGTCCGCGCGAGCAATTGAAGTCCAAACCGCTCTTCAAGGCCCCGAATGGAGTGACTCAGTGCGGACTGCGAGATGCGTAGCCGCGCAGCGGCGCGTGAGAAACTTCGCTCCTGCGCGACAATTGAAAATGCTGAAAGTTCTCCAAGGTCATTCTTCATGATTCATGCATTTCACTCATAAGTGTTTTAACCAATATCAGTCTAGTCTCATAGACCATCTTTCCCTAAACTTGAAATTGTTCGAACGCAGAGCACGTATCACAGGGAGACATCATGCAAAAGCGCACACTGGGAAAAAGCGGACTCGAAGTTTCAGCGCTCGGCCTTGGCTGCATGGGACTGAGCTTCGGTCTCGGTCCCGCAACAGAGAGGTCAGAAGCCATCCAACTCATACGAGCCGCTGTTGAGCGTGGCGTTACCTTCTTCGACACCGCAGAAGTTTATGGCCCCTACGTCAACGAAGAGGTAGTTGGTGAGGCGCTGGCTCCGTTTCGGAAGGACGTTGTCATCGCCACAAAATTTGGCTTCGAGCCTGATCCCAACAACGATGGCAAATGGACCAGAACCAACAGTCGACCCGACCACATTAGGAAGGTTGTCGAAGGATCGCTCAAGCGGCTTCGCACTGAGACGATCGACCTTCTCTACCAGCATCGCGTCGATAAAAGCACGCCTATCGAAGAAACTGCAGGAGCCGTCCGAGACCTTATCCAAGCGGGTAAGGTGAAGCATTTCGGCCTCTCAGAAGCCGGCGCAAGCACCATCCGGCGCGCACATGCGGTCCAGCCGGTAACGGCGTTGCAAAGCGAGTACTCGCTCTTCTGGCGCGAGCCTGAGGAATCTGTGATACCCACGCTGGAAGAACTCGGGATTGGATTTGTTCCGTTCAGCCCTTTGGGCAAAGGCTTTCTCACCGGCAAGATCGGTGCGACTACTAAGTTCGACAGCAGCGACTTTCGCTCCATTGTGCCGCGATTCAGCGAAGGGAATCGCAAAGCCAACCAGGCATTGGTTGACGTAGTCGTTAGGTTTGCGGAGCAGAAGAAAGCCACGCCGGCGCAGGTCGCTCTGGCATGGCTTCTCTCTAAAAAAGCTTGGATCGTTCCGATCCCGGGAACGACTAAGCTTTTCCGGCTCGAAGAAAATCTTGGTGGAGCGACCCTGGAACTCAGCCCTGAGGAGAGCCGGGCTCTGGAAGAGGCATCCTCTGCAATCAAGATCGAAGGCGAGCGCTACCCTGAAACGCACGCGAAGCTGGTGGATCGCTAAGACGACCGCCATGGCTGCTTTATATGCCCACCCAATCTCATCCCCATTCGGCTCTCACGTACAACGTGAGAGCCGAAATCTCTCGCCTCGGGTAGTGCATGAGCATGCCAGGTGATAAGAGACAGGCGTTAGTCCTGGTAAGTCGGCTTTCCGCCACGAATTCTGGGCAGGTGGCCCCGAACTTCAGCGTGATCCTGATCATTCGAGGGTGCCCCCGGTCCTTCGCCCTTGGGGACCGGGGAGATTACATCGAGCCCTTACCAGCCGGGTGCTCTGTCCAAGCCCCGCTTAGGGGGAATCGCGTTTGTATCGGGGCATCGCTTAAGCAATGCCGATTCCCTCGCTCCCTCGCCCGCATCTTCACGTCAATCCCTCATCTTCCGCGAATTCGCCCATCTCCTTCATTCCAATCGCACGATCGCCGCGCCGGCTTTGCCGATTAATTTCCCGAACTCGCTAGACTGAATCACAAGGTTCAGGAGTCAGGCGTCAAGGATCAGAAACGAACGGCCTCGCCCGGGAGCTAACGCCAATGAAGGCAAATATTTGCGGCAAAAACCACAAAAATTGCCCGCTAACTTCAATGGATGGAAATATTTAGGGGTTAACCCGTTCAGAATCAAATATTTGCCGCCTGAACCAATGCCCTAACCCCTTTCTTATGAAATGTTTGACCCAAAACAGGGGGAGGGGGCGGGGGGTACCAAACAGTAAACAGCGGCAGACACATCGGGGAAAACTCGGGACGCGATCCCGGCAGGCAGGGCCAGACAGCGAACACCTGATAGCTATTGGCTGGCAGCTGGAAGCTAGCAGCTAGAAGCTAGAAGCTAGAAGCTAGAAGCTAGTAGCTAGCAGCTTGTCGCTATAATGTTCGCCAACCGCCATGGCTGACATTGAATCGTTGCTGAAACGCTGGCAAACGGCCGGCGTCCTCGATGCGGAGACGGCTGGCCGCATCCGCGCGCACGAAGCGCAACACACCGCGCAATCCTCCGCCGGATCGGGCCTCAAGTGGCAGGGAGTCACGGCGCTTATTCTCGGCGCCATCCTGCTCGCTGCGGGCGTGGTGCTGTTTGTCTACGCCCACTGGGACCAGCTCGGCCCCGGCGAGCGCTTCTCGCTCGTCGTAGCCATGGTCGCCGTCTTTCACATCGGTGGCGGCCTGGCGCGTGCCAACTTCCACGGCCTCTCCACGGCGCTGCATGCGGTGGGAACTGTGGCCACCGGTGCGGGCATTGCCTTGGTCGGCCAGATCTTCAATATCCAGGAGCATTGGCCGGCCGCCATTCTTCTCTGGGCCATCGCTGCGCTCCTGGGCTGGCTGTTTCTCCAGGACCAGGCGCAAAAAACTCTGGCCCTCCTGCTGGTGCCCGCGTGGATCTTTTGCGAGCTCGGCGATCGCATGAACGGCTACATCGGCGACGAAATCTACATCGGCCGCCTTTGCTTTGTGTGGGCCATTCTCTACATCACTTTTTTCATCGGCTCGCGCCACAAGGCAGTGCAGGGAATTCTCTTCGCAATCGGCGCCATTGGCGCAGTCACCAGCATCGTGCTCATGCTCTCTGCGTGGGAATCGTGGGGAACGCAGACCTTCATTCCCTTCGGCACCCGCTTCTGGACATGGATCGCCATCGCTGCTCTGCCGCTGCTCATCGCCGCGTTTCACGGCCACCAGGGACTCGTTCCCATCGCGGCTGCAATTGGCGTGTGCATCGCGCTGCCCTGGTGTTATCGCTCCTGGACGGAGTACTACGCCTTCAACGGCGTTCGCTCCGCCTATACGCGCACTGATTCCAACGTGCTCGCCCCTGCGCTGGTTGCGGCGTTTGCCGTCTTCCTTTGCTGGTGGGGAGTTCGCCTCGCCTCACGCGCCATGGTCAACCTCGGCATCGTGGGATTCGCCGCAACGGTTGGCTGGTTCTACTTCAGCAACATCATGAGCTCGCTCGGCCGCTCCATGGGACTCATCGGCCTCGGCGTGCTCTTCCTCGCCGGAGGATGGGCGCTCGAGAAGATGCGCCGAAGGCTTCTGACGCGCATGGCTGCGGAGAAATCGCCGCCGCAGGCCGCCGCGAACGTTAATGGAGGTGCGCTATGAAGATCGGCCGCTTCACGCTCTCCTTCGCGTCGCTCGTCGTTCTGGTTCTCCAGTTGCTCATCGTCTGCTCGGTCGCGATGAAGTACGAGTATCAGCGCTGGCGCTGCCCGCGCGTCTGGACGCGCGCCGCCGCCTACGATCCCGCGCTTCCTATGCGCGGCCGCTACCTCAGCCTGCAGCTCACCGTCGATGGCTGCCAGAGCACGCTGCCTTCCGCAAAGGATGCAACCTTCCCACGCGACGTGAATGGCGCAGTCCGTCCCGGTCCGTTCATGCTGCGCCCCCAGCCCGTCTACTTCCAGGCCAACATCAAGGTCCAGGACAATCGCCTTGTCGCGATCCGCATCCAGGATGCCGACATCTATTCCGGAGGACAGGAAGTTGCCGCCGCCCCGAAAGCGCCCTGCGACCAGATGCGCCTCGAATCCCCGGTCGACTTCTTCATCCCCGACACCGCGCAGAGCCCCCTGCCGCTTAAGACCGGCCAGGAGTTATGGATCGAAGTGACGGTGCCCCCTAAAGGCCCGCCGCGGCCAATTCAATTGGCAATGAAACAAGACGGCGCGTGGACTCCACTTCCGTTGCGCTAGGCCTGCGAGGACAACACGAAATTGAAGTCGGCAGTTGCGCGATCGGCTCAGTTTTTCTTTGGCGCATTCAAATCGACGAGGCCTTCGGGCAGCGCCATCTCCACGCGCTTGCCGGCGAGATCGAAGCGCCGCAGGTAGCTCTTTGCGAAGGGCACGAGAACCTCGCCGCGCGGTCCACACACGACCAGCAATGGCACTGGCCCGGAGTTGCGGTCCACATCTGCGATGGTGCCGACTGGCGCGGGAACTGCGCCCGTAATGTCCACAACAGTGCAACCGACCAGGTCGCTGATGTACGCCTCATCCTCGGCAAGCTCAGCGCGCTCCGCCCGTGGAATCGCGACGATCATTCCTTTGAGCGCTTCGGCTGCCGAGATGGAATCGACCCCGGCGAAGTGCATCACAATGCCGCCTTTATGCAGCCAGTGGTTGGTCAGCTCAACCTGGCTTGGAGCGGGAGGAGCACTCGACTGGCCGGGTTTTGCGGGCCTGTTCTCCGGCGGAAGCAGCCATAGCTGCCGCCTCTCGGCAAACCTGTTGGGAAAATCGGTGAGGATCTCGGCGAAGACTTCGCCTTTGCGTCCCTGGGGGCGCAGAATACGCGCAAGCCACACCATCGGCCCCGCAGGCTCAAAGGCGATCATCCGCGCCTCCAGCTTCTGCCAGGCACATGCATGGTGGCATGCTACTCTTCGTCGCCCTCTTCCAGTATGTCGAGAGTGTAGCGGTGATGCAGCTTCATGCTCACCGCTCCCAGAATCGTGCGCACCGATCGGGCGGTGCGCCCCTGCTTCCCGATGACCTTTCCTACGTCCTGCGCGGCCACGCGGAGTTTAAGGACCGTGTTCTCGTCCCGATTCACAGATTCCACTTCGACGGCCCCCGGTTCATCAACCAGGGCACGCGCGATTTCGCGGACCAGTTCGTCTACCTGCACCATATCGACCTGGGTCATGATCTTGCACCTGACCTTCTACGTTCGTAAGTTGGCGACTTTGAAATCCGTGCGGAATCGTACCACGTAACCGCGTTCGGAGCAATGGGTTGCACGCTAAATGAGAGTCTTCCTGATTCCGGTCGATGGCGCTCAGGCGCAGCCGGGCCGGACGTAATCAGGCGGTCGCCTGGTCCACGGCCGGAGTTGCTGCGTCGGAAGCAACCGGCTTTGGATTCTTGGCCACGAGCTTTTCAAGAGTTGGAGAGAGCTGCGCGCCCTTGCTCCGCCAGTATTCAATGCGATCGTGTTTCAACTGGACTGTCGCCGGAGTCGTGCGCGGATTGTACGTGCCGACCACCTCGATAGAACGGCCATTGCGGGCGCGGTCCTTTTCGATGACGACGATACGGTAATAGGGCTGTTTGCGGGCGCCTACACGCGCCAAACGAATCATAACCACGAGAATACAGTTCCTTTCGAGTCTTCGAGCTTTTCAGCGGAGTTTGAGGGCGCGATACTGTCGCTGTATGTCCGCCAATCTGGGCTGTACGCCGGCGGTCAGATACCCTTAGCCGCTTGCGTCACTATTGCTAAGTATCGCCGAAACCGGGCTTTTGAAGCAAATCCCAGTCACAGGATTTCACCGGGGTCGATAGATCTCAATCCTTTGCGTTACGCTCACTCATGATGTCAAAACTGCCTCTTGTCTCTACCGATGTATGGAGAGTGGAGCGGCGCTCGGGAAAGCGCAGGATGAACCGCGAGTATCAAAAATGGCATTCGGGCCGGCTGAACCGCGAAATGGAGCTCCTGGTCTTTGGGCATGGAGGCGTGCCGGTCCTGGCATTTCCCACCTCAGGCGGCCGCTTTTACGATTTTGAAGACCGCGGCATGGTGGCGGCGATTGCGCACAAGATTGAGACTGGCCAACTGCAACTTTACTGCGTTGATTCGGTTGACATGGAGAGCTGGTACAACCGGCACGTCGCTCCGCGACAACGCATCGACCGTCATATGCAATACGAGGGCTACGTGCTCAATGAAGTCGTCCCGCTGGTTCGGCAGAAAAATCAGGATGCGCGCCTGATGGCGCTGGGATGCAGCTTTGGGGGCTACCATGCGGTCAATATCGCCATGCGCCACCCCGACATTTTCGCAGGGTTTCTGTCTCTTTCCGGGACGTTTGACCTGTCAAGCTTTCTCGACGGCTTTTACGATCGAGATTGCGCCGAGCATCTTCCCACTCATTATTTACCCTCCATCCATGACGCGCGGATGCTGGACCGCTATCGCAATGGATCGTATACGCTAGCGACCGGACGGGACGATCACTGCCTGGGCGAGAATCAGAACCTGGACCGAATTCTGAGTGAAAGACAGATTTCGCATCAGTTCTATATCTGGGACTCATCCAATTCCCATGACTGGCCGACATGGCAGAGGATGCTTCAACAGTATTTATGAAGGTCCGGAACAGAAGACAGGGATCCGAGATTAGAAGAGACGACCAAAAGAGTATTTGCGAGGAGACATCATTGTGAGCGAACTCAATCCCTACGAGAAGTATATTGATGGGCGGCCATTAGACGAGATTCTGTCTTCCACCGCCGATGCCATCACCAGCCATCTTCAAGTCATCGGCGCGCAGAGATCGGCGATGCCGCCGGCGCCGGGAAAGTGGAGCCCGGCGGAGATTATCTGTCATCTGGCCGACTGCGAGGTGGCTTTCGGATTTCGCCTGCGGCAGACTCTCGCGGAGGACGGCCCGATTTTGCAGCCGTTCGACCAGGAGAAGTGGTCTGCGACGTACCCCGGCATTCCTGCAGCGGACGCGCTGGAGGCTTTCACGGCGATGCGCAAGTGGAATCTGCGGCTGATTCGGGCTGCTCTGCCGGGCGCGGCGAACAGGCCCGCGACGCATCCTGAGCGGGGGACTATGACCTTTCAGACCATCGTCGAAACCATGGCCGGCCACGACCGGAATCACCTGGGGCAACTGGAGCGAATCGCCGCACAGGCGAGATGATGCGGATGAAAAGATGTGTGCACCGCATTCAGTGCAGCAAATCGCCCGGAGGGCGATAAACCGCCTCAAGTCAAGCGCGATGTTTGCTCAAGTGGTGCGAGAACCCGCCAAAAGGTTCGCTCAGGTGGTTAGGTTTGGCTCCAAATGTTCGCTTAGGTGGTTAGGTTTTTAAAGAGAAAGTGACCTGGAAATTGAACGTTTTGATCGTGAATATAACCACATAAGGCTAGGTTTTGAGTGAAACATGACCAAACAATTGAACGAAAGAGGGCCAAAACGCGCGTGAACGCAACAAAACACGCTTCAGAAACCGGTTTCTTGCCTCTCAAGCATGCTTAAATCGGGATTTCACGCGCGTAGCCGCACGTAATTCTTCACGAGTGCGCCAGAGAGCGTTCAATATTCCTGCGCCTTTCTCTCGAGACTCAGCCAGAGGTCATCATCAGCGCGTGACCGGCGCCGCGAATTGCCGGGAACCTTTTCCCGCCCGCCGGAGTCAAAGTACAAAGAAAATCTATCTGCAAGATTGGCAAGCGCTTCCGTTCAACCAATGGTGGCTCGCATCGCCGTGCCTCAAGGAGGAGTTATGCGCTCTTTGCTTTTTGGACTTTTCTCGTGCGTTTTTGCCGCAACACTCGCAGCCCAGCATCCCAATGCGCCCTCTGCAAAACCCAGGCCCGCCGCGGCTCCAGCCCAGGACGCCATCACCGATCTGCCGGTACGCAAGGTGGTCCTGTACAAGAACGGCGTGGGCTACTTTGAGCATGCAGGATCGGTCAACGGCAACCAGCGGGTTACGATCGAATTCACCTCTTCGCAATTGAACGACGTGCTGCAGTCGCTCACTGCGCTCGACAGCAATGGCGGAAAAGTAAGCACGGTCAGCTATAACTCCACCACTCCCATCGAGCAGCAACTGGAATCGCTTTCCCTGGGTCTGGACAACGACCCGGCGGCGATCGCCATTTACCAGGCGCTTCGCGGGCAGCGCGTAGAGGTCAGCGGCGCCGGAGCTCCGTTTTCGGGCCGGCTCATCAATATCGAATCGCGCAAGGAAACCGACAAGAACGGCACAAGTTCTGAGGATCATTACTTTCTAGTCGTCAACACAGATTCAGGAGCCCTGCGCACGCTGGAACTCAATGACTCCATCTCTGTGCGTATGACGGACCCGTCGATGCAGAAGCAGTTCACCTCGTATCTTGAAATCGTGGCCTCTGCGCAGAATCAGCAGGGCCGTCACCTGACGCTGGAAGATCGCGGCGAAGGCGCTCGCCAACTGCAAGTGAGTTATATCAGCGAGGTGCCGGTGTGGAAGTCGACTTACCGCATCGTGTTTCCGCGCGATCCCAATGGCAACGCCACCGTTCAAGGCTGGGCGGTGGTGGATAACACGGTGGGCGTGGACTGGAACAATGTGCAGTTGTCGCTGGTAGCTGGAGCGCCGCAGAGTTTCATCCAGCCGCTTTCGGAACCGCTCTATACGCGACGCCCCGAGATTCCAATTTCCACGGTTGCGCAGGATACGCCGCAAACCCATGAGGCGACGGAATCGAGGGAATTCGATCGTGTCGAGCTGGCTGCCAAGGGGTTCGCTCCACCGCCCGCTGCGACACAGTCTGTCACGGTCAATGCTGCTCCCGGAATGGGCGTAATGGGAGGGATCTCGGGCGGCCCCTTCGCCGCCAATGGCGCGAATATGGCAGGTGGCGGGGGCGGCGGCATGGGACGCGGCTATGGCGGTGGAGTCTATCGCACTTCCGATGCGATCGCACAGGGCGACGTCTCGACTAGCGCCTTCGACGACTTCTTTGAATACGCGCTGGCTCAGCCTGTCACCATTCACAAGAATGAATCGGCCATGGTGCCGATCTTGCAGGAGGAGTTGCCGACCAGCCATGTAACGTTGTGGAGCGACAGCCACCCCACGCCGCTGCGCGCCATCTGGCTGGAGAACAATTCGAAACTCACCTTCGACTCAGGCAGTTTTTCCATCTTTGAAAATGGCGAGTTTGCCGGGGAGGGCCTGCTCGATCCCATTCATCCCGGCGAAAAGCGCCTGCTCTCGTATGCGGTCGACCAGGCCGTGAAGGTGCATCGCACCGCGCAACGCGATACCCGCACGCTGCGCCATATTGCCATGCACAAGGGCGTGATGGTTGAAACCACCAGCGAGGTCACCGAGAACACTTACACCATCAACAATACCGCCGATGAAGCGCGCGGCGTGGTGATTGAACACGCGCGCCGTTCCAACTCCGAACTCACCTCCGACACCAAGCCTGCGGAGACAACGGCCACTGCTTATCGCTTCCGGGTGGGCGTTGAGCCGCACCAGACCACCGAGTTGAAGGTGAATGAGCGCACGAACCTCTCGGAGACGATTCGGATCGGCCCGCAATACAACACCGGCGATTTTCTGATCACGATTGGTAAGTTTTCCACCGACCTCGAGGAGAAGCTGAAGCCCGCCATCGACGCGCAAACCGCCCTTGCCGATGTGAATCGCAAGCTCATTGACAACGAGGCAAAGCAGAAGACACTCTCCAGCGACGAGGCGCGCGACCGCGACAACTTGACCGCACTCAAGGGGAACGACGCGGCAAAGCGTTTTGTCGACGAGCTGGATCAGACTGAAGATCAGCTCCAGGCTGCACGCAAAGAGGAGGCAGACCTCGAAAAGCAGCGCGATGCCGCGCAAGCACAGCTTGACGACATCATCGCCGAACTGTCGTTCGACACGGATCTCGATGTGGTGACGTCGAGGGGCAATTGAAGGAGCCGGTATCTCGTAGCCGGCAGCTTGTAATTCGCGTGCCCAACCCTAACCGCGGTTTTATCGCGGTTAGGGTGGGAATGGAAGCCTTCAGTTGTAAGCTGTTCTCTGACGACAGCCCATGAAAAAGATTGGCATCCTGTTCGGAGTAGAGAATAGTTTTCCGAGCGCGCTGGTAGAGCGGATCAACGCCCGGAACCCAGCCGGCATTCAAGCCGAATTCGTGCTGACCGGCGCAGTGGACTTTCGCGAGGCTCCTCACTACGCCGTTGTCATCGATCGCATTTCGCATGATGTGCCGTTTTACCGCGCGCTATTGAAACATGCGGCGTTGAACGGCACGACGGTCATCAACAATCCTTTCTGGTCGTCGGCTGACGACAAGTTCTTCAACTACACATTGGCGGCGCGCCTCGGCGTCGCGGTACCGCCCACGGTGTTGCTGCCGCACAAGCAGCTCCCCAACGACACCTCAGACAAATCAATGCGAAACCTGGAATATCCTCTGGACTGGGAGAGCGTGTTTGCGGTAATTGGTGAGCACGGCTTTCTGAAGCCGATCAATGGCGGGGGCTGGCGCGATGTTCATGAGGTGCGAAGCCGCGACGAATTTTTCAGAGCCTACGACCAGTCGCGGGACCTCTGCATGGTGTATCAGAAGAAAGTGGAGTTTACGGAATACTTTCGCTGCGTGGTGGTGGGGCAGAAGAAAGTGTGCGTGATGGCCTACGACCCCCGGCTTCCCCACGCGGAGCGATATCTGCGCGGCGCGATGCGCGCGACGACTTTTCAAGCCAGGAAGCTCTTCAAGCACATGGAAGACGATGCGCTGAAGCTTTGCCGCGCATTGGGCTACGATCTGAACTCGGTGGAGTTCGCGGTCGAGAAGGGAGTTCCATACGCGATTGACTTTCTGAATCCTGTGCCGGATGCGGACGTGCACTCTGTGGGCGAGAGGAATTTCGAGTGGATCGTGGAACAGGTCGCCGATCTGGCGATCGCCAAAGCCAAGACCGCGCCGCGACCTCCGGAATTGCGATGGCAGGCGATGCTGACGGGCGGAATCGAGAAAAAGAAACCGGGACGAAAACTTTTGGCGACGAAACGCATTGTCAAAGCGGGCCTGTAGATTCTGTGGACACTCGGCGGACAGAGCATTTGGAAAAGTTGTGAAGATTTCAACGCCTAACGGCAACCGCAGTCCCATCGCCAGCGTTTAGCGCGAAACGCGCCAAACGCTGCTCGGGATGATAGCGCGATCTTTGAACTCGTCTTACGCAGTGTTTCTCCGCTGGTCGATCTTGCAGAAGGTGGCGGAACCTGGCGCCGATGCTACGCCAGATCGACCTTCAACGTGATGCCGATGTCTGAGAGCTTTTCCACTGGCATCTGCACTATGAGCGCGCCGTCTTCCTGTTTCCAGTCGACTTTGCCGTCATGGCCAAGCAGATTGACGTTGAGGATCTTGCCCGGGGCCTGCGGGCTGGCGAGGCCGAGCGACTGCACCGAGGCTTCTTTTTCGGGCCACCCCATCACGAATGCGTAGAGAGTTTTGCCCTTGGTGGTGAAGCGGATATCTTCGGCGGTGAAGTCGCCGCGCTTGTTCTCATTGAAGCTTCCGGCTTTAAGCTGAACGCTGGTTGACGGCCCCTCGCCGTAGATCTTCCACGGCCGCGTGGAGTAGATCCCTTCGCTATTGACCTGCATCCACCTGGTAATACCATCGAGCGTGACGGTTTCTTCGTAGTCCAGCTCGCCGGAGTTGGGCAGCGGGAAGTTCAGGAGCAGGTTGCCGTTCTTGCTCACAATGTCAGTGAGCAGATCGATGACCTTCTTGGCGGTTTTATACTGCTGGCCGCGCTTGTAGTGCCACTGGCCGATGCAGGTGTCGGTCTGCCAGGGGTTATCGGCGATGCCTTCGGCTACGCCGCGCTCATGGTCAAGGGCACAGGTGCCAACCGCGCAATCAGATTTTTCCTTGCTGGTGTAAACCGCTTCAACGGTCCCGCCGTGCAACTGCGCGCTCAGGTTGTAGAGGTGCGAGACCATCTTCAGGCCGTACTCTTCAAAGGGAAGGTGGCCGTCGGTGTAGAGCAGGTCGGGCTGGTACTTATCAATGAGGTCAGTCATGCGGTCGAGATAATGCTGCCGCCACGCATCGGGAATGCCGTCATCGCTCCATTGGACATTGGGGCCGGCAAAGCGGGCGCAGGCGGCATCGTGATACAAGTCGGCGTATTTTGGATCGACGCCGTCGTAGGAGACGCCCGCCAGCGGGCCTGTTGCATCGGATGTGTGGCTGACCGAGAACCATTTGTAGCTGATCCAGAGGTGCTCACTGACACCGAACTTGAGGCCGTGGTTGCGTGCTGCCTTTTGCCACATGCCGACGACGTCTTGATGCGGCCCCATGTTGACCGCATTCCAGCGCGTGTACTTTGAGTTCCACAGATCGAAATTGTCGTGGTGGACGCCCATCGAGACGAAGTACTTTGCGCCGGCCTTCTTGTAGAGATCCATCAAGTGGTCAGGGTCCCACTTATCGGCCTTCCAGATGTTGACGAGGTCTTTGTATCCGACTTTAGAGGGATGGCCGTAGGTTTCGCAGTGATAGAGATACTGATCGGTTCCCTGGATGTACATCTTGCGCGCATACCAGTCGCCGTCTTCGATCGCCGACTGCGGGCCCCAGTGCGCCCAGATGCCGAACTTCGCGTCGCGGAACCAGTCGGGAATGCGATATGTACGCAGGGATTCGCGCGTCGGCGCGAAAGGGCCGCCCGCAGTTGCAGATTGCGCTGGAGCGAGTTTCCGCAAAGCAAAGGCCGAGCAGCCTGCGCCCATGCTTTGCAGCAGTTTTCTGCGGTTCATCTTCATAGTGTCGCTATCCTTTCAGCGCATCGACGACGCGAGCAGGCCCGATGCGGGATGTTTCATGCGGCAAGCACTGCCGCTACTTTGCGCCGGCGCCAGACATCGCTTTGCGCATGCGCCCTTCCGCATCGGCGGGCCAGTAGGCGCAGCCCAGTTCGAAGAAGATGGAAGTATAGGGGATCGTGAGATTGGTCTTGAGAATGAGAACGCGGAAGACCTGCGAGATCTGGTCGAGCCTGGCGATGATCTGCTCGTGCGGCATGGGGGTTGTCTGCGCATTCCGGAGCAGAGCCGTTAAATGATCGCGATATCGGGTAACGCCGGGAGCATCGGACTCCGCGACGTATTGAAGCTCCTGATCGAGATAGACATTGGCGCGGACGTGCCTGGTGGCATTGATGGCCTCAAGCACCTTGCCGGCAACTTCAATGTGACCGGAGCCGGAGACGATGGTCTCGATGCCGGGCTTCGATTGAGCCGGGTAGGCAGAGTCGGCCACGACGATCCAATTGCGATGGCCATAGAGCGGCAACAGAGAATTCAGTTGTTGTTCCCAATCCGGTTTTGTCAATCTTGGAGCATCAGCCATAACATTTGCCCTCGAAGGAGAATTATCGCAGTTCTTCGTCGGCGCAGACGGCAACCTTGCCGCATTTACCAGAGGCCATCAGCGCATAGGCATCGCCGGCATGATCGAGCGGAAAGCGGTGGGTAATGATGTCGGCCGGGTGCAGATTCCAGCGGACCAGGCGCTCCACCAGTTCTTCCATGAGCCAGGTGGAAGTGACCCAGGAGCCATAGAGCGTTTTTTGATCGTGGATCATGTCGGGTGAGGGATTGAATTCGACGCGCCCGCCTTCGCCAAGAAAGACAATCTTGCCCCATTTGCGCGTGGCGCGAATCGCCGTGGCTCGCGCGGCATCGTTCGCCGAGCAATCGACGGCGCGCTCGACGCCGTTGCCGCCGGTAAGGCGCTTCACTTCGGCGACGTTGCCGGGGCCAGAGGCGAGGACTTCATCGCAAAGGCCGAGGTCGCGGGCGATTTTCATGCGCTCCGGCACGACGTCGATGCCGATGATCTTGTTTGCGCCGAGTTTGCGGCAAAGTGCCGCGGTGGCGAGGCCCACCGGGCCGATGCCGGTGATCAGCACGGCATGATTGCCGTTGATGCCGATTTTTTCAAGGCCCTCGTACACCGTTCCGAAGCCGCATGCGACCTGGGCGCCGTCGGCGTAGGAAAGCTCGCCGGGCAAAGCAATGAGGTCTTTCTCTTCGGCAACCATGTAGTCAGCCATGCCGCCGTCGCGCTGCCAGCCGTAGGCACGGCGGTATTTTTCGCTGGTGCAACTGATCATGTAACCGCGGCGGCAGTCGTTGCACACGCCGCAGCCTGAGATGTGGTAGACGATCACGCGATCGCCGGTTTTGAAGCGGCGGCAGCCGTCGCCGATGGCGACGATCTGGCCGCAAGGCTCGTGCCCGGCGATCACGCCCTGGTAGCCCTCGGGGCCTTTGCCAAGATGCTCGTGATAGATGCAGCGAATATCGGAGCCGCAGATGGTGGAAGCCTTGATGCGCAGCAGAACTTCTCCATGACCCGGCGACGGCACCGGTACCTTGCGCAACTCGACCGTTGAGTTGCCCGGCAAATAGGCGGCGGTCATTGTGGAATTCATTTCGTTCTCCCGATATAGCTCTTCGCTTTCAGCCGTCCGCTCTTCGCTTCGCGATTGAAGATTAGCGAGTCGCGTATCTCCCAGTTTGCCGCCAGAGAGTTCGCGCCACAAAGCTAAGAGCTAAAAGCTAACGGCTTGCTCCTACGGCGGTGTGATTTCTCCGCTGGGATCCCACAGGTCCTCCCAGCTTTGGCCATCCTTCCATAGAAAAACCTGGCCTTTTATCAGGCGGCAATTGCGGTCAATGGCGGCAATCTCGCGCATTTCTTCCTCTGTCAGCGGGGCGGCGAGAACGCTCTCGAGATTGGAGCGGTAATGATGGACAGAGAAGGGAATGGGCGTTTGCCCGCGCTGCACGGCCCACTTGATGCATACCGCTGCGGGATGAAGGCGATGCCGGTTTGCGATGCGGAGAATGACGGGGTCTTCGGTGGGCGCAGTGTCCTCAGGGGTGCGGTCGCGCTCAGGACGGCCCGGCGATCCGATGGGGCAGTAGCCGACCGGCTGAATGCCGTTGTCGCGCACGAACTGGAACAATGCCGGTTGCTGGAAGTGGGGATGCAACTCCATTTCATTGACGGCGGGCCTGACGCGGGCATCGCGCAGCAGGAGCTTGAGCTTCGGGACCGTCATGTTGGACGT
>Ga0335085_10000818_pt1 | contig 77892 bp, 75 predicted proteins | sample Lox_Sample_45_FD_206712 | JGI IMG/M metagenome (GOLD analysis project Ga0335085, IMG submission 206712) | Soil microbial communities from Loxahatchee National Wildlife Refuge, Florida, United States - Lox_Sample_4.5 | ecosystem: Environmental > Terrestrial > Soil > Wetlands | place: USA... | reverse complement strand
GAACAGCGATTCGGTGCGCTCGTGCTGGCCCATCATCGTCTCGTTCCCCCTGAGTGAGGGTTAGCACACCGGTTCTTGCCGACAAACAGAAAAACTCGGGGAGGCACCGAGTTTTTCAACAGTCTCACTAGATTTCGGGCAGGCTGCACGGCGGTTGGCAAGCGCGAACGAGTTGCTACGTTCAATGAACTCGGTACTAGAGCCGCGATGATCCACCGACTGGCGGGGAAATAGGAGGAATACCGGAATACCGAGCAGCGCCGATACCCTCCAATTTGTTCCACAGGTGTGCCCGGCAGGCCATACCGCTCTCTACGATTGATCGCAAGTGATACCAAGGTATTCGCCTTACCAGCAGTGCCCCCAATTTGGGATTTTGCGAAAACCGTTGCGGAAGCTGCCGTATAGGAATAAAACAGGGCTTCCGGCTCAAGAGTGCAAAGAAGTGTTTTGCAATTGACGCCGGCACGAAACCACCAAGACGACCGAAGTCGCCGGAGCGATCCACTCCGGCTTCGAACACAGCGTTCCTATTAGATCAGGTAGACACGCAGTCGTTCAGGGTAGAACCGACGGTGCATCGGCTGCGGCTTGTGATTGGAGCAACGTCATGAATGTTTTCGAGCTGCGTGATCGTCTTGTCACCGATTACGCCAGCTACACCCGCAGCTTTATCAAGATCGCTGACCCTCTCATTTCGGCACGAGTGGATTCCGAGCTGAATGCTGGTGCATTCTGGCCGGAGCCGATGCTGCAGCTCAATCCGAACTATCTGCCTGGTGGCACGATCGACGAGCTGATCGCTGACGATACGCTTCATCCCGAGTGCGGCAAAATCTTCCGAATCGACAAGTCCGACGCGGATTATACCGGTAAGCAGCTGTTGCTGCACATGCACCAGCGGGAGGCGATCCTCAAAGCGAAGAAAGACAGGAGATCCTACGTATTGACGAGCGGAACAGGTTCAGGCAAGAGCCTGACCTATATCGTGCCAATCGTCGACCACATCCTAAGGAACGGATCGGGCCGCGGAGTTCAGGCCATCGTGGTGTATCCGATGAATGCCTTGGCGAATAGCCAAGACGAAGAACTCGGTAAGTTCTTGAAGAAAGGTTATCCGGAAGGGCAGCCGCCCATTCGTTTCGCCCTTTTTACGGGACAGGAGAAGGATCCCCAAAAAAGAGAGGCGATCCGAAGTAACCCTCCAGACATCCTGCTCACGAACTATATGATGCTGGAACTTCTGCTCACGCGGACCGAGGACCGTGAACTGGTGCGTGCGGCGCAGGGATTGCATTTCCTGGTATTCGACGAGCTCCATACCTATCGGGGAAGACAAGGAGCGGATGTGGCGCTGCTCATCCGGCGGTGCCGCTTGGCCTTCGGCGGCCATGACATGATTTGCATTGGCACATCGGCCACTATGGCCAGCGGTGGATCGACCGAGGCACAGAAGATTGCAGTGGCCAAAGTGGCCCAGACAGTCTTTGGCGTTCCGTTCGATGGAACGCAGGTGATCGGGGAAACGTTGCAGCGCGCCACACCGGAAATAGATTTCAGTGATCAAGCGGTGATTCAGGCCATTTGCACGGCGATCGAAACAGGGGCAAGTCCGCCCGAGAGCTATGAGGAGTTTCGAGCTCATCCTCTGTCCTCGTGGATCGAGTCCACCTTTGGCGTGCGTACCGAGGAGGAAACCAGGCGAGTGGTTAGGCAGGCGCCGCGGAGATTGCAGGGGAAGGACAGTGCAGTTGAAGACCTTGCAGGCTTGACCTCGACGGATCCTTTGCAGTGCCTCGCGGTGCTGCGCCAGTTCCTGCTAAAGGGTTCGGAGTTGCGCCAGAACGAGTCAAGCCGATTCCCCATATTTGCCTTCCGGCTGCACCAGTTTTTCACACGCGGTGACACTGTGTGGGCAACCATAGAAGCCCAGCGCCATTTGGAGATGTCGAAGAAGGGTTCCAAACCTGGCGATCCCGAGAAGCTTCTGTTCCCGCTTGTGTTCTGCCGGCAATGCGGAACGGCCTACTACCGGGTCAAAGTGGAAGAGGGTAGAAAAGCAGTGTTCCCACGAGAAGACCGCCGCGAGGAAAACGACGACGGTAGCGGCGATGCCTACCTCTATGTCTCCGAGGCTGCGCCTTGGCCGCGAGTGGAGGGATCGGCCCTGTTGGAGCGCGTGCCTTCATTCATGAAGGAAACCACGACCCAAGGCGTAGAGCGGGTTCGTCCCGATGCGCGCGGCGACCTACCTCAACCGGTCTTTATCGACGCTGGCGGTCGGCTGGTGTCCGAGGGGCAAGGCATCGCGGCCGCGCTGATCCGCCGGAACTTCCTGTTCTGCCTCGAACCCTCGTGCGGTATCGCCTACACCAAAAGCCAACGCTCGGAGCGGACCAAGCTGGCGACGCTGGGCGTGGATAACCGAAGCACAGCGACCACGATCCTGGCGGTGCGTTCTCTAATCGAGTTGCAAGGGGAGAGGGATCTCAGAGCCGACGCGCGGAAGCTCCTGAGCTTTACGGACAACCGGCAGGACGCCTCGCTTCAGGCTGGGCATTTCAACGATTTCGCCCAAGTTGCGTTGCTACGTTCGGCGCTGCACAAGGCGACGGAGGAGAAGGGCGCGAAGGGAGTGAGCCACGGTGAGCTCTCGCGCAGTGTTTTTGATGCTATGCAACTCAGGTTCGATGAATACGCTGCCGATCCGGAGGTGCGCGGGCCAGCGAGGAGCGCCACGAACGACGCCCTGCGCCGTGTCATGGACTACCATCTCTACCGCGACTTGCAGCGAGGCTGGCGAGTCACGGCCCCTAACCTTGAAGATTGCGGCTTGCTTACTTTCGGCTACGAAGGGCTGCGGGGCGAAGACAGCCTGCTGAGCGAGAGGGCAGTTTGGGAAACAGGCTTCTCCATCCGAACAGACAACGGCGAGCAATTCATCGAGACGCCGGAACCCTTGCGTTCCTGTCCGGAAGAATTGCGCGAGGAATTGCTCCATACCTTGCTTGACGTTCTGCGTCGATCCTTGGCTGTCAAGGTGGATGTGCTTGATCCGCTCAAGCAACTCGACCTGGTCGAACAAACGAAACCCCGCCTGCTAGAGGACACGGTCTGGTATCTGGAGGATGCGCGGGATTTGGCGAAATCCGTTGTTGCCTATCCGCGGCCCAAGCGACAGGAGGACCGCACGGGTTTCTTCGTCTCATCCTATGGCGGCTACGGTCGCTATGTGAAACGCCGCCTAGCTGCCTACGTCCTCCAAGGGCGCCAATTTGGTCGTGCGGAAGTAGATCAAACGATCCGCTACTTATTTCTCGCCCTGAAGCGTTACGGTATTGTCGAACAGGTTCGCAGTGGCGAGGTCCCCGGCTATCAGATCAACGCTGACGCACTCCGTTGGCTGCGAGCCGAGGGTGTGGTGCGTCCGGTTGACCGTACGCGGCTGTTGGCAGCGGGCGAGGTTCCACCCGAAGTAAACCGCTATTTCGTGGAGTGCTATCGGCGTTTCGTGAATTTGAAATGCGTGCTCGAAGCGCGGGAGCATACCGCCCAAGTCACGTCCGAGGACCGCCAGGAGCGAGAAGAGAGATTCCGCAGCGGCGATTTGCCTCTGTTGTTTTGCTCGCCGACCATGGAGTTGGGTGTGGACATCGCTCAGTTGAACTTGGTTAACTTGCGCAACGTGCCGCCGACACCGGCGAACTACGCACAGCGCAGTGGCCGAGCCGGCCGCGGCGGTCAACCGGCGCTCGTCTATACCTATTGCGCGGGTCGCAGCCCTCACGACCAGTATTACTTCCGTCAACCGAACCAAATGGTAGCGGGGTCAGTCACTCCGTCGCGTATCGATATTCGCAACCGCGACCTGGTGTGCTCTCACGTTCACGCGGTCTGGATGGAAAACCTTGTCACCTTCCGAGAATGGCGCGTGAAAGCGGGCGTGGGTCCAGCCATTATCAATATGGAGATGGGCGTGATCCGCCGAATGATGAAGAAGGCGAGGAGATGGCATCTTGTGGGAGCGGATATCAAGCCGCTGCGGGAACCTCGGTCGATTGGCAGAGCCTTGTCTCACTCGGAAAAGGTAAAGCTGTTGGCGAAAGCGAAGAGTCGCCCAGAGTGGCATAATGCGCGCCTCGCGGCCGTGCTGGCACTCAATACGACCATGCGGGGTTGCGAGATCAAGAATCTGCGCTGGGGAGACGTTGACCTCCTGAGTCGCGTCTTTTCAGTTAACAAGAGCAAAACAGAAGCGGGTGAAAGGACTATCCCGATCAACGACGCAGCGTTCGCGGCCATCCGCGAACTGAGAGAACGGGCGCAGCTTCTCAATGGGACTGAGCCGGAGCGCTTTCTCTTTCCCGCTTGTGAGCACGAGCACATTGACCCCATGAAGCCGATGAAGAGCTGGCGCTCGGCTTGGCGTCAGATCACGAAAGCTGCGGGCATACCTGGACTCAGATTCCACGATCTCCGCCATCACGCAATTACCGAGCTGGCGGAGTCTCAAGCCAGCGATCAGACGATCATGAGCGTTGCTGGACACGTCTCGCAGAGAATGCTGGCGCGCTACTCCCACGTTCGCATGGAAGCGAAGAGACAGGCATTGCAGGCGCTATCCACGGTGGGTGAAAGGCAGGGTTACGACACAAAGAACGACACAAAAGACGGTTCTGGATTCGCAGTCGCGGGGCAAGTGGTTGAAAGAAATGGTAGGCACGAGGAGACTCGAACTCCTGACCTCTACCGTGTCAAGGTAGCGCTCTAACCAACTGAGCTACGCGCCTACTCGGTGGCCATGCTCATTGTAGCGAGCTGCGCTATGGGGGGCAAGTTTCTGGTCCGGCGCAATAAGAGACACAGCAATTGAAGGGGGACGGCTCCCAGACTTCGCCACGGGTGGGCCCAGACTTCGTACCACCACGCCCGAACTTCGTCACGGCCACGCCTCAACTTCGCACTGGCCACGGATCGGAAGCATCGCGTCTGGTCGCCCCGATTGTCCTGGCCGCAGCTTGATTTACCGCGCGTCGGCCTCTTCGGTCACCTGGCGCTGCACGTCAGCGGTGGTCACGTCCTTCAGGCGCTCGGGGCGTGCGGGCTTGGCGCATGCCGCCGGCGGATTGGTCATCTCTTTGAGGAACACGCGGTAGGCGATGGTGCCCGGCTGCAACGTCGACCAATAGGAACGCTTCGTCACCAGCGGCCTGTGCTGACGAATGATCTGGTTGTCCAGGATCCTGATGCCGCACGCCAGATTATTCTCCGGGTCCAGGATGGTGCGATCGGGGTCGTGCGCGGGCAACTCGCGATCGTGTTGCCAATCGAAATCGCAGCCGTAGGCTTTTTCATCCTCAAAGGTCAACTGCAACAGGCCCTCGCTGTGTACTGGCTGTCCGGTGACGCTGTCCTTCTTCGCCATCTGCGGGTGACGAACATTGGTCGTTGGCTCCAGACCGGCCTCGGCCCCAGCCAGCGCCTGGAAGAAGTATGCCCAGAAGACGCGCTTGTCGGTATCGCTCATGCCATAAAAGTTGGGGCAAAACTTGCGCACATCGTGCGGCACCCGCGACGACAGCATCCTCGGAGGTATCGTTTGTTCGATGAAGTGGTCCCAGTCGGGGTCCCAGGTGTTGCCGCCCAACTCGGCTTTTTTAGCGTCGATAGGAGTCGCGGGAGCGGGCTTGGTCTCCTCCGCGACCGAGTGCATGGACAGGACCACCGCCGCTGGGCTGGGCGCCGGATTGCTTTGGGTGAAGGCGATGGCGGCGCCCAACACGAGAACGCCAGCCAGGATCAGATTGGTCCAGAGTTTCGGCAAATCGTTTTACCGGGGCCCCATACTGCGCGGGCATGAGGTTTTGGACGTAGGACTTGAACACGGCTGTTGCCCGCGAGAAGTCGGCCCTCGGCATTAGTTTTCGTGTTTGTGAGGCAACCCGCCGGGCCTTACATCCAACAGCCATGCAGCTTTGGGCTGAGCTGTGCGAGCGCATCGCCGCCACCACAAAGAAGACCGAGAAGGTCGCTCTGGTGGCGGACTACATGCGTTCCGGCGACCCAGCCGAGGCCGCCATCGCGGCGGTCTTTCTCTCCGGACGCGCCTTCCCGGCCTTCGACGAGCGCACCTTGCAGATCGGCGGCTCGGCGCTGTGGAAGCTGGTGAGCGAGATCACCGGCGCGCGAGACGCGGCGCTAACTGTCGCGTATCGCCGGCGCGGCGACCTGGGCGCAGCCGCCTACGACGTACTGCTACCGAAGGCGCCGCGCGAGTCGACAATCTCGCTATCAGAACTCCGCGCCACGTTCGACCAGATCGCCGGCACGCGAACTCCCGTGGCCAAGGCGGCCGTTCTGAAATCGCTGCTGGAGCGGGCCACGGCGCTCGAAGCTAAGTACATCCTGAAAATCATTACCGGCGAGCTGCGCATTGGATTGAAAGAGAGCCTGGTGGAGGAGGCCATTGCGAAGGCCTACGAGGAGCCGCCCGCGGCCGTGCAGCGCGCCAACATGCTGCTGGGCGACATCGGCGGGACTCTACTGCTCGCCGCCGAGCATCGCCTGGACGCGGCGCGTATGCGGCTGTTTCATCCCATCGGCTTCATGCTCGCCAGCCCCGCGGCCGATGCGGAGGAGGCTTTTCACTACTTCGAACATGCGCAGGTCGAAGACAAGTACGACGGCATCCGCGCCCAGGCGCACTGCGGGAACGGCCAGGTGCAGCTGTTCTCGCGCACGCTCGACGAAGTGACGCAGTCATTCCCCGAGCTTGTTCCCGCGCTCGGCGAATTCGCCGGCGAGGTCATCCTCGATGGCGAGATTGTCGCGTGGCATCACGGCGACGACGGCGAACACGCTATGCCCTTCGGCGAAATCCAGAAGCGGCTGGGGCGCAAGCAAGTCAGCCAAAGGCTCATCGACGAGGTGCCCGTCGCGTACGTCGTTTTCGACGTGATCTACGCTGACGGCGAGCTCATGCTCGACAAGCCGCTGCACCAGCGCGCGCTTGTGCTGGACCGCGTCTTTGCGGGCGCAACCCACGTCGCCCCGCGCCCGGTGGTCAATGCGCAAGGCAATCTCCTGGTCGAGCTGGAAGTCGCGGAGCAAGCGGCACGCTCCGGTTGGGTGTTGCGCGCGCCATCGATGCGCGCCGACTCACCCGCGCAGCTTGAGCAGTACTTCGAGGAGGCCATGGCACGCGGCAACGAAGGCCTGATGATCAAGGACATCAATTCGCCCTATCTTCCCGGGCGCCGCGGCCGCTGGTGGCTGAAGCTGAAGCGCGAACTGGCCACGCTCGACGTGGTTGTTACCGCGGCGGAGTTCGGGCACGGCAAGCGCATTCACGTGCTTAGCGACTACACCTTCGCGGTGCGCAAGGGCGAGGAGCTGGTCAACATCGGCAAGGCGTATTCAGGGCTGACAGACAAAGAGATCGCGCAGCTCACCGAGTGGTTTCTGGCGCACACCACCGCCGACCACGGGCACCTGCGTGAAGTTGAGCCGAAGGTCGTGCTCGAGGTCGCCTTCAACGCCATCATGCGCTCCGACCGCCACGACAGCGGCTACGCGCTGCGCTTCCCGCGCATCGTGCGCGTGCGCGACGACAAGCTGCCCAAGGACATCGACACCGTCGAAACCGTGGAACAGATTTACAAGCGGCAGCACGGAAGATAACGAGCACTGTTGGGCTTGACGTGCGCTGCTTCGTCGGAACCCAAAAGATCATCAAATGAGGGCGATTGCTAGGCGTCGCGATTGCGACTTGCCGTAAGCTATTGGCAAGTTCGGGTAGTGCGGCGCTTCACCGCCGCGTCCGGCGGCAGATATTCGGTAGGCCTTTAGGCCTGAGAGGTACATGTCAGCAAAACACGGACCGCCGCAGTGCTTGCGGATTCGAACCGAGGTACTCCCGCGGCTAAAGCCAGTTCCGACAGCCGAGCACTACCGCGGGCCTTAAGGCCCGCACTACCCGAGCCGGGCATTAAATGGAGGCCTAAAGCGATTGTGACTTGGGCCCGGATACAAACCTGGCCAACGCCTGCGAGAAGTTGAGCCACTCATGATTATTCACGTCCTTCATCTCGGCGTCGTTCCTTACCCCACTGCCCTGGAGCTGCAAAGCACGCTGTCGCAACTGCGCAAGGTAGGGAGCATCGGAAACACGCTGCTGCTGCTGGAACACCCGCCCGTCATCACGCTGGGCCGCAACGCGCGGCTGGACAACGTGCTGGCCTCGCCCGAGTTCCTGGCGCAGCGCGGCGTCGAACTGCATGAAATTGACCGCGGCGGCGATGTGACCTTTCACGGCCCCGGCCAACTCGTCGCCTATCCCATCTTCGATTTGCGCAGCTTTGAACCGAAAATTGGCGCGGTGGAATTCGTGCGCCGCCTGGAAGAGGTACTCATCCGTACTTGCGGCGACTTTGGCATCGGCGCACAGCGGATCAAGGGCATGACAGGCGTGTGGACCTACGCGCTACGCAACAAGCCCGAGGCGAAGATTGCGGCGATCGGCGTACACATCTCGCGCGGCGTGACCACGCACGGCTTTGCTCTGAATGTGAGCACCGACCTGGACTACTTCAGCATGATCGTGCCCTGCGGACTCACGGGAAAACCGGTGACGTCGATCGAGCGGGAATCGCAGAAGCCGATAACCATCGACGAGGTTGCGACCGCAGCCTCGCGCAACTTTGGCCGCGTCTTCCAATCGCAGATGCTGTGGCTGGAGTCGCTCGACGACCTGCTGGCGCAGGTCGCGCCGCAGCCCCTGCAATCGCAATCCGAATCCGATCCCGCAAACCAGGACACCCCTGCCCATCCGCCGAAAGAGTTGCGCGAGCTGCACGGCGACGGCGGGGAGCTGGCGTAGCCACTAGGTATTCAATTCATACAGCAATTATCGGCTCTTCCGCGCATCGGTGCAGGACTGGTATTGAGCGAACCCCGCAGGGGTGGCTGCGCATTTAGCCCAGGACGCAGGCCGCCCTGGCGGCCGGAATCCTGGGTGGAATTCAGTTAAGACGCCTACCCAGGACTCCGCTGCGCTCCGTCCTGGGCTAACGGCATGTCCACCCCTCTGGGGTTCGCGCGTTCATTGTTTGCCCCACCGATGCGCCGGAACAGCTGAGTGATTGAAAATTGATGCGTTAGCCGGCAGCCAAGTTCGTATGGGGATGAGCCGGGCTACTCAACTTCTGTAACGCGCAGACCCTTGGCGCAGCCCACAACCCGCTGCTTCGTCTGATTGTCACGGATATGCCACGATTCAACATCGGTCGGATCGGACACAAACGTCGCGATGGCGTATGCGCCTTCGAAAAGCACATGAATGTCATGTGTGATCGGCGAAACCGACACCTCTTCAACTTTCTTTTGAAGAGCTTCAGCGGCAGATCGCTTAGCCTTGAGCGGTTCTCTGCGTCCTCTGTTTGCGCTGCCGCGAGCCGAGCAGGACACCAGCTGGACCAAGCAGGTGCCACGTTGGCTCGAACCAAAAGGTTAATCCCGTGCCCGATCCAGGTTCACCATCGATGTAGACCAGCAATGAATTAGCCGCGAGCCGGGTGAAGGTTACGGGGCGGCCGATTAGACGTTCACGGTGTTCCTGAAAGAGTCGTTCTGCATTCTTGCCCATTCCGTCTAGCATAAAGCCTTCCGCGGCTTGCGTCCGCTTTCACTGCCGATTTATCGTTGCTTCTGCATGCCTCACAAGAAGCGCGGAAATCCCAAATCAATCAGTAAGCAGGCGACGAAGGTGCCCGTGGCGGCAGCTCAGAAATCACCGAGAAGGCCTGCACCCAACGAGCAGGCCGACGGCTCGCCCAAGCCCACCGACGCTCACGCAGCGTCGCGCAACCCTAGAACGACCGCCGCGGCCGGCAACGACGGCGATGCGTATTCCCTCCGCTGCTACAACATTGCCGACTACCGCCTGGAACATCCCAACTTCCGCGTTTATCTCTGCGGCGAAGCTGACAACTGTGAATACCGTATCGAAGGCGATCTGAGCGCCGCGGCGCCGCCGATTCGCGAATCGAAGTACCTTTCGCGCGAGCAGTCGATCGCAATCTATCGCTGGATGCTGCTCAACCGCCGCATGGAAGTTGCGCTGGAGAACCTCTACAAGCAGGGCAAGGTGGTCGGCGGCGTCTACTTCGGCCTCGGGCAGGAGGGCTGCTCGTGCGCCTCGGCCTACGCGCTCGGCCCCGACGACTGGCTCGGCCCCATGATTCGCAACCAGGGCGCGATGCTGGTGCGCGGCTTCAGCGCGCGCGACATCATGCGGCAGTACATGGCCAAGGGCGACTCGCCCACCTGGGGCCGCGACGCCTCATCGCACTTCGGCGATCTTCAGCGGCGCAACGTGTGCGCGCCGATTTCCATGCTGGGCGAGCTGGTCGGCGTGATGGGCGGCATCTGCCTGGGCGCGCGGCTGCAAGGCAGGAACATCGTCGGACTCACTTACGTCGGCGATGGCGGGCAGTCCACCGGCGTCACCTACGAGAGCATCAACTTCGCGGCCGTGCAAAAGCTGGGGCTGGTGCTGATCGTCGAGAACAACCTGTGGGGCTACTCCACCCCGACCGAGATGCAGTTCAACGTGAAGGACCTGGCCGAGCGCGCCATCGCCTACGGCATTCCGGGCGTGATCGTCGACGGCACCGACCCGTGCCAGGTCTACGACGCCACCCATGAGGCCTGCCAGCGCGCCTACCGCGGCGAAGGCCCCACGCTGATCGAGGCCAAGATGATGCGCATGAAAGGCCACGCCATCCACGACGCCGCGCTTTACGTGCCGGCTCCGTTGTTCGAGTATTGGCGCGCTCGCGATCCCATTGCGCGCTTCGAGAACTACCTGGTGAACGTGAAGCGCTGGCTCACGGCGAAAGCGAACGAGAAGCTGATCGAAGAAGTGGAGCGCGAGCTGGAAGCCGATCGTGAAGCGGCCGTCGCCTCGCCCATGCCGGATCCCGAAACGGACAAGACGCATCAGGGCGTCTACTGCGATGCCTCGTGCCACGAAGTCAAGCCGAGATATGGGGCGGTCGCGGCGAAGCCCCGGGCGGGTTCAGGCGCCGGGCCGAAAGAGGCCGAAGCCGCCGTCCATTTGAAGTAAATGCACCCTCATAACTGGTCTGGTCATCAGACCAACTGTGGCCTCGCCTGCCGCCCGATCCGGGCCAGACCGGCTAAATTTTTGACAACGTCAATTACTGAATGGAGCGATAATAGGCGTATGCGCGGCTGGATCTTACGTTCGGCACTCGCTGTCGCTCTCCTCGCCACACCGCTGTGGGCCCAGAGAGGCGGCGGCGGGGGTGGTCACGGCGGCTTCGGGGGAGCTCACGGCTTCTCCGGCGGCGGTCATGTTGGCGCGCCGTCTGGATTCCACGGCTCACCCGGGGGAAGTAACGGCTGGCACGGCAACGGCTGGGGCTGGCACGGGAATGGCTGGCGCGGCTATCCCGTTCGCTTCCGGGGTTGGCGCGGATATCCCGGGTGGGGCTATACCGGGTACGGATACCCCTATTGGGGTGGCTACGGTTGGTATGACGATTTCGACGATTCCTACGATCAGCCGTACGGGCCGTACGGGCCGTACGGGCAGGGTTATCCTCCGCCGTACGATTCGTCCTACTCCTACGTTCCGCCCAGCGGCGCGGCGGTGAGTTATGCCACTGAGGGCGAGGTGGAGCGAATCCAAAACGAGGTGGCCCAATTGCGCGCGCAGCAGGCGGCCCGCTATGCTGAACCGGCCCACCAAAGTACTGTCCTGATCTACCGCGACGGCCACAAGGAAACCGTCGAGAATTACGCCGTCGCAGACAGCACAGTGTGGATCTTCAACCAGGATCGCGCCCGCAAGGTCCCTCTCTCGGAGCTCGACGTTCCGGCAACCGAGCGCGATAACGAAGCGCGTGGTGGCGAGTTCGTGCTGCCGAACTCGCACTGAACCGATGTCAATTTAGCGGTCCCCGCTGGGGCGAGCGAATGCCGCTCTCCCAGGCGCAATCCATTCTTCCACTCGCCTGACCACGACAATTCGAAGAACCACTCAAATCCGCTCGACGATTGGTCTCCATTCACCTCCAGGCCGGGCGTTCTCACAGGCGTCCCCTGCGTCCGCTGATGGACAGGCTATTTCGTCGCCGGACACCAAGCTATATCGAGGGCACCCGCGCCGATAGCTGATGGCCTTCTCATCCTGGCACTTCGTTGCCCTTAGGACTGGTGTCGCAGTTGCTGTAGGGATCTGATTGGCTCTGCTTCAGGGAATTCCCTCGCCAGGAGTGAAATGGAAAGTTTGCTGCAAGACGTGCACTACGGCTTGCGTGTGCTGCGCAAGAATCCGGTTTTCACTCTGGTAGCGGTGCTGACCTTGGCGCTGGGGATCGGCGCGAACACCGCCATCTTCTCCATCTTCAATGCCATCCTGCTGAGCCCGTTTCCTTATCCGCACGCGGACCGCCTGGTTGCGCTGGGTGCCAGCAAGCCAAACTTTCAGAATGGATCGATCTCTTATCCGAATTTTCGCGACTGGCAGAGGGACAATCGAACCTTCGATTCGATGGCGGTGTTTCGCAATAATTCCTTCAGCCTGACGGGCATGGGCGACGCCGAAGAGGTTCCCGCCGAGTTGGTTTCCTCCGATTTGTTTCCCATGCTTAACGTGAAGCCTGTGCTGGGCCGAACATTCGTGTCGGGTGAGGATGAGGTGGGCGCGGCGCCGATTGTCGTGATTACCACCGGATTGTGGAGACGCAAATTCGGCTCGTCGCCCAGCGCGATCGGCAGGAGCATCACACTGGACGGCCGCGATTACACCATCGTCGGGGTCATCCCCGCCAGCGTGGACCTGAACGTTCCCAGCTTGTCGCCGGCCGATGTCTATGTGCCGATCGGATTATGGAACAATAACCTGCTCACCGAGCGCGGCGCCGGACTGGGCATACACGGTTTGGCGCGGCTTAAGCCAGGTGTCACCCTGGAGCAGGCGCGCGCCGACATGGAGCGGGTCACCCGGAATCTCGCAGCGGCCTATCTGAAGGCGGACCATGGTCTGGGCGCGAACATCGTTCCCCTGAAGCAGGCGGTAGTTGGCAATCTAAAGCCGGTACTGCTGGTGTTGTTGGGGGCGGTGGGTGTGGTGTTGCTGATCGCCTGCGGCAATGTCGCCAATCTTCTGCTGGCACGCGCCAGCAGCCGCAGCCACGAGTTCGCAATTCGAGCGGCGCTCGGCGCAGACCGGATGCGGCTGCTGCGCCAGCTTCTGACCGAAAGCCTGGCCCTCGCGCTGATCGGAGGAGCACTGGGGGTGGCGCTGGCGCAATGGGGCACGCAGGCAGCACTCAAAATATTGCCCGCCAGCCTGCCCCGTACCCAGGACATCGGGCTCGACTATCGCGTCTTGCTGTTCACCGCCGCCATCTCGCTGCTGGCGGGAGTCCTGTTTGGATTGTTGCCCGCCCTCAAGGCATCGCGCGCCGACGTAAACGCGACCCTGGCGGACCGGAGTCGCGGCGCCACCATAGGCCGGTCGCGCGCACAACGCGTCTTCGTGGTGCTGGAGACGGCGATGGCGTTGGTGCTGATGATCGGCGCCGGACTGATGATTCGCAGCCTGGCTGCCTTGTGGAGCATCGATCCGGGATTTCGGCCGGACAATCTTCTCACCTTCGGACTCACGCTCGCGCCCTCGATGATGAAGGCGACACCCGATTCCATCCGGGCTACCCTCCGCAATGTCGACCGGGAGTTGAACGCAATACCCGGCATTGAGGCGTCCTCGGTATGGTGGGGCGCATTTCCCATGAATGGCGATGACGAAGTCGTCTTCTGGCGCGAGGGTCAACCCCGGCCCGCCAGCCAAAACCAGATGAGCTGGGCGCTCAATTACGTTGTAGGCCCGCAGTATTTGCAGGTGATGGAAACCGAACTACTGCGTGGCCGCTTCCTGACCGAGCGCGATGACGAGCACGCGCCGGCTGTGGTTGTCGTCGACCAGGCTTTCGCCCGAAAGTTCTTCCCGCATGAAGATCCTATTGGCAAGCAATTGAATCTGGTTGGCCCGAACGAGACGAATGCGGAGATTGTCGGCATCGTACGCCACGTGCAGCAGTGGAGCCTGGACGACGCCGGGACCCGGCCGCTTCAGGCCCAGCTCTACCGTCCGTTCATGCAACTGCCCGAGGACGCGATGGCGCTGACCCCCAGCGGCGTGAACTATGCAGTGCGTCTCAACCCAACCGCGCATACCGGCTTCGACACGATTCGACGCCGGCTGCAATTGGGAAACGCGGAGCAAGCCGTGTATGCTCCGCAAACCATGAACGAAATTATCGCGGCCACCCTGGCCACGCGGCGCTTGTCGATGATTCTGCTGACCGCCTTCGCGGTGCTTGCGCTCACATTGGCCAGCATCGGCATCTATGGCGTTATTTCTTACGTCGTCGCCCAACGCACCCAGGAGATCGGCATCCGCATGGCCATGGGCGCGGGACGCTTCGATGTGGTGCGCATGGTGGCGCGGCAGGGACTGAAGCTGATCGTGATCGGCCTGCTATGCGGGACAGCCGGGGGCCTGGTGGCCACAAGAGCGCTGAGCGCGATGCTTTTCGGGGTCAGACCTTTCGACGTACCGACATTTGTTGCAACCGCATTTCTATTGCTGTGCATCGGCATGCTGGCGATCTATGTGCCGGCATCGCGAGCAGCCAAGGTCGATCCTATGATCGCGTTGCGAGATCAGTAGCGAAGAGCAGGAGAACATTCCTGTCGCAGGAGCAGACTTGCTGGCGGAGGGAGAGGGATTCGTTCTTCACGCCCCCTCGCCCGCTCTGCAACTTACTGAAAACAGGTTAAGCCAAAACAGCCAAAAGCGGCAAACTCGCACGCCTTGGGCACAATTTGGGCACATGAGAGGTATTCTCCGTGACGGCGCAGTACACCAGGACTAAACTTTTCAGAGGACATGTAATCATTTTCAAATGCAGCCGAGCAAGCGCCTTATGGTGGAGCGGTTAGCACCTCGTTTCAAGCGTCCTGCCGGTGAACGGAAGCTCGTGAACGAAGAACAAGCGCCCACAACAACTTCGAAACTCTACGAGATTACGACGAAGGTAGTATTGCCGATAGGGTTGGCGGTTGTCGGCATCGTTCACGCACAGGTCCGTTTTCTGTTGTACCTGGGCCCTGCCGTCCTGGTGCTCGCGTACTTCCCTGATCTGCTTCGAGTCTTCCGCCGTATTCGGGATTTCCTGCATGATCGCGCTGTGGTGCGTCGGGAGTCACGCGAACTTCGTAGTTTCAGCACGGAGCTTGGGCAGTTCTTAAGCGCGAACCGGAACGACACACTTCACAATATTGTGCAGTCATTCAAACAGAACAGCCCATCCCTCGCTGGCTTTCCCCTCATGCCGGAGATGGGGGTTTTCGGTGCGCACTGGCAGTTCATAAACGGGCGCATTGCGCAAGGTGGTTTCAGCACGTCGGCTTTTCACGAGGTGGTCGAAGAATTCAGTGCTCTACTACGCGGGTACGCAAATTACTGCGTGCAACCGATCTTCACCAGGTTTGCGGCGGAGATGCGAAGCGAAGCCAAAGAACACGACCGAAGCCAGTTAAACGGGTTTCAGCAACGGTTTGCAAGACTGGCAACGGACTACATGCGCTTAGTAGAGCGGCTGAATGTCGAGCTTCGTACAGTCGCACCGTTTACGATCATTGCCGTCTACTATCCGCCTCCGCTGTAACTGCGTGCGTTGGGACTATGGAATTCTGCCGTATTTACGGCTCTAGGGACACACGGCATTCACCGCCATTAAGCAAGCCCATTATCCGCTCTCGCTCAGGGCCTCCGGGAGGCAAAACTACCGTCGTTTCTGTACCCGTCTGGAAGTTCGGACACGATACTTGTGCCTTGCGAGCATCGACGAAACTAACTTGCTGTGACACGCTCAGCGTGTGCAGGGTTTCGTTCGCCTTCTGGATCGCGTCCCCCCGGCGCACGTGTCGTGGAGTAGAAGATACCGCACATGACAACGGCTTCAGTAGCGCAGCCAGCAATATAACCAAGTGACAAATATCCAGACCTACTCATATGAAACCTCGCTAGCATAGCTTCGTTTAAATGGTCGTGTACCCTACACCGAAAGCGGGTCTATGAGCAAGGACGTTTTTCCCGGTTTTAGTTGCACCGAAGCTGATTGCGCTCGGGAAGCAACAAAATTTCGCGTCAGGATAGCCGCTGATACGTTTCCCGATGGTGGCCGCTAGTTGGGTATCCCCCCTGCCCTGTCCATCAAAAAGACTCGGGCTTTCAGGGGCGTGGCGTCGATTTTACGGGCTGGCTCGCTGCTCGGCGGCGGGATTGCGGACTTCGTGGGTACATTCGGGTCCGCTCTTTTGCTGGCCTCGGCTGCCGAACAACGAACGGCGTTTTCAAGCCGCTTTCGTAATTCGTCACTAGTCCAGGATGAATACCGTTCAGGGTTTCATACTTACTGTGCTTGTGGTTGTCGAGCCAGCTTGCGTACTTGCTTAAGGAATTCGTCACGTCCGTCTTCAAAATCGGCTGGATTCTTTGGAGTGCTTGCGCCCGTTCTAATCGCTTCGACGACAGACTGTGCAGCTCCAGCGCCGTTGTCCTTGTCAAACCCCCCTGGACTGAAGGTGTGACCGTTTAGATCGACCTTCATTACCCGGCCTTGAAGGTAGTGAAATGACGCATCACCGTTTTGGCCGTCGATGATCTTACGAGCTTCGTCAACGGTCATGTCTTGAGGCGAAGCCTCTATAAAACCAAAGGCCAGGGGTTTGGAGCGGTTGTATAGGGCCGCCGTGAGTTCCGCCTTATCAATCCCCCTGATGTCAATACCGTCCGCCATGTTTTTCTGCTCCCCTATGAAATATTGGTTAGGAATAATCGAGAGTTGCCGTGATTAGCACGAAAGCGCGAAAGCAAAAAGCTCTTTGTGTAATTAACGAAAGATTGTTTCGTGCAGTATGCTTAACGGCTGCGGACCCCCGGGAATGTCAGAGGCTCACCATGAGCACGTTGTAACGCCATCGCTGGCCTCAAGCCAAGAGCTACTAACGGGGTTGCCTTTGCAGACGCAAAGCGTGTAGACATGGGTGAGAGCGATTGCCCCGTCGTACGTTGAGGAACAGGCAACCGGCTGCGAGGAATTTTTTGCGAGCCGCATATACCCATTCACGTCGAGGGTTGCTTCGGGCGAGGTTGTGCCGATGCCGAGACTGAGAGGACTCGCGGTGGCCGACATGAAATTTTGGAGTTGCGTGCCGTCGCAGATAAACCACGTGTTGGTGACACTGCCCAAGCCGGTGTAGACGGGCGAAAAAACCTCGTTCGTGACGTTGCACGGGTAGGTTACAGCCTGTGCGGGGGCGGGGCAGAAATAGAGTGCGAATGCAAAGACGAAAGCGTAGAGCCGAAGGGTGCGCTGTCGTTGCATGTCTCTTACCTCGGAAAATTTCTAAAAGGAACGTAGGGCAAACCCTAACCGGGCGTCTCGCGTGTGGCAAGCCTTGAACGCCTGTTTTCTGTCGGAAGGTATGCATCCGGTGCTCGAAGAAACAAAATTTCGCGCTAGAATCGCCTGTGGTTCGTTTATCGTTTGGGCTCCCCTGCCCCGCAATGGGAAACGACGCGAGATTTTAGGGGTGCGCCGTCAAGTTTAAGGGGTGGCCTCGACCGCCAAGACGGAAACTCCCAGTGCATGGCGGAGGGCAACTTCGTTCAGACATCATTAACCATGAAATTTAAGCCCTTTTAAATCCAATTGAGAGATGCTAGGTTAGTGGATCATTGTTTCAGGGATATGGGGGGCACATGTGGCGGGCTTGCGTGGGCGTCGTTTTAGTCGCCGTGGGATTGGTTGCAACGCTGCCTGCCTCAGCCGATAATGGCCCTTCAAGCATGTCGATTGTCGTTGGTCAGCCTTGCAACCAGTTGGGCATAACCGGAATGACTACGGACCAGCGCAACATCGCAACCTGCTTGTATAGCGATGGTGGCCCCAATCAAGCGCATTTGGAGTGGAAGATTCCGGGACAGGATGGCGTTACTCTCTATGAAACCTTTCAGGCAGGATGTGTACCAGCCGATGCGCGCGACAATATTCAAAACTGTATAGCAGGTCACACGCTAGATCCAAGCGGAATAGGTGGCCAACTTCCGGACGCAAATTTTGAAGTCATATGTACTCCGAGACAGAATAGCGGCAGAAGCGGCACGGTCGATGTAACCGATGTTGTCCAATACGGCCCCCACAATTACGCCATTCGGTACATCGTTTCAACCATCCAGACGAATAACGACACGACGAATGCGCCGGTCACTGTTCAGTGCATTTATCATCATCCGTGAGTTGTCGGAGCATTTGAACGTGGCTCCCGTGCCCAGGCGCGAAATATGGAGGCGGGTGAAGCGGCATAGGCTATCACTACTAACCCGTACTGAGGTCGATTCAGGGTACGGAAATATCGCCAGGGGCCCCGGACAAGGTGAAGTTAAATTCAACCCGGCTTGGATCGGTACAGTTTTGCGCCGCCCATGCGGGCGTGAAAGTGGAAGGGTCGGCGTTTACGCCGCAACTCCCGTTCAGGCAAATGTATCGTGCGGTTGTCGAAACCTGGGCAGCCGGGAGTTTGCCGATCATCACCGCCGAGGCCAGCGCAATGCAGGCTGACGCGGGCACATTGTCATAGTAAATCCAGAAGTCGCCTGGGGCCTGAACCCATACTTGGACGGCCCCGTTCCAGGAGTTCAGGACGGCGGGTGGGGGGCCGGAAACAACCATGTCCAGTGGAAAGGCCCCGGCGTTTATCAATGGGGTTGTTATGAAACCCATGGTTGCAAAAGACGATTTCGTGGAATAAACACCCCGAATACCCTCAACGATCGTCAGAATCTGCTGTGCGGCGCGGCTGACTTTCAGGTTTCGATATAGCATCGAGGCAGCGACCCAAATCGCGCCCAAGACAATTCCAGCAAGAGCGACGACAATCGCTACTTCTGTGAGAGAAAAGCCTTTTCTTGGACGGACACTCAATGAGACTCTCCGCTAATCCGTGTCGCAATAACACAAACGGCAGGCAGGGGCAATGGCGGTTAACGGCGATTTCAATTCCTCAACTGCCCTTGCAGCTTTCAGACGGCGGGCTAGGATCGCCGCTGATGCGTTTCGGGAGGAGGTTTTACTTGCATCGGGGCTGATTGTGCTCAGGAAGCAATAAAATTTCGCGTGAGGATGGCCGCTGGCGCGTTTTCTCTGAGTGGGTGCTAGGTTGGTATCCCCCTACCCTATCCGCGCAAAAGACTCGGCTTAACCGGGGTGCGGCGTGGATTTTACCGGCTGGCCTCGACGCTCAACGGCGGCGGCGGCATTGCGGGCGGTCATGAGGGCGTAGCGTTCCCCATTCTCCTGGGCCTTGGTGCTTTCCTCCATGAGCCGTCGTGCGGTAGCCTCAACGCTCCATCCCCAATCAATCGCGGTCATGCAGAAAGTGAAATCCGCTCTCGAAATGTCGGGCCGGTCGCCTTGGTGGACCTTCGGCGCTCCCTTTACGCAAAGCTGATAGCTCGGCCATTTGCGCGGTGTTCCCTGTGAAACATGTGAAACACGGGCGGGCGGTGGACGGGGTTTTTCCGGTGCTGCGACAAAGCCGCCGGCCTCAAGCTCGGCTGCGCTGACGATGTGGCCGGCGCGGGTGTGGATGATCTCCACTCGCGGGAAGCGTGGCGCGTACTTCCGCTTGTAATTCAGGCTTCCGCCTATGCGCGTTGATCCGCTTGCGGTCGGGTCGGCCCCGGCGCCCTTGCGAAGCCTGCGGGCAAAATCTTCCGGCGCATCCTTCACGGCGATCCATGCCTGATGATTGCCCGGTGATGTGCGAATGACCATGAACGCATGAGGCGCTATGCTCTCTGCCTTGTCCGCGTCCAGGTCGTCAAGCTGTATCACGCTGGCGGTTGTCGGTCGGGGGCGAATTATGACGTTGTGCCGGTTGTCCGTAGCCTCCTGCAATGTCCCTCCGATGGTGCGGCGCAGTTCCTCAACGCTGCGCTTTGCTCGAAATTTCCCCTCAACCTTCTCGCCTTCAATGTCGGTTATCGTCACATCGAATACGCGAACGCCCACGGATGCAAACGCGGAGAGCATTGCAAGCGCCTTGCCGGTGATCGGCTCCCCTGCCCTATCCATCATGCCCCCGCCGTGTTTCTCGCCTTGTGTGCCTATTTGCAGTTGTGCACGGTTGCACGATTGCAGGAGTGCATGTCTGCGTATTTGGTCATGCGTCACCAAATGCGCGTTGCGCCAAGTGCTTGCGGTGAAGATCATCGACGGCAAGCTTAATCAGCCCGGAGTTATCCAGCCCAAGCCGCGCTCGCAGGATTGCAACCTTCTCGACGGTTTCCGTGTCGAGATAGCCGCCAATGTGTTTAAGGCCGGTGCGTGTCGAGGCGGGTTTCTGGCGGGACTGTTCGGTGTCCTGCTCGTTGGGCTTAGGGAGCGGCGGAGTCAGGTCGTCGGCCATGTTTTGCAGGAAGTCGGCTGCCTTGGCTGGTTTTGTCATGCTGCTCCTTTGTGCACAGTTGCAGTCTTGCCCAATTGCAGCATTGCACTGAGCCAATCCCACAGGAGAGCGATTTCGTTTGCTGCCACGCTTTCAGGGTCCATCTCTTGCGCTGTTAAGCCCTTGATGTTTGCGAGCCTGTGAATGTCGTAGCGGTGCAGTACGACCGGAGATAGGGAAAGGGGGATCGCGTCAAGGACTGCGCGGGCGGTTTCTTCGTGGCTGCGGCTGTTAGGGGGAGCAAAATTCAACACGCCAAACGCCGGTTTTCCTATACGACGTGCAAGGCCGGAGGTCTTTACAACCCCGTCGTAAGCGTCCTGGTCATTCCAAAACGGAATGAGAACAAGATCGGCGCATTCAACGGCGGCAGGAGCCTCGCTGCTTCGTCCTGGTGGGGTATCGACAAAAACCAAGTCACAACCGGCGCTCTCGGCCCGCCGCAATTCTTCGGTCAAGTCGTGCTCGGTGGTAAAGCGTGTTAGCGGCAAAGGCTTGTCTTGCTGCTTGCCGCGCCGCTTGCCCCAACTTGTAGCGTTCTGCTGCGTGTCCATGTCCAGCACAAGGACGTTGAAACCGGCAGAGGTCGCCGCCGTCGCTAGGCTTTTGGTCAACATGGTCTTGCCCATACCGCCTTTGTTGATCGTTATTGCAGTTGTTCGCATGTGCAGGCTTTCAAGTTTGCAGGCGTGCACAATAGCAGGATTGCCGTTTGGGTCAAGGGGCATTCGTTGAGGCAAGCCCGCCCCGTGTTTCGGTCCCGGTTGTTCGGGCCGAGGTCTGTTTTTCGCTGCTTTCCGTCAGTGTTTCAGAGTGGAAGGGGGAGGGGGAAAGCGGAAGGTCCTGGCTTCGGCGTAAGTTTCGGTGAGGTTTTTATGTAAGGTGGGTACTCGTCGGCGTTTTTGACCGTCAGAGGCGGCGATAGAAGCGAGAAGGCGCGGAATGCTCAAAAACATGCCAAAGGCGTAGCGGTTGCTGGTACGCAGGACGCGCCATCCATCCCGCACAAGCCCGTGCGCCCATACGATCAGGTAGTGTTCCCGTGCCCACTTCAAAGCACGTTGTACCGTGCTGACGCCGCACCTCGCCTTGGCTGCGATTGCCTTGTGCGAGGGGAAGCATTCCCCTGTGCGTTGATTGTAGAAGCCGAATAGCAGGACTTCATAAATTCGTATCCAGCCGTAGGGGACGCCTCCGCGTTTCTCGATTTCGGCGTGGAGGTTGACAATGCAGGCGGTCTTGTCGCCACGTTTGAGGGCAGGACCGTATAGGGTGCCAAACTGTTTTTCGATCATGGTGGTTACTCCTGGGGGTGGATAACCCGCAGGGAGGAGCCGAAAATTGGGACAAAACAGCCCATTAGCGGAACGCAGTTTTCCGCTTGACTCGGGGCCTGATTTCGGGGAAAGTCCGGTCTGCGACAACACAGATTTTCCCCGGTTTTGACCGGCATCACGGCCCGCCACTGGCGGGCTTTGCTGTTTCTGGGCTTTGCTTACTCCGCAAGATTGGCAACGCGAGACGTGGCAACCGCGCCACGTGGGTGCGAAGTCTGAATCTTTCTCTGATTCGTGTCGAGAGCAATTTTGGGGGCAGGGACAGGGCCGGGTTCTTCAACAGTTAACCGCAGTGATCTTCTATAGCAGGAGCAGATAGTTGTAGCATCAGGAAGCGAGTACACGCGACCGATGGCACCGTCACGGAAGACGTTAAACAAGTTGTATGCGCTGTCGCGTAATCAGTGCGCGTTCAAGAATTGTGATGCGCCGATAATAGAGGGCACAGACACGGTTACGGGTATTCTCTGTCACATCAAAGCCCGTAGCCCTGGCGGGCCTCGCTACGACGCGACACAAACGGATGAACAACGGCACTCCGATGCGAACCTTATCCTTCTGTGCGCAAAGCACGCCAAGATCATAGACTCGGAGCCTGAACGCTACGGGGTCGCCAAGTTGCAGGAAATGAAACGTCTGCATGAACAACCGGGGCCAGTGGAAATTTCTCAGGCTGATGCACAAAAAGGTGAACTGCTGTTCAGACATTACGGTGATGTTTCCGTCGCGGCAGGCGGGAACGTGATGGTCAATAGTCCAGGCGCGGTGCAGGCTTCGCAGGTGGTTTTCAAGAACGCGATAAAGACGGTTAAGATTGCGCCGCCCGCAGGTAGTCTGGCGTCCGATCTTTCGCGTCGTAATTATGTGAAGCACCTTATTGATCGCTATCAGGAGTTTGCCAAGCAACAGCCTGGGCGACTGTTTCAGTATGCTGCTGTCTACAGCGCAGTTAAGCGGCGTTTCGGCGCGAACTGGGATAGCGTACCGCTGCATCAATTCGAGTCACTGGTCGAGTTTGTTCAACAAAAAATAGACCGCACGATGTTGGGGTCAATGAACCGAGGGAAAGGGATTTCGAATTACTCCACATTTGGGGAGTACCGCGAAAAATACGAGGGCGGGAGGGTTTCGAAGGGATGAGAAGTTCGGTCGGTAGTGATCTGCGGCTCGCTCGGCCTGACTGCCCCTTTTAGGCGTCGGGGCGCTCCAGTTCCAGACGCATAAGCTCAATTAGCGCGTCTAACTCGGCCTGTAATTGTTCGTGTGCTTCCTTGGCCGGTTCTTTGTATTTGGCAGTAGGGTCGGGAGCCTCGACCATGGTGACGGTGTGCTCCCCGATTTGCATCTGCCGTGGCATCGCCCTGTAGTGAAGCTGCGACCATCTCTCAAGTAGACCGGCGACTTTGAAATACTGCGCGATGATTGGTTCCGGCGCGAGCAAGCGCACCCGTGCGTTGATCTGACTTTGCTCCGGGCTTAATACAAATTGCTCGTTGCGCAAGGCAACGCCGATTGCCTGTTCAAAGAAGGTATAGATGGCACTGAAAAGATTTTTCAGCTCGTCGCGTCGTTCTTTTCGTAGAGCCTCAAGCCGCGCCTTTTGGTCGGTCGCGTTTTTTAGCTTCCAGGCGAGAACGGCGCACACTACTGCAAAGAAGCCCGCAATTGCCGCCGACACAAGGGGAATCATTTGTTTTCAAAACGCTGTTGCCCGATAGAGCGTAGCACGGGACGCTGTGTGGGGCCTCTTCCTACATGTTGTGTCGCGCCGAAGAATGGGCCTGCCGCATAAGGCCCATTATGTTAATCGATTTCAAGTAATCGGAAAGCAGAGAAACACGGGCGGGGGCAGGGTGCGCCGTTTCACTTCAAAACGCAAGTAATCAATCGCCCGGATCGGCTCGCGAATACTTGTTTCGCAACGAGCGGAAGATGGGGACTAGGACACAAGATGTTGATTTCAGCCGCTGTGTGCCGATGCTGCAATATGAGTCAGGTATTGAGACTCGCCAGCCGTTGATCTGCGCCGCTATTTGCTGAATCCGATTTGGGGCTTTGTATCGTTGACGCCAATATCGTTGACGCCGAGTAACAAGGCGGAATACAGCGGGCATTCGGTGTAGTGCATCGGGCTGACGGAAGCCCACGCCCACCGCCAGTCGTGGGCCGTAGCACCATCCCTTCCAAGCCTTGCATGGGCGCTGCCGTTGTCAATTTCGTCAGCGTACCCGGAGAGGATCGACGCGAACCAGCCGAAGCGCTCATAGGACACTTCGGGGCAGAAATTATGATAATGGTCGGTGCCCATGATTCCGGTATCCTGCTCATCGGTAGCTGGCCAGAGGTCTGTGCGTTTCCACTTTTCTAACAGGCGTTCATCTTCGGCCGGTTCCAAGGATGTTGCCACACCAGCCTTGCCGAGCACAGATAGGCTCGCGTAATAGCGCGGACAGCGATGGACCGATGCGAATGGACAGCGCGATGAAGGCTGGTTTTTCTGAGCACTGATTTCGGTGTACCACTTCAGGTCTGGCTGTATGGTGTCCATAATCTTTGAATCTCTCCATGCTGGTAACGTCAGCGCATATCAAATGGCGTCAGTTTGAGACAGGCTTTTACGTCTCTCAAGTCGTTAGTTTATGCCCTCCGCGTTTCGTCTCGAAACTTACCCGGTTCGAGGCTGAAGCCTCGCGCTATTTGAGTTCGTCTGACTTCGGCGGGGGAGGGGAAGGGTTTTCTGGTTCAGGGACGTGGCCGGGGCTTCCAAAGCTCTCCTCCCATCCCTCGTCCTTGTGGTCCCATTTTGTCTCTCGGCTGAAGGAGTACCAAACGCTGCCGCTTTTGGCCGTCTCCTTACAGACGTTCTCAGCAACGATGCGGCTTGGCACAACGAGGAATTTGGGGCGCTGGTTCCCCATGAGCGCGACAAATACATAGACGTGACTGTCACTCTTCAGGTTTTCGCTATGAGCGTTGAGCAGCCAGAAATTGGCCGATGCGTCTTGGTTCGTCTTCACTTGAACAGACCATGCGTGTTGGCACTGATTGTCCGTCACTAGAAGATCGGCTCCGAAAGCGTTCCGCGCCGTGAGCGAAACCACGAAGCCACGATGTGTCAATTCAGCAGCCGCAAGGAAAACGCCCTGCATTCCGTTTTGGAACCGAGAAGCCATGAGCCCGAGGTTACTACGGGCACGCAATGTCGCACAAAACCCTTTTCGCATTTCAGGTTTTGGAAATGAGCGCATAAGTGGTAAAGTCCGGGTTCATGGCTAGTCCGTTACTGTGGTTGGAAGCTCTTGCAGGTCTGAAGGCTCTATACGACCTGATACAGGGCGGCGTAGATTACGCAGCAAACCTCGCGCGTCATCGGGCGGAGCCTGACACAATTGAGGAAGCTGGCCGCGTGAGCCGCGCTTACTCCACGTACTCAGATGAGGAAGTGCAGGCATTGATCGAGAAAATCGAGGGCTGCCGCAAACGTTTTATCGCGCAGGGAAGCGGAGCGGATCGAGCTCGCTGCCTTTGCAGTATCTTCAATGAAATCTCTGATGGAAACGGCGGGTCTTTGCCCCGCATCGACGATTGGGAGCGCATGTACAGGCAGTTGAATTGCCGAGGTCGCCAAGCGTGACAGGCGATCTAAGTCGGCGGGATTTCGATGGCCTCCAGGAGAAGATCAACCTCGCCAGTAGCGATTTCGGTGGCCGTGATTAGTTTTTCAATTTCTGCAAGCCACGGTCCTTCGTCGGCGCGGTGGGGATGTGGCCATACTATGGCGATATGCGTCGTTGCGTCATAGTCGTGCAAAAGCGCTCGCAATTCTCCGACTGTCATAGGGTTCTATGCTAAAGCAGAAAGGCACCCGAATCGTAAATGAAACGCGCCGAAAATCCTCGGAGCGGATCCTCGGCGCGTAAGTCGGCTTAACGTGGCGAACTAAGCGGCTGACTTGGGTTGTTCCTCTGTCTTGTTCGCCTTCTGCCAATTTTCAATGCGAGTGCGGGCTTCTCTGGCCGCATTTTCCAAATGCTTAAGATCGGAAGTCCCAAAGCTTGTGCCGGTATGCCATTCGTTCTGGTCGTCCTTATAGCGAAGCTGAAAGGTCGCTGAGCGGAACGCGCCTTTGACGCCGCTGTTTTCCCATATGCTGACATGAACGCGGCCATCCGTGAATTTGTCAACGGGCTTGCGGGCTTCTTCTGTAGATGATTGGGACATGCCTCTCTCCATTTGGCGGGTGACTTGATGTGCTGAACGATAGCGGCAATCCGGGAACAGGGGAAGGGCGAAGCTGCTGCTATCCGAATTGCGGGAAGCGACTGGCGGGGGTAGAGTGTAATCGGCAGGCGGGGATTGCTGTTAAATGAATGTTTCTTTCGACAATTGGCTGAGAGAAGTTCGCTCCGCGCTGGACTCGATCAACATGCCTATGGACGACTGGCAGAAGTCCTGGTTATTCGATTTCAAGCGCGAGTTCGGATCGGGTATGTCCGCAACGGATGCGGCTGCCAAGGCCAACAGGTTCTGGTGGTATGAGCAGAACAGAGCGATAGGCCAGGAGTGCCCGAAAACACCGAATTGCTGGCTTCCCAGGAACCACGCCGGGAAGTGTGAACCCGTTCTGTAGCGCGAACAACCTTACGGGTGAGCGTCGGCGCGGGTATGAATGCGGCGGACGCGGATTTCCTTTTCGCGGCGGCGGGTTTTGGCGATATCCCAGGCCGATTGCATGTGCATCAGGGTCTCCATCTTCACGCCGAAAGCCTTCTCGATCCGCAGCGCCATTTCGCCGGAGAGGTCGGCCTTGCCGTTAAGAAGGCTCGACAGGGCAGGGCGGGACACCTGAAGCGCGGCGGCGGCGGCGGTTACTGACAGACCGGAAGGGTTAATGATCTCGGTGCGAATAAAGTCGCCGGGATGGGGCGGATTCTTCATCGGCATTTTTGCTTCTCCTTGGTCAGTGGTAATCCTCTAAATTCACGTCGCAGATTTCGCGGGCGGTGCTGACCCGAAATGTCAGACGGCGATTGCGCGTAACGCTGAGACTGACGGTGCCCCTGCGGCTGCCGGTCAGCGTGTGCGGTTTCCAGGTCGTCAGTGCCCGCAGTTCGTCCGCGTCGTGCATGGCGTCAAGAAACGCGAGCATCTTCCGGAGCTTGTCCACGCAATCGACGGGAAGGCCTTTTGTGCTGCCCTCCGCATAGAGCCTGTGCAGGCCCTTATGGACAAAGTTCCGTATTTTCACCGGGCAGACTGTAGCCTGTAACTTAACACTTGTCAATCTGACGCGCTAAACCGCTGAAAGGTAAAATCATTTATAATTGAGTTCAGGCACGAAGTGTGCCCGGAATACGAACAGAAAGGCCCAATTTCATTGGGCCTTTTTGTTTTGCTCGAAAAACAGGAGGGTAGTGAAAATGGCAAAGCGTCAGCGGGTGTTTCAGGGTGGCAAGGAATATGTTGTGACAGGCCCGACCAAAAAGAGTCGGCGTCTTGTGTTCATTGCGTGTGTGAAGGTCGAGGACGGAAAGGAATTGCTGTTATTTCGTCCCGTGCGGAAGGTAAAAAAGCATCGCCGTTAGGCATGGCGGGGGAGCGGCAAAATAGCTCCCCCCCTGTTTTATTGCAGGTCGTCCGCATCCTCGGGCTTTTCGCCAGTCAGTTCACGCGCTTCGGTTATAAGGGCGTCGAGCACTTCAACAGGTTCAACGGGCTCATCCTCGGAAAGCTCCCGGCTGAGATAGAGCCGCGCAGTCTTTACGACAAACTCACGGGCAGTTGCGTCGTCCATGCCTTTCATTATGCCAGGAAACTGACCAGCCGTGTGCGTAGTTTTTCCTGGTCCCTCGTTTCACATTCCCACACAACGCAGGCTTTCCAGCCGTCGCCCCTGAGTGAGCGAAGCGCCCTGCGGTCGCGGTCTACATTGCCCTGGCGCTTGGTCTGCCAGAATGCCGCGTTGGTTACGGGCGTTACCTTTCCCCACCTGCACCTGTGCATGTGCCAGAAACAGCCGTGGACAAATATCACCTTGCGCCGGGACGGAAAGACAAGATCAGGTCTGCCGGGAAGATCGCGGCGGTGAAGGCGGAAACGGTAGCCAAGCGCGTGAAGCAGCGAACGGACAATTTTCTCCGGGCGGGTGTCCTTGCCCCGGATACTGGCCATGTTCCGGCTGCGCTGCTCGCGGGTGTGCACATCGGCCATTCAGTTGAGACGTTGCTTGACGGTTTGAATGAAGGTTTCCACGTTGAGAAGATCGGCGCGGTGATCCTGCGGAAATTTGTTGTGCAACGATTGCGGAACGACAAGCGTAACTCTCGCGGTCCGCATCTTTTGCAGTTGCGCGCTGCTGATGCCCTGTTGCAAGGTAAGAATGTGCTTCGTCCGGACACGACGCCCTTCGTCGAGCACCTGCCGCCAGCGGTCTTTGCAGGTGGTCTTAAGCCCGACAATAAAAAGCTTTCTTTCGGGCCAGTCCGGGTCAAAGTAGGCTTTCTCGTCCGGAATGACGATATCCGGCTCGCCGTCAGCGCCGAGTGAGGGCCGCATCCTGTGCGGAATCCCGGCCTGCTTAAGGAGGTACTCCACATGGTTTTCGAACGAACGGCCTGCGCGGGCCTTGCGCCGGTTCATGATGGTGGAAGCCGTCTTGAGAAAGTCGTCTATGCTTTTGAAAAGCCGTGTTACCTCGTTCTGGCAAAGCAGTCTCTCGACGGACTGAAAAAGCTGGTATTCGGTCTGGTAACAGCGCATGAGCGCATCGTCCGACTGAAGCTGCTGAAACTGTTGTAAACAGTCCTGGAGAATGCGGCGGGTCGTACCGGAAAAGACTTCGCCGGTCGGAAAGTCCGCCAGCGCGGCGGAAAACTCGCGGATGTTCCGGTCAATGCATTCGTCCTCAGACTCCGCTTTTTCGGGAACGCCGTTCCTGTAAATGCCCCAGTTGGTGAAGGCCTCCACGCCCAGGGCGGTCTGGATTTCCTCTATGTCGTCATCGTAGTCGAGCACATAGGCGAGAAAATCATTCTGCGTTTTCGGGATAAGAACCAGAAGATCGCCAACAACATCTTCGTTGAGAAACGGGAAATCGCGGCCAAAGCAGGTGAGCCGGTATTCGCTGCGGGTCTTGTCGCCGTACCAGGTGACTACGGATTTTGTCACCCGACCATCCTGCCAGAGGATTGAGACAGGGTGCTTGTCAACGCGGCCCTTTGTGGGTGCGTTGGGCGTGTACATGCGCCACACAGCTTTAGGCAAATAATATCCGTACTGGTGGCTGCCGGTAATGCCTGCGTCATTGGGCGATATGAACTTCAGCAGCGCATTGCCGTATTGCAGCGCATCCTCGATGGCTCTTTCGCAGATAGGCGTCATGAGGCTTTGCCGTTCCTCCCGTTGCCATTGGCCCGCTTGAGAAGGCACCCATTCTGCGCGAGCCTCCAGGTCAGGACTTTGACAACCTGCTTTCCTACCGTCTCCACGACCTTCGGCACAACCGCGTTGCCGAACTGTTTGTAAGCTTGGGTATCCGAAACAACGATGTTGTTCTGATATTGCTCATCAAAACCCATGAGGCGGGCGCATTCCCTGGGTGTAAGGCGACGCGGGGGTTCTCCCTTCGTGGTCGGAATGAGAACTTCGGAGCCGTCCTTGTAATACCTGGCGCTGAGTGTTCGTGAAATGCCTTCAGGGTCAACAAGGCCGAAGCCGAAGCCGTTGCCTTTGGCGCGGTGGCCTTCGGCATAGCGTTGCAGGTAATTCCAGAGATGCGGCGTCAGCGTGTATTTGGGGTCCGGCTCCGGCTCAAGAATGTCCCTGAGCCGTGGCTTTTCCCCTTCCGGCTTTGCGGGAAACTCGAAGGGCGGCTTCTGCGGGAACTCCTTCTTGTCAAAGCAGACGATGTACACGCGCTCACGGTGCTGTGGAACCCATGCGGCTGCGTCTATCACCTTCGTAAAGATCCAGTAATTCAGGTCGTCGAGGTTCTGCTGAATCACAGCCCAGGTGCGGCCTTTGTCGTGGGATTGCAGGTTCTTGACGTTTTCGAGGAAAAGCACGGGGGGGCGCTTCGCCTTGATGATCGTGACAAGCTGAAAAAACAGATTGCCCTGGGTCGCGCATTTGAAGCCGTGTGCCATTCCCAGGCTCTTGCGTTTGGACACCCCTGCAATCGAAAAGGGCTGGCAGGGAAAGCCTGCGGCCAGAACGTCATGATCGGGGATATCGGAGAGCTTGATTTTGCGAATGTCACCCCTGGGGGTGTCGCCGTACCATGCCTTGTAGGTTTTCTGCGAATACCTGTCCCACTCGCAGGAAAACAGACACCGCCCGCCGATCTGCTCCAGGGCGCTTCTGAAGCCGCCAATGCCCGCGAACACGTCAATGAAGGTGAATGGCAGACTGTCGGGAACGGCCTTTTCGACAATCTTTGGCGTGCCGGAGAACAGGGGAAGCCTTAGCTGAATGTCGGATTCGACGGCCTGGCCCAGGACGGAGAGCACCACTTCCTGCTGCGACATGCTGTGGTGTTCGCGCTTGGCGTCGATCCAGTCACAGATTTCGTTCGGGACGTTGCGGACAAGGAGTTGTTTGGTCATGAGGCCCATCCCGTTCGCGCCGAAAGGGACATGTTGATAGCGCGTCGGGAAGATGCTATCAGAGTTTCCCAGGAGTAGCTACCAGGAATTGTGGTGCCTTGCGGAAATACACCAGGGCCTGGGGTCGATACGGGAAGCGTTTCAGAACGGGACCTGGGCGGTTATTTCATCGACCCGGCTGAACACGTCAAACTGCGCGGCGAGAATGTGGTACATGCGCTCGAGTTCATCGGAGTACGTCCACTTCTCGCCGCCGTAGTAAAGGCTGCGGACGCCAGCCGCCCTTGCGACCGCAAGGCATTGCAGGCACGGGCGAAGGTTGACATACAGCGTGGAGCCGTCCGTGTTCAGGCCCTGTCTTGCCGCATCAGCGATTGTTCGCTGCTCGGCATGAATGCAGATGCAGGATTCGTAGCCGCTTCCGGTTTCTCCGCCATTGATGCAACGGGGACAGCCCGCCTCCCGGCAGTCAGTGAACGCTCCAGAAATCCCATTCCATCCGGCAGCTATGATATTGCCCTGCCTGACAAGCAAAGCTCCGACGCCGCGCCGGATGCAATTTGATCTTTGTGCAAGCTCGTTGGCAATGGAAATGAAACCGGCGTGGTCATTTGGTGCCGGAATTTTATGGCTTTCGACTGGCTGCATTCTTGTTCCCTGGTGCGGTTGTGTTGCTGCGTTTGAGTTCCTCTACCTGGTCAGATAACGCCTTTATGCGGGCTTCGTAGCGGTCACTGAGATTTTTTTCGATTGCCTGCTCCATCTGAGACTGAGTTTGTTTTTCGCCGTTGCCGAGATATTTATCGACAAGTGACGCGCCGAGAGGGGCAAATATGGCCAGCAAAGCCACGACAAGCGCTGCAAGTGAGGCCCATATGATAAGCCCGTTTTTGAACCGGCCAAACGCTTTGTCTGCGGCGGTTTTCGTAGCCTCGTCCATATTCAGAAAGGTTGGTCCCGAATAGGCAAGTACCTCCTGCCTGACGTGTTTCAGATAGGATTCCTGGGTGTATGTGACGGTCTTTGCCCTGGGTGAAGCTGGGCAGCGAAGAAAGCTCACCCGAAGAAACTCCGTGCCCTTTTCGACGGGGAAGCTGCCTCGGCCAAAGTTAATGAGGGTACTGGAAATCGGACCTTCAAAGCCGGGATCAGCGATGCCGATGTTGATCGCAAGAACGCCTTTGGTGCAAAGCGCATTCTTCAGGAGAACATGGCCGGTAATCGTCTCGGGAAGCTTCAGAACCTCCTTTGATATGACGCGCACCATTCCGCCGGGCGGCAGCGCGTAGGTCTTGCCTTCATGGGCCACGCCCGTAGCCGGGATGATCTCGCCTACCGAAAGGTCATATGTTGACGCGCGAAGAAACTTATCGTCGCCGCCGTCTATCAATCCGGCTGCCTTGATCTCTTCACCGCTGAGCAAACTTAGTTGATCGGCCATGCTGGTATTTTCGCAGAATGCAGTGCAACGGACATAATTTGTGTTAGCCCGAGGGGAACAGGGTGAAATACACGTCCAGCATTCCCATGCGCTTGTAATACTCGTAAAGCTCGCCTTTGCTCATGCGCTGCGGCTGCGCTGACAGGTTTTGCAGGGCTTTGTAGCGTTCGGGTTCTTGCCGGGGGATGGCGCTCGGCCTCCGGCTCATCATCGGTCCCGGTCAAACTGCTTTCTATGGTGTTCCCGCTCCCATTCCCGCTGCTGTTCGCGCTCGCGCTGTTTCTGAAGCTGGCGCGCCTGGGCTTCGATCTGCTCGGGGGTCTTCGGGGAGGACGCCGGTTCAAGGAACGTGAAAATTCCCTCAACCAGTTTCGCGGTCGTGTCCAATGCCTTGCCCGCTGCACGGAGCGGCACTTTTCGCAGGACTGCCGGGGCGCTGTTGTCGTTGGGGGCGCGAGTGCGTCCCTGGCGCCCGGGCTTCTGCGCGAGTTTGAGCCTTTCGGCGGCGCGGCTCTCGCGGAGGATATCGCGGAAAGCCTGCACTTCGGCTATGTGTTGCTCCTTCCTGTCCTGCGCTTCCGCTAACCGCTGTTCCCTGCGGTCGTGCAATGCCCGTTTCGTCGCGTCGAGGCCCTGAAGTTGGGAGCGGTCTAGTTTGGCAAGGAATTTCTCAATCTCCTTCGGATCGTCGCCGGTCGTGCGTTTACTCAGCCTGTAAGCATGGCCGTGTTCGGTGATGGCGACGATTTCTCCTTGGCGGTACTCCGGCACAAAGTTGCCTGCGGTTCTGGCAAAAGCCGCGTCCCTGTGGCTGCTGTCGGCTTCGTCCTTCGTGACGATCGCGAGGGATATGTTGCGCTGTTCCAGTCCTTCCGCGAATGAGCGGGCGTTGTGGGCGCGGTGCCAGGTTCGCCAAATGTCGGCGGCGGCTCCGCGTAGGTTTGCGGGCGGCTCCGGCTGTGGCTCGCGTCTGGTTGTGTCGCGTCCGACTTGGTGGAAGTCGAGAATGTTGCGGCCCTGCCAGTCAAATTTCCGGGCCTGCTCGCGCTTGCGGGTTTCCTCCGCAATGAATTTATCCATCTGCGCAACATCGCGCTTGAAGTCGTCGCGGCATGCTCCAAAAGCCCGCCCGTGTTCGATCTCGTAAATTTGTTTCTGCACCTGGGCAAGCTCGCGTTTCAGCTTGGCGACTTCCTGATTGTGGTGGAAGGTTTCGCGGGCCGCTGCGCCGCGCTCGGTGTCCATCCCCTTCCGCTCCATAGCGTCTACGTGCGGGCCTCGATGGGTGGTCGGTTCTCGGTCGATGCCTTGGGCCTCAAGCGTTCGCCTGTCAACGCGGGCTTCGTGGCCGTGGCGTTCGAGATAGCGGTTCTGTATCTTTTCCCATTCCTCGCGCCACTTCTCTAGCTGCTGGCGGCTGTTCCACTCGCGAACCTTGTCCCCGAAACCGTCCGGGCCGATTTCGCGCATGGTCAGCAAAATGTGAGCGTGATAATTGCGCGGATCGCTGTTCTTGCCGGGGGCATGAATGGCAACATCGGCAATCATGCCCTTGCGCACAAACTGTTCCCTGACAAAATCCGTGAGAAGCAGCTTGCGTTGTTCCTCTGTGAGTTCGTGCGGAAGGGAGAGTTCTATATCGCGAGCAAGCTGCGCCTCGCGGCGGCGTGTGCTGGCGTCCTCGCGGCGCTCGACAGCATTCCATAGTTGTTCGCGGTCGCGTGTCCAGGCAGGCGCGTCCTTCGGGGCAAAGATGCCGGAAAACAGCACGCCTCCGCCTCTGGAATAGTCCTTCAGTTCTCCGGTGCGCTCGTCGCGCAGCTTTGTGCGGTGGATGTAAGCCGCTTTTGCAATGACGCTCTGCCCGCCTCCGCGTGAAATTACCTTGGCGGAAAATCGATAATTCGCCATAGGGGAACCTCGCCCCTGTGCTTCTTTGTTTTGCCCTGGGCTGCCGGATGGCGGCCCACGGCGAAACGGAATCCTGCTTGCGCCGGATGGCGCGTGACTCGCCCCGAACGGGGCCGCACACATTGCCGCGAAGCGGTCAATGTATAAGTGCGCCCTTCACGTTGTTCCGGGACTGCACCATCCTTCCGGCTCGAATCGTTGTCGCAGGGTACAGCATTACTGATGCGCGAACGTCTCTTTCCGGCTGCGGAAAAATTTCCGCGAGAAACACGGGCGGGGCATGGGTGCGCGGATGTGAGAAACGAACGAGGGAGTTACAGGCGAATACGCGGACAAGAAAAAAGGCAAGGCACCCGGTCGGATGCCTTGCCTGAAGCTGCGTTGCGAATGCGTCAGTATTCAGAAGCAAGCATGATGGTCAACACTCGCACGGTCTGCCTGGGGTCTGTTGGGTCTTCGCTGCCCATGCTCAGCGTTGTGTCGTAATAGTCGATCTTCCAGAAAACCTTCTGGCCATTATGTTCGAACGCTCCGAAGTCGTGTTCGCCGTATGGGTCGTTGTCCGGCGTGAAGGCGTTGAACATTTCGACCTTCTCACGAATTGCGGACTGGTCGTTGGCGGGCAGCTCGCAGATTCCGCTTGTCTGAACAAGACGGCCTGCAACTCCCATTGCCTTGCGGCAGAGGTCGTTGAGGGCGGCGATTTTCCGGGTTCTGGCCGCGCTGCCGCTGTGCAGTACGGCGTACTCGTCGAGATACGTTAGGGCATGTTTATCGCCGCACCGCTTGGCGAAATCTTCGGGCGACTGGCCTGCCTCCTGTGCGGCGGCGATCAGGCGAGGCCTTATTCCTGCTTTGCCGGTGTCTATGCCGAAGTATTTCAGCATGGCGGCGTCAACGGCTTCCCAATACTCGATGAATGGCGTCGGTTCGTTCGTCATAATTGCCTCTTTCGTTTTTTGAGTGACCCCCACGGCGGGGGCGGAAAGAGGCACGTCCAGCCGCCGCAACTGAGCGTGGCTGTCATAGCTTTTTGGGGGGACCGCGCAGCGGGGGAGCCAAAAAGCGTCATTGACAGCGAGCGGCGGCGGCTAGAGTGCCTTGGCCCCGCCGTTGGTTGGGGGCACGGCGAAAGCGGCGTGCAGAAAGACGAAGGGCGGCACGGGGGAGGGAACTAGGGCGAAGAATTACGGTTGGGGCGTAGGCTGGCGTCGTCGTCCACGCTGAAGGCCGGAGCGCGGAACGGCGGGCTTCAATGCGAGAACATCTCTCTCTCGGATATAGAAGTGGTTCGATGTTGTACACCTAACGACATCAAGTGGGTGGTCGGTCGGCGCTTTTCCTTGGCTTGCCCAAAGCCACATAGTCCTAGGCGATGTACCAACTACGCGGGCCGCGTGGGATGTTGAGAGATAGCCGCTCTGGTCGTCCGTCTCTCCGATGGTGACAAGTCCCGCTGGTTCGTTGGAGGGCCACCTAACAAAGCGGTTTGCCACTCTGATAAGGGATTCTTCGGCGAGATAGAGCTTCCCTGCGCTTGGGGAATTGTAAATCGTGAGTGTCCGTCCCTCGAATTGAGTTTCATTCCTGATCCAGTTGAGCAAGGTCTGTCTCGGAACTTGAGCTAACTCGGCGGCCAAGGACAGCGGGAAATAGCGAACGCCTGCTTTCGTGATGATTCTGTCGTCTTCAAGCATCGTCTCGCCATAGCCGAATTTCTCAGGATGGCGAGTATGGGGGGCAATAGGGACGGGAGCAAGGGGAGGTGTCGCGGCCTGCGGCGTGCCTCGGAAAAGCGCGGCTTCGGCGAGGTCTGCGTAGTAGTTCGAGAACTCCGGAAAATCGACGTTAACTTCGGCGTTGGAGAGACGCGGCTTTGTCTGGCGAGGCTCAGTCTGCGTGCGGCCCAACTGCGATTGCGCCTTAGGCGTGCGTTGCGGCTGATGTGCGGAGCGTTTGCCCGCGAGTCGCTGAGACGGTTTGTTTCGGCTTCCGATCCTGCCCTCCTTTCCCAATAGTCATTATCGGGCAAAAGCAGAGTTGAATCCTGACTGGGGTGGTCTGCATCGTATTATCTGAAATGGTTCATATTGAACCATGCAGGATAATATCAGATGACGCGATTGAAAAAAAAGAGGCTTGGTGATCGTTCGAAGCCCAAAAAAATGGCTCCACGCGTGCCATCGTGTGGCGGAAACAAGAGGAACTGGAATCCTTCAATTCGCCTGCTAATTGAGGTTTTACAGGCGGACGACCCTTGGCGCTGCCAGGGAGACGGCTATTGCGAATCCACTTGTGCGCCTAACGAAAAAACGGAAGGCTCACCCAAAGCGGGCAGGCAAGTGCGGAGGGTGCGATGAACGTAGTCCAGATGCGAAGCGCGAAGCTCGAAGCTCTGAGACGGCGAGCGTCCGAGTTGGAAAAGCGGATCGAACAGGAAGAACAAAAAAGCAAAACGCAAGAGCGGAAAGACGAAACCCGCGAAAAGGTGCTCATCGGCGCTGCTTTCCTTGCGGATATGAATGTTCATCCAGAAACACGGGCGGCGGTGGATGCGGTTTTGAAAAGAGCTATCACAGAGCCACGCAACCGGGAATTTCTAAAAACACGCGGCTGGTTCTAAAACGCAGGCCGACAAAACACGAAAGGTTACTTGCACATACGCAAGCGGTAAGAGACTTGGGTGAATTTATTGGGTGGATGTATATCGGTTTTGCTGTGATTTTCGTCATGTCACAGATTGCGCAGGCGGCAAGGCGGCGAAGGCTGAAGAAAGCTCTAAAATACGAGCCTCCCAACATCCACGGCGCAGCGGCGTGGGCCACGGAACAATCAATCAGGCTCGCTGGCCTGTTCAAGAAAAAAAAGGGCGGCATCTTCCTGGCGCATTTTCGCGCTGGTCGGTGGCGAAGATTGAAGCCGCTTTATTTCCATGGGAAGAAGACGAATTTAATCACATTCGGAAGCACCGGCGACGGAAAGACTGCGACTCTGCTTGCTGCGGAGCTGACCTGGCCGTACAGCCTTATCGTCATCGATCCCCAGGGCGAGCATCTGGCAGTCGGTGGAAAGTACAGGCGAAAGTTCGGACGCGTTTTCCAGTTCAATCAAAGCCATCAATTTGAGCGTGAGACGCGTGGCATCCCCTACATGACCTACAACCCGATGGGGAGGCACTGGCTTATCCCGCAGGATAAACGCACTTTTGGCAGTCGCGGGGCGAAGATTTCCGAGGCGGGGGTTCGCGAGGCTTGGGGAGAAAAAACGCCTTATTGGTTTTCAACATCCCGGACACTGTTGCTTTTCTTCGTACTTTTCTGGGCGAAATTCGGGAAACCCCATGAAAGAAATCTGCCTTATATCGCTCGATTAATCAGCAGCAGCGAAATCGAAGATTGCATGCGCTGGATGATGCGGCGTGCGGACGATCAATACATACGGCACATAGGAGCTCGATTTGTTAGCAAAGGTGCCGACAGCATAAAGAGCCTTCAGGAAGTGCGGGAAAACCTGCGTTCGGAAATAGCCTTCGCGCTGGAACCCACCATTGCCGAAACGCTGATGGAGTCAAACGTAACCCCAAGCCATTGCAAACGGGAAGTTACGACGATCTACATTGTCGGCTCCGGAGCCGAAGAAACAGACGGAAGATTGGCGCGGTTTGCTCTCGTTTGTTCTTTGGGCGAACTGCTAAGGCCCGATGCAAAGGGGAGTGTGCGGACACTGATTATTGCTGATGAATACTACTCGCTTCGCTATCGGGACGGGGACCATGCGTTTGCTACATGCCGGAAATATGACGTGCAGATGTGGGTATGCCTGCAAACGATGGACATGCTTCGGGCTTTGAACCCGATCACGTATGAGAGCTACTTAAACAACGCAGGGGTCGTGCAGTGGGTCAGTGCTGCCGACATTCAGGGGTCAGAGTATGTCAGCCGATTGGCTGGCGACAGTGAGGTGTACGGATATAGCAAATCAGTGAATACGGAGTTCGACCGGGGCGATGTGCATATCAGCGACAGCGTGGGTCAACAGGCGCGGAGACTAATTCTTCCTCATGAAGTCCGTGAGCTAACTGAAAACGGCGGCAACGAACAGATTCTGCGTGTGCGTGGCGTGAAAGGCCTCATTCGAGCGGTTTCGAAACCGTACTGGGAGACTGGCCTGAAAAAGCGTGCGCAAAAGAACCCTTTTTACCGGAAGCAAGGGCTTTGGAAAAAGATTTGGAGGTGAATGTAATGGCACGAAGCAATGGTGATTCCGCGAAGACGGCGGAACTTGAACTTGAGAACGACGAACTGAAAAGCGAAAACCAGCAATTAAAGCAACGGCTGGCACAGCGGGAGCATGACACGGCGGAGATTGCGGATGCTCTGAGGGAAGCACAACAGAACAATACCGGCGGCGCGTGGCAGACGAAAACGTATCTGCTGATTTTCTGGGCCGTGGTAGGCAGTCGGCTTTTGTTAACGACCTATTGCCCTTGGCTGCTCTCTGGATTTCTGAGCCTCATAGCTGAGGTACTTGTAATCGGTCCCGCGTCGGTAACTTTGTGGCGGTGGGCTTCCGGCGAGGTCCGCAAGAATCTCAGCGACGGTTTGGTCAAATGCGCTGTGATGGTGGCCGGATTGTTTGTGACCGCCATGATTTACAGCGACGGAGAGTTCATTCATGGCTACATGGCCCATGTCTTCATGTTCGGACCATTGACAATTCCGGTGAATGAACCACAGGCCTTTGGATACAGGCCGATGTGGGCTTTCCTGTGGCTTTCGCTGGTGATGTTGCTGATGTTGTCGCCTTTCTGCGAATGGATAAAGCGTAGCATGGCGCGGAATCCGAAGGAGTGGTTTCAGCCCGGCGTAGATGAAGGCGAATCCTATGACGGATTCCGAGAAAATTGACCGCGTTCTGGCGCAGATACGGGCGCAGAGAGAACGGGAAAACGGCTCCACCTGGTATGACCGCGCTCGTCCTGCGGGGCAGGAACGTATCAGCGACGCGGGCGGAAGAGGATGGGGCGGCGGAAGCTGGCGGGGCGATAACTGGGCGGGCGGAAGGGAACGCTAACAGAAAGGACGATATGGATTTTAAGCCGAGAAGTGAAACGGAGATTCTTGAAAGCATGCTTTGGCCGCGTGGCGATTACGCCTTCGAGATTATTGCTGCCAAGGAAAAAACCAGCAGCAAGGGCAAGCAGATGATCGAGGTTCACCTGCGCATAACTGACGGCAAGGGCCGCTCGCGTGCTGTCCGGGATTATCTGCTCCCGGAGATGGCGTTGAAGTTCAAACATGCGCTCGATGCATGTGGGCTTGTGCGCGAGTACAGGACAGGGCGGCTCAGGGACACAGACCTGATCGGAAAATCCGGTCGTCTCAGGCTGAGGATCGAGAAGGACCGGACGAAACAGTATCCCGACAAGAACGTGGTGGCTGATTACATGAGGAGTCATGGAAACGGGGGTCCGCAAGGAAGCGCCGATGAAAAGAGACTTTGACGTGACGCGGTTCCGCAAGCTGGTGGCGCTGTTTGACTCCGATAAACAGGGCGAAGCGGATTCCGCCTTTCGCATGGCGGCAAAGATGTGCGCAGCGCACGGCCTCCGGTTCCCGGAAATGCTGGCGGAAACCTTTGGCGAAACGCGGATTGTGTATGAAGCGCCACCTCGCTGGACATGGCGGGAACGCTGTGCGGCATTGCCCTGGAAACGGCTGCTTATAGCAGTAGTGTGGGGCGCTGTCATGGTTGTGCTGTCGTATGTCTGCGCCGAGGTCGTTCGGCGCGGGCTTGGGCTGTTGTTCGGAAGAAAACATACCTGGACGTTCGTGGCCGCTTTGTTCGCGGGCGGTTCCGTATTTCTCGCGGATTGGCCGGGAACCTTGTTCGAGAAGATTGTCGAGAGAATTTTTGCGAGATGGTCATGAAGGGCGGATTTCAAGCGTTTTTGCGCATGAGGTCGTTTGCGGGAAGCAGAGGCTTAACCAGGTACGAGTGAATTTTATGGAGGATGACAGTAGTTTCGAACGTCATTACACACCACAGGAATTGGCGGACCTGTGGAATCTCGACGAAAGCACCATCCGCCGCATATTCATTGATGAACCGGGCGTCCTGAGGTATTGCCGGGAATATGGGCGGAGAGGGCGGCGCGAGTATGTGACGCTGCGCATCCCGGCGTCGGTCGTGGAACGTGTTCACAAACGGAGAACGCGCTAGAATCCGGGGCATGCTTACGATCTGGCGGCGGCACACGGCAGGCTGTCCGCATCGTTCGAAGGGCCGTACTGTTCTCAAGTGCAATTGCCCATTGTGGGCGGATGGTTATCTCAACGGGAAGCGCGTCCTGCGTCAATCGCTCGGTACGCGGGACATGGCGCGGGCGCGGAAGAAAGCCGTCGCGCTGGAAAACCCGGATGAAAAGCTGTTCAAGCCCGTGGCCGATGCGGTTAAGGCGTTCCTGGCTCATTGCGAGAGTGAGGGCCTGAAGGATTCCAGCGTTCGGAAATATCGCAACGCCTTAAACAAGCTGGAAGCGTTTTGCGACGCGGCGGGGATTGATTCCGTGGGCGAGCTGACGGCGGAACGTCTTGACGCCTTCCGGTCGGGCCGCAGTCTCAAGCCCGTGACTGCCGCAAAGGAACTCGAAATCCTGCGGCTGTTCCTGGGCTTCTGTGTTGACCGTAATTGGGCGCGTGACAATGCGGCACGGAAGATCAAAGCGCCGCGCAATATCAAGCCGAATGACGTTGTTCCCTTCACGCCTGCGGAAGTCTCGGCCATTATCGGCGCTTGTCACAGTTTCGGGCAATCGGGTTATGAACGCGCACGGGCGCGGGCCATGGTCCTGGTGCTGCGTTATACGGCGCTGCGTATCGGAGACGTGGCGCTGCTGGCGCGTGATCGCATCAGCCGCGACGGGAACAGGTGGCGGATATTCCTGCGGACAGAGAAAACCGGACACCCGGTATTTCTGCCGGTGCCTGCCGATCTGAAAGCCGCGCTCGATGCCCTGCCCTCGCCCAAGGGTGCGGATGGCGATGGCCGGTATTTCTTTTGGAGCGGCCTTGGCTCCGAAAAGTGCATGAAAGCGAACGCAGACAGAACGCTTCATGCCGTGTTCAAGAAGTCCGGCGTTGCGAAGGCTCACGCGCATCGGTTCCGGCACACGCTGGCGACAGAGCTATTAGGCCGTGGCGCGAGTTTCGAGGATGTGGCGGACGTTCTCGGCAATTCTCCGGAAATTGTTCGCAAGCATTACGCGAAGTGGTCCCCGGCGCGTCAGGCGCGGATTGACGATCTCATGCAGAAGGTCCACGCGGGAAGCCGTTATGTCGAGAGGAGGACGGCTGCGAGAGTTCAGTAAGCCTCAACCGAGGGTGACTCTATTCTTATTTGCCTGTCTCTTGCGGCGTGCTGCTTCAACGGCTTTTCGCAAGTCACCGGCTCGCCGTATTTCCAAGTACTGCCCGCTGGCGATTTCCGTTTCTCTTAGTTTCAGTTGCTTGAGGGTTGTCGGTGTGAAAAGAGTCTCTGATTTTTTCATAGTGCAATGCCCGTCGCCGTCCAGTGGATCGCGTACCGTATACCGGAAACACGGCGGGGGCAACAGCGATTTTAGTTGCAAGAATGGGGATAAGCGCCTTTGTCAATTGGGCACAATTTGGGCACCCCTAGAAAATCGGCCTGCAAGTAACGCAAAATCAGAAAGATAGCTGGCGGAGGGAGAGGGATTCGAACCCCCGGTACCCTTTCGAGTACAGCGGTTTTCAAGACCGCCTGTTTCAACCGCTCACACATCCCTCCGCGAATTGAAGCGGCGGCAGCCTCCATTATGGCATGGCTTTGCGAGAGCAGTGGTCAGTGGGGGACTGGGGGTTAGAGACTCGCGTTAGTCGAGAGCGCCGAACACAGGCCGTCGGGAACGTGCATCGTTGAGCAGGCCCACCGCCTTTCCCACTCACTGGCCACTGACCACTGGCCATCTTCTCTCTACCGCTTTCTGTGACCGCCATCACAGACCTTCGTGCCCTCTTCGCGTGAGTCTAGTTGCGGACCCATTCTCATGAATTACCCCCTTTGGCAAATTGGCATCCCTGGCGGCCTGCTCATCGCGTTTGTCGCCGTCGTCCACGTTTTCGTTTCGCACTTCGCCGTGGGCGGCGGGGCGTATCTGGTGTTGCTGGAGCGCAAGGCCACTCGCGCGAACGACGCCGGCCTGCTCGATTACGTCCGCCGGCACTCGAAGTTCTTCGCCCTGCTCACGCTGGTGTTCGGGGCAGTAACGGGAGTCGGCATCTGGTTCACCATCGGCCTGGTCAGCCCGGAGGCGACCTCGTCGCTGATTCACACCTTCGTCTGGGGCTGGGCGATCGAGTGGGTCTTCTTCTTCGTCGAGATCACTTCGGCCCTGATTTATGCCTATGGCTGGGACCGCCTGGACCGCGCCACGCACATGGCGGTGGGCTGGGTGTACTTCGTCGCCGCCTGGGCGAGCCTGGTCATCATCAACGGCATTATCACGTACATGCTGACGCCGGGGCGCTGGCTCCAGACCCACGCTTTCTGGAGCGGCTTCTTCAACCCGACGTACTGGCCTTCGCTGGTGCTGCGCACGGGAATGTCGGTGGTGCTGGCGGGAATGTTCGGCCTGGTGACGGGTCTGGGTCTTCGCAGTCCGGTGCGCGAGCGGGTGTTGCGCTATGCCGGCCTATGGATCCTGCTGGGCACGGCATTTATGGTGCTGCCGGCGCGCTGGTACTTCGCATCGTTTCCACCGGAGGCGAAGGCGTACTTCAGCATCCTACTGCCGGCAATGCAGCACGTGATCCGCTTGGGAGTCTTCGCCGCCGGGCTGAGCTTTGTGCTGGCTGCGCTGTTCGCGGTTGCGAAGCCCGCGTGGCTGCGCGCGCCGGTGGTCGCGATCATTCTGCTGTGCGGCTTCACTGTGATGGCGACCGGCGAGTACACGCGCGAGGTTGCGCGCAAGCCGTTCGTCATCGGCAGCTACATCTATGCCAACGATCTTCGTCTGGCCAGCTTTGGCAAGTTCGACGCCGGGGGATTCATTTCGAGCGCGAAGTGGATTGACCCTTCTGACCAGCTCGCCCAAGGCCGGCAGACTTTTGCCATCCAATGCGGCGCGTGCCACAGCGTAAACGGATATCGCGCCATGACGCCGCGCGTGCAAGGCTGGAGCCCGGAGTTCGCCACTGACATTCTTCAGCATCTGCCGGTGCTGCGCGGGACCATGCCGCCGTTTGCGGGCAACGAGCACGACCGCGCTGCGGTGGGCGCCTATCTTGCGTCGCTATCGAGAACAGGCGAAGAGCAAGGATTGAATGGCGCCGAACTGGGGCATCGCGTCTTTCAGCAACGCTGCTCGATGTGCCACACGGTGGGAGGTAAGTTCCGGCCGCTGACGCTGGGTGGGACCGATGCCGACTCCATCGACGGCCTATTGCAGCAGTTGGATTCGCTGAATTCCGACATGCCAGCCTTCCATGGGACGGAGGCCGAACGCAAGGCGCTGGCAGCCTTCCTTGCAAGCGGCGCGGCTAACTAGCTCGGGCCCAGGTTAACGCCCGAACGATGGGCCCGAACCTGGAACACAAGAAAAGAGAATTGAGACGTACGTAATGAACAATCTTCCGGTTCCTACTCCCGACCCCATGCCTCTCCCCGGCCCGGTGTGGCTGATGATGGCGCTGCTGCTGCTCACCTTTCTGCTGCATCTGCTGGCTATGAACCTCACGGTCGGCGGCACGGCGATCGCGCTTATCTGCACGCTGCGACGCCAGCGTGACGCCTTCGCTGGACGGCTTGCCACTGACCTGCTACGCGTGTTGCCTGTCTCGCTGGCGTTCACCATCACGCTGGGCGTGGCTGCCCTGCTGTTCGTTCAGGTGCTGTACGGCAACCTGCTGTATGCCAGCTCCATCCTGATCGGCGCCTTCTGGATCGCGGTCATTCCTGCGCTCATCGTCGCCTACTACGCGACGTACTACAGCAAGTCGCACCCCGGCAGCACTGGTGCGCTGTGGCTGTCGCTCACGTTGCTGCTGGCGATTGGATTCGTCTACGTCAACAATCTCACGCTGATGATGGCGCCGCAACGCTGGCTGGCCATGTACCGCGAAAGCGCCTCCGGCCTGCACCTCAACTGGAGTGAGCCCACCCTCATCCCGCGTTATCTGCATTTCATGCTGGGAGCGTTCGCCATCGCCGGCTTGATCGTCTTCGCCGCCGGCGTGTGGACGCGCGCGACCGAATACGGCCAATGGCTGCTGGCGCGCGGGTCGCAATGGTTCGTTGCGCCGACGGTCCTGAACTACGTGGTCGGAATGTGGTTCCTGATGTCGTTGCCGAGGAACGTGCTGCTCGACCTGTTCACGCACGGCGTGCTTGCCGCCTCGATGGTAGGCCTGGGGCTCCTGCTGCCGCTAGCGGCCATCATGCATATCGTGCTGGCGGCGAAAACGGAGAAGACCCTGGTGCACGCACGTCTTGGAATTGGGGCGACGCTGCTCACCCTGGTAGTGATGGTCGTCATTCGCCAACTGGTGCGCAACAGCTATGTCGGCCCATTTGTCCACCTCCGCGAGCTCCCGGTCAGCTCGCAGTGGAGTGTGATCGCGCTGTTCCTGGTGCTGTTTGTGGCGGGACTGGCTGCCGTGTACGCGATGCTGAGACCACTCGCGAGTAATAGCGGCAAGCCCGTTGCGAACCGCGTTGCCGCGGGTGACTGATTCGCAATTGGCGGATTACGCCTTTCAGGCGTGCAGAACCGCCAATTCCATCAGGGCCGGCTTCAGCCGCTGGGGCAAGTCTTTGGTGGGAAGTACGTCAGCGGCTGAAGCCGTTTCTCGAATCACCATCGGTGATGTACGCCTAAGGGCGTACTCCACCTAGAGCCTTAAACAGACGAGCAGGCAGGCCCCCTCGCCAATCTCACACCAGCGTTAGTCATCAGTCTGCGGCTAGACTTTTGCCGCTTCCTCGCGTAGGTTGATGCGTTATCGGGTAGTCAAATCTCAGCGCGGCAACCGCCCGCGTTCTTGGGAGGGCCTCATGTTCAAAGGCTTTCGTGATTTTGTTTTGCGCGGCAACGTAGTCGATCTGGCAATTGGTGTGGTGATCGGCGCGGCTTTCGGCACGGTGGTCACCGCGTTCGTGAAGGACCTGCTCACGCCCATCATTGCAGCGGTGGTACAGAAGCCCGACTTTTCCACCCTCTTCTTCACCGTCAATAATTCCAAGTTCCTCTACGGCGACTTCATCAATGCGGTGATCTCGTTTCTGCTGATCGCGGCCGCGGTGTATTACTTCGTCGTCCTGCCGGTGAACCACTTCATGAAGCGCTTCGAGAAGCAGGCGCTGCCGGACAAGAAGAAGTGCCCGCAGTGCAAGAGCGACATTGCGCTGGACGCGACGCGCTGCGCGTTCTGCACGCAGCCGGTCTCTTAGATAAAACTTGTGCACAAAACAGAAGCGCGCAAGCTCCCTTGTCGAGTTTCTGGGCGCGTCGTGCAAAACTTCTGCAAGTGTAGTGCGGATTTCTAGCACGGGTAGTGCGGACCTTTAGGTCCGCGTTGGTACGTAACTTGATAGGACGGCTTACCGCAACGCGGCGCTTAAGCCCGCACTACCCGAGCGGCTTCTGTCATGCCGCGCTATGCTCTTTCAGATGCGACTCAGTGAGCCGCCGATCGTGCGTTTGAAGCTTCTTCCAATACGTATATCCAAACCACGCGCCGTAGAAGAACCCCAGCAACCCCAGCGTGAGTCCGGTGCTCAGGGGACCACCGAGGCCGGCCATCCGCGAGGCGATCCAGAAGTCGCCGCAGATACCGAGCGCGAGAAACACCATCGCCCACAGCAACAGGCGCGCGGTGATGTGGTGCAGCATCTCGCTGTCTTCTCCCTGCTCGACTATGCGGTGGTAGGCAGCGGGCGTGATGAGCAGCACCGTGCAGACGCCGACGGAGGTGAGGCTCGCCAGATGCAGCACCTTCCAGGGCTGCGGGATCTTATAGAACGCGGTCATCCACATGATGATCAACTGAAAGCCCAGCAGCGCCTGCGCGCCGGGCAGCACCACGCGGCACTCGATCAGCACCTGCTTCACGCGCGTCGATAGATCGGTCTCTTGTTCCTGCTGCATATCAATCTCCCGTAGCGGATCGATCATGGCGCACAAGTCCAGCTTGCCGAGCTTGCGCCGCCCGGCTATCAGCTCCACCCCGTACCAGCAAACCAAAATAAATACGAGCACCGCAGCGCTCACCAGCGCTGAGCCTCGTATTCCCAGCACCCAATGCGCGCCGAGAAAAAAGCTGAGCCCCATCGCCACGGCGAATGGAAGCAGGCCGGCGGTGACGGTTGCGGTCGCGAGGCGATGCAGCTCTCCCGTGTTGCGTCCGTGAAGAACGATGCGATGATACGGCGCGGGCACCAGCAAGAGGCCGAGGCCAATCAGCATCAGCCCAAGCGCCGCGAGCTGCACTTGCTGCGCGAAGGGCGCCATCTTTTCGAAGCCGGGCTCGAAGAATCCACGGAAGCCGAAGCCGATGAGGATCTGGATTCCGAGTACCAGAATTCTGGTCTCGTTGAGCACGTTTTCGATTTTGTCTTTGAGTTGTGCCAAGGTCCGCCGCAGTTACAAATTCGTTACTAGTGTGAATAGATTCCAGAAGCGAGCGCCTTAGTTGTGCCAAGGGGCTGTGGATAAGAGGAAAAGGCCTCTTAAGCCATAGTTTTGGAAGCACTTACGGGCGTCGCCAAAGCTCCAATCGTGCCCCTGAATATGCTACAATCAGTGTGGGTGCCTGTGCCTCTAAGTTACTGAAACTTTTAGTAGATACGTCTGTCTGCCGGAGTTTGCTTAGGAGCCTCTGAACCCATGCTGAAGTGGCGACTTGCCGAGGATGCAGAGTCGCCGGACGATTGGAGCAGGATGGCCTCGAAAGACACGCGACTCGCCGCTGCGGCGGCCTCGGAGATTGGCAAGCTGAGCGAGCCAGTTGACGAAAAACTTCCCGCAAAAAATGGCAAGAATGGTAACGGCGACGGAGACTACACGGCCGACTCCATCAAGGTCCTCGGCGGTATGGAAGCCGTGCGCAAACGCCCGGCCATGTACATTGGCTCGACCGGCGACATGGGCCTGCATCATCTCGTCTACGAAGTGGTTGACAACTCTGTTGACGAAGCGCTGGCGGGATTCGCCGATCGCGTCGAGGTCACCATTCACATCGACGATTCGATCACCGTGGTAGATAACGGACGCGGCATTCCTGTTGATGAAATGGATGTCGACGGCGAGCGCCTGCCTGCGGCGCAGGTCGTGATGACCATGCTCCACGCCGGCGGAAAATTCGATTCGTCGACCTACAAAGTTTCCGGCGGACTGCACGGCGTCGGCGTCTCGTGCGTGAACGCGCTCAGCCATCTGCTTGAGCTGGAGATTTGGCGCGACGGCTCCGTGTGGGAGCAAACCTACTCGAAGGGCGAGCCCACCTCGAAGCTGAAGAAGACGGGTACGACCAAGAAGCGGGGGACGAAAGTCCACTTCGTGCCCGACAAGGAAATCTTCACCGTCACCGAGTACAACTTTGACACGCTGGCCCAGCGGCTTCGCGAACTCGCGTTCCTCAACAAGGGCCTGCTGATCACGCTGGCTGACGAGCGCACCACCGACCCGAAAACGGGCGAGTCCAAGAAGGCGGAGTTCAAGTACAACGGCGGCATTGCCGAGTTCATCAAGCACCTGAACCGCGGCAAGAGCGTGCTGCACGACAAGCCCATCTACATGGACGCCGAGCGCGAAGGCGTAGCCATGGAGATCGCGCTGCAATACAACGACGGCTACTCGGAAACCGTCTTCAGCTTCGCCAACAACATCAATACCGTGGACGGCGGCACCCATTTGCAAGGCTTTCGTTCGTCGCTAACACGAACCATCAACTACGCCGGCCAGCAGCTTGGGCTGTTCAAGGACGTGAAGGAGAACCTGACCGGCGACGACGTGCGCGAAGGTCTGGTTGCGGTCGTCAGCGTAAAGCTGTCGCAGCCGCAGTTTGAAGGTCAGACCAAAGGCAAGCTGAACTCCGATATCGCGGGCACCGTGCAAGCGTTCGTGAACGAAAAGCTGGGCGCGTTCTTCGAGCAGAACCCGCCGGTCGCGAAGCGAATCATCAACAAGGCGATTGAGGCGGCGCGCGCGCGGGAAGCGGCGCGCAAGGCCCGAGATCTCACTCGCCGCAAGGGTGCGCTCGACGGCGGCGGGCTGCCGGGCAAGCTGGCCGATTGCTCCGAGCGTCAGCCTGAGCGCTGCGAAGTTTATCTCGTCGAGGGCGAGAGCGCAGGCGGCACCGCCAAGCAGGGACGCGATCGCCGTTTCCAGGCGATCCTTCCGCTGAAGGGCAAGATCCTCAACGTCGAAAAAGCGCGCTACGACAAGATGCTGGGTCACGAAGAAATTCGCGCCATGATTACGGCGATGGGCACCGGCATCGGCAAGGACGACTTCGACATCTCCAAGCTGCGCTACGGCAAGATCATCCTGATGACCGACGCCGACGTGGACGGCTCGCACATCCGCACGCTGCTGCTCACCTTCTTCTTCCGCCACATGGATGAGCTCATCAAGCGCGGCCACGTCTACATCGCGCAGCCGCCGCTGTATCGCATCAAGAAGGGCAAGTTCGAGCAGTACATCAAGAACGACGGCGAGCTGGTGAAGGTGATGGTAAAGCGCGCCGCCGATGGCATCGTGGTGCGCTACGGCGAGGGCGCTGCGACACTCGAGGGCGCGCCGCTCACGAAGTTCATGACCACGCTGAACGATTACATCGGCTTCCTCGACAAGGTCAACAAGCGCATTCGCGACGAGAAGATCGCCGAAATTCTTTCGCGCGCCGACCTGGTGAAGCGCGTGGACTTCGAAGGCGAAAGCAAGAAGCGGCCGGCGAAGATCACCGCGCTGGAGAAAGCGCTGAAGGAGGTCGCGAAGGAGCGGCAGATCAAAGTGAAGGAGCCGTACTTCGAGGAAGAGCACAGCCTGTGGGCGCTGTCATTCGTCAACGCGCAGGGCGCCGAGCACGTCATCAACTGGGAGCTGGCGTCCACGCCCGAGTACCGGCAGATGATGTCGAAGTACAAACAGATTGAGCAGTTCATGCAGCCGCCATACATCGTCGAGCCAATGAAAAAAGACGGCAAGGCTAACGGCGCGGAAGAGCCCAGCGACGCCGAGCGCGCCGATCTGGAGAAGGCCGAGCAGAAGGCCCCGAAGGTTGCCAAGCGCAAGCCCGAAGCGGCGACGGTGGAGAAGACCTCCGCGCGCGAGCTCTTCGACTACATCTTCAACGAAGGCCGCAAGGAGTACGACGTACAGCGCTACAAGGGCTTGGGCGAGATGAGCTCGCAGCAGCTCTGGGAAACCACCATGGATCCCGAGCGCCGCACGCTGCTCTCGGTGAAGCTGGAAGACATCACCGAAACGGAGACCATATTCACTACGCTAATGGGCGAAGACGTCGAGGCGCGCCGGAAGTTCATCGAGGAAAATGCGCTGGACGTGAAGAACCTGGATATCTGACCTCAAGTCCCGCCGCAGGCGGGACGCAACTCCTTAGCCCACCGCGGGAGTGGTGGGTGGGCGTTTGATCACCATCCCGAGCCCCTTCAGGGGCGACACCAGTTATCCCGAGACCCGTTTCGCGTCGATCCGCATGTTCGCCGCCTGCAACATCGCGAGGAACTCTTCCTCATACGAATACTTGGCGTGATGCGCTGCTTGATTCGCGATGTACCGCTTGACTCGCTCGAGCTGCGAAGGGCCGACACTGAAGGCTCCGTAGCCTTCCTGCCACGCAAAAAGCGCCGAGCTCTCGCGCATCAGCCGGCTGGAGTTGGCTCTCAGGGTGCGCACCGCGTCTGCCAGGGCGGTATCGGGTGGGATAGTGATCAGCAGGTGAACGTGATTTTCTGTTCCGCCGATGGCGAGCGCGTGGATGCCGTGATTGCGAGCGATGCCCGCGAGATAGTTCCACAGGCGGGGCTGGGCTGACGCGGGAATGAACTGCGTGCGTTGCTTTGTGCTGAAGACAACATGGAAAACAGAGCTGACGTAACTGTGAGGCATAAGTATCGCTCCGGAAGGGGCTCGGATCACCACACGCGACAGCAACCCACCGCTTCCGCAGTAGGCTAAGGAGTTTCGTCCCGCCTGCGGCGGGACTTGCGGACATGCTACGGTGGACCGTCGGCAATCTCCGGTGATGAATATCACTGGCGCGTGTTTGAGGTTCGCGACACACACTGCCTCCTGTCTTTTTCCGCCCGTCGTGTTACAACAAACCTTCATGTCCCTCCGCTCCCTGGCCTCCCGCGTCGGCATTCCGCAGCTGGTTGCGCTGGCGTTTCTGCTGATCTTTGCGCTGCAATGCGTTTGGTTCATGGCCCATCAGCCGCTGGCGGCGACGGAGAGCGTTTACGTCGAGGCCGGGCTGCTGCACCTGGAGCGCTTCGCCAGCGCCAATACCTCGCAGCACACCGCGCTGGTGCCGCTGATGGCCGGGGTGGCCGCGCGGCTGAGCGGCGCCGAGAAGCACGTCACCGAGTTCAACACCTATCGCCTCCTCATCCGCCTGCCGTTCCTGATGGCCGGGCTCGCGCTGGGTGCGTCGCTGTGGTACGTGGCGCGCCGCCTGTACGGCAACATCGGCGGATACGTGGCGCTGATCCTCTATTGTTTTTCGCCGCTGACGATCGCCTCGTCCGGGCAAGTCAGCCCGGCGGTGGTGGGCGCGTGGGGCGGCTTCGGGCTGATCTTCACTGCCATCGCAGTGGCGCACACGCTGTATGCGCCGCGCGAGGTCGTGCTGTGGAACTGGCGGCGCATTCTGCTGATGGGACTCTCGATCGCCCTTTGCGTAGGGGCGCAGTTTTCGCTGTGGGTGCTGCTGGTCCCGGCGCTGGTGTTCATGCTGTGGGTAGGACACGTGCGGCCCGCGGCGGCACTGGTGATCTTCGCCGCGGCCTGTGTTGTCGGGCTGCTGCTGATGTCCTCGTTGTACGGCTTCAACCTCGTCGCCTTCGGCAAGGCACTGCGCGGTGCTGACTGGCTGGAAATCGGCGCACGCGAGTTCCCGTCCTCCGACTTTAGATGGGCCGCCTCGACGTTCTTCCGCGATAACGGACTGGGGCTGCCCATCCTCATCGCGGTCACCCTGGTCACGTTTATCGCGTGGAAACGGACCCGCTTCTTCGGCACGGCCGCGCCGCTGCTGGTCACCCTGCTCCTCTTCGGTGCCTGCGTTCGCATGCAGTTCTCGGCATTCACTTTTATGTTTGTGGCCCTGCCGTTCCTCATGCTGTTCATGGCGGGCGTTTCCGCCGACCTGCTGGAGAGCCGCTACGCGCTGGCGGCCAACGCCGTCGTCTTCGGAGTGCTGATCGCCAACGCCATGCTCGACGTCTATGGGTTGCTGAATCTAGCCCGCACCCGATAGGAACTTTGCCTCATCTAATGGGTTGGAATATATTGGGGTGGTTCGGGACGGGAGGCCTGCCGTGCGGCCATCGCTAAGCACTGAACAATCGACGATTGTTGTTCTCGTATTCCTCGCTCTCGGCCTGATGGCGCTGCCGGCCAGCGCGCAGCGCGGTGGCGGCCCACCCACCAGCAACACGTACAACGGACACTTCCTGGCGCCCGCACCCAGCGTTACATCGATTGGAGGAATCGGCGCGTCGCACATGCCTCCGCCGCTGCCCAGCGTCACCTCGCTGCCCAATTACAACTTCCAGTATCACTACGGCTACGGCCGTTACAACAGCAATCGTTACAGCCACTACAACGGCCGCGGCTACTACGGCGGATGGACCTATGCAGTGCCGTATTACTATCCCGCGGACAACTCCGCCTATGGCTATGACTACGTCGGCGCGGGACCAGACCTCTACTCCGGGCCGCCGTTGGGACCGAACGATCCCATGCTGCACATGATTGCGGAGCCGCCGGCCGGAGCTTATGGGCCTCCTCCTGAGGCGGAGGCATATGCGCCACCTCCGGCACAACCGGTTTCCGCTCCGGCGCCTGAAGTGAAGCCCGGCGAGCCGACCGTGCTGGTCTTCCGCAGCGGCAAGCAGCAGGAAGTGACCAACTACGCCATCATGGGCGACACGCTGTATGTGTTTGACCAGGGCAAGAAGAAGATTGCGCTGGCGGACCTCGACCTGCCAGCCACGGTGAAGGCCAACGACGATCGCGGCATGGAGTTCAAAGTGCCGCCGACGCCGAAGAAAAAGACGACCACCACACCCGCGCCGCAGAGCGCGACACCGGACACCAAAGACGGCCAGCCGCCGAACATCGCCGCGCTGGTGGAGTAGGTAGAGCCATACGGGTGGAGCACCGCTTCAGCGGTGCATGTCTTACCCACATAGATTGGCTTCAGCCCCTGCGGTAATTACCTCAGGCGCTGAAGCGCGTTTGTTTAGGCGGGTTTGAGTGCACTCCTGAAGGAGTGCTCCACCTATCCTGCACGCGGTGAGGTATTCTCTCGGCTCCGCATTTACAATCAAACCGTGCACAAGTTTTTCGATAATCCGGCCGAGCGCATCGCGCCCCCCGGCGCGCGCGTGCCGGCGTCGGTGACGATCGGCGGAGTGGAAATTCGCCCTGCGACTGTGCTCGCGCCCATGGCGGGGGTGACAGACACCGTCTTTCGCCGCTTCATCCGCAACCTGGGCGGCTGCGGGCTGATGATGACCGAGTTCACTTCGGCCGACGGCATCGTCCGCCACAAGGACAAGAAGGCCAAGCAGTACCTCACGTTCTACGGCAACGAGCACCCCATTTCGGCGCAACTCTTCGGCAGCGATCCCGCGACCCTGGCCGATGCCGCGCGCGTGGTACAGGACCTCGGCTTCGACCTGGTTGACCTCAACCTCGGCTGCCCCGCGAAGAAGGTTGTGAAGTGCAATGGCGGCTCGGGCCTGCTGCGCGACCTGCCGCTCATCCGCAATATCTTCGAATCGGTACGCGCGGCCGTGACCGTTCCGTTCACGGTGAAGTTCCGCGCCGGCTGGAGCGACAAGGAAGTGGTGCACCTGAATCTCGCGAAGCTGGCCGAGGACTGCGGGCTGGCCGCCGTCGCGCTGCATGCGCGCACGCGCGAGCAGGGTTACAGCGGACAGGCGAAGTGGGAGTGGATCGCCGCCCTGAAAGACGCGGTCAGCATCCCGGTTATCGGCAATGGCGACGTGCGCTCGCCGGAGGATGCCGCCGCCATGGTCGCGCAGACTGGCTGCGATGCGGTGATGATCGGCCGCAGCGCGGCCTCGAATCCCTGGATCTTCCGCCAGATCGAGCAATACACCCGGACGGGCGCCTACGACTTGCCCAGCGATGCCGATCGCTACCAGATGATTCGCACCTACTTCGCCATGTTGGTGGAAGAAAAGATGGTCGGCGCGGAAGGCAAGATGAAGCAGTTCGCCTCGTGGTTCACGCACGGAGTGCCACATGGCGCACACCTGCGCAAGGCGGTATATGAAGCGAAAAGCAGTGAGGAGATTCTCGGTGCCGTGGACCGCTTCTTTCGAACGCTGCTGGAAGGCAGACTTGTGACCGCTGACGACGCGCAGCTCGTGGCGAGTGACATTGACGAGCAGTGCGTCGCCCGATAAAACGGTTCCCCAGTTCGTTGCACCCGGCTTAGAAAGGCAGACTAGGCCTTCCAGTCCCGCGCCCGACGGCCAACAAAAAGCAGCTGCGGTGCTGAGGTCGGATACCTCAGCGCCGCAAACCTAGGGAGAGCGCACGCAGGGACGTGGGCCTGAGGGGCCGCTCTACGTCCTCCACTACTTCACGATGTTCTTTCCAAAGCTGAACTTCGTTCCCACCGTGAGCCGAAAGCTGTTACGGCCGCCGTCCAGTAAACTCGAGAAGAAGTTCTCGTGAACGAAGTCGGTGGCAACGCGAAAGCCAACGTTCCGCGTGGCCTCCCACGTGACGCCGCCACCAAAGCCGTAAAACACGACCGTATCAGACTTCGTCTGGCTTGGGCCTACCAGGCTGGTAAGGACCTGCGTCAGGATTATCTGGCAGCCCAGCTGCGGCTGATAGCAAGCCTGCGGTTCGCCCTTGAAGGCCACGTGTATCGCGCCCAGTGCCGGCCGCGCAAATAGCGTGAATTTCTTAAAGTGGCGATAGTTGAATTGTGGTCCCGCCTCGTACGTGTAGTCCTGCGCGCTGTAAGGGACGGCCACGATGAACCCCGGGGGCAGTATCGGCCCAAGCGCCGCCAACTGCGCCTGCACCGCCGGCGAAAGTTGGTGGGGCACGATCGTAGAGCCGCCATCGCCATAGCTGAAATCGAAGCCCAGCGTCAGCCAGGGGCGGACATTGACGCCGAAGTCAGCATCGATTCCGCGCTGCACCAGGTTGAGCGACGGTGTGGCGTAGTAGGAAAACGCTTCAAACGTCGAGAACCGCGGGATGTCGGTCTGTTGCGAGAAAGAAGTAAGAGAGGTTAGAACAATGAATAGAAGTACCGCGGAAAAAATCTTAAGCCGCATAAGAATCTCCTGGCCACTCGCTTGACTTCCGAGTTGGCCAAACGAAGTAAACAGCCCAAGTCGCACCAATGCACGGGACGCCGCGCTACAGAATCTGCAAACGCGGGTCTCGTCCAGTGTCCTCCCTTCAGCCAGTGTTAACCAACAGCAAAGAGGCCACTTCTTGCACACCATCCCGAAACGGGAAGCATGCCAAGCACTTGTTTCAGCAGATTTGGCAGCAGATTACAGGACGATGAATCTACTTACAACGGGGAAAGCGGATTGATCGTACGACTTCAGTTGTACTGTGGGCGCGGATGAAAATGATGGAGGTCTAGATTGCCGCGCTCGCCAGCGCCAGGCGCCTTGCGATCAGGGCGTAGGCGGAAGCATTGAATGCCAATCCAATGTGCGTGCCCGAAACTTCAAAGTCGTTCGCAGGGTTGCCGGTGGTGCAGTAACGCCAGTCGGCGATGCCGTCACTGCGGGTATAGATGGCAGTCTGCATCACCGAGCCCGTTAGCTTGCGCCGCAGCGACGACAGAAAGTCGCAGGTGCAGCGTCCGGTGTAGCAGTTGGGCAGAACGCTCGGCCCGTGCTCCATCAGGATCTGCTTGCGAACGGTTTCGACGGCGCGCCGGACGGTGGGGTGAATGACCGCTCCGCGGAATGGCGAGGCCAGCGTGATGACCGACGCCACAGCATTCGAGCGCTGGCCCGCAACGGCGCGCGCGATCACGCCGCCGAGGCTGTGGCCGATCAGGTGAATCTTGCGCCCCGTCTCGGCCTGCGCGCGGTCGATGCTCTCGTTCAGCCGCCGCTGGATAAGCAGGTTGGGACACTCGGCGTTTAGTCCGATGCCCGAAAAAAATGGCCGGTACCCGATCCGGCCCAGCCACGCGTGCAGATGTCGCAGGTAGGCATCTGTGCCCAGGAATCCCGGGACCAGCACCACGGGCGCACCATCACCGTGCGGAATGCCTAGGCCATAATAGACGGGCGAGGAGTGCAAGAGTAGGAGATCGGCGGCGAACAGCGCCTCCTTCCAGATGGCTATGTCGGCTTCGGCGATTTCTTCGTGGAACCTGTCGGCGGGCGGCGGAGTCATGTACGAGCGCGAGCTTCTCCCAGTGCGACGGTTTGGAAACGTTCGCCCGCAGGGCGCAGGGAACAGCGGCTGAATCAGCCGATGCGAGGCAGCTTCCGGGAAGTTAGTGTAGTGATTGGGACAGCGGGTTGCCAAGAGGAATTTTGCTGCCTCTTCCTATGTCGCATCGTCGCCGGACCGGGCCGCGTCTAATTGGAGAGAAGCCTTGACCATCGGACCGACAATTCGCCGCAAAGCGAGGCAGTTTGGAACCCTGGTGCGCCACTCCGCCATGACCAGGCGCACCGGCGAGACGCGCAAGCCGGTGCTCGCCAAGCGCGGCGAGATGGGCGTCACCTTCATCGGGCACTCCAGCTTCTTTCTTCAGATCGGCGGCAAGAACATCGTCATCGACCCGAACTTTGCGCGCTGGATTTTTGTTCTCAAGCGGCTGCGACGGCCAGGGCTGCGCCTGCGCGATTTGCCGCCAATCGACGCGGTGCTGGTCACCCACGCCCACTTCGATCACCTGCATCGGCCCTCGCTTCGCGCTATTGCCCGGCTCACGCGCTGGCGCTCCGGCAAGCGGCCCATGATTGTCGTGCCGCATCATCTGCGCGATCTGGTTAGCGGCCTCGGTTACGGGCGCATTGTCGAGCTGGAGTGGTGGGAGCAGATGAAGCTGGGCGACGTGGAAGTGACGCACGTGCCCGCGCGGCATTGGGGCGCGCGCATCATCCGCGACATGCATCGCGGCTACGGCGGGTATGTCTTGCGCGCCGGAAAGCAGTCACTCTACCACACCGGCGACACCGCCTACTTCGACGGCTTCCGCGAGATCGGTGCGCGCCTCCATCCCGAGCTGGCGCTGCTGCCCATCGGCGCCTATCATCCCGCGTCGTACCGCGCCGTGCACGCTAGTCCCGAAGACGCGGTGCAGGCCTTTCTCGATCTCGGAGCGCGCTGGATGGTTCCCATGCATTACGGCACTTTCCGTCTCTCCCACGAGCCGGTGGACGAGCCTTTACAGCGTCTGCGCGCCGAAGCCAAACGCCGCCGTATCGAGAAGCGGGTTTGCGTGTTGGATGAAGGCGTAACCACGTTTTTTCGATAGTTCCAGACTCTTGCACTTTGCCGGCGCTCCGGCGATAGTAAGGCATGAAGGTCTTGACGCGCTTCGTGACCTCGGCCGCTGACCCGCGGCAGTTCCCTCCTCCGAGCGCGCCGGAGATTGCCTTCGTCGGCCGCTCCAACGTCGGAAAGTCCAGCCTGATCAACTCGCTGGTGGGCAGCAAGATCGCCAAAACCAGCAACACACCCGGCCGCACCCAGACCATCAACTTTTTTCAGGTGCGCCGACCCGGCAAGCCCGATCCCGATTTTGTTTTTGCCGACCTGCCCGGCTATGGCTTCGCGCGCGTGCCCAAGGAAGTGACGGCGCGCTGGGCGCACTTCATCAATCCCTACCTCGAGCACCGCGATTCGCTGGCTTTGTGCGTCATGCTGGTGGACGTGAATATCCCGCCGCAGGAGCTCGATCTGCAACTGCTCAGGTGGCTGCGCCACCACCACCGCAGCTTCGTGCTGGCGGCGACGAAAGCCGACCGCGTTTCCGGCAACCAGCTGCGGACCTCGATTCACAAGCTATGCGAGCAGTTGGAAGTGCCGCGCGAGCAGATCATTCCTTTTTCCGCTCGCGCCCGCATGGGACACGACGAGTTGTGGCGCGCCATCAAGAGGGCCGCAGGCGTGGAAGATCCCGGCGCCAATAATATGGCGAAGACGGGTTGAGGGGCCTTTCACTGACAGCCGACGGCTGAGCACTGAAAGCTGGTTCTTCACCGCCAGATTTCCAATGCAGTCTTACTAAGAATCTGCTGCTTGGCCGGTTCGCCAATCGGCAGTGCGCGAAATTCCGCGAGGTTGTTCGCGATCTCCGGCACCCCCGGCCCCGGCCAGTCGGTCCCGAACAGCGTCTTGTGCGCGATCTCTTCCAGGCGAGGAAAGTACTTCAGCAGCGTCTTGGGCGGAATGCCGCTGATGTCGAGATAGACGTTGCGATGGCGCCGCACCAGGAAGAATGCCGTGCCCATCCAAAGTGGACGGCCGCCGTGCGCCAGCAGGATCTTCATCTTCGGAAAGTCAACCGCGACATCGTCGACATACATCGGGTCGCCATACTTGTTGCGCGCGCCAGGGAAGATCGAGGTCCCCGTGTGCACCATGATCGGAATTCCGTTGGCTTCTGCCGCACGATAAATAATCTCCAGCTCCTTGACGCCGTTGACGTAGTCGTTGGGGTAGAGCAGCTGATGCGGCGGATGGATCTTGATGAGCCGGATGCCGAGGCGAACGATCTGCTCCATGTCGGCCAGCACGTTGGTCGTGTGCCGCGGATGCACGCTGCCGCAAGGAATCAGGCGTGCCGGGTCTTCCTTTACGTAGTCGGCGATGAACTGGTTCACCGCCCGCCGGCGTGAAGCCGATGACCTCCGGCGCGACGTAGTTGATCAGCACCGCGCGGTCGATGCCGATCTCGTCAAGATGCTTGAGGAAAGCCTTAGGGGAACGACAATATTCGGCCACGCGGTCGAAATCCTTGCGCGATTTCTTCATCAGCGCCAGGGCTTCCGGCTTGAACAATTCGATCGGCTGGATATGTATGTGGCAGTCGGTGATCATGGATCAGTTGTCGGTTGTCAGCCGGGTGCCCCATCCTTTCGCCGTTCTTTGCCGAAAGGGTGGGAGAGCAATCAGCGGGCGCACGCGATCACCGCCCGCTTCGCAAACACCTTCACCATCTCCCGCCGGTACTCCGGCGTCAGCGCCGAAGTCGTAAGCGGCTTCGCCGTTCGCGCCGCAATCTCCCCAATCTTTTCTGCCATTTCCTCATCCGGAGCCATGCCAATCAGGTGTACATCCGCGTCTTTCACCAAATGCGGCGCGGGATTGAGCGCCGTTATCGCCAATCGCGCATCTTCCACCCGTCCCACACTCATCTTCAGTGCGACTGCCACGCCCGCCAGCGGATAATCGATGCTCCCGCGGACCCGCAGCTTGTGATAGCTGCCTCGCCATCCGGCGGCGTTCTCCGGAAGGAGCACGCGCGTAACGATTTCATCGGAAGCAAGATGCAGCCGCACGATACCGTCGTTGATGTAGAACTCTGACAATGGGGTATGTCTTACACCGTGGGGGCCGGCAATCTCCAGCTCGGCGCCCAGACACAGCAATGCCGGTGGCGTGTCGCCCGAGAACGTCGCCCAGCAAAAACTTCCGCCGGGCGCGACGTGACATAGATCGCCGTCTTTCTTCAGGCAGAAGCCGCAACTCTTCCGCCACAGCAGCGACTGGTTGTACCACAGGCAGCGCGTGTCGAGGCAGATGTTGCCACCCAGCGTCGCCATATTGCGGATCACGGGCGATGCGACGGTCTTCACGGCTTCGTGCAGCACCGGGTAGTCGCGCCGGATAACCGCAGAATGCTCGATCACGCTCAACGTTGTCAGCGCGCCAATTTGAAGCCCCCGTCCCGGTACATTGCGAATCCCGCGCAGCTCGCTGACGCCGCGTAAATCCAGCACGTACGGCGGCGTAAACAGCTTCTGTTTCATCGAAGGCAGGAGGTCGGTGCCGCCGGCGACAATCCTGCACTCGCCTTCGTGCTTTGCCATCAGAGCCACAGCTTCGTCAAGTGTTCTGGGGCGCAGCAGTTGGAACTCGGGGAGGCTCAATCGTCACCTCCCGCCGGTGAACCGGCTTGTGCAGGCTGGCGCGCCGGATCGGCCGGATGCCGCATCGGGCCTTTACCCCGGAACCACAACGAGCCGCCGTGCTCTCGGAACTTTGCCGGCGCCGTCGGATCGACCGATTCGGTCATCTCGATTCGCTTCATGCCTTTCTTGGCGCGCAACGCCGCAAGGATCCGTTCGGGTGTGAACGGGCTCTCACGCAGTCGGACTCCCACAGCGTCGTAGATTGCATTGGAGATCGCCGGAATCGTCGCAGCCAGCGAACCCTCGCCGGCTTCTTTCGCACCGAACGGCCCCTCCGGATCGACGCTCTCCACGATGATGCACTCGATCTCCGGTGATTCCTCCGACGACGGACTGCGGTACTCCAGCAGTCCCGGGTTCATCAGCAGACCGTCTTTCCACACCATCTCTTCTTCCAGCGCCTGCCCCAGCCCCATCCACACCGAGCCAATAACCTGGCCCTCGACCGCAACCGGATTCAGCGCGCGTCCGCAATCGTGCGCCGCCCAGATCTTGTGTACGGTCACCTCGCCGGTGTCCTCATCGACGCTCACCTCGGCCACCTGCGCGGAATACGAGTAGGCCGGCGACGGGCCGACGCCACCGCCTTTGTGCTTGCCGCCGCGCGCCTCAATCGGCGGCGCGTAGGAGCCCGTACCCGTCAGCGCACCATGAAAATCAATGGCCGAAACGACCGCTTCTTCAAAGCTCATGTGCTCTTTGGGGCCTTCTTCCTTGCGCGTCTGCAAGACCGAGCCGCGCAGAATTTGCCCATCGACGCGGCCGCGCGGCGCATCCTTCTCTTCCAGGATCTCTGACGCTGTGGGATCGCCATCGCCGGCCAGCGTGCCACGTTTCCACACGCGGTCATTGCGCATCAAAACTTCTTCCGGCGCGCAATTCATGCGCTTCGCCGCGGCGCTCACGATGTTCTTCTTCACTTCCTCGGCCGCGCGCAGCGCTGCGTTGCCCGCCATAAACGTCACGCGGCTCGAATATGAGCCGAGATCGATCGGCGTCAGGTCGGTGTCGGCGGCAATCACTCGTACGCGCGCCAAATCACAGCCCAGCACCTCGGCCACAACCTGCGCCGTCATCGTGTCCGAGCCCTGCCCGATCTCCGAGGCGCCGGTGTAAACCACTACGCCGCCGTCGCGGTCGATTTTGATGTTCACCGTCGAATGCGGCATGTCGGAGCGGATAATGCTGTTGGCCGCTCCACTCACATAGTGGCTACAAGCAACGCCCAGCCCGCGCCCCTTCGGCAGCTTGCCCTTGCGCTCCTGCCAGCCCGAGCGCGTTACCACCTGATCGATGCACTCGGGCAAACCATAGCTCAGCACGCGCAAGCCGTTCACCGTGACCGTCGGCGGCTTCAGCAGGTTCACTCGGCGCACCTCGGCCGGATCGAGCTTCAGATGCGCCGCAATCTCGTCCATCTGCGACTCGAAAGCGAAGCGCACGTTTACCGTGCCGTGGCCGCGCATGGCGCCGCACGCGGGCTTGTTGGTGAGCACGCGATAGCCGTCATAGCGAATGTTGGGGATGTCGTACAGCGCACCCAGCAGCGCGCCGGAGTAGAGAATCGTTACCACACCGTAGGAGCAGTACGCGCCGCCGTCCTGGATGACCTTGCAGGCGACGGAGGTCACTCGCCCATCGTTCTTCACGCCCGTCTTCAGGTCGACGATCGTTCGCGGCCGACCGCGATGCGCCCAGAAAACTTCCTCGCGCGTGTACGTGATCTTCACCGGCGCTCGGGCTGCGCGCGCCGCCACCGCGGCAATGATCTCCAGCGGAATGATCTCGCTCTTGCCACCGAAACCGCCGCCCACCAGCGGCTTGATGACGCGAATCTGCGACATCGGCATTTCCAGCACCAGCGAGAGCTTGTGCTGGAGGTAGTACGGGACCTGCGTCGAGGACCACACCGTCAGGCGTCCCAGCTTGCCGGTATGCGGGTCGAGTTCGAAGCTGGCGAGCGTGCAATGCGGCTCCATCGCAGCGTGCGTCACCTCGTTGGCGATGTAGCGCGCCTCATGCACGTAATCGGCCTCGTCGAAGCCTTTGTCGGGATCGCCAAAGACGTGGTGATAGTCCTTTTCGATGTTGTGCGGACGGTTCTGGTGGATGAGTTCCGTCTCCGCCTTCATCGACTCTTCGGGATCGAACCAGGCTGGCAACGGCTCGTAATCGACATCGATGAGCTCAAGCGCACGCTCGGCAATATCTTCATTGATGGCCGCGACACAGGCAACGTGATCGCCGACATAGCGGACCTTGCCGACCGCCAGTGCTGTCTCATCGTGTCCGACGGGAAGAATGCCGTACGGATTGGGCGCGTCTTCCCCTGTGATCACCGCGACTACACCGTCCAGCGCCTTGGCGCGCGACGTATCGATGCGCCGGATGCGCGCATGCGGATACGGCGAATGCAAAATCTTGCCGACCAGCATGCCGGGAAGTTTGAAATCGTCTGCATACTTGCCGGCGCCAGTGGTCTTGCCCGCCGCGTCGACCATCGCGATAGGTTTGCCGATAATGGAAAATTCAGACATAAGCAATTAGCAGCTAGCAATTAGAGGCCATTTCATAAATCCGGTTTTGAAAGGGCACGGCTTCAGCCGTGCCGTAGCGGGCGTACTCTGTCAGGGCTTCAGCCCCGGAGGGTATGCAACAACGCCATGAAAGCCGACGTAGCGCAGCGGCTAAAGCCGCTCCAACAGGAGGTTCCCAGGGGCACGGCTGAAGCCGTGCCCTTTCAAATCACTTCGCCTCCACCAACTCTTCTTTCATGCCCTTCTGCTCCGCATCTATCGCCGCGCGGATGGCCTGATACATCTGCGAATAGCCCGTGCAGCGGCAGAGGTTGCTGCTAAGCGCGCTGCGAATCTCGTCCTCGGTTGGCTCGGGGTTATTGGCCAGCAGCCACTTCACCGTCATCATGAATCCCGGCGTGCAGAAGCCGCACTGCGCCCCGCCAAAATCACCGTAGGCCTTTTGCAACGCCGCCAGGCCGCCGCGGTCGGCCACTCCTTCCACGGTCGTGATTTCCTGGCCTTCACAACTGGCCGCCAGCATCGTGCACGACAGCATCGGCACGCCGTCAATCTGCACCGTGCACGCGCCGCAGGATGAATCGTCGCAGGCGCGCTTGGAGCCGGTCAGGTCAAGGTCTTGCCGTAGCACGTCGAGCAGCAGCTTGTTCGGCTCGATGGCCAGCTCGTGCGTGCGGCCGTTGATGTGGAGTTCGACTAATTGTTTCTTCATCGCAATCCTGCAGTTGGCACTTGGCATTTGGCATTTGGCATTTGGCCAAACCCGCTGTTGAAAGCAAAGTGCCAAAGGCCAAGTGCTGCTTTTAATACACCGGCACTCCGGGATCAATCTGCCTGGCCCAGCGGTCGATGCCGCCGGCCAGCGACTGCACCTTTTCGTACCCTTGCCGCCGCAGCCACATCGTTACGTTCATCGAGCGCACGCCGTGATGGCAGACCACGATGGTGCGTTTCTCGGCATCGAGCTCCTGCGAATACCGCGCTGGGATTTCGTTCATCGGGATGTGTTTGTGACGCTCCATACTGGCTGTTTCCACCTCCCACAGCTCGCGAACGTCGAGTACCACAACGTCAGAGCCGCTATCGAGCAGCGCCTCCAGTTCTTCCGGTGCGATCTCATACTCCATGCGCTAGTTCCCGGCCCACTTCGGTCTGCGCCGCTCAAGGAACGCGGCAACGCCTTCCTGAGCGTCGGCGGTTTTCATGAGTTCGTCGTTGTAAATCTGCTCGGCGCGGGCCAAACCCTTGTCGAAGTGGATTGAATCCCAGGCGTAAAACGCCTTCTTCGCGATGCGCAGAGCCACCGGGCTTAGTTGCGAAACCCGCTGGATGCAGTCGGCGACCAGCGTTTCGGGATCGTCGGCCAGCCCGTTAACCAGTCCCGCCGCCAGCGCCTCCCCACCTGACAGAGTGCGGCCGGTCAGCAGTAGTTCGGCGGCGAGCTTCTGTCCCACAATGGCGGACAGCGCCACGCTGGCCACCGGCGCGTAGCAGGCCAGCTTGATTTCCGGGAAACCCCACACCGAATCGGGCGAGGCGTAAATGATGTCGCACATCAGCGCCAGTTCCGCCCCTCCGCCCAGGCAATGCCGGCGCACGCTGGCGATGGTCAGCTTGCTATGGCTGACCAGGGACCGAATAACGCTGTGGAAATCGGCCAGCATGCCGCGAACCTTGTCGGGCGTGTGGGCCGCGACGTCCACGCCGGCGGAGAAGGCGTTCTCGGAACCGGCGAAAATGATGGCGCCGATCTCCGGGTGCGTCTCGACCTGCTCCAGTGCTGCCCGCAGCTCTTCCATCATCCGCAGGTCAATGACGTTCAGCGGTGGATTGTTCAGCGTGATCCGTGCTGCCGGCGGGCGCAGTTCGACTGCGATGCGGGTGTACGTCGGGTTGGCGATTAACGTCATGTTACTCGGGGCGAACCGCAGATCCCTCGGCTCCGCTCGGGATGACAAATTAAAAAGGCGGCCATTCTGGCGCAGCTAAAGCTGCGCCCCTTCAAATCTCACTTGCCCGTGAACTTTGGCGGGCGCTTCTCTATATACGCCGACAAGCCTTCTTTCGCGTCGGCGCTCTCGAAGAGCAACTGCTGGTTCTCGCGTTCCAGCGCCAAGCCCGCCTCCAGCGGAATCTCCCATCCGGTTTGTACAGCACGCTTGATCCGTCCCACAGCTTTGGCCGCTTTGTTGGGTGGGCAGAACTGATGCGCGTACTCCATCACGCGATCCATGAAGCCGGCGCTCTCAAACACGTCGTTCACCAGTCCCATCTGCTTCGCTTCATCGAAGGAGAACGTCTTGCCGCTCACCATCAGCTCAATCGCCTTCGACTTGCCCAACAGGCGCGAGAGCCGTTGCGTTCCACCGGTGCCAGGCAGTACTCCGAGATTCACTTCCGGCAGCCCGATCTTGCCGGCATCTTTGCGCGCGATGCGCAGGTCGGCCGCCATGGCAACCTCCAGCCCTCCGCCAACACAATGTCCATTGAGCGCTGCAATCACCAGCTTGGGCGTGTTCTCCAGCCGCAACAGGGTTTCGTTCGCGTGCAGGCAGAAGTAGTACTTGAACGTGGGATCGACCTCGGTCAGCATCTGGATATCGGCGCCTGCGCAAAAGAACTTCTCGCCCGCGCCGGTCAGCACGATCACGTGCACCGCTTCGTCCATGCGCGCGCGCAGGATGGAATCGTCAAGCTGCCGGTTCATGTCGTAGCTATAAGTGTTGGCCGGCGGATCGTTCAGCTCAATGACGGCAACGCCACTCGCGGTGCGGTACCGGACCAAGTCAGCCTTCCGAGCCGTCTCTGTCAGCGCAGTGCTCATCGCGATGGCTTCCTCGCGGACTTCTTGATGCCCTGATTTCGTGTGGCAGCGGCGACGGCACTGCCGCCCGGCGCCGGTCGCTGGGTTGGGCTGCCTGCCGACACACTGCCACGCACCCCCCGCAGAAAAATATCGCTGAATTCGCGAGCAAGGACCTCGCCTGCGGGATCGACGCGTGGGTTGTACCAGGTGTAGAGCCAGTTCATCATGCCGAACAGGCTCATCACCGCGGTGCGCGTGCCGACCCCGGATTTCGCGCCCTCGGCCTTGACCAGCTCTTCCACCAGTCCAAAGCAGATGCGGTAGTACTCGCGCTTGATGGCCGTCAGCTCCGCGCCATATCCGTTCTTCAGCACATCGTCCTCATGCGAGAGCACCTTCATGGCTTTTTGTTTGGCCACCGAATAGTCGACATGGTTGTGGACGAAGATGCGAATGCGCTCTTCCGGATCGTCGCTGGCCGCCAGGCGCTCGCGCAGCCGCTCGATGATGGTGCTGAAGGTGTGCTGCTGGATGAAGTAGAGCAGCTTTTCCTTGGATTCGAAGTAGTAATAAAGACCGGCTAGCGAGATGCCGCTCAGGCGGGAGAGATCGCGCATGGAGGCGCCTTCGTAGCCTTTCTCGGCGAAGACCTCGGTGGCGTAGTCGAGGATCTCGGCCAGACGGCGGTCGAAGCGCGTGTCGTGGGGAGCGGTGCGCTCGGGGGCTCGGGTTGTGCTGGAAGCGGACATGGGGCGGCGGAGCTAAATCGAACGTTCGTTCTAATTCTAGCCCTCAAGGGTACCGCTTTGCAAGTCGCGCGCCGCCAGCCGAGGCCCAGGCACCCGCGAGCTGATCGCCGCTCGTTGGACGCAAAGCTCGTTTCAGGATTCGCTGCGTTTCGGAGCGCCTGTTCGCTTGAAGGTGCGCTCTCTCCGCCCTTGAATCGTAAGTAGGGTTTCAAACTGGAACGGTGCCGCACCAACTTGACGTCACGTCGGTTGCCATGGTCAGTCCGTCATTTATACTTGAAGGTTTGCTGTTGCGATGCCAACGCACTCTTGAGGGACCGCGGTGAAGATACTGGTGTGCATGAAGCAGGTTCCGCAGAAGGACGCTCCCCTGAAGCTGAACGAGAGCGGGACCTGGATTCGCGAAGACGTTTCCTACGAAGTCAACGAGCCCGACGCCTACGCACTGGAAGAGGCGCTGCGGCAGCGCGAGAAGCACGGCGGCGAGGTAGTGGTCATCACCAGCGGCCCGGCGCGCGCGCAACAGGTGCTGCGCGAGGCGCTGGCCAAGGGAGCGGACCGCGCCATTCATCTGGAGGGCGACGACTTTGTCTCGCTCGATGCCTTCAACACCGCCAAGGCCTTCTCGGCAGCCATCAAAGACGAGAGCTTCGACCTGGTCTTTACCGGATTGCAGTCCGACGATTACGGCTTCGCGCAGACCGGCGTCATTCTGGCGGAGCTGCTGGGCTGGCCGCATGCCACCATCATTATGCAGATTGAGAAGAATGACACTGGCATTCGAGTGAAGCGCGAGCTGGAAGCCGGCTTCTTCCAGTTCGTCGACATGCCGCTGCCCGCGGTGCTCACGATTCAATCGGGCATCAACAAGCTGCGCTACGCCACGTTGATCGGCATCAAGCAGGCGAAGAACAAGCCGCTCAAGAAAGTCGCCTTCGACGAAGTCAAGACGTCGCTGGGCGGCAATCTTCAGAAGATCGAAAAGCTGTACGTGCCGCAGAAGACGAAGAAGACTGAGGTCCTGGAAGGGCCTCCGGCGGAAATCGCGAAGAAACTGGTGGAGAAGCTGCGCAACGAGATAAGGGTGATTTGAAAAGCAGCAATTAGCAGTTAGCCGTTTAGCGAAACGGGGCGCCGGCGGGAGTCTCAAGCTAAGTGCTAAGTGCTAACTGTTCATACGGCATCTAACGAAACGGGCCAAATGCTTATGTAAAAAGGAGCTCTTCGTTATGCCAGGATACGATCGCGATCAGTTCGCCATCGACAACACGGTTGAGAATCGGCAGGTCGGCTCGGTCATGCTCACCCTGGGCTGGATTTTGCTCTGGGGAGACGCGGTGCTCGGCGCTTTCTTCTTCATCAGTCTGCGCGACGGCTCGATGTTCTGGCCGATTTGGCTGGCGGTCGAGGGTCTTGCCGGCTTGGCCCTGGTGATCGCCGGAACGCGTTATCGGCGCGCCGTGGGCGCCACCCGGTTGGGCCGTCGAGACATCGAGCGGACGCTGGCCGAGGAGCGACGGGAAGAGGCCGAAGAGCACCACGTCGCCTGAGCCTGTGCCTGCGCGCGGCGAATAAGTTTGGGTAGTGGAGGGTGGCCGGTCGCTGGGAGGCGGCCATGCCATCGTCATCGGAAGAGAAGCGGGAAAACGGTTCAGCCATGCTGGCCATCGGCTGGATCATGATCCTGTTCGCGTTTCTGGTTGCGTTTTTTCATCCCGCGGCCTTGAAGCTGGGCCAGACGCGCTTTGCGTGGATCGCGGGCTGCCTGGCGGTTGTCGGGCTGCTGCTATGCGTCTGGGGAACAGTTGTAAGAAGGCGCAATCGCTGAAAGTTGTCAGTCCCACCCTTTCGCCAAACGAAGGCGAAGGAGCCTGCCCCGAGCGCAGCCGAGGGGATGGGCACCCAGCTTTCAGGGGCGCTCGACAAAGCTAGAACGGAAAAAAATGTCAGACACCATCCTGGTTGTAGTGGAACAACGTGAAGGCAAGTTGAACCGCGTCTCGCTGGAAACGCTGACCGGCGCGCAGGCCCTGGCCGCGGAAACCGGTTGGACGCTGGAAGCGGCGGTGGCCGGCAGCGGCGTCAGTCCCATCGCCAACGAAATCGCGACCAGGAAGGTCGCCAAGGTCTACGATGTCGAATCGCCCAGGCTCGAGCCCTACACGCCGGACGGCTTCGTCGCCGCGCTCAAGCAGCTTGTCGCGCGCGTGCAGCCGAAGCTGGTGCTGATGCCGCACACCTACCAGGTCCGCGACTTCGCCCCCAAGCTCGCCGCCGGATTGAACCGCGCGCTCATCAGCGATGCCATCGGATACAAGTACGAGAGCGGTAAGCTGCTGTTCACGCGCCAGATGTTCCAGGGCAAGTTCGCTGCCGACGTGGCCTTCACCGGCGATGCGCCCTATTTCGCCACCTTTCAGAACGGCGCGTTTCGCGGCGACCAGGTGCAGTCCGCCGATTCGCCGGCGCCAGTGGAAACCGTGAGCGTCGAAATTGCCGATGGCGTCATTCGCAACAAGCCGGAGGCCCCGTTCAAGGAAGCCAAGCAGGCGGTCGATCTCACCCAGGCCGAGGTCATTGTGGCCGTGGGCCGCGGCATCAAGGAACAGAAGAACATCGAGATCGCAAAGCAGTTGGCGGACGCGCTGGGTGGCGAGATTGCCGCCTCGCGGCCCATTTGCGATTCGGGCTGGCTGCCCATGGACCGCCAGGTTGGCTCCTCGGGACAGACGGTCGCGCCCAAGCTCTATCTGGCGCTGGGCATCAGCGGCGCCATTCAGCACGTGGTGGGCATGAAGGGCGCGCGCAGCATCATCGCGGTTAACAAGGATTCCGAAGCGCCAATCTTCGAAATCGCCGACGTGGCCGTGATTGGGAACTTGTTTGAGATTGTTCCGCCGTTAATAGAAGAGGTGAAGAAAGCGAAGAGCGCCTAGACAAAGGTGTGGTGCCGGAAAACTGCAATACTTTTATTCTGTACTTTCCATAGAAGTTGCTATCCTAAGCGCATCGTAACGCCACTCGTCTTTGCTGGGACCTCTCCGTTGGGTACAGGAACCCGGACCCGGTTTGCTGCGTAAGAACAGTCACGCCGGGGCTTCCTGTGCAGCGGGCGCAGCTTAAGCGCCTGCCTGTCTGCGTGTCTCGAAAGTCAAGGGTCTTTTGCGAAAGCGCGAATGATAGTCTTCCGTAAACCGCTCCCCAACGTCGAGCGCCCCCAGATGGAGGCCGACGTTGTCATCGTCGGAGGTGGGCCCGCCGGCATGGCGTGCGCGCTCCGCCTGTCGCAGCTCATCGACGAGCACAACGCCGCGCATCCCGGCGCCCAGCTCAGCAAGGAAAACATCTACCTGCTGGAGAAGGCGCGCGAGATCGGCGCCCATTGCCTCTCCGGCGCGCTGCTCGATCCCCGCTCCATGCGCGAACTGTTGCCCGGCTTCGAGAAAGAAGCGCCGCTCGATGCCGCCGTCAGCAAAGAGGCTGTGTACTACCTCACCCGTAGCGGCAAATTCAAGTTTCCGATTACGCCGCCGCCCATGCGCGATCACGGCAACTACGTCATCTCCATCAACAGGTTTGTGAAGTGGCTGGGCGGAAAAGTCGAAGAGGCGGGAATTACCGTCTTCACCGGCTTCGCCGGCTCGGAACTGCTGTTCGATAGGGGACGCGTGATCGGCGTGCGCACCGACGACAAGGGCGTGGACAAGACTGGACAACAGAAGTCGAACTTCGAGCCGGGCTACGACCTGAAATCGAAGATCGTCATCCTCGCCGAAGGCACGCGAGGCTCGCTGACCAAGCAGTTAATTGGGCGCTTCCAGCTCGATCGCGAGCGCAATCCGCAAACCTATGGCGTGGGCGTGAAGGAGCTGTGGGAGCTGCCCGCCGGCCGTGTGGCGCCCGGCGAAGTAATTTACACCATGGGCTACCCGCTGACCTCCAGCGAGTACGGCGGCGCCTGGATCTACGGCTCGAAAGACAACATCGTCTCCCTGGGGTTCGTCACCGGACTCGACTATCGCGATCCCCGCATCGACCCGCAGCATGTGCTCCAGGACTTCAAGCAGCATCCCTTCATTGCGAAGCTGCTCGAAGGCGGCAAGATGGTGCGCTACGGTGCGAAGTCGCTCCCCTACGGCGGCTGGTGGAGCATTCCCCCGCTGGCCGGCGACGGCTGGATGGTGCTGGGCGATTCCGCCGGGTTCTTAAACTCGCAGCGGCTGAAGGGAATTCACTTGGCGATCAAGAGCGGGATGCTCGCCGCGGAAACGGCCTTCGATGCCATGGTCAAGCAAGACTACTCTTTGCCGGTGCTGGAGAAATTCCAGGACCGCGTGGAAAACAGTTGGATCAAGACGGAGCTGTGGCCGGTCCGCAATTTTCACCAGGGCTTTGAGAACGGCTTTCTGTCGGGCATGGTCCATGCCGGCCTTCAGCAATTCACCGGCGGCCGCGGCCTGCAGGGGCATTATGCCGCCGAAGCTGGACATCGCCGAATGCAGCACCTTGACACCCTGCCTGCCGACGGGGGGGCGCGCGCGGAACTCCTCGGGCCGGCGAAGGGCGATGGCAAGCTGACCTTCGACAAGCTCACCGATCTGTATCACTCCGGTACCAGGCACGAGGAAGATCAGCCGGCTCATTTGGTAATTCACGACACCACGATTTGCAGCGAGCGTTGCGTGAAGGAGTTCGGCAATCCCTGCAAGAACTTCTGTCCGGCGAACGTCTACGAGATGGTGGAGGCGCCGGACACGTCCAGCGGCCTCGAGATCCATCTGAATCCCTCGAACTGCGTCCACTGCAAGACCTGCGACATCATGGATCCCTATGAGATCATCACCTGGGTACCGCCCGAAGGCGGCGGCGGGCCGAATTACGAGGGGATGTAGGGCGCCTTCGCATTTTCAACCGCAGGTAGACGACTAAAGCACGGTGGCGGTTTGAAGCGGGTGGCGCACGCGTTTACGCGTGCAATGAGGAACATGCTTTCCCGCTGGCTTTAGCCGCTGAGGTACGCTTTAGGCCACCACAGCGGCTAAAGCCGGGGGCACTGTGGAATCCTGAGTGCACGCCTGGAAGGCGTGCTCCACCCGTTTTCATATAGTCGGTCGTTGATCTTGAGGTTGCGCCGAACACCTTGACCGCTCAATCTGCCATTCGGTCCCTCTTCATCGACGGCCCAGCCGGACGCCTGGAGGCGCTGCTCAACGCGGGCAGCCCGACGGCGACCCATGCTGCGCTCATCTGCCATCCGCATCCGCTGGGTGGCGGAACGATGCACAACAAGGTCGTCTTCCATGCCATGAAGGCGTTGCACTCGTTTGGCTTTCCCGTGCTGCGCTTCAACTTTCGCGGCACCGGCCTGAGCGCGGGGACGCACGACGAAGGCCGCGGCGAAACCGCCGACGTGGAAGCTGCGCTTGCCTGGCTGAAACACGAGTTTGCGCTGCCCATTATTTTTGCGGGATTCTCGTTCGGCGCAGCCGTAGGACTGCGCGTGGCCTGCCGCGATGCCGATGTGAAGGCGATTGTCTCCATCGGCACGCCGGTCGCAGCCGAGGGCCGCGTCTACTCGTTCTCGTTCCTGCAGGATTGCGCCAAACCCAAGCTCTTCGTCAGCGGCGACCACGACCAGTACGGCCCGCACGCCGCGCTGGAAGCGATGGTCGCTCAGGCTGCAGAGCCGAAAGAACTGGTCTTCATTCCCGGCGATCATTTTTTCGCAGGGCATCTCAGTGAGTTGCGGATGACGATTGAGGGCTGGGTGGAGGAGCAATTAGCCACTAGCGATTAGCAACTAGAAGCCATCTCATAAATGCTTTGTGTCAGGGCACGTCTTTAGACGTGCCGAAATGCTCGCCCTTTTATCTCTGAGCCGACTTCAGTCGGCGACACGGTTTCCGCCCCTGTCAGGGCGCAGGGGCGGAAACCCGAGTTTTAGTTGCGCTGGTCGGCACGACTAAAGTCGTGCCCTGACACGAATCACAAACGATTTATAAGATGGCTTCTAGCAATCAAGTGGCAATCGGCACTTAGCCACCGACAACGCGGTGACGCATGCGGAGCCGGATACGTCTGGCCCAGTGGCAGGTGCTAAGAGCCAGGAGCCAGAGGCCAATTGCCAAGTGCTAGCATCTACGCATGTCCGATTCCGCTCCCTCCGTCGATCCCTCTTCGGAAGCCTTGTTTCGCGAGATGCGGGACCGCGTGCGCGGGATCTTCGATTATGCGCTGGAAGAGTGCAGCATCCCACGCGCCTTTGGCCGCAAGCTCCGGCGCGAACACCGCTACATCAAAGCCGGCAGCGAACTCTACGATCTCGGCGCCTTTTCGCGCGCGCTGGTCGTCTCCATCGGCAAGGCGGGACACAGCATGGCGGAGGCGCTGGCGGGCATCCTGGGCACGGGCCTGAGCGGAATTGTGGCCACGTCGCAGCCGCCGCCCGCGCAACTCTTCGGGTTCCGCTATTTCGCCGGCGGACATCCGCTGCCCAACGAAGACTCCATTCGCGCCGGCGACGCCATCTTGCGCCTGGTGTCCGGACTCGCTCCTGATACGCTGGTCATCTTCCTGATCAGTGGAGGCGCTTCCGCCAGCGCGGAGAAACCGGTGAGCTCCGCGATCTCGCTCGCTGACATCGTGCAGACCTACCAAGCCCTGGTGCATTCGGGCGCGCCTATCGCGCAGATTAATGCCATCCGCAAGCATCTCTCGGCCATGAAAGGTGGCCGGCTGGCGCTGGCCGCAAATCCCGCCCATCAGCTTTCCGTGCTGGTCTCGGACGTACCCGACCACAGCCCCGACGCGCTGGCCTCCGGCCCTACCATGCCCGACAGCACCAGCGTCGATGACTGCTACGAGATTGCCGAACAGTACAACCTGCTGCCGAACCTCCCCGGCCCGGTTCGAACTCTGTTCCAGCGTCGCGGCCTGGAAGAGACGCCCAAGGCCGGCAATCCTGCGTTCGCCCGCTCGCGATACCTGACCGTGCTGTCGAACGCCAGCGCCATCCATGCCGCCGTGAAACGCGCGGCCCTGAGCGGCTTCGCCGTCGAGGTGGACAACAGTTGTGACGACTGCGATTACCGCGACGCGGCCGAGCATCTCCTGAAGCGCTTGCGTGAGCTGCGCCACGGCGTCTCCCGCGCCTGCCTCATCTCCGGCGGCGAGGTCACAGTAAAGGTCGGCTCGCCTTCGGGCGTGGGCGGGCGGAACCAGCAGTTCGCGCTCTACTGTGCAGAGAAGATCGCGGGCGAGAACATGACGGTGTTGAGCGCGGGGACCGACGGAATCGACGGCAACAGTGTGGCGGCCGGCGCGGTAGTAGACGGCTCAACCGCCGAGCGCGCCCGCAGTCGGGAGCTGTCCTTGGCAACTGCTCTGGCTCAGTTCGACGGATTTCCGCTCTTCGAATCGCTGGGGGATGCCGTGATCACCGGCCCGACGGGGAACAACGTTCGCGATCTGCGGATTCTGCTCGCGTATTAGTCATATCGGCGGATGAGCCCTGCCTAGGAGTCGCTGGTCCGCGTCGACCTTCTCATCCGCCGATCTAGCACAATGTCAATAAGGTAGCCCGCCTGGCCCGCCTGAGTTGTCAACAATTTGTAAACGCTTTGTTCAATTTCAATTACAACAGCACGGGAACCTGGATCTTAACCCGCAACTCCTCACCCCGAAACCGGGTTTTCAGATAGTCTAGGTCTGTGGGGTTGGCGCTGCCGCGGAGAGCGGCATCGCTGTTCGGTGTCGCATCCAAACTATAGTCCGCAGGTGCGGTAAAGCGGGCTGGCCAGAACGCACATGCGGCTTTGCCACAAAATTGGCTTCGCTTTGTTGCTCCTCGCGGGATGCCTTCCGGCGCGGGCCGAGATAGGCTTGCTGCTGGACGCCAAGCCCAACGTCCGTCTGGAACTCGGCAACGAGCTCACGGGTGCGGGCCACGCCGGCGTCTACCTCTCGCGCGTCTGCGCCGTCACCCCGGTCGAGCTCCGGCCCTGCCGGCCGGGAGAACTGGGCTCGGTCATCCAAAACTACGAAGACTTCAAGGAGAATTCCTCCTACGAGTGGAACGCCGTCCCGCTGAACGTTTACCTCTACGGCGTCGATGACCCCGGCCAGCGCCCGCTGTTTGGATCGCCCGAACTGCGCAGCGCCCTGCAAGAGCGCTATCGCAGCGCATACCTGAGCTCCATCTGCACCACCGAGCGCTGCATGCACGATCCGCGCGCCAACTGGCGCGAGTCCGTGGCCGCGGCTTTCGTCCGCGAGATCTACATCTTCGAAGTCGATACCACCCCCGAACAGGACGAGCAGTTCATCCGCGAATTCAACGCGCGTGCCAACGTCAATCACTACAGCGGCTACGCCAATAATTGCGCCGACTTCGCCAAGCTGGTGGTCGATACCTACTTTCCCCACTCCACGCATCGCAATGTGCTGAACGATTTGGGCATCACCAGCCCCAAGGCCATCGCCCGCAGCTTCACCCATTACGCCGAGCACCATCCTGAGCTCAACCTGCGGGTCATCCGCATCGAGCAGTTGCCCGGCACCTACAAGCGCAGCTCCGATTCCCACGAGGCCACCGAGCAACTGATACGGGCGAAGAAGTGGCTGGTGCCGACGCTGCTGGTCGGCTACCAGGCGGTGCCCGTCTTCGCCGCGTCGTATTTCCTGACCGGGCGATTCGGCCCCGACCACGAGTTGCGCAAACATCCCAGCGAGCAAGCAGCTCTGCTCACCGGCGAGTTGGTGGAGGCGAAGCGCGACCGCGACAAACCCCTGCGCAAGCAACTTGAGGAGCAATTGCGCCAGGAGCGCGAGCGCCAGGCCGGCGACGACCAGCAATGGACCACGCTGCGCCAGCGCTTCGACGAGGTGCTGCAAACCGCCATCGCCGACGGCATGGTCAGCGACCGCCGCGAGCTGCGCGAACTCTTCCGCGACCTTCAGGCGCGCAGCAACGTGCAGGTGGACGACAATCAGCAGGCCTGGATGAACGTGGAGGACGGCGGCCAATTGCGCCGCGTCGGCCTGAGCACCGGCAACATCGTCGGCCCCGCATCCGATCCGCGCCTCGCCCTCCAGCTGCTGCTGGCGCGCATGGAATATCTGCTGTCCGCGAAGTCCAAGCATCGCGAGTTGTACACCGAGATCCAGGCCGATTGGCAGCTGGTGGAACGCGCCGAGCAATTGGCCTTGGCGCACGGCACGCGCGTGATTGCCGAAAAACGCCAGTAGTCACGCGCCGTTCAGGCCCGTGATTCACGGGCGCCCTTCGTGCGCACGATAACTCGCGCGCAACTCCGCCACAATCTCCTCTGCAGCGCGACGCGCCTCGTCAAAGCGGTCCGGCGGAAACGAGATCGCTCCCACCCGCGCGTGCCCGCCGCCGCCATAGCGCTCGCAAATCTTGGCCAGGTTTTCCATGTGCGTCGCGGTCGTCCACGGATTCGACCCCACCGAGACCTTCGTCCGGAAGCTGCTCTTGCTCAGTCCCACACTGTAGGTGCAGTGCGGATGCAGGTAGTACGGCACGAACTTGTTGTAGCCCTCCAGCTCGTAATCGGTCACGTCGAAGAAGATCGTTCCATCCATGCAGGCGGAGCGCTCGCGTATGATCTCGATCGACCGCCGGTGCCGCTCCATCAGCGCCGGCAGCTTCGCGGCAATTGCCGGCTCGTTGACGATCCGTTCCAGAGGCTCATACGCCAGCTTGGCAATTAACCCGGGAATGAACTGCGGGTCCTGATTGCTCTCGATCAGCATGGTCAGCCTGGTGGCGGGCGCCGTCACTTCGACCGCGGCCTGCGGGCCATCGTACAGCGCGCCGTCAATGATCTCGGCCCACTCGATCATGTCCTCCGCAGGCGCGGGATTGAAGCCGAAGCGCTGCTGCGTGGTCACCGCAATGAACTTCGTGCACGAGCGGAAGTCGGGGTCGTAGAACTTGGTGTTGCTCTGCTCCTGCTCGAAGTGCGAGGCGTCTTCGGGCGTAAGGAATGCGCTCTGATGATGGTCGAACCACCAGGTAATGCGCGGCGACGGCGAATACTTGAAGTCGACGATGGCGTTCTCGTCGCCGGTAAACTCCGCCTCGTTGAACAGCGCGCCGGCGCGATGCACCAGGCCGTGATACTCGAACTCGGTGTGCTCGCGGATGCGCTCGCGGTAGAAGCGGGTGAACAGCGCCGCCGAACAGGCCCCGTCGAAGCACTTGTCGTGATAGAAGACCTTGACTCTCACAGACCCCATCCTTGGGACAAAGCTGTTCAGTATAGAGGAATGTCCGGCGGCGGGCCACTGCGGAGGGCGGCGCCCGCCTGGCCAAGTTGGGATTTCTTAGTCGGAGGTCTTGTCCGTCAACGCGTGAGAGCCATATCGATCATCCTCGGGTGCCTCGGGTGCCCCACTCATCCGCTCTTTTCGGATGAGTGGGCGCGGCATCCGAAGGAGGAGGAGCCCGGGTCTGGAAAGCGCCAGACCCCGTGCACCCGGCTGCAGCCGGCCCGGTCTGGCTGCGGCTTGTCTCACAACCCTTGACTTCCTATACATAGACGTTCTATGGTAAGTCTCATGGCTGAGAAATCCGAGCTCATGCCCGGCACCCTGGATCTGCTGATCTTGAAAACGCTCGCCCGCGCTCCGTTGCACGGATATGGGATCGCGCTCGCCATCAAGCGTCTGTCCTACGAGGTGCTGACGGTCGAAGAAGGTTCGCTCTATCCCGCCTTGCAGCGGCTTCTGCTGCGCGGTTGGGTGAAAGCGGAGTGGAAGATGACGGAGACCAACCGGCGCGCCCGCTTTTACACATTGACCGCGGCGGGACGAAAGCAGTTGGGCATCGAGGTTTCGGAGTTCGAGCGCATGATCGCGGCCATCGGGCGCGTGTTGCAGAACGCCTAGACGCGAACGCTCGGCTTTTTTCTTTTGTCGCTGGCGCTGGCATTTACCTTCTGGACGCAGGGGTTGGTATCTACCTTCTGGACGCCGGCCCTAAAGGCCTTGCTGCGGTGAAGGGGACGGCCTTCAGGCCGTCCATAACTATCGCAAGACCAATGCGGCTTTAGCCGCCGAGGGACTTCGATTCCGCCTTGATCAGATTTTCCTAACGCTAAGTTTCTCGGGTGGCGTGTAAGAACCTACTGAAGTGCCCCCGTTTTATGTACCAGCTCCAATGAGAGTCTCCGGGCAATTGTCGCCTTTCTTGTTGAGCGGGGATGGGGGTGCGGGGCAAGGGGACGGCGTTTGAGTCCCCTTGCCCTGCCTAGCTCTGTCGAAAGCATCGCTGTAGTTCATGCCCTCATCTCCGCGTACCTTGCTGCAAACTCTGCCGGTGCTAAATAGTCCAGCGAACTGTGTGGACGTTCGCCGTTATAATCCCTCCGCCAAGCTTGGATCTTGCGTCGTGCGTCGCTCAGGCTGGTGAACCAGTTTGCGTTCAAGCACTCGTCGCGCAGCCGTCCGTTGAAGCTTTCTATGTACGCGTTCTGCACCGGCTTGCCCGGTTGAATGAACTCCAGTCTGACGCCCCGTTCTTCACTCCAGGCCGCCAGGGCCCGCCCCCGAAACTCCGGCCCGTTATCCAGCACGATCGCCTCCGGCAGGCCACGTTCCGCAACTACCCGATCCAGGACCCGGCACACACGTTGACCGCCCAGCGACGTATCCACCTCGATAGCCAGGCATTCCCGCGTGTAGTCGTCCACCAGCGTCAACATGCGAATCACTCTCCCGCTGCTGATGCAGTCGCTCACAAAGTCCATCGACCAGCGCTGGTTGGGCCGCTCCGCTTTAGGCTGCACCGCTATGCCTTTCCAGCGGATCCGCCGACGTTGCCGTATGCGCATGGTCAGTCCTTCTTCGCAGTACAACCGATAAACCCGCTTGTGATTGGCCTGCACTCCTTGCCGTGCCAGCATCCTGGCCAGGCGGCGATAGCCGAATCGCATCCTCTGCGCCGCCAACTCCTTCAACCGCCTTCGTAACTCCCCATCCCGTTCTGCTCGGCACAACCGATAGCGTTGCGTCGATCGCGCCAGCCCCACCAGCCTGCAGGCGTGCCGCTCGCTCATGCCGTACTGCTCGATCACATAGCCAGCGGCTGCCCGAAGTCCCGCAGGCGCTAGAAGTTTTTTGTCAGCACATCCTTCAGCGCCCGGTTATCCAGCGTCAACTCGGCCACCACGTGCTTCAGCTTGCGGTTCTCCTCCTCCAGCTGTTTCAACCGCTTCGCCTCGCCGCTCTCCATGCCGCCGTACTTCGCCTTCCAGCGGTAGTAGGTCTGCTCGCTAATGCCATGCTGACGGCACACATCTGCCGTCGCCAATCCCGCCTCCCCTTGCTTCAGGATGGCGATGATCTGCTCTTCGCTGTGTCGCGTACCTTTCACCTAGCTCTCCTCTCTTGACCGGGAGAACTCACATTCTAGGTGGTCCAGTTTTCGGGGGCTACGTCAC
>Ga0335085_10000817_pt1 | contig 77949 bp, 63 predicted proteins | sample Lox_Sample_45_FD_206712 | JGI IMG/M metagenome (GOLD analysis project Ga0335085, IMG submission 206712) | Soil microbial communities from Loxahatchee National Wildlife Refuge, Florida, United States - Lox_Sample_4.5 | ecosystem: Environmental > Terrestrial > Soil > Wetlands | place: USA... | reverse complement strand
AAAGCAGTTCCGAAAATATGTCGCTTCCCCCCGACTGGGATCCGGACTACCTCGCGGCGTACGCACTGGCAGAGAGGTTTGTCGGGTGGTTGATGAGCTGGGGGAAGCGAACGAAGCCGGAATATTACAGAAACCAAGAGGCTTGCAAAAATATGTCGCCGGCCGGCGAGTCAGGACGGCGAAATCCGAACGGCAGCGACGGAGTGACGGCGGTCGAGAAGGTCCTCCGCGCCATCAGGACGGCGCTTGTCCCACGAAAAGAATGTTCGCAGTTGGAGCTGTTTCAAACAAAGCCAGAATGTAATAGAAAAGAGGGCGTTTCCCAAAATGTCTCGAAATCTCTTGGCCGGCTGAGAGCCGCCTTCTCATTCTTACTGAAACGCGGCCGCTCCGATGCAGGGATGCGGCCAACACATGCCTGAGATACTGGAGACGCACCGGAGTTGACGTAGGGGCGGGCCTTGTGCCGGCCTTGTGCCCGCAAAATGACTGAACCCCCTCGATGGGCGGGCACAAGGCCCGCCTACGTTAAACTGAGACACTACTTCAAAAGTGCGTAGCCGAAGGCTGGTCTCTTATGTCTGCTATAATCGATTGATGGAGGTTCGGTGAGTAAATCCCTTAAGATCCGCTCCACCACCATTCTGAGCGTGCGCCGTGACGGCAAGCTGGCCATTGCCGGTGACGGCCAGGTGACGATGGGTGAAGGAGTCGTGAAGGCCAAGGCCAAGAAGATCCGGCGGCTTTATAATGATAAGATCGTAGCGGGTTTCGCCGGCAGCACGGCCGACGCCCTCTCGCTTTTCTCCCGCTTCGAGCAGAAACTCGAAGAGTACCACGGCAACCTCAGCCGCGCCGTTGTGGAACTGGCCAAAGACTGGCGCACGGACCGGGCCCTGCGTCACCTCGAAGCCCTTCTGCTGGTGGCAGATAACAAGAACACCTACCTGGTGAGCGGCAACGGCGACGTGATCGAGCCCGATGACGGCATTGTGGCTATTGGCTCCGGCGGGCCCTACGCGATGGCGGCGGCCCGCGCCCTGAGCAAGCACACCTCGCTGAGCCCGCGCGAGGTGGTGCAGGAAGCTATGAAGATTGCGGGCGAGATTTGTATCTTCACCAACGATCAGGTGACGATCGAGGAGCTCTAGAGCGGTTGTCGGTCGTCGGTTCTCGGTTGTCGGTGGCCAGGAAATGGGTTACCGAAACCGAAAACCGAAAACCGAAAACCGAAAACCCATATGGTCTTTTACCTACCCGAAACACTCGATAACGCTTCGGCGCTCGAGGACATGACGCCGCGCCAGACTGTGGCCGAGCTCGATAAATACGTGGTGGGCCAGGCTGACGCCAAGCGCGCCGTGGCCATCGCGCTGCGCAACCGGCTGCGGCGCCAGAAGCTCTCCGAAGACCTGGCGGAGGAGATTCTGCCGAAAAACATCATCATGATCGGCCCTACCGGCGTGGGCAAGACGGAGATCGCCCGGCGACTCGCGCGCCTGGCAAATTCGCCCTTCCTCAAGGTTGAAGCCTCGCGGTTCACGGAAGTGGGCTACGTGGGCCGGGACGTCGAGTCGATGATCCGCGATCTCGTGGAAATCTCCATCGACATGGTGCGGGAAGAGAAGGTGAACGAAGTGGCCGAGAAGGCCGAGCAGAACGCCGAGGAGCGCCTGCTTGACCTGCTGCTTCCTCCCCCAAGCGCCCCCCGGCCCAAGCCGCCGGGCAACGACGATCAGCCGAGCCTGCCGGGCACAACGTCGGGCGCCGACAACGCGGACCGCACGCGCGAAAAGTTGCGCGCTCAGTTGCGCGAGGGCAAACTCGACGAGCGCCAGGTGGAAGTGGACGTTCGCGAGCGCAGTTTTCCCGCCTTCGAAGTGGTTTCTTCGCAGGGCATCGAGGAAATGGACATCAACATTAAGGATATTCTGCCCGGCCTCTTCGGCCAGCGCACCAAGAAGCGCCGCATGCGCGTGACGGAGGCCATGGATTATCTGATCCAGGAAGAAGAGAACCGGCTGATCGATATGGACCAGGTGACGCGCGGCGCCGTGGAGCGCGTGGAACAGAATGGCATCATCTTTCTGGACGAAATTGACAAGATTGCCGGACGCGAGCGCGGACATGGGCCCGACGTCAGCCGCGAAGGCGTGCAGCGTGACATTCTACCCATCGTCGAGGGCACCACGGTGAACACGCGCTACGGAATGGTGCGTACCGACCACATCCTGTTCATCGCTGCCGGGGCCTTTCACGTCTCGAAGCCCTCAGACTTGATTCCCGAGCTGCAAGGGCGCTTCCCGATTCGCGTCGAGCTGCAGTCTTTGACGGTGGAAGACTTCATCCGTATTTTGAAGGAGCCCAAGAGCGCGCTGGTGAAGCAGTACACGGCGCTGCTCGAAACCGACGGCATCAAGCTGAGCTTCACGGACGACGCGCTTGAAGAACTGGCGAAATTCGCCACCACCGTGAACGAGCAAACGGAGAATATCGGCGCCCGCCGCCTGCACACCATCATGGAAAAGCTGCTCGACGAGGTGTCATTCGAGGGGCCGGACCTGAAGAAGAAGACGGTGCGCGTGGACGCCGCCTACGTGCAGGAGCGGCTGGCGGACATCGTGAAGAACCAGGATCTAAGCCGGTACATACTCTAGCCTATCAATAGCCTATCGACGAGTGAACGAGTGACCAGCGGCCGGCAAGCCTTTCCTTGCTTTCTGTTCACGGCCCGGCGCAATCATTCCCTTCCCGCTCTCCCGTCCCCGACGGGTGCTCTCAAGGTCCTTTCGCTGCCCGTTTGTGCGTTGCTGCTGGCCGCCTGCGCCGCGGAAGGTCCGCCTCACCCGCCGCACATTGAGCGGCCGACGGCCGTGCACGATTTATCGGCACAGCAAGTCGGCGACGCCATCGAGCTTCGCTTCACGTTGCCCACCGACGCCGCAGACGGCGAATCACTCAGCAAGCCGCTGGAAGTCGAGATTTTTCGCGATGCTTCGCCTCCTGGGGGAAGCGCGCCGGCTGCGGTGAGTGCAAGCTCAGCTCCGTGGGTTGTGCTGCAGGGAGCGGATCTGGCGCGGCACACCGTTAGCGGGATGCTGAGCTACGCTGACCGGCTTTCGTCCGTCGACTTCACGCGTCTCGTAGGCGGTTCGTTCACCTATGAAGTGACTTGCCTGACGCGCGGCTTTCGCGGCCGGCCCCGCGAAAGCGAGGCCTCCAACAAAGCGAAGCTGACGCTGCTGGATGCGCCGCAGCCGGTGACAGGACTTTCCATCAAGCCCAGCCAGAAGGCGCTTGACCTTTCGTGGCAGGCTCCGCAGCAGACGGTGACAGGTCGGCAGGCAGGGTTGATCGACACTTACCAGGTCTACCGCCGTGAAGCCGACCCGAAGAACGCGGGCAAGCCGGCGCCATACAGGCGCCTCGCCGTGGCGCATGAGACTTCGTACGCTGATTCAGACTTTCGGTTCGGGCGCCTGTATTCCTACCGGGTGCGTGCCCTCATTACCGAGAACGGTTCCACCGCCGAGAGCGCGGACTCGCAAGCCGTAGACATTATGCCTAAGGATGTCTTCCCGCCCGCAGTGCCCGGCGGTCTCACAGGTCTCTACACATCGGGCGCGGTGGAGTTGATCTGGACTCCGAACCTCGATCCCGACCTGGCTGGATACAATGTCTATCGGCGACGGGCGGGTGAGCAAGCCGTGCGGTTGAATTCGGAACTGGTGCGCAGTGCGCTGTTCCGCGACACCACCGCGAAGCCCGGCCACCAGTACTTTTATCGGATCACTGCGGAAGATATGAACGGCAACGAGAGCCCACAGTCTCCCGAAGTTGAAGTGGATGTACCGTAGACGTAGGGGCAGCCCTTGTGGCTGCCCAAATGACAGAACAGGTTCGAAATGGGCGGCCACAAGGGCCGCCCCCTACGTCAAACTGCGCCACGACCCAATCGTGGGTTTGGGCAGAGGCGTGGCGCTTCTAAACTGCGTTTCTCACCAGGATTCGAAAGGGCGGGGCTTCAGCCGGCTTCAGCCCCGCCGGATCCTGCGAACACGTCAAATATCAAACCGACGTTGTAACGGCGGGGCTGAAAGCCCCGCCCTTTCAAGTTCTGGTGAGTCGTCATGTCGCTTCGCGACACCCCGAAGGCATGAAAAAAAATGGCGCTATCGAGGCGAAGAGGCGCTCGTTCGAAAACAAAGCACTTAGCGCCTATTTTCGGAACAGATCGGCTTATGATCGACTCAGCCTGCGCCTGGGGTGGTGAGCCCACCGTTGCCTGACCGAAATTTTCGGAGCAGAAATGCCTCTAAGCTGCCGGGCGGCCGCCCGCAGTGTGCGCAATCGATGCCTGCGCATTCTCCAGATCGGCCAGCGCCCTCTCGCATTGCCATGCTCTTCGCTTCGAACGGTCGCGCATCACCGCGCGCGGAAGGTCTGCGGGCGGCGGCAGCAGGTCAAACGAGATGTTTGCCGGCTGGTAGTTCGTCGGGTCCGCGTGGCTGACGTAGTGCACCAATGAACCGAGCGCTGTGGTTCGCGGCGGAGGCGAGAAGGTCTGGTCCGTGGCGCGCGCCGCCAGGGCGACGCCGGCGAGGAATCCCGTTGCGATGCACTCGACGTATCCCTCCACCCCGCAGAGTTGTCCGGCGATGAAAATGTCGGGGGCCGTGCGCAGGCTCAAGTCGGCCGAGAGCAACCGCGGCGCGTTGAGGTAAGTGTTGCGGTGGATCTGGCCGTAGCGCAAGAATTCGGCGTGTTCCAGGCCGGGAATCAAGCGCAAGATGCGCTTTTGCTCGGGAAACTTCAGGTGGTTCTGAAAACCCACCAAGTTGTAGCTCGAGTAGCGAAGGTTTTCGGCGCGCAGTTGCACCACGGCGTAAGGCCTGCGGCCCGTCTTCGGGTCCGTCAGCCCCACCGGCTTCATGGGACCGAATCGCAGGGTATCGACGCCGCGCCGCGCGAGCTCTTCGATGGGCAGGCAGGCTTCGAAGTAGTTCAAGTCCTCAAAGGCGTGGGCCTCGACGCGCTCGGCCTCCGTCAAGGCCTCGTAAAAGACGCGATACTCCGCTTCGTCGAGCGGGCAGTTCAGGTAGTCCTCGCCGCCCTTGCCGTAGCGGGAAGCCGGGAAGATTCGATCGTGATTGAGCGTCTCCGCGTCCACGATAGGACTGATGGAATCATAGAAGGCGAGGTTCTCAGCTCCCGTCAGCCCCCGGAGGCTCGAGGCGAGCGAATCCGAAGTGAGCGGTCCCGTGGCGATGAGGCTGAGTTCGTCCTGCGGAATCGCTCGCAGCTCTCGCCGCTCCAGCGTCACGAGCGGATGCCGGCTGAGCGCCGCGGTCACAGCCTCCCCGAACCGTTCGCGGTCAACGGCCAGCGCCGCGCCGCCCGGCACGGCGTTCTCATCCGCCAAGCGAAGCAACAGAGAGCCCGAGCGCCGCAATTCCTCCTTCAGCAGCCACGAAGCTGCGCCGGGCGTGTTCGACTTCAGAGAGTTGCTACAGACCAGCTCAGCCAAATGATCGGTTTTGTGTGCCGGAGTCGTCACCGCAGGCCGCATCTCATAAAGCACCACGGGCACACGCCGCTCGGCAAGCTGCCAGGCGGCCTCAGAACCGGCGAGTCCACCTCCGGCGATGATCACAGGCTTCATCATGCCCTTGTTATAGAATCCGAATATTTGAGGCCTGAAAGGCCGAACTAACACAGCCCTGGGCAACGCCCAGGGCAATAGATGCCGCGCCAGTCAGGAAGCCCTGAAGGGGCGATTTATTCGTGCCTTCAATTTGGCCTAGACGGCCTAGAGCGCCCCCTTCAGGGCTTCAGGTCTTACCACATGCGTTCAGCCCAGGCCTACAGCCTGGGCTGAGATGGATCGCGCCTTCGGCGCTTTCTAAATGTGTAAACCTCAACTGCGGGCTAGAAGCCCGCCCTTCCATGCAGCGCGCCGTCACGGCTTCAGAAGCAGCGGTGAGGGATGTTTGGGTTGGTAAAGATAAAGCTCGCTGCCACCCGGCAGCTTCATGGAAGTGAGCAGGCCCCAGCGCACATCCTGGACGGGCCGCGTGAACTCAACGCCTTTGCCCTTCAGCTCTTCGGCCGTCGCTTCGACGTCGTCGCACATCAAGTAGAGTTGGTGGTGCCCGATCAGCGCTTCACTGCCCTTCCAAGCCGCTTCGTCGGTGGGGTGAATGCCGAGTTCGGCAGGTGGCAGACCGAAAATCAGCCAGCCGCCGCCGGCGTCAACGGAAGGAAAGCCGAGGACGTCCCGGAAAAAAGCGCGATCCGCCTCCGTGTCCTTGGTGTAAATCACAACGTGAGCCGCGTTAATCATGGTAGTGCCTCCCTTCGGCGCTGTGTCATCGCGATCCGTGGTGACAGACGTCGCGTATTAAGCGCGCGCTCACGAGCGTCCAATTTCTCCGTCCAATAGAATGACACACAAGATGGCTACGATTCTGCCGGAGGTGCAAATGAAATCAATTCGCCGCGCATGCCTGACTTTCGCCGCGCCTATCGCGGCTGCGGTCACCCTCTTGGGAACTCCCCCGAGCGCAAGCCCTGCTCCAGGGCACTCGCTCGCCGCGCAAGATGCGGCGGGCCAGTCCGAGATCGCAACCGAAATTGCGAAAACGCGTGAGCTTTGGGTCACCGAGTGGAACGCGAAACACATCAACGAACTGACGGCCTTATATGCGCCCGACGCTATGTTTCTGACGGCGAGCGGCGACCGCGCTGTCGGACCAGCGGCCATTCGCAACCTGTTTGAGGGCATGCGCAACTCCAATACCAGTAACCTGCGACTCCACAGCTTAGCCGTGGAACAGTCGGGCGACTTAGCCTACGACAGTGGAAGCTATCACGAAACCGCGGCGCTGCCCGACAATCCCCGGCACGAAATCCAGGGCAGTTACCTGGCGGTTTATAAGCTGCAGCCCGACGGCCGATGGCTGATCGTCCAGCACGTGTGGACCGCCGCGTCACCCCCGCACGTAGAGTTCAAGCCCCTGGCAGAACCCTAGGCTAGCGGGGACAGAGACTTCCTTACCCAGCGCGAAATCGCGCTGTTTCCGCGGGAAGCAGCGTCGGCGAGCACAGCCCTCGGGCCACGCATCGTCAATTTCATTTGAGCTAAGGCTTCAGCGAACCCGTAAAATGGGTTAGTATCTCTGCTCACCAGGAATGGAGGGCGCGCTGAATGTTCACTCGAAGATGCGGTTTGGTTTTCCTTGTTTTTGCCGGAGCTGCTCTGCTGATATCGCCGCTTCGCCCGCACGCGGTCGCTGCAGCAGCCACGCCTCACACTGGGGCCAATTACCCGGATAGCCTCGCTCTCACGCCGCCGCTGGGCTGGAACAGTTACGACAGCTTTGGCGGAGCCGTGAACGAGTCTGAATTTCGTGACAACGCCAAGTATGTTGCAGACCACCTGGCGCGCTACGGCTGGAAGTACGTGGTAGTTGACTACTACTGGTACTTCGCCGAGTCCGGCGTGGAGCACGGCTCCTCGAATGAGGACAAGATCCCGACTTCGATGGATGAATACGGGCGGCTTCTGCCCGATCCGCAACGTTTCCCTTCGGCAGCGGGCGGCAAGGGATTCAAGCCGCTGGCTGATTACGTGCATAGCCTCGGCCTGAAATTTGGCATCCACATTATGCGCGGCATTCCGCGTCAGGCGGTGGAACGCAACCTGCCCATCTACGGCGCTCACGGCGCCCACGCCCAGGACGTGGCCGATCTGAAGAACACGTGCCCGTGGTCCAAAGCGATGGACGGAGTGGACGTCACCTCGCCCGCGCACGGCGCGGCCGGCCAGGCCTATTACGATTCCCTCGCCCGGCTTTACGCAGCTTGGGGCGTGGATTTCATCAAGGCTGACGACATGAGCCGGGGTAACAAGCCGCCGCTCGAGGACTATCACGGCCCCGAGATCGAGGCGCTGCGCAAAGCCATGAACAAAACCGGACGGCCCATGGTGCTGAGCCTCTCGCCCGGAGCGACGCCGCTTGACGCGGCCGCAAGCGTCTCAGAATGGTCCCAGATGTGGCGCATCTCGGATGACATGTGGGACAACTGGAAGGAAGTGGATGAGCAGTTCGCGCGCGCCCGCGATTGGGCGCGCTACAGCGGACCGAACCACTGGCCCGACGCGGACATGCTCCCTCTGGGTCTGCTGCGCGTCACGGGATTCGACGAGCCGCAGCGCCAGTCGCGCCTCACGCGCGACGAGCAGGTTACCCTGATGACCCTGTGGAGCATCTCCCGGTCGCCGCTGATGATGGGCGGCGATCTGCGCTCGCTCGATCCCTGGACGGCGTCGTTGCTGGAGAACGCCGAGGTGCTGGCCGTCGATCATAAGAGTTCGGGCAATCACGAGGTGTTTGAGCGCGGCTCGCAGGTGGGCTGGGAAGCCGACGCGCCGGGCGGCCAAGCCAAATACGTCGCCCTGTTCAACACCGGCGAGAGCCCGAAAGAGATGTCGATAAGCTGGGCGGGATTAGGTCTCAACGGAAAGTATGATGTGCGAGACCTCTGGCACAAGCATGATCTGGGAGCATTCCAGGGACGCTTTGCAAACACCGTGAGTGCGCACGGCGCGGCCCTTTATAAGATGAGCCCGGCGGCACACTGATGATCCGGTTCCGGTGCCGTGCCATTCCGACGCCGAGCTCGCGAGGCGGAGGAATCTCGCCCTGAAACTGAAGGAAATACGAGATTCCTCCCTCGCAAGCTCGGGACCGGCTGCGGCTCCTCGGAATGACAGCGTGGATGGGTTTTCGACAGATTGTTAAGCATGTCCCTTTTGCCGTCCCTCAAAAATCCGTGCGAGCCGCGGATTGTCGCGAACCAATTCCTCAACCTGCTTCAGGACCTCGGGCGAGGGTTTCGATTCAACGAGGGCGGTGACGGCGGCTTCGGCGTTGAGCGGCTCGGTGCGGATGAGCTGGAACAGAAAATCGAGCGCCTCCTGCTGCCGGGTGAGAGCGATTGCCGAGAGCAAAACCGACCGAAACCAGGCGTCGCGTTCCACAGCGAAGCGCTCACGCAAGACCGTGAAAGCCGGGGCAGAGCGCTGATCTGCGATGGCCCAGGCGGCCTCCGCCGCGGTCTCGTCGGCGCCCGCGAGGAAGCGGGCAATCCAGGTCATGGCCGAGGCGCCTTCGATGCGCAGGATGCCGCCGTAGCAGGTGCCGAGCACCTCGGGCTCATCGGAGGCCAGAATTACCCTGAGGCGCAGCAGCAGAGCGGCCGAAGACGAACCGACCTGCTCGATGGCGCGAGCGGTTTCGACTCGAACCGACTTGTCCTTATCAACGAGGAGTTCCATGAGGCAACGCAGCAGCTCAGTTTCAGGAAGGCTGCGGCACTGCACCAGAGCCAGGACGCACGTGCCGCGCAAGGTGCCGGCCGTGTCTTCGCTGCCGCCCCAGACGGGCTCAGGTTGGAAGTGACGCATGCCGCGCAGGAAGACGTCGACATCCTGACAGCCAAGCGCGGCCAGTGCGCGGCTGAGCGCGTTCTTCGCCCAGCACTGTGGGTCAGTCTTGAGGGGATCGGTGAAAAAGCGGTCGAAGGCCGCGAGCAGCTCTGGCAGCAATTGGACCAGGCGAAACTTTGCCGTCAGGTCAGCGGCTTTGCCGACGATGTAGTTGTTGCGGTGAGTGAGCGCTTTGCGCAGCGGCTCGACGGCTGCCTCCGGTGTCAGGTGCCTGACTTCATCGAGCGCTGCAAGTTGCTGTTCGAAGCTGCGTTTGCCGGGCATAGATAGCGAGGCGCATACAGGTGATAGAGCGGTGCCCCAGCGGCTCGCCGAAAGTGAGCGCGGCCTGGCACCACCAAATCGAAATTCTCTGTGACCTCCGTGCTTCGAAGCCATTAAACACGGTGACTCGCGTTCGGGGCACAGTCATAAGACCGTGGGCCATGCTGCGCTAACACCCGGTTTGCAGATTCGGCGAGGCGAGGTAGGCAGGGCGCGTCCTTCGTCACACTATTTTCATTTCCTCCGGATTCCAATGCACGACCGTGCCCCGCTCGTAGCTGAGATTGCTCAGCAAGGCCGCACCGGCGGCGCGGAAGCCGAAAACCGCGTCTTCCACCACAGGTTGGCGCGTTCGCACAGCTTCAAAGAAGTTCTTCAGATGATCGTAGCTGTCGTTATAGCCCTCGGGCGCCACGTACTTTTCGTAGCCAAGCGGCAGCTCTCCGGTCGGGTGCGGGAGAGGATACTTTTGCCGGTACGCCTCCAAAATCCGCTTCTGCATGGCCTCCGGAAAGGTCCCGATGTTGTACCCCGGCTCCGTCTCGCGCGGCGTGCGGCTGACGCTGACTCCGCCACCGCCGATCTCCATGGTGCCTTCAGAACCCGTGAAGATCAGCCCTTCGCTTTCGGAACCTCCGTCCACGAAGTTGACGCGCAGGCTGAGGTTGAAGCCTTCTCGATAGTCAAAAAGTCCCACCAGTACGTCCGGAATATCGCGGCCGTCCTTCCAGAAACGCAAACCGCCGGTTGCCATTCCGCGGAAAGGCCCGTGGGTATTGGTCACGAAGTGCGTGCCGCTGAAGAGATGGACGAAGAGGTCGCCGGCCACGCCGCTGCCGTAAGCCTTCCACTTGCGCCACTGGAAGAAGTGCTCGGCGTTGAAGGGAATCTTGGGCGCGGTGCCGAGAAACCGTGGCCAGTTGCAGGTCTCGGTGGAGGCGTCGGGTGGAACCGTGTAGTTGAACGCCCCAATCGACGAGTTGCGGTCCCACCAGGCCGTGACCATGTTGAGTTGGCCGATGGCGCCCGAAGCCAGCAGTTGTCTGGCCTTGGCGTAGATCATCGAGCTCACTCGCTGGCTGCCGATCTGAATGATGCGGTTGGTGCTGCGAGCGCAATCGATCATCTCGGGCCCGTCGGAATACAGGTGGATCATCGGCTTTTCGCAATAAACATCTTTGCCGGCCTTCATCGCATCCACCGAAGCCTGCTTGTGCCAATGATCCGGAGTGCCGACGATCACAGCATCGACGTCCTTGCGGGCCAGGATTTCGTTGTAGTCGCGCGTGGTGAAGACGTCATCTCCCCAGAGTTCCTTGCTGTGCTCAAGCCGGCCGTTGTAGCAATCGGCCACGGCAAGCAGCTTCACGCCGGGAACCTGAAGCGCAACCTTGGTGTCATATTGACCCTGTCCGCCCGCGCCGAGCAGCGCAATCTGGATGTGGTCGTTCGCCGCCACCGGCTTCGCCGGCCCCTCTTGTGTTCCTGCGAGCAGATGCATCTTCGCCCCTCCAACCACAAATGTCTCAGCGGTCGCTGCGCTCGCCGCCTTAAGAAAGCCCCTACGATTGAATCTATCCACTCTAGCCTCTCACTTCATGGAAAATTGATCGCCTTAGTCGACAATCTATCCTGTCGGATTGTTGCTCTGTCAGTATATTTCGGTCTACATCGAAACCTCGTCCCGCGGAACCTCCGGCGCCGGAGGCGCCTCCATCGCCGGTCCGCTGTCGGACGAAGCAAGTTCAGGAAAGGCACCGGCCTCGGGCGCGTACTGCTGGTACCACAGCACCTCGCTCGACCTTTGCCAAAGACGAGCGAAGATCCACAGCAGAATGACAGCTTGGCTGAGGAAGAAGGAGGTGGATACGGCTTGATGTGAGACCCAACGAATCCACACCCACAGGACCAGAGCCGTTCCCAGCGCTGCCACCAGGATGGGTCGGAAATAGAGCCAGAAAAGAGAGCGCAGGTTGGTCCAAGTCACGTGAAAGGCGCGCACGACGGAGCGGCGCATGGCGTACTCATCCTCTGCGACCGCTCCCACTTCCGCCATGTCAAACCAGAGCCGTACCGACATCAGCAGGAAGAGCACCACAAGGCCGCCTATCATGCTTACCGCCATGTGCGGCGCCGGCGCCGCGAAATGGTCCGACAAGTTGTCTGACCAGACTCTGAAAACCCACCTGATGATCGCCACCGGAATCAACACGAGGAGCAGAAAAATCACGAGCCGCACGAAGCGCCAGAAAAATTGGCCACCGGCGCCGAAGAACTCACCGGTGGTGAAGGTGCGGTCTTCGTGGTAGACCTTCAGAATGCCGCCGGTGAACAGCACCATCAGGACCACAAAGACTGCGCCCGCCAAAATAGGTGCGCCACCCAGAACTTGACTGTCAATCTCAGGACGGGCAAGAAGCTCGGCCAGCGCACCCAGATCGAAATGGTGGTAAAGCCGGTCAGCGGCGAGGCTGTTGTCAAGAACCGGACCGACCGCCTTCACCAACGGCTGCGCGGCGAAGAATGACAAGCCTAAACTGATGATATAAATCCACCACAAAAGGCGCTGTCGGCGCCACACCAGACTCCATCCGGCTCGAAGCACGCGAACCCCTCTCTGTGCCAACTAGACGAGCAACGCTACCAGTTGAGCGAAACCCTCACTCAGAAAGAGCCAGTAAGCCTCAAGCTTGTGAGTCGCGCCTTTGTGAGGCTCCTCCGTTTGGCTGTTGTTGAAGAAGTCTTTGTCGAGTGGGACCTTGTGATCCGGATCGACCTCAGCGGAGATAATCTTTGCCTTCTTCAGGTACTCGTACCGAATCCACCGGTCGCGCCCGTCCCATTTCTCGCGAACGGCTTCCCCGTCATCGAAGCGCACTTGCGTCTCCACCGGAAAGATGAAGTCGCCCTTGCGGTGCACCAGCACGGTATCTCGATAAAGCGTCTGGCCGCTTTTTTCGGGCGGCGAATTCTTCACGTACCAATCCGCCCGGTCCGAGCGGATGCCAAGCACCTCGTAATCAAGCACGTTGGTGTTGGAAACAGCCTGGCTAAAATACCAGCTCAAATCCTGCCCGGATACGTCTTGAATGGTCTTCAAGAAATCGGCCCCCGTCGGATGAGTGAACTTGTACTGTTCGAAGTAGGTGTGCATCGCGTTCCGCATCGTGTCTTCACCAATGACGCCTTCAAGCGTCAGCAGCACTGTGGCCGTTTTACCGTAGGTGACACCGCCGTAAGCCCCGCTGCTCATGAACTGATAGGCGAAGCGTGTGAGCGGGTCGGTGTCGGCTTCCGACGTGTATTCGAGCCGCAGCAGCTCCGCATCGTCCAGGGTTGCACCCCAGAGGTCGATAGCGGAGCGCCCTTCGCCGTAGAGGGCGTCCATAACCTTCGACTCGGTGTAGCTATTGATGCCCTCGTCGAGCCATGCCTCCTCGAACTCATTGGTGGCCACCATCCCGTACCAGTATTGGTGCCCGAATTCGTGTTCTGTCACCAGCTCAGTCTCACGAATTCCCCGCGGCTCAGACCAACTGCTGCCGCCTGTGATCAACGTGGGATACTCCATTCCTCCTGCGTCCGACGCGCCCTCGGGCGGATCGACCACGGTTATCCGATCATACGGATAAACGCCGTACCAGCGGTCGAAAGTCTCAAGCGTACCCTTGACAGCTTGAAGGTAGCGGCCCGTCTGGCGCAGGTGTCCGGGGGACATCAGCAGGTGAATCTTCACGGGCCCCTTGGGACCCGTCCACGAATCCTCAACATCTGTAAAGTCGGGGCTGGCGGTCCACGAGAAGTCGTGCGTATCCTCGGCGTGGTAAGTCACCGTCCGCGTGCCGTCCGGATTATCCTCGCCCGAAACTTCATCGCCTGCGGCTCCCAGGATGTAATCGCGCGGCACTGTGACCTTCACGTTGAAAGTGCCGAAGTCGGCGAAAAACTCGGTGGTGGCGTGGAATTGATGGCAGTTCCAAGCCCCGTGCCACCAGACGCCCACCTTGGGAAACCACTGGCCCACCATGAAGAAGTCGCGCTTGTAACCCGTGCGCTCTACCACCTCCGGCAACTGATCATGAAATACCATCCTAAACGTCACCAGCGCGTTGGGGGGAACGGGCTTAGGAAGCGTGACCTGAAACACCGTGTGGTCGTCGGCGTTGTGATCGTCCGGCTGGACAAACTGCATCTGGCTGGTAAGATCGCCCATGCCATCGACTTCGAGCGAGCGAACTTCAATGGCGCCGTAATGTTTGGCATCCCATCCTTTCTCGGGACCGACGCCGCGCGTCCCTCCTTTCCGGACTTCAGTCATGAACGTGGATTCCGGCTGAAACGCGTTCAAGTACAAATGGAAGGGAAACGTCTGCTGAGGCTGGCCGGTGAGGTTGCGGTAAGTCAATGCCGCGGTGGCCTCGATGGTTTTCTTCGCGGGGTCAAGGCGTGCGTCAATCTGGTAGGCAACCACCCGAACCGATAGGTCCTTTGACTGAGATGAGGGTGCAGTGGCTTGGGCAGTCGACTTCGACGCCGAAGGCCCTGTCGGGCCGGCAAGCGCGCCTGGCCCATCAAGGGCGCTTAACACAAGGAATGCACCTAGCGAGAAGGACAACGCTGATCGATGATGCATTCGCCGTCTCTCCTGAACTTCTACCTCCAACCGCCCCAGGACCGCGCCACTATACCACCAGCGAGGGTCTGTCACCAACCTGCGCCGCCCGACTCGGCCCGACTCGTGCGATCGCGAAATGCTTCTCGCCCGGCTAGATTTCCACGGCGCCGGGTAGTGGTGCAGTTTGACGTGGGGGCCGCCCAGGCGTCAAACTGTACCACCGCCTGGCGGCGACTGCGAGAAGCTTCATATCCTGAACGGGAGGTGCTGCAAGGCTGAGCGGTGTCATCACGGCGTGCGGCCGCCGGTCCTGGGGTTTGCGCTAAGTGCGAAAGACATTATGGCGGGCTAGAACTGCACCGAGAACCCACCGCAGTAGCTGCGGTAAGTGGGCGTTAGCACGAGGGGATCTTGGGCATTCGTACCGCGCAGATGCACGTAACCCTCGCCGGTGATGTTGCGCAAGTCAGCGACGGCTTCAATGTGGGCGCCGGGCAGAAAGCTGATCGCTGGCAGAGGCTGGCGAATCTCAACTCCCAGGAACGGGGCCACGCCCAAGTCCGCGAGCCCGCTGGGATCGACAGCCGTGAGGCTCCCTTTTTCGAGCCAGCCGTAAGAAGCAATCACCTCGGTCTTTGACCCCGGAACGCGGGCGGCAAGCTTAGCCGCCGCCATGCGGGCTCGCCGGCGTTCAACTTCACGGGCGAAGCTGGAGGAGCCAGCAGCTTCAGCCGCCTTCACCAGTGCCAGGGCGTCGCCGGTGGAGTAGATGACGCCGGCCTCGAAGTGTTTGCCGAGCGACTGCGAAACCGAGGCGCGCAGCCCCGATGAGCCATAACCGCCAGCATTCAAGTTGACACCCCCGGCGGTAGCGTTGGGAAGCACGCTGCCGGCTGCAGCCCACTCTGCCCACGCCGCAGGTTGTCCCGCACCCCGCACGACAGCGTTGCTGAAACCATCATGGTAAGCGGCAACCTGCACCTGGGTCTTCTTGGTGAGGCGCCGCGTATAGGCCGCTTCGCTGTGACGGACGGCCTCAAGTTTTGGCGCACCACCCCGAAGGCTCACACGCGGGAAGGCGTTCGTAGCCGCTACCTTATCAGCAATCGCGTCGTCGCCACCGCTTGCCGGGTTCAAGTCGCCATACTTTATTGTTACCGTGCTGGCGGGGTCCAATCGGTACTCTAATTCAGCGTGAGGCGCCGCCAGCAAGGCCGTGTGCGTGGCGTCAAGATAATCCACGTCTAAACCACTGGTGAGCTTCAGCGCACCTGAAATCTCGCGCGTCTGGGTGTAGCTCACCACCATGCCGCGGGCGGCGAGTAGGTTGGCAATGTCCCCGAAACGAAGTCCCGGCTCGCCACCGGCAAAGTTCAACTGGTGGACCACCACGGTTATTTCCTGCGGATTCGTCCCGCCGACGCCATGCCGGTAAGAAGTGGCGATCGACGACGTTGACACGCCTTGCCCACTCATCGAGGTCGACGCCAGCAGGTCAGACCCAGAAGTAAGCGGCCGCCAGTAGGCAACCACCGTACCCAAAGTCACCTGATCACTGAAAGGGTCCCGGCCGGGATCCTCGGGCATCATGGCAACCAGTTTCTGGCTGGGATCAAGAAGCTTCTGCGGGTGGTCAGACGGGTCTGTGGCGTAGCGCAAGACCGGCCGCACCGCCGCAGACGTGCGCAGCACCCACTTCCAGTCGTCATTTGAACGCGGCGTCGCTTGATCAGACGAATGGACTCCCGAGAGCAAAGTGCCAAGCATCAGGCTCAGGGTGGCGGAGCGCCCAGGCTCAATCTCGATTCCGCTGCGGACAAGATTTGTCGCGGCGACGCGCAGCGAGTAACGGCCCGGAGCAAGGTTGTTGGCGGCGAACCGGCCGTGGACATCGGTCAGAACCCGCTCCACACGCCGTGTGACGCCAGGACCCACAATAAACACTTCGCCGTTCACCAGCGGATTGCCATGGCGGTCCGTCACGATCCCAGCAAGCCGCCCACTCGCCGACGTTGTGTCCGCGGCTCCTGCCATCGTGCACAAAAGTGTCGCCAGCAACAGGCTCGAGCACGAGCGATAGAAACGAATTTGAATGAGGCGCTCTTTCACACTATTTAACCGCCACCCTTGTGGTCGCCCGCGCGCGGGCACAAGGCCCACCCCTACATGCCATCTGTCACTGCTCCACTTGGAACGTCGATGACTCGGGCCCGACTGACTGCTTGCTTACATTATCAGTCACCTTCACCGCAAGCGTGTACTGTCCGGGTGAAAGTGATTTGAGCGGAAGCTGTTTCGAGATCGTCACCTGGCTCGTCTGCGCCTGCTCCGCCGTAGTAAAGATAGACTTGCCGTCTTTTTCTAAATTGTACTCAATTTGCGCCGAGGGCTTGTGAGTCTTGGGATCGTTCGTGAGATTGTAAACTTGCATATAGATCCCAAGGTTCTGATCACGATGAAAGATCTTTTGGACGCTGGGTTCCACCTTGGTGGCGCCGATAATAAACATGCCTGACCCCACCTGGTTGGTCGGAATCTCCTGAATAAGATTCGCCAGTATCAAAGAGCTGCTTTCGAGCTTGTCGTCGTCAAAATGGGGCACAACAATCCCGATATCCTCGGTGCCGATGTTACCGCTGTTCTGATCCTTCACCACCAGGCTTAGCTTGTAACGGCCCGGCTTCAAAGGAACCGCTTTTTGATAAACCCGCTTCTGGCCTACATAAAGATCGAAATTGTGCTCGGGAACGTCCACCACGACGCTGTCGTCAAACGTTGTGGCCACGCGCCCGCTCAGGGTGCTCAATTGCCCGTAAATGTCCAGAACGCCGTGCATCACGCCGTCCTTGTTCTGGAATTCAAGGTCCTTCTGCGCCACCTGAACAGTAATGGGAACCAGCACGGTGTCGCTGGTGATCCGGATAAAGTCCGTCCTCACCTGAAACGGCACCATCACTGCCGTGATCTTATGAGACACCGATGCCTTGAGGTCGTTAAAATTGGTCGCCGGCGGCTTGAAAATCTTGGCGAAGGTGTCAAGGCGCGTGAACTCCTCCATGCTCTCCGGCAGGCCGCCCATCGGCTGGCCGATGGTCATACCGTCGGTCCGCGTGAAGCGATCGGTTTTCGACGCCATGCCCATCGACTCCATCAGCGTGAGGCCGGCGCCAGGAACGTGCAACAAAGCGTCTTTTTCGCCAGGATCCATGGTGAGGTGGTACTCACCGCTCATGCTGGGATCGACGAATTCCAGCTTGATGTTATTGCCGATGCCGTCGATGTAGTTATAGGTCCAATCCTCAAACGGGAACGTGGAGGTCTCGCCGCCACCCTCTTCCATGGGACGCTCGTAAGTGCCGCCGCTGGGGTGCGAGTCAATCTCGTTGGGCGGGCCGTACGTAATATAGATCCGCCCGCGGTCCGTCTTCCATCCCGGAATGCCGGAGGCGTAATGCTCATTGGCGTAGGCGATGCGCCGGTAGTATTCTTCTTTGAACTCGTTTTCGGGGCTGCCAGGGTTCGGGTTGCGCCGCTCCCAGAAATTCTCGATAAAGCTTTCGCGCTCGTCGTCGGTGGTGAGCTTTTTGAACGTCTGGCGTTCCTCGTCGGTGATGATGTAAGGAACTTCCTCTTCGATCCACTTCTTGTAGGGGCTCTCGTTTTCCTTCTCAATGGCCTTCTGACGCTTCTTTTCCTCCCGGCTCTGTTTGTCCGGGCTCGCGAGGAGGTGGAGTGAGTTGCCTAGGAAAATGAGACTCGCCGCCACCGCCAGCGCCGCAGGCACACTTCGAATCGCCAGCCGACGGGCTGAAGACATCCGATCTTGCTCGCGCTCTGACTTCATGCAGTGAAGTCCACCTACAGGAATGGTATTTTTGCTGGCAGGAAATGTCAAGGCAAACCCCCGATGACATCTTGGTCTAAACCCTTGACCCGACCTTTTTCCGATGCGGCCAGCCGTCAAAAGGTGGCCCTACGAAATGTTTGACCACTGGGTCTTTACTAGCGGTATGGAGGGGGGGAACCCCAACCTGGCGCGGCGCGGCCGCAACCAAATGGAATTCTCCGTGACCTCCGTGCCTGAGAAGCCTTCAACACGGAGTTCACGGAGCTCTGTGACCTCAATGTTAAGGGCTCTTGGGCACAGAGAACACGGAGATACCACGAGGCATGTTCAGATTTGCCCCGAGGCACAAAGACGAAGATCTTCGCGCGTTGAGAAGAAATTGAAGATTTGTAACACATTGATCGGCATGCGGCGAGCAACTTTCACGGCACTACCAACTTCAGCGGGGATCTCTCGCCAAGCTTGTACTCCGGCTTAGGCTCCCGGAACGTGCAGCAGTTTGTCTTTCTGATACTCCTCTTTGAATTCGTTCTCGCGGCTGCCGGGATTCGGATTACGCCGCTCCCAGAAGCTCTTGATAAACCGCTGGGTTATAGCCCCAAACTATGGAACTTCCAACGGGCCTCTTTCGTTTCTTTTGGTAGGCAGCCTCCCTGCTGAGGACTGCTGAGGGAAGGCCGCAAGAAGACGGGAGGGCGCATACGATGCAAACGCTTTTGCAAGACGTTCGCTATGGTCTTCGCATGCTGGCGAGCAACGCCGGCTTTACGATTGTGGCTGTCCTCACCCTGACGCTTGGCATCGGTGCCAACACCGCGATTTTCAGCGTGATTGACGGCGTGCTCCTCCGACCCTTGCCTTACCGCGATCCCGGCCGCCTGGTGATCATTTCAGAAAAGACTCCCGAGTTCGACACAATGGCCGTCTCTTATCCAAACTTCCTCGATTGGCAGAGAGACAGCCGCTCGTTTGAGAGTCTCGGCGCCCTCCGCTGGTCTGCCTACGACCTCACAGGCGGCGGCACTCCCGAGCATCTTGAAGCGAAGACAGTGTCGGCGGGATTCTTCTCAACCCTTGGGATCATCCCCATGCTGGGCCGTGATTTCGAAGCCCAGGAAGATCATCTGGGTGCGACCCGCGTCGCCATGATCAGTGAGGGGTTGTGGAAACGCCGTTTCGGCGCTAGCGCCGACGTCGTCGGCAAGCCCCTCACCTTAAGCGGGCAGTCCTACACAGTCATCGGGGTCCTTCCCGCCGGCTTTCGCTTTCTTGGTTCGGCGGACGTCTACACGCTGCTCGGCCAATGGGACGACGTGCTGGCGCGCTCGCGCGAGACTCATCCCGGCCTGCGCGCTGTGGGACGCTTGAAGTCAGGCGTCACTCAGGCCCAAGCGCAGGCTGACATGAACAACATCGCTGCTCAGCTCGCCCAGGCCTACCCCAAGTCCAATGCCAAGCATGGCGTGGCCATGCGGCCGCTGGCACAGGATATTGTGGGGAACGTGCGACCGGCGCTTCTCGTCCTGCTGGGCGCGGTGGGCTTTGTGCTGCTGATCGCTTGCGCCAACGTTGCCAATTTACTGCTGGCCCGTTCCACGACCCGCCGCCGGGAGATGGCTATTCGCGCCGCGATCGGTGCGAGCCAGGGCCGCATGATCCGGCAACTTCTCACCGAAAGCGTGCTGCTGGCCCTGGCCGGTGGAGCCTTGGGGCTGCTCCTTGCCCGCTGGGGGACGCAGGCCGTCGTAGCGGCGATTCCCGGCGGACTGCCGCGCATGGAGAACATCGGAGTGGACGGCTGGGTCTTGGCATTCACCCTCGCAGTTTCAGTAGCCACAGGTGTGATCTTCGGTCTGGCGCCTGCCTTACAGATTTCCCGTCTTGACCTACACACTATGCTGCAGGAAGGCAGCCGCGGCTCTACCGAGGGTCAACACGGGTTGCGCTCCGTGCTGGTTGTTGCCGAGGTGGCGGCCTCACTGGTGCTGCTGATCGGCGCCGGCCTGATGCTGAAGACCATGTGGGAGCTTAGCCGGGTGAATCCGGGATTCAATCCGCGAAACGTGCTCATGTTTTCCGTCAGCCTCAGCCCCGCCAACCGCTCCACGCCTGACCGTATCAGGACGGCCTGGCAACAAATCACTGACAAAGTGCAGGGGCTGCCTGGAGTGCGGGCAGCGGGCGTGGTGGATGACGTGCCGTTGACAGGCAGTGATTCTGAGCTGCCATTCTGGGTCTCGGGCCGTCCTCGCCCGAGCTCGCAAAGCGAAATGTTATGGGCCCTGCTCTACGACGTCAGCCCCGGCTACTTTCGCGCCGTCGACGTGCCCCTGCTTCGAGGACGGACCTTCACCGACGCGGACAACACCAAAACAGCGGCTCCCGTGACGGTCATCGACGAAGTGATGGCCCGGAGCCTATTTCCGCACCAAAACCCGATCGGCCAAAGCATCAGAATCGCCGTGCCGGAAGGCTTTCCTCCGGGTCTCGATCGGCCGATTGAGATCGTGGGCGTGGTAGGCCACGTTAAACACTTCGGGCTCGACGCCGACGCCACCTCCAAGATCCAGTACCAGCTCTACCTTCCTTTTGGGCAACTGCCCGACCCGCTTATCCGCATCACCGCGACCTTCATGACCATGATGGTTCGCACCAGCACCGACCCATTGGGCGAGGTCGGCGCCATCCGCAGCCAGGTTTCTGAAGGCGGCAATCAAACCATTTTCGACGTCCGAACGATGGAGCGAGTCGTGTCTGATTCAGTCGCCGGCCGGCGCTTTTCCATGCTGCTGCTCGGTGTCTTTGCGGGTCTGGCTCTGGTGCTGGCGGCTGTCGGGATCTACGGGGTGATTTCGTACACGGTTACCCAGCGTACGCACGAGATCGGCATTCGCATGGCGCTAGGCGCGGAACGAAGCAATGTACTTACGCTCGTGGTAGAGGACGGCCTGAGGTTACTGCTCATCGGGGTCGGCGTCGGGCTGGCCGCGGCTCTGGGCCTGACTCGGCTGATGTCCAGCATGCTCTACGGCGTCCGGCCAACGGATATCGCAACCTTTGCTACCGTCTCATTGTTGCTGGCAGGCGTCGCCCTGCTGGCGAGCTATGTTCCTGCCCGCCGCGCCACCAAGGTCGACCCCATGGTCGCCCTGCGGTGTGAGTGAGGCATCGTGGAGAGGTCTTTTTTTGCCCGTTTTTGCCCTTGACCTGGATTTTTGACGAGCTTGGCGCAGGGGTTGAAAGCTCACTCCGACGCCTATTCCTGGAGAGTTACCCGCCGTCGTGATCAACTTGAGCTAACGGCCTAGCCTACGTGCACGGCGAGCTCAGCGGCCAGGTCGCGCCGCCCGCTGGTAAATGTCGATATAATTTTAATGTGATACTTTACGTTAGTATTAACCTATGATATATAGGTTTGATATTCTAAAACAGTGGTATACGCCGGTGCAGACGGCGTCGCTCACGAGGCTTGCACCCCTCTCTTCAACGCTCAAGCGCCGGCCAGCAGAATTCGTATGTCATTGATGCAAAAGCTTGCTTCCAGCCCCCCGGCGCACTGCCAATCAGGCTAACTAACGGGCGCCAGTCCCAGGGGCCTGTGACGGAACAAGGCCTGCAACACTCGCGAATGGCCAGGGTGAGGCACGGCCTTTGTGCTCAGTTCTTTGAAGAGGCGATAAACGCTTTGGGCCAAGATCCGCGAGGCTACGAGGAGTTGCTTGAGGCTCTGGTGCGCCGCTGGCAGCCCCAGGATGCTTTCCGCGCCACCCCGAGTGAGACGTTTAGCGAGATTCATGTGGCAAATGGAATGGGCCGACTGCCGGCAGGAACCTTGCGGTTAAGCCAGGAGTTGGAACGGCCCTCGGAGCGGCTGGGGCGGAAGACGGAGTCCCTTTCGCGGCCGATCGAACGCACCATCAAGCTGCTGCGGGACCTCGAGGCGGAGGGCGAGCGCGCGGCGCCGACCGGACAGGCCCGACAGGCCGGACACGAGAGCGCAATAGGCGAAAATGAAGGATGATCCCATCATGTTGTTGAAAACAAAGGAAAATGGATTTTAGTGAGAATTTTGGGAATTTTCGACATCGAATGGTAATTTCCGCCGGTGATCCTGGGTATGGTGTTGTAGGGCCAGGGCTTGCCCTGGCCTTCCTGAGGCCGGCCCTACGTCCTCGGGCCCCTCAATCCTGAACGGAAATCCATTCTCAATTCATTATCTTCCGACGAACCGGCGCGAAAAATCGGCAAACGGCCATGCTTACTCGTGGTAAGATGCCGCTCATTGGAGGTAAGAGACCATGGCTCACTACACCCGACGCGAATTCCTGAAAACTGGACTTGCGGCCACTGCCCTTGCGGGCGTTGGAAGCTTGCCGCTGAGAGCGGCGCGCGAGTCTGCAACGGATTGGGTCACGCTGGGGAAATCCGGTGTCAAGGTGACGCGGCTCGCCTTGGGTACCGGGACCATGAGCGGTCACGTGCAGCAAAGCCTGGGACAGCAGGAGTTCACCCGACTGGTACGCTACGCCTACGATCAAGGCATCCGCTTCTTTGAGACCGCCGAATCTTACGGCGAGTCGCAGACGATGCTGGGCGTGGCGCTGAAGGGCATTCCGCGCGACAGCTACCGGTTGATGTCGAAGGTGACGACGAGCCCGGGCGTCGATCCGCAGCAGAAGTTCGACGAGCTGCGAAAGCTCTCCAATACCGACTACTTCGACATCATGCTGCTGCACTATCAGCACTATGCTACTTGGCCCACGGATAGCGCCCGTTGGCAGGACGGAATCCTGGAAGCGCAGGCGAGACACGCCGTGGTATCCCATGGCGCTTCGGTGCACGGCCTCCCGGCGTTGCGTCAGGTTCCGGGGAACCAGTGGCTGCAAATCGCGATGATCCGGATGAATCATAAGGGCGTGCGGATGGACGCGGAGGATTACAACACATCCGGCTTGGGAAATGTGAGCGAGGTGGTGACGCACGTCAAGGAGGTCCGCAAAGAGGGGATGGGCGTGATCAGCATGAAACTCGTGGGCGAAGGTGCGTTCACCCATCGTGAGGACCGTCAGGCGTCGCTGAAGTACGCATTCAGGACGGCAGGGGTAGATTCCGTGACGATAGGCTTCAAGAACACGGCCGAGGTCGACGAAGCCATCGAAAACGTGAATCTGGCGCTGGCGTAAGTGGGGGCAGCACGGCTGCTGAAACCAGGGCGGAACTCTCCGTGAATTAACCTCTGAGTGCCCTGGAGTGCGAGCAGTCGGAGGGGGGAGAAACCAGGTTCCTGACAGAGCACCCCCCGGGGCTCATGTGTGCGCGCCGACGAACCCAAACTTCTATCACGTTGTTGCAGCGTAGGTTAGTGGCCATCAGGTGGCCTATTTGCCAAACGAGTCGGAAAAACGAACCCAAAACACTTAAACCACAGATTCAAAGATAGATAATAGTCAAAAAGGGGCCAAATTGGCGTTCGAAAACGAACCTGATTTTCGGGGAAAAAACGCGCAAAAATCAGAAAACGAACCCAACGAACTCAAGAAACGAACCCGAGCTTCGCCGTTCACCACCGTTCGGGGCCCCAGGTGTGGGAGACTGAACCCCTAAACCTTTTCGTTGAACTTGGCATCTCACGAAGTGCGCACTTGTTGTGACCGGGGGGCTGAAAGGTAATCACGCACATAACGGCAGCGCCCACCCCTGGATCTATTTAAGTGCTAAGGTCCCTGAGGCGACGCCCAGACGCAGTGAACGCAGGAGGATTGATGGCAGATCAGCAACGCAACGCGGCAAACGCCGTATTCGGTTTAAATGACCCCCCGGCCGGCCCACGCGCTCCGGAGGCTGCGCCTGGGTACGTGCCGGCGCCGCCTCAACCCGCGCCTCCCGGCTACGCGCCCGCGCCGCCAACCGGCGGATATGCTCCCGCTCCGCCGGCCAGCTACCCTCCGGCTCAGCCTGCGGCCCAGCCTGCAGGTGGGTATGCTCCTCCGGCGCCAGCGAGTTACGCGCCTGCGCAACCTAGCTATGCTGCGGCGCCGCCTGCCAGTTACACTCAGACTCCACCGAGTCAGCCCACCGGGTACTCCCCGGCTCCTCCGTCTGCTTACGCACCTGCTCCGGTGCTGACGCCCCCGCCCGCGCGGAATACGGCTCTCATCGTTCTGGTAGCCGTGCTCGTCGTGCTGGCTGGCGTCAATCTCTATCTGGTTCTCTCGCTAAAGCAAACCTTTCAGCAGGCATCAACCCAGCAAGGTGAGCAACTTACCTCACTGACGCGGCGAATGGATCTGGGCGACGACCGCTATGCGCAGTTGAAGGCCCAGTTTCAGGTGACGAGCGAAAAGCTCGGGATGACGGAACAGGAGCTAGGCCGCGCGCGGACCCTGGCAGCCAATATCCAGCAGCAGCAAAAGGCGGCCGTGGATCAATTGAATCAGGCCATCGCGCAGAAGGCGGGCACCGAGCAATTGAATCAGGTGCAGGCTGACGCCAACGCCAAGATCAACGGTGTCTCGAGCGACCTGTCGAAAAACGTGAATGACCTGAATAAGCGGATCGGCGACACCAATGACGCCTTGACGGGCACGAAGGGCGAGCTTTCCGGCGCCATCGCCCGCACTCATGATGAGCTGGTGGCGCTGGCCCACAAGACTGACCGCGATTACTTCGAATTCAGCCTGACGCGCGGAAAACAGCAGAAAGTGGGCAGCGTTCAAGCGCGGTTAGAAAAGATCAATACAAAGAAAAATCTCTACACCGTAGACCTCTTCTTTGATGACAAGCGCATTGTGCGCAAGGACCAGGCCCTGGACTCTCCCGTATTTTTCTATATGCAGGGAGCGCCCAGCACCCTCGAACTGGTGGTGAACAAGCTCGCCAAGGATACCGCCGCCGGGTACATCAGCGCGCCCAAGGGGTTCTTCCCCAATGCCACCAACGTGTTGCAGCAGAGACCGGGAGGCAGTGCGTCGTGAGGGAATACCCGGCCATTCCGAGCTTCCAATTTCGAGAAGGGCTGGCTTCTGACTTCAACTTTCGACCGTCAAACGGTCGACTGCGGCAGGATGGGGCTAGCTAACTGGGCTATTCAACGTGAAGTGGCTCCTGAAGACTGAACCCGGAACCTACTCCTTTTCCGACCTTGAGCGCGATGGCCAGACGCGCTGGGACGGAATCTCAAACAACCTCGCTCTGAAGCACCTTCGATCCGCTCACCGGGGTGACGAGGCGCTGATCTATCACACCGGCGATGAGCGCGCGGTGGTGGGAACCGCGGAAATTACTAAGGATGCTTACCCGGATCCGAAGCAGAAAGACCCTCGCCTGGTCGTGGTAGACCTGAAGGCGGGCAAGCGCCTGCCACGGCCCGTTTCCCTGAACGAGCTCAAGCAACAATCCGCACTGAAGGACTTCGCGCTGGTTCGGATGCCGCGCCTTTCAGTGATGCCGGTGAGCGACGCACAGTGGAAGCTGATCATGGAACTGGCCGAGTCCGCGGCGAACTGATCCATGGCGAGCCGTCGTCGAGCCGCAGTGGCAGACGTCCCATCGGCGTTGCACATCCGACCTTCCGAATCTAGTTCCCAGCACAGGATTGAGACACTGCAGCGCCGTGTCATCGCGTGTACCGCCTGCGCACGCCTCATCCATTACTGCCGTGAAGTTGCACAGCAAAAGCGGCGCATGTATCGCGACTGGGAATACTGGGGAAAGCCGCTGCCGAGCTTCGGCGATCCCGAAGCTGAGCTTCTGCTGGTGGGACTGGCGCCCGCAGCGCACGGCGGCAATCGCACCGGGCGCATGTTCACCGGTGACCGCTCGGGTGACTTTCTCTATCGTGCTCTGTATGAAGCAGGATGGGCAAACCAACCGGTTTCACGCGATCGCAACGATGGGCTCGTGTTGCGCGGCTGCTACATCACCGCGGCGTTGCGATGCGCGCCGCCTGCTAACAAGCCGCGTCCCGATGAGCTTCGCCACTGCCGCGAATGGTTTGAGGCCGATCTCGCATTGCTGAAGCGCGTGCGCGCGGTGTTGGCGCTCGGCAAGATTGCGTTTGACGCGTACTTAGCCACGGTGTTGCGCGCGGGAAGCTTTCCGCCTCGCGGCTCATTGCGCTTCGCGCACGGCGCGAGCTATGCGTTGCCGAACGCCTTGCCGCGCCTTTTCGCTTCCTATCATCCTAGCCAGCAGAACACTCAGACCGGCCGCCTCACACCGGTGATGATGACCGCAGTGCTCAGCGACATCCGGCGTTTCTTGCGTGACGGGAAGCTGCCCACACCCACTTAGTCACCATCTGCGCTTGCCGGGAACACGGTGTGCGTCGGTGCCGGCATGGGAGTACTGCCCTTGCGTTCGCGCCATAGGATGCGATTGAGCGTCGTCGCATCGACCGCGTCTGCGTGCGAAAAGTCAAGGCGCGCGGAAGCCTGAGCGCCCGGTGCGCTTGGTGCATTCATCTTGTAGAGCAACCCGTTTTTCCGGTTGCGATCGTCAGCATGGAACGAAGGCTGGCGGGGCGGCCCGCTGAACAGTTCCGCCATAGGCTCGGCCCAAGCGTCATTGTTGTTCATGGGCGGAAGGCCGAGAAGCTCTTCCATGGTGCGCATCATGTTGACGGTGGTGTAGAAGTGATGATCCACGAACGGATGCTCTGCGGAGCCGGGCGCGTACTTGCTGATGACGAGCGCGGGACTGCGGTGCGAGTCCACGTGGTCAGGGCCGTCCTGAGCGTCGTCCTCCAGGATGAAGAAGGCTGTGTCGTCCCAGTAGGGACTGTGCGAGACGGCGTCAACCACGCGGCCCACGGCCAGGTCGTTATCCGCTACAGAGGCTTCGGGAGTGGGCCCTCCAGGGCGCGTTCCCATTGTGTGATTGTTGGGCAGGCGCAGAATTATGAACTGCGGCATTTCGTCCGACGTCTTTCCCTCTTGGCGCGCTCTGACGAATCCCGCAAACTCATTCAGGAATTCGTCGGCGCGAAACTGGTCAGGATAGGAAAGGTTGAAGTCAGCAGCGCGCGGATCAAAGTGACCCACGAGCTCCGGCTTAGTGGGCACGTCGCGGGCGATGATCGGTATGGGCCAGGGCCAAGGGCTCGGCGAGCCGTGAGGCTGGCCCAAATAACTCGGTAGAGCTTCGCCCGGCCGGAAGAACGCCTTCGGGCAACGCTCGCCTTGCGGTCGAGGCGTACCGCTGAGCGGAGACTGGGACTGTTCGAAGTCATTGCACCACTCGCTGGCCACGAATTCGCCATAGTTGCGGTGGGTGAGGTGCGCGCGGGCGACGTCACCCCAAATGTAGCCGGTGCCCGGCTCGTCCACGTCCGGAATTCCCTGCTCCAGAGGGTAACCGTGAGACACCTCACCCTCGTAGTCGTAAAGCCGCTCCGAGCCGCGATAGCTGATCTCCCACGTTTTCTCGGTGTAGTCGCTGTCGATCGCCGCTGTCGACCACACGTGGCCGTTGCCCGACACCTCGCCGCTGACGTAGAAATTGTCGAGAATCGCGAACTGCCGGGCCAGCGCGTGCTGGTTGGGGGTGATGTCGTCGCCGTACATGACGAGCGACGGGTCGCCGTTTGCCCCTTTCAAATCGCCAAACACTTGGTCATAGCTGCGATTCTCCTTGATGATGTAAATCACGTGCCGGATGGGGCTTTTGCCGGAAGCGAATCGCATGGGCTCGGGGCGCGCTTGCATGCGGTTGCTCTCCACCGCTTGCCGCGTGAGTTTGGCGAGCTCGCCCTCCGCTTTTTGCAGATTGATGCGCGCCAGCGAGCCATGAATGAGAGCAGCGATGTAAGGATGGCGAGGCCGCGTGCCGGTCTGCCCGGGAAAGGGAGGCAGCACGGCGGCGTTGGGTCCTGGACCTTCGCCTTTGCCGGTGACCACAAACAGGCTGCTACCTTGAACCGCCAGCGCTGTCGGGTACCACTCGGTGGGTATAAACCCAAGGGCCGGGATCACACCTGCAGGTTTGGCTTCGGGCTCGAGATGTCCGGCGTCAAGGACGGCTACTGAGTCCGCGGAGGCATCGGCCACGTAGAGACGATCTCCGGCTGCGTTCAGGGCCAGCGCATTGGGAAACGTCCCGCGGTACTTCTCGCCAGGAAGCTCAGTGGAGAGCATCGCTGTCACGCGGCCCGACGCCGTGTCGATCACCGCCACGCGATCGGCATTCGCAAGCGCCACGTACAAACGCTTCTCGTCGGGACTGAGCAGCAGGGCCGTGGGATGAGAACCGGGCGCCGTGGGCGAGGCCGGCGGCAGCAGGGCTATTTTGCGCGCCACGCTGCCTCGCTCAAGATCGAGTTCATCCATCTCGGAACTATTCCAAAGGCTCACCCACCCTCGCTTGCCGTCGCGCGTCGCCGCGACCGCGTAAGGATAGGAAGCCGGCACGTCATCACGGTGGCTGAGATTGAAGCGATGAATGATGTTGCCCCTGGCGGCGTCGATGAGCAGCGCATCGTCAGATAGGTTATCGGCTACCAGCAATCGTTCGTGCGCGCCGTCCCCGATCACGGCCAGTCCAGCAGGATACGGGACGGCCTTGCCCGCTGGCAGGCCCATCGCCACCTTGGTTTTCTGATTCGGGCCGAGCGGCTGCAGCGGAATCTTGATAAAACGCTTGGGCGTCACGCGGCCCGCTTCAAAGTTGTACACGGCGATGCCGTTCCCGGTGTCGCCCGGCTGGGTGCCGTTGAAATCGGTGAGCGAGGCCATGGACGCGTAGAGCTCGCGGCCGTCGGCGCTGAAGCCCAGGCCGAGAAAATAAGTCTGGTGAGAGCGATGCTCGCGGCCGCCGGAGCCCAGGCGCGAGTCCGGAAAATCGGTAAGCTGGTTCGTCTGGAGATCGAGCACCGCAATGGACTGCTCGCCGCCCGATTCATAGGTGCCGTAGCCGTTGTTCAGAACCGCCAGATAGCGGCCGTCCGGACTTATGGCGGCGGCAGTGGGAAAGCTGTTCGTGCGCTGCGGATTGCCAAGCGCGGGCAGGTCAAGACGCTTGCTGGTGGAGAGATTGATCCTGCGCTGCGCGACCTCTGATTGCGCGGCTGCCGCCGGCTCCCGTTCGCTCGCCCGTGCGGCGCCATCGGACGGCGACGCTTCAAACGGCCCTGCCTGCCATCCCAGGCCCACAGCGAGACCGAGAATCAGACAAACAATCATCCACCAGCGGTTTCTCAACATTACCTTCCTCCTTCGTTCCCCTCAAAGCTTTTTTGGACGAAGGCGAATGCTAGCACTCAGCGGTAACGCAGGGCAACCTCCGCGATGTTAATTAAGGATGTTAAGGTTAGCCGATGGCTGGCGGAAGGGGCGCATTCGGCCCTGCCGGAATGTGTCCGCTTTCAATGCATATTGATGCCGAAGCCGATGTCGGTTATGGTTAGCTTGCCGGAGTGAAATTCCGTTCAGGGGTCACTCCTATGGAACTTGAAGGCCAGCGAATCCTGGTAACCGGCGCCACGGGCTTCATCGGCGGCCAAGTGGCGTGCCGGCTGCTCTCCGAAAATCGCCCGGTGCGGGTGATGGCCCGGCGGATTGAGAAGGCTGCCGACCTGGAGAAATTGGGAGCCGAGGTCGTTATGGGCGACCTGGGAGACGAAGATCTCCTGGAGCGCGCGGCGCAGGGCTGCGCCGTGGTGATCCATTGCGCGGCCCAAGTGGCGGACAGGCCCACCCGCGCGGAATACCAGGGTCCGAACGTGGGCGGTACCGAAAACATTCTGATCGCGTCAGCGAAAGCGGAGGTGAAGCGGTTCGTCTACCTTTCCAGTATCGCGGTTTTCGGCCTGCCAGCCTCGGGCGAGATCACTGACGAAAGCCCGCGCGGCCCGGCCGGCGAGTCTTACTCCGATTCCAAGTATGACGCCGAAGAGGCCGTGTGGTCGTTCTCCCGCGCCCGCGGCTTGCCGGTGACCGTGCTACGGCCGTCCTGTGTTTACGGCCCGCGCTCGCCCTACTGGAGCATCATTCCGTTCAAACGCATCCGCAGAGGCAAGATGCAACTGATCGCCGAGGGCCGCGGCGCGTTCAACTACGTCTACATCGAAAATCTGGTGGATGCGATTTTGCTCGCCACGGAGGATGACCGGGCTCTGGGCCAGGCCTTCATTGTGAATGACGGCGTGACCACGTGGCAGGAGTTCTTCACATACTATGCCCGCCTCACCGGTCGGCAGAAGCTGCCGTCGGTGCCGCTCGCAGTTGCTAAGCTGTTTCTCCTGGGCCGAAACATGATGTACCGATTCAAGAAGAAAACCCCGACTTCGTTGCGCGCACTGAGCTTCATGGTGGGATCGGCCGCGTTTCGCGAAACTCGCCTGGAACAAACGCTGGGATATCGGCCAAAGGTTGACTTGAAGGAAGGGATGCGCCTCACTGAGGCTTGGTTTCGGGAGACGGGCTTGCTACCTGCGTTGCCAGCTTAGGAGAGCAGAAGGATATATGGAATTCGGAATGAGAGTGGCGCGAACTGCGTGCGCCGCAGCCGGTGTGCTCATCATTTTCTTCATTGCCTCAACGAGGCAAGCACAGGCCCAAGGTTCAGCAACACAGCTTGCGAAGACTGCCAGCCCGGAGCTCGTAGGCCAGCTTACCAAGGCGCTTTCTGTTACCCCGGCGCAAGCCAGCGGCGGAGCGGGTGCGCTGTTTGGTTTAGCCAAGAGCCGCCTGAGCGCGGCGGACTTCGGCAAGGTGGCCGCTTGCGTACCCGGGATCAGCGGCCTTATCAAATCGGCTCCTAGTGCTTCGCCAGCCGAAGGCGCCTCCGGACTCGCGGGCCTCGAGAGCTCCCTGCCTGGGGGCTTGGGCGGGGCGGCCTCGGTTGCCGAGTCGTTTCACAAGCTGGGCCTGTCACCCGAAATGGCTGCGAAGTTCGTGCCTGTGCTCACCAAGTTTGTCCAAACCAAGGGAGGCGCCAGCACCGCTTCGCTGCTCGAAAACGCCCTGAAGCTGCACCCATGAGACGTGCCCGCCCGGCCGTGGACTGCATGACGTCACCCTGGCTGCGCAGGATTCTCGGGCTTACAGCCGCCGAGCGAGGTCGACGCGAGGGTCATGTGTACTTGCATGTCATTTGCTAAGCAAAACTGTGATCGTGGCAGAGTCGCGGTTCGAAACCACAATCGCGTTTTTGCCGCCGGCGACCACACGGCCGCCGGCGAAACCGCCCTATCTTGCGGGGTCGCTGAAGGTGGAGGTGGTGAATCTATCGGCCGACGCGGCGTGACCCACTCAAAGCCACTCACCAGATAGCCGATGAACCTGCGCGGCGGAAAAAGGGTTCCATCTCCTTATACTCGAGGATCTTCACAATCGCCTCCTCGGGAGCGTTGCCCTGGGCGATCGCGAGAAACGCCTGCTCTGACTGTGCCACCATTGCGCGCGCGAGGTCATTCCTGTGGATCGAGTGGTACTTGGACGGCAAGGCCCAGTTCAGCAGTGGCATGACGTAGCCAAGGACGCCCGGCGTGTTGGAGTTGCCGAGAATGACGGCGGGACGGTACAGGCCAAGGAAGTCGAACTTGACTCGCTCGACAGCCTTCTCCTTTTCCCCGATGATCTTCGCGTACTTCATCCTGGCCTCGGGGTTCGCTCCCACTGCGGTCATCACCCCGCACACACGCGCGCCTCCAGCCTTGGCGGCGCGGCAAAAGGCCTGCGGGTAGGCGATTTCGATCTTGCGCACCTCCGGGTCGGGCATCTTCGCGCTGCCCTTGCCCACACCGAACGCGGCGAGCGCGACGTCGACTCCCTGGGCGTGCGGCGCAACCTCCTCTTCGAGTCGGTCCATGTTGACAACCACCTCGAACACCTTGGGGTGGGCGAAGGCATCCGTCTTGCGGCGCGTCACCACCACCACCTTCTTGCACAGCGGGTTCTTGATAAGAAGCTGCACGATGTGTCCGCCCACGTTCCCCGTTGCGCCCAGCACCATCGCCGAGTACTGCGTTTTCGCCTCAGCCGCGGCGGTTGCCATCGTGTCGTCAGTCTTTTTCTCGTTTGGCATGGCGCTCCAAATCTATTTCCCGGCGCCGCATGACCCGTTCAGGGCCGGCGCTTCGTCGGCCCCGGCGAACTGGCATCCCGCGCCCCAAGGTGATACTCTCAACATATGCTATTCCAACCCGACATCATCGTTACAGGACCGGAGGGTTCAGACATCGCCTTAGTTGTTGAGGTCAAGACACACGTCCACGACCTGGAGAGCTCCGAGCGCCAGCTAAAGCGCTACATGGTGGGAATGGGTTGTCCGGCGGGCCTGCTGGTGACGCCCGGGCGGCTGTGGTTGTACCGCAACCGGTACTCGGGAGCATCGGAGGATTCGATTGAGCGCGTGGGTGAGTTCGATCTCCGCAACGTGGCCGGGCTTGAGACTGCTGCCACTCGCCGAAGCGAGGTGGAATTCGAGCAATTCGTGCAATCATGGCTCGAGGGTTTAGGCACCGAGGCGGGCTTGCGTGAACTGCCCGCCGAGCTCCGACGGGCCGCCGAGTGGTACATGGTACCGGCGATTTCGCAGGGTACCATCCGGGCTGGCCACCCACGGTCAGTCCTCAGCGCGTAACCGATGAGGCATGTCTTTGTCGAGACGAATTGGGTGGTGGACTTTGCTGCGCCTGCACACGCACAGGTTCCGGCTGCTTTGGCGCTGGCCCAAAAAGCTGAGGCCGGGGATCTCCGGCTGTATATACCTTCCTTCTGCCTGACCGAAGCTCAGCCCGTGATCAGAACAAAATTCCAGCCGCGCGCGTCGGCCGATGCAGTGCGGCGCTTCGTCGGCTGGGCTAGATCCGAGTCGATATTGAAGGCCAAGGAGTGCGATACAGTGTTCAGGGTCTTGGACCGGTACGAATCGACGGTTCGGAGAGAACTGGACGGACTCGAGACGCGATTGCAATTCTTGCTCGCTCGTAGCGGAATTGAAATTTTTCCGCTCAACGGCGAAATGTTGCGGCGCACGGTTGAGATGTCCACCCAGAAGTTGGACTTAAAACCATTCGATCAGGCGATTTTGGCCGCAGTGCTCGTGCGTGCCGAGGCTCTGCGTATCGCAGGCGCGGACGACATCTCGTTTTGCGAACTCGATGGCGATCTTCAGCCGTGGGACAAGAACGGTCGAGCCAAACAGCCGCTGCGTGCTCTCTATGACGCGGCGGGGGTTTGGGTGTATGGCGACTTCGCCCTGGAAAGTCCACCAAGAAGAGCTGGTTTCCCAAAGGCCTGATGGCCGCCGTTCAAGGAACGATTCTTGACGCCACTAGGCGAGAAGGGAGTGTAGCGCGGTGCCGCTTTGTGGGCCCGCGGTTGGCGGTTCCAAGCAACCCGTGCCCTATACTTCGACAGGGTGGCGCATACATGCCGTCGTTTGGCGCGTACGCGGATGCTTCGAGGCCGTTGTCGAATGTCGCGAAGGTGTTCTTGGTCGCAGACATCACAATTCAATGTCTGCGCCACCCGGCGAAACTCTCGCCTCAAGCCTTCGCAGGCAGTCGTGCGGACGAGGGACGGAGCAGCACCCAGCCCAAGCGCTGGAGATGCGCACCGTCGTCGCCACCCCACGCAACAGCCATCGTCTTCCCTCACCTCTTACCACTAAGGCCTTCCAGTTCATCCGCCAGCGTGCCGGCGCCGTATAGCTTGCGCATGGTCTCGATCATTACGGCCGTGTCGACCGCCACGGCGCGACTCCTAGCCTCGTCGTAGACGTAGTCTCCCACCAAGCCTTCAATGTTGAGGTCAAAGATGAGGCCTACAAGCTCCCCTTCGCGATTGATTACGGGCGATCCGGAGTTGCCACTGACGATGTCGCAAGTGTTGACGAAGTTTACGGGAGTCGCCAGGTCGAGTTGACTTTGCCGTTGCCGGTAAACCTCCGGCAGGTCGAAGGGCGGCTTCTGGTCGAAGCTCAATGAACGTTCATAAAGCCCGTAGAGGGTGGTCTTGTACGGGGCTTCGGTGCCGTTCATGGGGTAACCGATTACCGTCCCGTAGGACAGGCGCAAGGTGAAGGTGGCGTCCGGGTAGGCCGACTTGCCGTACGCGGCGAATCGCGCCTGGCCCAGTTTCTCACCCGCCTCGGTTTCGACGCTCTCCAGGTTGTCTTCCACCCAACTGCCAATCTCCCGAATCGACGGATCGATTCTGCGGGCGAAGGCAACCATGGGGTCAGTCGAAGCGGCCACGGCAGCCTCTCCGCCTTCCACCAGCGACTTGCGGAACGCAAAGTCTCCTATCTTGGTGCCGCTGATCAATTCATGCACTACTTCTTGTGGAGATCGCCCTCCCAGGGCTGCCTGAACAAAGGGATCGTCAGGTCCCAGTTTGCGTGCCGACAAGGCCAAGCCGTTGGAAAGGAGCGCTTCTTCCATCTGAGGGTATACCGGCGCAGGCGAGAAGAGTTGGAACTTGAGCGAGTCGAGCTGGGAATCGTGGAAGCCGTCCAGCCTCTTGCCATCCGGCTTTTGTACTTCGACAACGTACTGAACGATGGTGAGCGCCATGTAGGCCGCCCCAGAGTAATCGACCACCCGGAAGAGCCGCTGCTTCACTCTTCCCACATACTTTTCCTGCGCCCTTTGAATGTCCTCCCAGGCGCCACCGTATTTCTGCTTCCACTCCGGGTTGGCCTCCACCCGCGCCCGGAACTCGCCTTCGTCCTTCTGCCTTTTGGCCACCAGGGATTTGTCGAGCAGGCCGTTCTGCATACCGTTGATCCGCTTGATTTCGCCCTGGACAAAAAAAGCACCGTTCATCGCCTGGCGCTGCTGCTCGGTTCCAAGGGCGGAATACTTCTGCAGCACAGCCAGGAACTTGTTGAAGCTCTCGAGCTCCTCGGGGTTGATATAGTCGCGTACCGTCTCGAGCTGAGACACGGCGTCAAGCCGCGAGGTCGATTCGGGATTGCCCGAGACGAAAACTAAGTCCCCGTTTGCCGGTCCTTTGTCATTCCACTTCAGGTAGTTCGGCGTGTCAGCGGGCTTGCCGTCCTCATAGGCGCGGAAGATCGCGAAGTCAATGTCATAGCGCGGATAGGTAAAGTTGTCGGGATCGCCTCCAAAAAAAGCAATCTGCTGCTCAGGGGCAAACACCAAGCGCACGTCGGTATATTTCCTGTAGCGGTAGAGCCAGTACTCGCCTCCCTGGTAAAGGGAAATGACGTCGGACCGCAGTTTGGTGGCGTCGAGGCTCTCCTTCTCAATCCTGGCCATCTCCGCCTTGCGGGCCTCGATGGCGTCCTTGTCGCTCATGCCGGGCTTGACGGCACCTAGCACTCGCGCCGTCACATCTTCGGTAGATTCGAGCACGTTCAACTCGAGGTCGGGACATTTCATCTCCTCGGATTCACCGTGGGCAAAGAAGCCGTCTTTCGCGTAGTCCTTCTCGGCGGTGGACACTTTCTGCAACTGGCCAAGCGCCACGTGATGGTTGGTGAGGGCCAGACCGTGCGGGCTGACGAACGATCCTGAACCACCGTCGTTGAAGCGGATGCTCGCCAGGCGCACATGATCCAGCCATTCCTGCGTGAGGGTGAACCCGTAGCGCTCCTTGAGCTGCTTCAGCGGAGGATTGTCGAATGTCCACATTCCTTCGTCGGCCGCCAAGAGGCGGCAATTGAGGGTCATCAATCCCAACGCGAAAGAGAACGTAGCCAGCGAACGCCAGCCTTTCCTGTACCACTGCATGAGCGCTCTCCTTTCCTCCCCGAAATAAGCGAGTGTAGCGCGGTCCCGCTTTATGGGTCCGCAGTTCTTGGTTCGAAGCGACTTGTGCCCATACTTCGCACGTACCGCCGGGTGGGACCGCCGTCGCCTTCTGATGTAGGCTCTCCGCGCGGCTTTTTGGTCCTCTTGCCGCCTTACTCGCTGGGCGAAGGCCCAGGGGCCTTACTCGCAGCGTCTCTTGATGCCGCGGTGCCGACCGTTGGCGACGATCGGGCTTTGCGGAATCTCACTATCGATTCGCGCACCGCCTCAGCCATGCGAACCTTCTCCGGCCAAGTAAGCGCCCTTCGCGCTCTCTGCCATTCGGCCTGGCGTTCGAAGAGTTTGCCAGTGTCAGTCACTCAAGAACCTCGCTTCGAACCGTTTCCACTTATCCGATAAACCACAGAACTCATAAATCGGCTTGAGCACGTTCAGTCCCCGTGGCGGGGGCGCGGCCACCAGGACATCCGCGTCCAGCGTTGCCACGGGCTCTGTATACCTCATCTGTGCGATCGCGCCGAACAAGGCATATTCGCTGATGACACCTGCACTGCGCACGGAGTTCAGCAAGTCAGCCACTTCTTTCATGCGGAAGAGGATACCGGAAGCAAGCGGGGGCTGTCACCCGACAGTCTACGCCTCCTACGCCTCGCGCACCCGTTTGGGCAGCGTGATCTGGCCGCCTTCCTGCAAAATGACGCTTGTTTTCAACCTTAAAGCGTGTACGCGCACAGACAGGAAGGGAAGCACAAGGCAATGATTTGTGGATAAAGCACTTGAGGCGGGCGGAACGGCCTAGCGGGGAGGCATCTGTATCGCTTTCGTTCCGTCTTCCCGTCTTTGTAAACATTGTTAACTTTGTTTAGAACGTTCGTAACGTTCACAATGTTCACAATGTTCTATACCTTTACTCGCTATTTGGCTTTGTGATCAAGTCGTAGTGGGAGCGGTCGTCATGGGCAGAAGGCCAGCGAGGCGAGGAATTTGTCGGAATGGTACTCCTGAGCTGGCGGTCCTGGCGTGTACTCTGGCGGCAGGACCGGCGGCTGAAAATGGAGGTCCTACGAACGAACCCAGCATCTTGCTGAAAATAAAGAGTCGAGATCTTGGGAACCCAGCATGTTATTGAAGGCGCAAGCTTTACCTGTATGATCCCAGCATCTTGCTGTCAGCATAGAGGTTATGCTGTTTGTGGGCGGGTGTTTTTGGGGGGAACCCAGCATGTTATTGAAAATAAGCTTGTTGTTGGCAATATCCCGTCAAGTAACTGTAAATAAGCCTGTTACGCTATATTAGGGATGGGCGATTTGGGGTCTCGCAAGCGAACGGAGGTGCTTAATCAGACATGTTCCTTCTGCTCGACCGACGCAGGCCGCAGCCGTAAGACGAAGCCATGGCAGTTATGACCATTAGAAAGAGTGACTTAAATGCTGAAAATGGGCTGTTTTTGCAAACTTTCGAGGGGTACGAACCCAATGTCGATATATCATTTATTTACAGTGACTTATGCCACTAAAAACGAGGTTGTTGCCAAACTTTCGCCGAACTCCGCCAGCGGGCCGACTGCTCACCCAGGCACTGGGCGCGTTAGCGTCTACCGCTTCATGGGAGAGAACCCCGCGAAAAAAAGATACTACCCAAAGCCAAGAGGTTATTTAGAATGAAAGGATTACAGGTTTGGCTGTCTCTGCCAAAGCCAAGAAGTTATGTGCAATCAATAACTTGGTGGCTTTGTGCAAATCTTACACAAAGCCAAGAAGTCCTTTGTTATGAGTACGTGCAAAGACTGCAAAAACTTATCCAAAGCCACCCTTTGACCCGTGGATTCCCGCCTCCGCGGGAATGACTGCGCTGGTAGTTCAGGAATGGCGGCTTGGCGGTGCGGGAATGACTGGCGTTGGAGGACGTCGGTGACGTCACCACGCGGAGGCGATCTCAAGATCGGGCGGGCGCGTCGCTATCCAGCGGTCACTCGGTCACGCGACTGCTCAGGTCTTGGTCATTCTCGCCAATCGGTTGACCGGGCGGAGGCTCGATTGACGCGGGAATCTTGGCGGGTTTGGGGTCTTTCTCAAAATGTTCGATCTCGGATATGGCGTAAGCGAACTGGGCGCGACGGTTCTCGTCAGGTCTCTGCTTGAGACCGGCATAGAGCCAGTCTTTCAGGTCAGTCAGCTCGAGAGACGCCAGCGCACGCACTTGTGGTGCGGCTTGATCGCTTGCTGCGAGCTGCATCAGATCATCGAGCACGACCGTATCAACCGTGCGCTGGATCTCCCCCTGGTAGCCCGTGGCCGGCGGCGCCTTCCAGGTGGCCGTGAGCAACTGGTCCGTGACATCAGCCAGCGACGGAGCCTGAGGGTCGCGTCCATGATTCTCCATCAGTCGCGAGTCACGCTCGGGATTAAGAATAAGACCAACGGTGAGGCTAGCCGCGGCTTCTGGCGGTCCCAGGGCATCGAACACCAAGCCAGTGTGGCCAGAGAAATCCTCGCGAGACCGCTCGTAGCCCATGGCGGGCGGCGGGATGAGCTGCAGGATGGTGTCCGGCAATTCGAGCGCTCGCGGGCTAATGGTCTTCAGCAGCGCTGCCAGCGCCCGGCGCTGCTCGGCGGGCGGCACCGTCTCCGGCCCAATCTGGCCGTCACCGCGCACGTCGTACCGGTAATCGAGCCCACCCAGAACTTTGGCCGCGGCCTCGGTTTGATAGCGGTGAAAGAGATAAATGGGCACCAGGACATTTTCGAGCGTGCTCATGGGCGTGCCCGCAGGAATGCTGTTGACTCCGAACCGGCTCAGCGCGCGGGCGCGCACTTGCATCACGCGATCGAGCTCGGTCACCGCATCGGTGCCGTTGTCCCAAAGATGGGCCGTGGGGTGCGCTCCGCCGAAGGGACGCGCGTCCGCGTCGGAAATGAAATACAGGCCCTGCTTGATCGACTGCTGCAGAATGCCGTTCAGGGCCTGCTTCTCATCCGTGCCTGGAGCAAAATCCTGGTAACCATATGCGATGGACACCTTGTCCCATTCCCCGATGCCCGTGGCGTAGGCGTCGGACACGTCCAGGCCGCCGTCGGCGCTGAGCTTCACGAGGGGGCCGGGATAATCCATCACCGAGGCGCGATTGTGGGTGCTGGCCGCGAAATTGTGAGCGAGGCCGAGCGTGTGTCCGGTCTCGTGGGCCGCAAGCTGGCGAATGCGCGCCAGAACCATGTCCATGGCCGTCTTCGAGCCGCCGCCTCCCTCCTGGTAAGGCGCCAGCAGGCCTTCGGCAATCATGAAGTCCTGGCGAGCCCGCAGCGCGTCCAGCGTGACCTGGCCCTTGATGATCTCACCGGTTCGCGGATCGATGATGGCGCTGCCGTAAGCCCAGCCGCGCGTAGAGCGGTCCACCCACTGGATGACGTTGTAGCGCACGTCCATAGGGTCAGCGCCTTCGGGCAGCACTTTCACCTGGAAGGCGTCTTTGTAACCTGCGGCTTCAAACGCCTGGTTCCACCAGCTCGCACCCTCGATGAGCGCCGAGCGAATGGGCTCGGGAGCGCCGCGATCGACGTAATAGATAATGGGCTCGACGGCCTCGCTCGTCGCCGCGGTAGGGTCCTTCTTCTTCAGCCGGTGGCGCACGATGAATCGCTTCACGATAGGCTGGTCAAGGGGCGTCGCAAAGTCCATGTAACGAAGGTCGAAATATCCGGCGCGAGGATCGTAAAGGCGCGGCGTGTAGCCATCATCCGGCAACCGCACGAACGAATAGTGCTCACGCACGGTGATGGCCTGAGGCGAGGGCACCACTTCGCGCACATAAGCGCCTTCAGGCTGGCCGGTGAAGGTGAGCGTGGACTCCACTTCAGTATTGCGCGGAAAGCTCTTGGTGCGCGGCAGGTACAGCGCCGAACGCGAGAGGTCCACGCTGTAATTGCCCTGGTGAGCCTGCCTCAGCACCGTGGCCACGTTGTGTGCGTCGTGCAGGAAGAAGTCGGTGGCGTCCACCAGAACGTGGTCGCCCTCCTCGGCCGCCGCCGTGAAACCCCAGAGCGTCGATTGAGCGAAGGCCTCTTCGGCGGTCTGCCGTTCGTCAGGGTTATCGGTGACGGCGCGAAAAGAATAGTTGGACTGCACCAACAGCACCTTGGGCCCTACGCGCTCGAACTTCACCACCCGCGATTGGCCCGGCTGCCCACGGTCAAGGCCGACGTCATTCGAGCCGACGCCTTGCGGAAGCGAATCAACGTAAAGAAACTCCGTATCCCACTGGTCGATTTCGAGCCACAGCTTGCCTTGGCGGGCGTCCCAGTAGAGGTTGAAATAGCCGGCCCGCTTTTCAAAGCCGCTTGTTTTCTGCGCGATGCTGGGCAACGTCTCGGGCTTTGCGGGCGCCGCGGGCGCCGCCTGGCGCTGCAAGCGCGCGTCGGGCTTTGGGGCAACGTTCAGCACCGTTCGAGCAGGTTGCACTCGCCCCCAACCGGCGCCGGCAAAACTGACGATCAAGAGCGCGGCGCAGCCTACGAATCGAAGCATGAACATGTCTCCCAATATTTAGTAATTGAGTGCCGCAACATCGTACGACAGCCGGCGATTCGTGGCAAGCGCATCGCGACTGAATATTGGTCTTGTTTGCTGTGCGAAACCTCTCTGCGAGCGCAGTCATTCCCGCGCAGGCGGGAATCTACCTTCGTCAGTGCTTTAATTCAGAGAACTTGGACAATGGATTCCCGCCTGCGCGGGAATGACTGCGCTCGGGGCGTTCAAACGACACCCATACCGGCGGCGCGTCCGGGTCGCGCGGAGACGGGTGCCTCGCGTACAATCGATGGCTGGATCGCCGAGCCCGGCAGCACCATCGAGAACGCAGACAGTGACGTGTAGCGCGCAAGGGCACGGCTTCAGCCGTGAAGTTTGTACGTTTTGAGGCCCGAAGGGCCGCACTAACAAAGCCCTGGGCGCTGCCCGGGCAGCGCCCAGGGAACCCTAAGGAATGTGAAGAATGTAGCCCTGAAAGGGCGGGCTAGAGCAGGTCATGCGAATGGGCCATCAATCTCTTTCCCAACTCTGCGTTCGCCTGATCTTCGGCGCTAAACGTGTGGGACTGAACGGCGCGCCTGGATCGCCCTTACAGGGCTCGACGTTAGGCGCGGCATCTGATTTCCCTGGGCGTTGCCCAGGGCTTTGCTAGCGCGGCCTTTCGGGCCTCAAATGTATAAACTCCATCGCGCTATGCGTCTCGAAAACAAAATCGCGATTGTCACTGGAGCGGGCAGCGGAATCGGCCGCGCCATTGCAGTGCGTTTCGCGGCCGAAGGGGCGCGCGTTGTCATCGACGACGTCAACGACGCGAATGGCGAAGAGACGGCGAGCGCCATTCGCCGGCAGGGCGGTGAGGCTCTGTTTGTCCACGGCGATGTGAGCCAACCCGACGATGTTCAGAAAGTGCTGGAGGCTACAGAAGTAGCTTATGGTGCGCCTCATGTTCTTATCAATTCAGCCATCTGCAGCCGCGAAGCGATTTTCGCAAACCGTTGGGCACCGATCATGGAAATCGGACTGCTCGGCGCCTGGCAATTCATCCAGGCCGTCTTGCCGGGAATGCGGAAAATGGGCGCGGGAAGCATCGTCAACATTTCTTCGGTGAACGCGCTGATGGGTTTCGGTCACGAGCACGTTTACAGCGGCTCGAAGGCGGCCATGATCGGCCTGTCGCGGTCGCTGTGCGGCGAGGTCGGCAAGGACGGCATTCGCGTGAACTGTATTTGTCCCGGCACGGTGCTCACCGACATCTGGAAGCCGCTGATCGAGCGCGATCCGAGTTTGGTGGATCGGCTTACGGCTCTCTATCCTCTCGGGCGCTTGGGCCAACCCGAAGACATTGCGAACGCCGCACTGTTTCTGGCCTCCGATGAGGCGTCCTTTGTGACGGGCGCCGTGTTTGTGATTGACGGCGGAATCAGCGCGGCGCAGCTTGGATTTCAAGTCTGAGATTGTGTGGAGGTTTCGGTATGAAGCACTCGGCAGACTTTGTGCGGCTGGTCGATGACGCGAGGACGCGAATCAAGGAGACTGATGTTCATGCGGTGAAGGCGCGCCTCGAAGCGGGGGAGAAATTCACGCTGGTGGACGTGCGTGAGGAGAGCGAATGGGCGCGCGGCCATCTGCCCGGCGCCGTGCACCTCTCGAGAGGCATCATCGAGCGCGACATCGAAGAGCGCTTCCCCGACAAGAACGCGGCTTTGGTGCTCTACTGCGGCGGCGGATATCGCTCGGCACTCTCCGCCGACAACCTGCAAAAAATGGGGTATACGAACGTGAGCTCGATGGATGGCGGCTGGCGCGGTTGGAATGAAGCCGGCTATCCTACGGAGAAAGACGGCTAACCCAGATTTCTCAGAAGTTCGTTCCTGCCGTAACTTGCGGTGCTCGTCAATTTGCGGTTGATTGTCTACGGAGAAAACGCCAGGCATGCTGTTGCGCGAATGCCATGGGCCGCAGCCGCCACGAACGGATGAGGCGTTGCCCCGCCTCCGGCTTGGGGCCGCAAGCGTAACGTCATCATCGTGGGAAACGGTTAGCTCGAGGCGGAGCGTGAAGCCAGCTTACGGGCAAAATCGAGCAGAAAGGCGCGATCCGCATCGGCCATGCTGGTGACCAGCCCCTTGATCTTGAGCAGAAATCGCGCTTCCGTTCCGCCCGGTCCGGCCTCATCGGCCATTTCTTCCAGGGACTGTCGCGGCGTCAGATGCGGTGTGGAAGGAGCATCCTCTCCGGAATGGAAGAGCCAATAGAGCGGTACGTCCAGGGCGGCTGCGAACCGCTCCAACGTGTCAAGAGACGGCACTGTGTGCCCGTGCTCGACGCGAGAGATATAGCAGCGGAGCAGACCGCTGGCCTTCTCGATGTCCCCTTGGGAAAGGCCCTTTTCTTCCCGGAGTTGGCGGATTCTTTGTCCGATGATCATGAACTTTGCACCTCGGCTTGGCTTATTGAGATTCCTGGTCATGCGCGGATAACAAAATACCGGTTGGCGCCCGGTTATTGCTATGACTCTTCAGTACCATTACCAACGGGCCAGATGGGCTGAGGTTCCGGTAGCTCAGGTCACCCGCAAAGTCCTAAGCGTAGACATCGAGTTGGTCGAGACAGCTCTCGATCCTCGACGCCTCAGCGGCCTCTGTTTGGGAGCGAAGCCAGGCTCGCAGGGCAATGTCATTTGCCGTCACGCTTCCCGTTTTCCAGGCAACCGAAGACGCGTTAACCCAAATGTTCCCCACTGCGTCGGCTCCCTGAGTTCGCATAGCTGACCGGCCGTGAGCGACCTTGTCCTGCACTGTGGCTGAGCTTGTGGGTGGCTTTTCCTTGAGGACCTCTATATCGACAATGCGAGCGGAAGGGGGGTTAGACGGCACTCGACCAAAAGCCTTGAAGTCCGGCTGATGGTACAACAGGTCGATATTCCATCCCGACATCGAATGCAGCAACTTGGTTCCTCGAGCAACCACGTGGCAAGAACCGGTTGCTCTGTCTGCGGGCCGCGCCGTTGATTGCGCGAGCCAGCCCGACGCTACTTGTCGGTGCACGTCACAGGCCAGACCGGTGCTGTTATTAGCCGCATCTGATCTCGATCGCGGCGACGTTAACTGCCACTTTAATCAGTGGATTGCAACACGCGTCCATGTCGCACCTGGGTGCACTCTAGATAATACACCTCAATTAAATGGCTCAACAAGTGCCGAAGCGCTTCCCAAAAGTTCCAACGCCTTTCCATCAAGGGGATCTCACCACTAGCCTGCGAGGAGGCGACGTTCGTCGTGAGAGAGAATGCCGAAGGCCGGATATGTGACGCCGACGAGTGGAGGGTTCGGAGCTCCCAGAAACCGGTGGACGCCAAGATGTCAGCTTTGGGCGCCGAGGGCGAATACAAAGTATTGGGCATGTGTGCTGCCCACGTTGCGGATGCCGTGTTCCTGGTTGGAGGCAATATAGGCGACGGAGCCGGGACCGAGGTTGGACGTGTGTCCCTCGATTGTTACCGCAAGGGTGCCTTCACGAATGAGAAAGATTTCCTCGTGCGCGTGATGGTGCGCTGGATGAGGCATGGTTCCAGGCGCGAGGTCGGTCTCGTGAAGTTCGACATGGTATTCTTCGTGAGTAACACCTTCCAGAATGGGCCGGAATGTGTTGCCTTCCTCTACCTTTGCGGGCAGGCTCTCAAAGTTGTAGACCTTGGACGGCAATACCGCATCGCCTGCAGCGTCGGCGCGGGCTGCGACAAGCGCAGGTAGCAACAAGCAGAGTTCTCGCCGCGAGTAGTCCATTGATTATCTCTCCTAGCTGCCAGTACCTTGGGCGCGCGACGGGTTGGCCGGCAGATTCGCGCGGCCGGTGCAAGCCCCAGGCCCACGATGGCTCAGGTGCGGATCTGCCCTGAACCCAGCACCTGGTACTTAGCAGACGTGAGTTCTTTCAGTCCGAAGGGACCGCGACAGTGCAGCTTTTGGGTACTGATTCCCATCTCGGCCCCAAAGCCGAACTCGCCGCCGTCGGTAAAACGCGTTGATGCATTCCAGTAGACGGCTGCCGAATCGACCCGCTGTAGAAACTCGCGCGCTCGGCCTTCGTGGCGAGTCAGGATGGCGTCCGAATGCGCCGTGGAGTAGCGGTTGATATGGGCAATCGCCGCATCTGGGCCTTTCACGACGGCGACAGCCATGATAAGCGCCGAGTATTCCGCAAACCAATCGTCCGGTCCGGCCGCGCGAACGTCCAGACCCGCGGCGAGGCGGCGCGTTTCTGCGTCTCCGCGAACCTCTACCCCAGCGTCCAATAGCTTCTTAACGATTCGCGGGACATATTCGGCGGCAATTGACCGATGGACCAGCAGCTTCTCGGCTGCGTTACACACGGAAGGACGCTGGGTCTTGGCGTTGATGACCACCGCATCGGCGAGGTCAAGGTCTGCATCCTCATCTACGTAGATGTGGCAATTACCGGCTCCGGTTTCAATCACGGGGACGATCGCCTTCTCGACGACCCGACCGATCAGATCCGCGCCGCCCCGCGGCACCAACACGTCCACCATACCCCTTGCCAGCATCAGCTCGTCGACGGAGTCGCGCGAACGCGAATCGAGCAACTCCACGGCGCCCGCGGGCAGGTTAGCCGCTTGGTTCAGAATCTCCACCAGCCGCTCGTTCGTGTGGGCGGCTTCGCGCCCTCCGCGCAGCACCACCGCGTTGCCAGCCTTGAGGGCCAAAGCCGCCGCGTCCACCGTGACGTTAGGGCGCGATTCGTAAATCACACCCACCACTCCCAGCGGCACCCGCACCTTACGAATCACGAGGCCGTTGGGTCGCGTCGATTCTTCCAGCACTTCGCCGACCGGATCCGGCAGGTTGATCACGGCCTCGATGCCAGCCAGCATCTCAGCGATGCGTTTCGGGTTCAGAAGCAGCCGGTCGCGGCTGGAAGGGCGCAGGTCGTTGGCAGCGAGGTCAGCTTGATTTGCTTCCAGGATCTTCCCCGAGTTTCCCTCGATCGCATCGGCCATGGCTCGCAGAATTCCGTCTTTCTGCCCGGAAGTGAGTCGGGCCACCCGGGCAGAGGCCTGGCGCGCACGCAACAATTTCTCGTGCGTGGAAAGTTGCGAAGCAGCAAGGGCAGTCATCGCGCTACTCATTCCTTAGTCCTCAGAGGTGGGAAATAGGTGCCGACGCGGCGGTCCAGCACCAGCGGTATCACCCGGGGCTCAGTTCCGTTGGCGATGCACACGTGGATTCCCGAGGCCGTCGCCCGTAAAGCGGCCCGCAATTTGGAGCGCATCCCGCCGCGTCCGAGTGCGCTCTTGCTATCGCAATTCGCTTCCAGTTCCGGCGTGACCCGCTTGATGACGCGCAGCAGTTGCGGCTTCCCTTTGCCGTTTCGGTGATAGAAGCCATCCACATTGGTAAGCAGCACCAGCCAGTCCGCCTGAACCGCCGAAGCTACCAGGGCGCTCAGTTCGTCGTTGTCGCCGAAGGCCCCTTCGAGCTCGCGCACCGAAACGCTATCATTTTCGTTCACGATGGGCAAAACGTTCATCTTGAGCAGCCGGTTGAGAGTATTGCACAGGTTACGATAGCGGACCGGGGAAGAAAAGTCATCGCTGGAAAGCAGTAGTTGCGCCACGGCCTTCTTACCGAAGAAAAGGCGCTCATAGGTGTGCATCAACTGGCTCTGGCCCACGGCCGCTGACGCCTGCATCAGGTCGAGCTTGCGGGGCTTCTGGCTGATGCCAAGCGACGACATGCCGCAAGCAATTGCGCCGGAGCTTACCATGACGTACTCGTGCTGGGTAAGATCGAATTGGTCTACAAGCGACCGCATCCAAGCGGCGTTAATGCGTCCGCCGGGAGCGATCAGACTGGTTCCAATCTTGACGACAATTCTCATTCGGTTTTCGGGCGAGTCGGCCGACCAGAGCCGTGCCCTTAATATCCTGTAGCGGGGCCTAGAGCTTGCTCCGGCCAAGGCTGGCACTAGCATTGCCCGCTGGCGTTGCCCCGAATCTTATAGAATAATAGATGATACTTGACCTTGATCGGCCCGCATAGCCCACGATGGCCATTAGCTGCATTTATACCGTCTCCCGCGACGACGCTGAGGCTCGCAACTGGCTTCGATTTCTGAGGCATCACGGCTATGGGGACCTCAGCACACTCGTGATCGAGCGCGTCTTCTGGTTGGAAGGCGCAGTCGACGTACGCTCGCTCCTGCCGCTCGTAGCCAATCCTCTCTATCAAGCTGGGTCCGAACATTCGATGCTCGACCCGGGTGCCGGTCCCATCGTCGAGATCGCCTATCGTCCCGCCGTTACCGATCCGGAAACTCCTTCGATCCTGGCTGGCGCCCGTGCGCTTGGACAAGACAGGCTTGAGTTTGCCCGCTTGAGCCGCCGCTATCAATTCGGCGGCCTCACGGCAGCCCGGGCACGCGAGGCCGCAGGCCGCTTTCTTTATAACCCTGTAGTGGAGCGGGTGCGCGAGCCAGACGAAGTTTGGGCGACGCTGCGTCCGACCGGGCGGCCTGATCCCGTTCGTTCGATCTCGCTGGCGGGACTCAGCGAAGGAGATCTGTGCGCTCTTTCGCAGGAGCGGTCCTGGTACGCTCCACTGGCGCAGATGCGGGTGATTCAGGCGCACGAGACGCGACAAGCGCGGCCCCACACCGACGCCGAAATCGAGATTCTGGTGCAGAGTTGGAGCGACCACTGTTACCACACCACTTGGAAGAGTCTGGGGTTGCTCAAGCAACTCTCTCAAGCCACCGCCGATATCAATCATCCGCTGGTGGTTTCGGCATTCAAAGACAACGCAGGCGGCATGGAATTCTACGAAGGTTGGGTTGTGACGGTCAAGGGTGAGACGCACAACTTTCCCAGTTCCATCGCGCCCTTCGGAGGGATCTCCACCAAACACGGCGGCGTGATTCGGGATACCCTCGGCTTCGGCAAAGGCGCATACCCTGTTGGCGGGACCACCGTCATGGGCACGATGGACCCGCGCCTGGCGGAACAGGATGTGCCCGCCGGGGCTCTACACCCGCGCTTGATTGTTTCCGAATCCATTCGCGGCACGGCTTATTACGTGAACCCAATGGGTATTCCGATGATGCATCCGCTCTACCGCACGCATCCCCGTTACGCCAAGTGCTTCGCTCTGGGGCACTCCTTTGGGCTCATTCCCAAGCAGTATGCGATTAAGGAAACTCCGCAGCCGGGCGACATCGCGTTGCTAATCGGTGGCGAGACCGGGCGCGACGGTATCCACGGCGCCACGGCGAGTTCTGCCGGAATGACAGGGGAAACGCTCTCGCGGGAATCGGCGGCGGTGCAGATCGGTCATCCCATCACCGAGCGCAAGTTCACCACAGCGATTCCCGTACTGCGTGACGCCGGGCTTATTCGTTCGATCACCGATCTTGGAGCCGGCGGCATTTCGAGCGCGGCCGGCGAGATGGCCGAAAAGACGGGCGTCGAGCTCGACCTCGACTGTGTTCCCCTGAAGGACCGCAGCCTGACGGCGTGGGAGATTCTGCTCTCTGAGAGCCAGGAGCGAATGCTGCTCGCGGTGGCGCCCGAAAACCTCGTTCAGGCTCAGGCCATCCTCGACCGCTATGAGGTGGCGCATGCCGCCATCGGACGCTTTACCAGCTCGCGGCGCTTTGAGGCAAGCTGGCAAGGGCAGAAGGTTGTCGATTTGGAAATGAGTTTTCTTTGGGCCGCGTGTCCCATCGAGCCGGTCGAGGTTCGCGAACCGAAACGGCGCGTCGAGCCGCTCCGTTTGCCAACGCTGAAGACGCGTGAAGAGTGGTCCGCCGCGGTTCACGGTGTGCTCGGACATTACCACTGCGCGGATCAAAGCCCGGCCGGATCGCGTTTCGATAGTACGGTGCAAGGCCGGACTGTGGTGGGACCTTACGGTGGGCGCGATCATCGCATGCCCACGAATCTGGCCGTCTCAGCACCGCTACGCGGCAAGCCTTATGGTCTGGTGACAACGGTTGCATTCAACCCCTTCTATGGCGATGCTGATCCGCGGGTGTGCGCTCAACTCATGGTGATCGAGGCGATCACCAAGGCGGTGGTTGCGGGCGTCGATTACCGCGAGATGGTGCTGTGCGACAACTTCTATACACCGCGGCTCCGGCCTGAGACAGCCTGGGACCTGAGGGAGATGGTGGCCGCCATCGCCGAACTTTCTCGTGCCCTGGGAGTACCGTTCATTTCGGGAAAGGATTCGAGCTCCGGCACCTTCGAGGCGGCCGGCCGCAGGATTGACGTGCCTCCCACGCTCGCCGTCGCCACCATGGGACGCGTGCCGGATGTGAGCCGTGTTGTGACCAAGGAGTTCAAGCGAGCAGGCAATCGTCTGTTGCTGCTGGGGCGTTCGGATGGAGGGGGGCTCGGCGGAAGCGTGTATGCGGACCTTAACGGCCAGCGCGGAGATCGCCTGTTCGAGGGCTACGATGCTTCCTCCATTCGCCAGCTTTGGGACCTGTTGTTGGCCCTCCGCCGGGAACGTCAATACGTGTCCGGCGCAGCAATCGCCGAAGGCGGAACCTTGCTGCGTGTCTTCGAGGCGTCGCTGGGCTCTGGTTTGGGAGCCCGTATCGAGTTAGCGCCCGGCGCTGCAGGCACGACAACCGGTCAGGACGCAACCAGCTTTGCGAAGGAGGAACACTTTTTCGGAGAATTCGTCGGTTCCGTCCTTCTTGAGATTGAACCTGACGTACGGCTGGACGCGTTGAAGGTGCCGTACCGCTGGCTCGGTGAAGTGATTTCGCAGGCCGAGATTATGCTGACGGAAGGTGGCAGCGAGGTCCTGCGAGAGTCGCTAGCGGATCTCGAAGAAAGCTGGGCAAAGACCTTCCGTGAGGTTGTCGGATGACGCCTACAGTTGCGATCTTGTACGCGCCGGGAACAAACTGCCACGAAGAGACAGCGGCTGCCTTGGAGCGCGCGGGACTTGCGAGTGAACTTGTTCTGCTGCGCGACCTCCTAACCGGCGATGTACGCCTCGACCGGTATCAGGCTTCCGTGGTTCCAGGAGGATTCTCCTATGGCGATCACCTAGGCGCCGGGAGGATATTTGCCACCATACTCGTGTCGCAACTGAAGGAGCAACTGGCGACGTTTTTGGAAGCCGGAAAGCCGCTGCTGGGCATCTGTAATGGGTTTCAGGTGCTGACCGAGGCGGGCATTTTGCCCGGGAAGAGGCCGGGTGAGCGTGCGCTAGCGCTGGTGGAAAATGAATCAGCGCGCTTCGAGGATCGCTTTGTGCGGTTAGTGGTCTCGGAAGATTACTCGCCGTGGACGGCAGGATTAGGGGGCCGCGTGCTGAAAATGCCCTCCGCGCATGCCGAGGGGCGCGCCCTCTGGTGCGGCCCCGCTCCAGGAGGCGGTGCCCGAGTGGCCTTCCGTTATTGTGATCCCGCGGGCAATCCCACCGCCGAATACCCCCACAATCCTAGCGGCGCACCGGCGGCCGTCGCGGGAATTACAGACGCTACCGGCTTGGTGTTGGGTCTGATGCCCCATCCGGAGCGCGCTTCCCTGCCCGTGCACGCTTCGCAAGATGGACTGGAGCTTTTTCGCAACCTCGCGAATTGGTTTCGGAACAGCTAATCGGATTTTTGCGGGTCGCCTGTTGAATTCAAGTCTTATTAATTCCATTGACATCGGTGCTAAGATAGTTCGGTTGGTAGTCTGGCTGCATCGCAAATTGTCTCGGCAGACAGTTCCCACCAGAAGGGGGGAGGGTTGCTGCCCAGGGCGATAGTCTCGGAAAGCATTCCGCGCCGCAGGGAGTATTCCCGGGCTCTTTTTTGGACGCGCATATCACTCCGCGCGCTTGGAGTCGGCCGTTTTGGGCCGTGGCGCCACTTCCTCGCTTTCGTAGCGGGTACACTGCTGATCAGCGCTGCGACCGCAACGCTGGTTCATCACGACTACGAGCTCGCAGAGTCTTACTGGCAGGCCCGACTTCAAACGGTTGCTGGTGACCGCGCGTGGGTGGTGTCCGGCTACCTTGACAGACACCTTCAGGATGCCGAAGGCTGGGCGGCGTTGCCCACCTTTCGCGCTTGGTTGACGCAGCCGGCGGGAGGTGGCCGCGATATGCCTTCGGGGCCAACCCACCATACCCTCGGTGATTTCCTGAATGCCTTGAATTCAATTTATGCATATCCTGGCGTACTTCTCCTTGATTCTCAGGGTCAACGAGTGGCGTCCACCGGCGACGCGGGGCTGATGGACTCGGAGGTATTTGCGCGGTGTCGCGGAGTCGTTCGTGACGGCCATCCCCAGATCGCACTTCTGAATGTTCGCAAGCCGCTTCTTGTATTTATGGCCCCGATCCGCGCCGAGCTCAGTGCAGCCGGCGCGGATGTGCACGTCCCTCCCGTGGTCGGGGTTGTGGCGATCTTCAACGACCCGAATGCGGACTTGTTCCCCACGCTCGAGACGGAGCCGGTGGCCACCCGAACCGAAGAGAGTGTGCTCATCCGCCGCCGAGGGGCTGAAGCGGTGGTTCTGTCGCCGCTACGAAGGCTTCCGAACTCGGCTCCTGTCTTCACCGTCCCCCTCCGGAACCTTGACCCGCTGGTCCAGTCGGCATTTGAGGGTCGCGAAAGCGTTGGTCCGCTGGTGGACTGTCGGGGAACTCACGTCATGGCGGCAGTGCGCCCGATTTCCGAGGGGGGCTGGGTCCTGGAAGAAAAAATAGACATGGAAGAGGCTTTCGAAAGCTTCCGGCGCGGCGCCGGTATGCAAGCTTTATGCGCTGCGCTACTCGTCCTCGCCTGGGCAGCCGCGGTAGTAAGCCACCGGCGGCACCAGCAGGCGTCAAAACTTCTGAAGGAAGTCGGGCGTCGCCAGGAATTGCTCCGCGCCGAGAAATACGCTGCTCAAATTGTGGATAGCGTGCCTGCATGGCTGCTGGTACTCACTCGCGATCTTCGAGTTCAATCGGCCAATCAGCCTTTCCTCACATACTTTGACATCCGTCAGGAGGAGATTCGCGGCCTTTCGCTCGGTGAGATTATCCGCACCGAAGGCTTGCTTCGCAAGGTTGACCAGGCCGCTAACGGACAGGCCACGGTGGAGGAAGTTTTGCTGGATGTCAAGGTGCGAGGCAAGCAAATCAAACTTCCGGCCCGCATAACGCTCGCGGACCTCACGCGTGGAACCCACGGCACACCGGAAGTGCTGCTTGTGGTCCAGGACCTGACGGAAACCGAGCACCTGCGGCTGGCCAGCGAGAACAAGGAGAGGGAGTTGCGCGAAACCGAGGCTCGATATCGGGCCTTGGCCGACAACGGCGCGGATTTTATTGGCACGCACGACCTCGAGGGTACTATTTTGAGTGTCACCTTGGCCGTCGCGCTTCGGGCAGGCTTCAAGGACCCCCAGGAGATGGTCGGGTTCAAAGTCACCGATTTTCTTCCTCGGGACCGCTGGCCGGAGTTTGACGCCTACCTTGAGACATTGCGCCGTGAAGGACGCGCGCAGGGCATGATGAAGGCCGTCACCCCAGGCGGAGAAGAAGTAATGATCGAGTTCAAGAATTCAGTACTCCGCAACGGTAGGGAACCCAGTGTAGTGCTCTGTGTGGGACGCGACGCCACGGAGCTCGTACGCCTGCGAAAAGCCTTGAAGCAGGCAGGCCAGCTTCCTGAAAGCCTGACCAAGACGGCTGGCGATGGCTTAGTAGGTCTTGATCGCGAAAGCCGATTCACCTTGGTGAATGAGAGGGCTGAGATTATTTCGGGGTACACAGCCGAAGAACTCAAGGGAAAGCTGCTTTCGGTTCTGCTTCGGCCGGAAGACATTGAACCCCTCACAGCGATTCTTCGGACGTGCCTGGCGGAGGGTGTTCAGATTTCGGGACGGGACGTGACTATCGTCCGCAAAGATGGCAGCGGGCGGCGCGTCCGCCTGAAACTGAGTAGTGTGGAGAACGGCGCGGCCATCTCGGGCGCGGTCATGACCTGGAGAGACCTTGCCGAAACCAGACCTGTCGAAGCCGGGGTCCGCTCGCTGAAATCTGGTTGAATTCATTCACGCCGCGGTGTGCCTCTCTATCATTGCGCCGCGCAGGCCCCGGGTTGGGTGCGCTCTTTACAACTGAGGCGTCGTTCGGCAATCCTAAAGGCTTGAAATCCGCCCTTCATGGTCATGAAAGTTGAGATTCTCGACGATGCTGATTCCGTTGCCCGGGCGGCAGCCGCCGCTATCGCCGCGGATGCTCGTGAGGCAGTCTCCGCTCGTGGCCGCTTTGCGTTCGCGGTCAGCGGCGGCCACACACCGTGGGTGATGCTGCGCGCGCTGGCGGATGAAGATGTCCCTTGGGCAAGCGTGCATGTCTATCAGGTGGACGAGCGTGTGGCGCCCGCCGGGCACCCGGACCGCAACCTCACGCACCTCCACGAAAGCTTGCTTCAGCATGCGCCTCTGTCTCCCGATCAGATCCACGCCATGCCGGTGGAGGCAGCCGACCTCGATGCCGCGGCCGCGCAGTATGCCCGGGCCCTTCAGCAGGTGGGCGGAGCACCGCCGGTGCTCGACCTCGTCCACCTCGGTCTCGGTCCCGACGGCCACACCGCGTCGCTAGTGCCGGGCGATCCCGTGCTCGGGGTCGCCGATAAAGATGTGGCCATGACCGGCGTCTACCAGGGCAGGCGCCGGATGACGCTCACCTATCCCTTGCTTAATCGTGCCCGCCGTGTGCTTTGGGTTGTCACAGGAAGCGAGAAGGTCGAGATGCTGCGCCGGCTGCGCGAGGACGATGTGTCCATTCCCGCCGGGCGCGTTCAGCACGAACAAGCCGTAGTGCTGGCGGACCGCGCGGCCGCAGGATCGTAGCGTGCTGATCGCTGCACGTGGCGTCAAGCTCGGCAGCATACCCAAAGTGCTGTAGCGGCGATCGCTGATCTCCGAAATGACAGATTCTGAAAACCGGCGGTCGGAGACCGCCGCTACAGCACGCACGCAGAGGGGAGGGAGCAATTGGACAGACTCAAGGGAAAGCGTGCTCTGATTACGGGTGGGACCAGCGGCATCGGTCTCGAGACCGCGCGCCAGTTCGTGGCCGAAGGAGCGCGCGTGGCGATTACCGGCAAGAACCCGGCAAGCCTCGAAGCCGCGCGCAAAGAGCTCGGGAGCGACGTCCTCACCATCCCTTCCGACGCCAGTGACGCTGCGGCTCAGAGGGGAGTTGCGGAAGCCGTTGGCCGCGCGTTTGGCGGGCTTGATGTCCTGTTTGTCAATGCCGGCATCGCTGAGCTAAAGCCGGTGGAGCAATGGGACGCGGAGTCTTTCGACCGCTCTTTTGCGATCAACGTGAAGGGACCGTTTTTTCTGATTCAGGCGCTTTTGCCGGTCTTTGCTAATCCCGCGTCGATTGTACTCAACGCCTCCGTCAACGCGCACATCGGCATGCCCAACACCAGCGTCTACGGAGCCAGTAAGGCCGCGCTTCTGTCCCTCGCCCGCACTCTCTCAGGTGAGTTGATCTCGCGCGGCATTCGCGTGAATGCCGTCAGCCCCGGTCCCATCTCGACACCTCTTTACAGCAAGCTCGGGCTATCTGAGGCTGATCTCAAAACGGTGGCCGCTTCCATTCAGAGCCAGGTGCCCGCCGGACGCTTCGGAAAACCCAGCGAGATCGCTAGTGCCATAGTCTTTCTCGCGTCCGATGACTCTGCATTCACCGTGGGCAGCGAGCTCCTGGTTGACGGCGGCATGAGTAATCTTTGACCTCTGCGGCCGTAGGGCCGACGCTTGGGTTGGCCTCAGGCCGGGGCAAGGCGCGCCCCACATCCCCGCGTCCGCGCGCGTGGAAAGCGAAGGATCTTGGAACTCGAGGGCTCGAGGCGCATCCAACAATTTCACACCTTACGTAGTCCGACGAGAAGCCGTCTCATGGCATGGAGGTGGCTGCCGGGAGGTCACAACTATTCCGGCACCTCGCGAGCGGAGCCACGACCTCAATACGTCCCATGCAGGAAGCCATCCGTTACATCTTGCATCTCGGCCACGCGACGTTCCTTGCGCTCGCGGCTCTGTTGCCCATTGTGAATCCGATCGGCAGCGCGGCGATCTTCCTCGCAATGACCGAAGGGCATCCGGCGCCTCTGCGCCAGACGCTGGCACGCAAGATTGGGATGAACAGCTTTTTCCTCTTGGCGGGATCTGTTCTGGTAGGCACCTACGTCCTGCGATTTTTCGGCATCTCGATTCCGGTGGTGCAAATCGGAGGCGGCCTGGTTGTGCTGGCGACGGGTTGGCAAATGCTTAGCCCGAAGGAAGGCGAAATGAAGAGTGACGTGCGTCAGGTGGACCGTCACGTCGATCCCGAGTTCGCACTGCAACAGGCGTTTTACCCCCTTACCCTGCCGGTCACCGTAGGGCCGGGGTCCATCTCGGTGGCCATTACCTTGGGAGCGAATCTGCACGGGGGCGGATTCAATCGCGCCCTGTTCATCGTGGATGCCCTGCTGGCTTCGGCTTTGGTGGCGTACCTCGTGTTTCTGTGCGACCGCTACGCCGAGCCGCTTTCTCGAAGAATGGGCCAGACCGGCATCAGCGTGATCGTCCGCCTGTGCTCCTTCTTGCTGCTTTGTATTGGAGTGCAGATCGTGTGGAACGGCCTCAGCACGCTAATCGGAAATCTGGCTCACTAGGAGTAAGCAGCAGGCAGTGGGCGGTAGGCAGTAGGCAGCGGGCAGTGAGCAGCAAGCAGTGGTCAGTAAGCAGTAGGCAGTAAGCGGTAGGTAGTAAGCAGTAGGCGGTGCGTGGTTTGCTTAGAAAGGCAACACGCAGGAGTCAAACGGCAAGAAGACAAGAGCGACAACGATGGGATCCTGTTGCCCGCCGCCCACTGCCCACTGCCTATTGCCTACTGCCTACTGTGTTCCTATAGGCTTACCGACAACCGTCAAGAAAAATCAAGGAGAAGAAAGGAAAATCTGAATGCCATACGTTACAGTCGGAAAGGAAAACTCTGCCAACATCGAGCTCCACTATGAGGATCACGGCTCAGGCGACCCCATCGTGCTTATCCACGGGTATCCCCTGAGCGGCGCTTCCTGGGAAAAGCAACTACCGGGGCTTCTGGCTGCCGGCCACCGCGTCATCACCTATGACCGCCGGGGCTTCGGCAAGTCCAGTCAGCCCACATCAGGCTACAACTACGACACTTTCGCCGAGGACCTCCACAAGCTGGTGACACACCTCGAATTGCGCGATTTTGCCCTGGCCGGCTTCTCAATGGGCGGCGGCGAAGTGGCGCGCTACATCGGGAAATACGGATCGAAGAATGTGAGCAAGGCTGTGATCATCTCCGGCGTGCCGCCGTTCCTACTGAAGACGGCTGATAACCCGGAAGGTGCGGATGGCAGTGTCTTCGAAGGAATCCAGAAGGCCGTCGCTGCTGACCGCTACGCGTTTTTCACCGATTTCTTCAACAATTTCTACAACACCGACGTTCTGCTCGGCAAGCGCGTCAGCCAGCAGGCCGTCCAGGCGAGCTGGAACGTCGCCGCCGGCGCTTCGGCCACGGCCAGTCTTGCCTGCGTGCCCACCTGGCATGAGGACTTCCGCAATGACCTGACTCGCATCGACGTTCCCACGCTGGTGCTTCACGGTGATTCAGACCGCATTCTGCCCATCACAGGTTCGGGACAGCGGACCGCCAAACTGATCAAAGGCGCCCGCCTCGTCGTGCTTAAAGACGGACCGCACTGCATCACTTGGACCCACGCGGAGGAAGTGAACCGCGAACTGCTGGGCTTCCTGAAGGAAGCTCGCCGCAGCGCCCAGAGCGCATAAAGCGATGCAACGGCGAACTGGGGCGCATACTTGGCGTGTTGTGCCAGGTATGCGTCCCGCTGACCGTCGGTAGCCAGCAAAAGCCGCAGACGCGAAGGCGGCGTCTGCGCTACCTGGCTCGATTGTTTTAGGGTTGAATTGGGGCCAACTTTTTCGTATCTTGAAGGGCATGGAAGTACACTTCACTCCCGAGACGGAAAAGAAGCTCAATGACCTTGCGGCGCAGAGCGGACGCGGAACGGCCGCCGCGCTGGTGCAGGATGTCGTTGAAGGATACTTTGACGAGCTTGCGCAGACACGCGAAATGCTCAACAGCCGCTACGATGACCTGAAAAGCGGCAGAGTGAAGCCGATTGACGGCGAACAGTTTTTTGAGAGCCTGCGCCGCCGCGAAGACGCAGGGCTCAAGAAAAACTCGTCTGAATGACCGCCGAACAAGGCTTTGACCTCCATCCCCTGGCGGCGCAGGACATCACCGAGATTTGGGAATTCATCGCGGAAGACAATCCGCTTGCGGCCCGCCGTGTCCGCGAGGACATCTTGACTGCCATTCGTCGCCTTGTTCCCTTTCCGCATCAAGGCCACAGACGCCCGGACCTCACTTCGCGCCCTTTGCGGTTCATCCTCGTTCGTGACTACCTGATAGCCTACGCGCCGGACGAAAAACCCTTGTGGGTTGTGGCGGTGATGCACGGACGGCGCAGCCCCCGTGTCCTGGCGGCAATCCTGAGAGGCAGGGAGTAATCAGGCAGCCGCCGGAAATCCATTTGTGGATAATGTCGTAAGCGAGTGACGCGGCCGCATCATAAGCGCCCCGCCTCTCTGGAAAAAACTACTATTGGACTCCGGGGCGAAGGGCTCCTTGCACGCCAAATGACGCGAGCGAATCAGCCTCAACCAGGTTGCAGCGGCATCGCGAAGCTCCGGGCTAGGCGACGAGAGGAACCGGCGGTAAAACCGCTCCGCGCACCCGCCGAGCAGGTCAAAGATAGAGGGGAAGAATGACGCAGATTCTCCAGTCATTCCCGGTGGTGGGACAGGCTGGGCTAGCGCGGCGTTCTCCAGTTCCTCTGCCAGCCCCTGATAGCGCCGCTGGATGCTCACCTGCGACAGGTCGCGGAGGGCGCCGCCTGGCGGCGTTGCCGCTAGCTCCTCCTCGATTGCATACACCGGCATCGCAACTTCCCAACCCGACCCGGCCCGCTTGAGGAAAACCAAGTACCGCTTGCCTGAGCGGAAGTCCGCAAGGGGTGGCCCGGAATAAGCGAATCCCCTGCCTGTCGTCGAAACGCGCAGGGTGAACCAGGTAAACCGCTGAAGCTTTTCTCCTGCGGCGCTTCGTTGGAACACGCGATCAACCCGGAAATGGGCGATGTTGGCCGTGACATCGGTACCATCCACCACCCGGCCGCCGACGCGAGAGGTGTGCTCAATCATCCCTGATACGACGAGATCGGAGATGCGGAGCCGCTCTCGGAAGTCGCCAGGAAAAATCCACGGCAGAGAAGCGGAGCCTTGAGCCGCAACCATCCCCCAGAGGAGCAATGTGGCCGTGAGGGGATTCACAACAACGTAGACACCGTGCTCCTGCGGCGGTTCCCGAATGGGAGCAATCGCCGCCGCGGTATTCGCGCGTGGCGCCAGCAAAAGCCGCAGACGCGAAGTCGGCGTCTGCGCTACCGTCCTCCCCATTGTTTTCAGGCCGCCCAACGTATCAAAAGGGTCCTTTGCGCACGATTGCCAACGCCAGGCCTATGGCGTATCTTGAGAGTATGGAAGTTCACTTCAACCCCGACGTGCAAGCGCGGCTCAAGCGGCGAGCGACCCAAGAGGGCCGCAACCTCGATGAGACCGTGCAGGATGTCGTCACCCGTTACTTCGAGGAAGAAGACCGCTTCATCGAAGCCGTAAAACGCGGCGAGGCCGCTCTGGAGCGAGGCGAGTTTCTTGCACATGAACAGGTAGGCGACCGGCTCCGGCGCTTCTTACAGCCTTGATGGAAGGGCGGCCCGTGTTCGTGGCGTTTACGATACGGACGAAAAACAAGCGCCGTCTTATTCGCCCGGTGACGGCCCGCTACATGCACTCGAAGGAGATTGCAGCATATGAAAAAGACAATCCCACGGCTTAAGACCGACCGCCACGCCGAAGCGTTTCTCGCCCAAGATCTGTCGAACCTCGACTTTTCGCAGTTCAAACCGGCGCGGTTTGAGTTCGAGAAGAAAGACGACCAGATCAACATGCGCGTGCCGAAGCCTTTGCTGGCAGCCGTGAAGGCTCGCGCAAAGGAGCGAGGGATTCCCTATACGCGCTTCATTCGGGAAACGCTCGAAAGGGCAATGGCCGGACCAAAGTAACAACACCGGCACAGGGTCCTTACGCACTCCTGACGCTACGAATACCACGCGCAAAAGCACTGGCTCCGCATGAGACCGATCAAAACCAAAGCCTCGACGTTAGAGGGCCTGACTCGACCGTAAACTTTCTGTTCACTCTCCTCGCGGGGCTTTCATGAGCCGATGAAATTCACAGCCTATCCTGCTGAATCTTAAGCTAGAAAATAACCGTTCGCATCCTTCCCGATTGTACCCATTGTCCCATTTCGGCTTGCGATAATCGCGGCCGAGGGCAACGAATGATCGCATTTTTGAGCGCGGCCTCGATAGCAGTTAACACCTCAAGCCGACCGGAAACCTTGCGCAATGGCGCTCACCACTCGACACTTCCCCGGTCAACTCGCCAGCCTAGTCAAAAATCGCAAAATTCAAAATCTTACCAACGGACCCGTCAACCTATTGAAAATAAAGGACAGGAAATTTCGAACCCCGTCAACTTACTGATGGCAGGCTCGTTAGCCTCGTTATCCCGTCAAGGTATTGAAAATACGCCTTTTACTTCAGAAAAACAGACAATCAAAAACTCGAACCCCGTCAACTTATTGAAACTAAATAAAGTTAACTCCGCTTACCTCGTCAACTCGTTGAAAAATAAGGCACGGGCAGCAGCCATCTCGAGAGAAGCGCTTGGCTCTGGGCGAGGGCGATGCCGCAGCCAAATGAAAACGATGGGAAGGGCGTCTCTGTGGCCGGAGCTCGCGCGGAATGACGAACAAACTGGGAATGTCATGCAAAATCAGTGTGATGGTAAGCGGCAGGGTAGAATCGACCCGACAAGGATTATGACAATATATCCAATGAGCTAACAGTCGAGGCTGGAGGTCGGAAAGGCTTCAGAGGACTCAGTCTTATATGCCCTGGGACTTACTGCGACCAACGGGTCGGCGTACGCACCCAGCGATGATTACGAAGCTCGGCGTAGAGGCTTGCCGGAAGAGGCCCGGCGTTACTCGCGGCAATGTTCGATTCAACGTTACGCAGCTTCCGCATTCCGGGAATAATGGTGCTCACCGCCTTGTTCATCAGGATGAAGCGGAGCGCCATCTCGGGAAGCGTCATGCCGGGCGGCACCAAGGCTTTGAGCGGTTCCACGTGATCCAGGGTGGCTTTCAGATTCTCCGGGACAAAGTAGGTGCTGCGCCAGTCGTTCTCGGGCCACTTGCTCTCTTGGGTCAGTGTGCCGCTCAAAGACCCTTCGTCAAACGGTACGCGGGCGATCACGGCCACGTCTCTTTGTTCGCAGGCGGGAAAGAGCTCGTCCTCGGGATTCTGGTCGAAGATGTTGTAGATCACCTGCACGGCGTCCACCATGCCCTCGCGTACCGCGCGCACGCCATTCCAGGGTTCCCAACGGTTCAGGCTGATGCCGGTGGCGCGGATCAGCCCTTGGCTCTTGAGATCCGCGAGCTTGCGCACCCACCGGTCATCATCAACCCACGAATCCTCCCAGGTGTGGAACTGAATGAGGTCGACGGTGGAGGCGCCGAGGTTCTTGAGGCTCTGCTCGACACTCTTCTGAATGTGGTCGGGCGGAAAACAATCGTCGAGGTTGAATTCGCGGCGGCTCGGCCAGCGGAGATTCTTGGGTGGCACTTTGGTGGCGATGTAAATCCGCTTTCCGGGATTCGCGCGCAACAACTGGCCCAGCAGTTGTTCACTATGACCGTTGCCGTAGGCCAGCGCGGTATCGAAGAAGTTGCAGCCCAGGTCAACCGAGCACTGCAGGGATCGCAAAGATTCCTCATCATCCGACCCCGTCCAGCCGCCCATGCCCCACATGCCATAACCGATTTCACTCACGTTCCAACCGGTACGACCGAATCTTCGTTGCTTCATGCCATGGCCTCCATCTTCCAGTTTACGCTACGGGCGACATCAGTACTTCAAACTCAGAGCCAGAACATGCCAGTTGAAGATGAACCACGTGAGGCCGACACAAGCGACCGCGATCGCCGTCTCACCTACTTTGCTCCAGAACCAGCGCTGCCGATTCCCCCACACGCGCCATGCGTTGTAAAGCACCACCACCATCGCGATCACGCCGATGAGGCCGGCAAGCTGCATCAGGCGCATCCAGGGGTCGAACGAGTCGCTCAGCAGGCTGAGATGCTGCTCCGCCTCGGCGCCAAACAGAATCCACCCACCGATGAACGCAGCGTTGATCAGGCAGACGATGCGTGCAAACGCGCGCGCCTTGCGCTCGCCCGAAGTGAGTTCGAGAGGCCGCTTGTAATGCCAGCGCAGGATGGCCGCGAGCGGCCAGAACAGCAGCGCCAGCCCGAAGATGGTCAGGCTGCCCAAGAACAACACCTGATTCAAGGTGCCGTTCTTGTACCATGGCACGCGCTCGAAGACCATCGCGGGAAAATCGATGCAGAGCACCGGCTGGCCCGAGGCGTCCCGCGCGAAGGCCACACGGTCAGGCTGGGCCGGGTTGCGAAACACCAATGGCGCGATCTCGCGCATTTTCTTGAACCCAGCGCCGCCTCCCACGCCGTTCACAGTGATGGTGCCGTCGGGGTTGGCATTCACCTTTACCTGGTCAAACGCCCCTTCCATACTAAGCACGGTAGTCTCCGGCCGCCGGCTGGTGCGGTAGGTTCCCGCTACCTCTTTCGAGTCGTGCGCCGCGCTCGCGAGCGCCGGCTGCTCCGGCTTGGCTGCGGGGTAGTAGCGGTCCATGAATTTCTCGAACAGCGCCGAGCGGCTACTCAGGTTGCCCTTGCCGGCGCTGTTGTAAGTGACGAAGAGGCCGGTGCCGGAATCAAGCACCAGGCCGAGCTCACTGTGGAAGTAAACGGTGTCACCGCCGTGGCCGATGATGCGGTGCCCGTTGAGACTCTCCTCGTAAAAGCCGAGCGCCATCTTGTTGAGCGCGGGATGTGGGCCGAACTGCGGCGAATGCATCAGTTCGGCGGTCTCGGGGCGCAGAATGGTGGCCCCGTTGTACTGGCCGTTCTGAAGGTGGGCGATCATGAAACGCGCGATGTCAGCCGCGGTCGTCGAAAGCGCGCCGGCCGGCACGTCCCAGATCACTTCGAAAGGGTGGGGAGGTTCCGAAGCCGTGATGTAGCCGTTCGACATCAGCGGCTTCAGGTTCGCAGGCAGGGGCTGCACGAACGTGGAATGCTGCATGCCCAGCGGCTTGAAGATATGCGCGTCAATGTAATCGGCGAAGGGCTCGCCCGAAACGCGCTGTACGATGTAACCCGCCAGCGCCGCGCCGTAATTAGAGTAAGCCGGCACCTCACCGGGCGGGTAGATGCGGTTCGGAAGGTGCGCGGCCAGGTAGGGCCCGAGCGGCGGCACGTAATTCGTGTTAACAATGAGGTTCTTGAAGGCCTCCTCAAATCCGGGCGTGTGCGTCATCAGATTGCGCAGCGTGATGGGCTTCGGGTAGGTGGCGGGAATCTTGAAGTCGAGATAGTCGTTCACGTCGCGGTCGAGATCAAGCTTGCCTTGCTCCACCTGCTGCATCACCGCCGTCCAGGTGAAGAGCTTGGAGATCGACCCAGGCCGGAAGAGGGTCGCGTCCCCGGTGACCGGCGTCCTCTTCTCGACGTCGGCGTAACCGTAGCCCTTCACCAGCAGCGGCTGCCCGTCTTTCACCACGGATACGGCTGCTCCGGCGATGTCATCGGCCTTCAGCTCGATGGGGATCAGGCCGTCCAGGAACGCTTCCACGTCAGTGGCCGTGAGCTCGTGAGCGGGAGGCGCCTGCCCTGCGGGGGGAGCAGGGCTCGATTGCTGCGTCGCCTCAGCGGCAGTGGCCGGGGGATTGGTCTTTTGCTGCGCCCGGCCTTGCCAAGCTGGTGCCAAAGAGAGGCTACCTAGAAAGGCTAGTAGTATACTTATGATTGTGGACAACGGCATTTTTCGGTTCAACATGGTCCTCCCCATTCCAAGTCCGTCATTCCCGCGAAGCTTGTCCCCGCGAAGGCGGGGAGCGGGAATCCATGAGTTTTCACGCAGTGCTCAGGTCTCGCTCAGCGGTTCGCCGCAGAGCCGAGCAGAATCCCGGCAATCGAGTGCGTGAGCCTGCTGACATCCGCGTCTTCGAGATCACACATCGCCGCGACGGCGATGCCCTTCTCCGGCAGAAGCAACAGATGGGTGCTCACACCGGACTGGCCGCCGCCGTGCGCCACCACTCGATTGCCGTCAAGCTGGCCGAGGCCCCAGCCGAAGCCGTAGCCGGTTTCCTTCCCGTCGCGAGTCTTTCCGGAGGTGAACATCTCGGCGAGCGTCTCGGGCTTCACCAGCTTGCCTGTCTCAATCGCGATCGCGAAGCGGGCCAGGTCAGCCGCAGTGGAACAAAGGCCCCCGGAAGGTATCTTGTAGCTCGAGTCCATCAACTGCGAGTTCTCGAGATTACCGTCCTTGTCGCGCTGGTAGCCTCGGGCGCGGTTGGGAATAAGCGCGAACAGGTTGTCTACTTGCATGTGGTCCATGCCGGCGGGCACGAAGATATTCTGCCGGACGTAATCGGCGAAGGATTGGCCGGAAGCGCCTTCCACCACGCATCCCAGCAGGTTATAGCCGAAGCTGGAGTAATGAAACTGCGTGCCGGGCTCGGCAATCAGCGGATCATCCTTGAAGACGGAAAGCCCGCTCGCTACCGAGTCGAAGTGGGTGGTGTACTCCACTCGTTCCTTCTCGTTGTAATGCCGGACGCCGCCGAGGTGCCCGAGCAGCTCGCGCGACGTAACCGGCCACTGCTTCTGAGGAAATGCCGGGCAATACTTTTGGACCGGCGCATCCAGGTCTAGCTTGCCGCGTTCGACGAGTTGCACCACTGCGGTGGCGGTGATGGGCTTGGAGATGGAGCCCAGGCGGTAAACGGTGGAAGCCTTCGCGGGTACAAAGTTTTCCACGTCTGCCAGGCCGTAGCCATTGGACCAGCGAAGCTGCTTGTCCGTTGCAACGGCGACCGAGAGCCCCGGAATGCCCTGCTTCGACATTTCGGTGGTGACCGCCTTCTCGATGCTCGCGATAGTGCTTGCAGGGAGTTCATCGGACGATTGGGCGCGAAGCTGCGCAGTGGTCAGCCACAGCGCAAGCCCGGCCACGACCATCCGCGCGGCGAAAGCGCGGCGTCTTTGTAACTGAGCGTCCATCGGTGTTCGTGACTACGTCGATTCCCCGTCGAGCGCCTGAGAGTATACATCAGTCGCGCTGGCCGCGAGGTTGCGCACTGCTTGAACGTCACTGTCGTTACGGTCGTTGCGCGTTACTCGAAGTCGTGCGGATAAAAGCGTCAAACTCAAGAGCGTTAATTTTGCTTTCTTGTCTCAACAAATTACTCCGCCCACAACCAACCAGAACGAGGACGCCTCAATTGCGTGCTGTGCACAAAAACTTTGCACACTTTCTGCCAGACTTGCCGGCCGTATCCCTAAACCCGGTGAATGATATACTCTTGGGCACTGGAAGGCGAAGATGCACACCGATGCACACCGAAACTGTGGCTACGCGCGCTGGGTTGTGGGGTAGCGCAAGCGTCATGACCCGAGGCGCGCTCACAGTCGCTCTTCTCGTTGCTGTGCCCCTTCCCCGCCTGCAGGGTCAGAAACCTGAGGTTCCGGGTACCGAGCCCACGTTTAGCTCTGAAGTGAATCTGCTGTCTGTTGCCGTGCGCGTGACCGATCGCAAAGACAACGAGATCCACGGGCTAACTGTTGACCGGTTTTCCCTGTACGAGGACGGCATTCTTCAGAAGATTGCGTTCTTCAATGCGGAAGATGAGCCCGTCAGCCTGGGCATCCTTTTGGATGTTAGCGGCAGCATGGTGGCGACCGGAAAACTTGACCACGCCAAGGACGCACTCTCCCACCTGCTCAGCACCATGCGCCCCGACGATGAAATGTTCTACCTGCGGTTCCATCGTCAGGTCGACAGGATCGTCGACTTCACCAGTGACCCGCATCGAATTCTTTCGGCGATCTCCGAAACCGGCGCCACGCAGGACGGCACCAGCTTATACGACGCGGTCGCAACGGCGCTTTGCTACATGCGCAGGGCCCACCAGCATAAGCGCGCGTTATTGGTGGTCACCGACGGCGCGGACCAGAACAGCCATCGCTCACTCGAGGAACTGATTCCCATTGTTCAGGCGTCGCAGACCCAGGTGTTCATCATCGGCTGCTTTAGCAAGGAAGAATATGATTTCTACCGAAATTTGCACGGTGAAAAGGCAACAATGGTAACCAACCAGGAGATTGACAATCCGCTGGTTGCTTTCAAACGGCTGGCCGACGAATCGGGTGCCGAGTGTTTCTTTCCGCCGGTCGATAAGCTGCAGGAGGCAGTCGACGCCGTGGCTCACCAGCTTCGGACGCAATACACGCTGGCCTACTATCCGAAGTCAGGCGCCGCCGGTTTCCGTCACATCGAGGTTAAGGTCGCGGAACCGGGCGCGCGGGTGCGGGCACGGCGTGGCTTCGAAGGCGTGGAAACTGCAACCGCGTCAGGCTCTTCTCAACACCTGGCTGCATGTGAACACGAAAGGCTCAGGCCATACCCTTACGAATCGAAGATAACAATCAAGAATGGCGGTACCATTTACCACGAGGACTTCCAGAGCAAAGAGAGCGGTTGGCCCAGCAAACATTCTTTCCACTATGGCGGCGGAAACTATCAGATCGCCAACGCCCGCGCGACAGGTCAGTCTGACTACTCCGTTCTTCCCTCGTCACCTTACTTACTGGGTCCGGTCGGCACCCTCCGAAGCAGCGCCGATCCGGCTGCAGGAGTGCTGGTGGCCAACGGGCCGTGGTTTGCTGACGTGAATGCCTCGGTAAGCGTCGAGATAAAGTCTGCCGGAGGAGCAGGGGACACGGCGGCTGCTCCCGGGTTGGCTTTCCACCTCAACGATCGCGGATACTACGCGGCGCTCATCAGCTCGGCCACGCCCGGGTCCCGCGAGGTTGCGCTGAAGCTCGTCAAGAAGTTCCACTATGAACAGGCAGCGCGTGATCTTCTGCCCTGGACGCAGGTTCCGCTCAGTGACGTGACTGTGGGGCGGCAACAAAGAATTGAGGTCCAATGCCGAGGAGCGCTCATCACCGTTCTTCTTCAGGGTCATCCCGTGGCGAAATACGAGGATCGCAGCTTCGACAGCTTCAACGAAGGGCTCGTAGGAATGGTGCTGTTCGGAACCGGGCGCGCCATTTTTCGCGACTTACTAGCCGAAGAGGTACGTTCTACAACCCAACCCGATAGTCACGCGCGAAGTCTGAACCATTAAGTCTTTCGTGATACAGTGGCGCACACGCCCCGCTGGACACCTTCGCCGGCGACAACTATCATCGGCATGTATGAAGAAAGCGGCTTTCGACCCGGGCTTTACGCAGGTTTATCGGGGCAACCTGCGGCGAATCATCAATCCGGACGGACAGTTTAACGTACGTCGGCGCGGAACCAATTGGCATGACGTGCATGCGTATCTTTACATGATCAACGCCAGTTGGCCCGTTTTTCTGGCTTGGATCCTCGTCGCCTATCTCGCCGCCAACCTTCTTTTCGCGTTCGTTTACTACTACGGCGTGGGCGTGGAAAACCTGCGAGGCGCGGAGACCAGCACGGCTTTGGAACGTTTTCTGAGCGCGTTCTTCTTCAGTGCGCATACCTTGACGACCGTGGGCTACGGAAGCATCTCTCCGGAAGGCGTGACCGCGAATTCGGTGGCCGCATTTGAGGCGCTGATGGGCTTGCTGGCGTTTGCTCTGGCGACGGGTTTGGTTTTCGGGAGGTTTTCGCGGCCCGTGGCCCGCGTCGCCTTCAGCGAGAAGATGGTAGTTGCACCCTATCGTGACGGGAACAGTCTGCAATTTCGCATTGCCAACCGGCGCAGCAACAATTTGATGGAGCTCGAGGCGCTGGTTCTCGTGATGACGGTGGAAGCGGTGGAGGGTGCGATGGTGCGCAAATACAAGCCCTTGGAACTGGAACGCGCCCGGGTTCAGTTCCTGCCCCTCGCCTGGACGGTGGTGCATCCCATCGATGAAAACAGTCCCTTGTGGGGGAAAACCGCACAGGACCTGGCGAGTCTCGAGGCTGAATTCCTGATCCTCATCAAAGCCTTCGATGACACGTTCTTCCAAACCGTTCACGTCCGCTATTCCTACCGTCATGAAGAGGTGGTTTGGGGCGCGCGCTTTGCGCCCACCTTCGAGGTGGGCGCGGAAGGCAACATGATCTTGGACCTGGGCCGTCTGAGTGCGCTGCGACCCCCTTCCGAGAACGCGGGTACAGCCTGAAGCTCCGGACAATGCTATACAGAACGCATTAAATGCATGGTGCAGCCCATAAGGGCACGGCTTCAGCCGTGCCGGAGAGTGACTCTAAGCTACTTCTGCTAAGCTCTGCGGACGCTTCAGCTTTAGCTGAAGCGTCCGCAGAGCGTAACACCAGGAATTGCTGCAGCCGAGCGGCACGGCTGAAGCCGTGCCCTTATGGGCTGTGCACACGACTTAATGCGTTCTCCGTAAGGGACTCGACATGAGGTACGGTCTCAATATTCCTCCTGCAGGCAGCCTCGATTTCCTGTCGCTGGGCGCCCTCGTTCATCGGCTTGATCCCGGCATTATTCCGTTCCGCAAGGCCACCGAGTGCAAGATCCACGTCAGCGGGGGTGAATTTAATTGCGCCGCCAATCTGGCGGATTGCTTCGGCCTGCAAACAGGCATAGCAACGGCGATGGTGGACTATCCCATCGGCGATCTCATCGCCGAGCGCGTGCGCGCCATGGGTGTGAAGCCGTTCTACAAGCGCTTCAAGCACAACGGCGTCACCGGGCCGAACATGGCCACGGTGTATAGCGATCGCGGCCAGGGCGTGCGGGCTCCGGTTGTCTTCTACAATCGTGCCCACGAAGCCGGGGCCTTGCTCAAGCCCGGCGATTTCGATTGGAACGCGATTTTTGGCGCCGGCGTTCGTTGGTTTCACAGTGGAGGAATTTTTGCCGCACTGTCTGAAACAACGGGGCAGTTGATTCGAGAGGGCATGCAAGCGGCTAAAGCAGCGGGGGCTGTCACCTCGTTCGATCTGAACTACCGGGCGAAACTGTGGAATATGTGGGGCGGACACGAACGCGCGCTATCGGTCATCGAGAGCATCGTCAAGCATGTTGATGTTCTGGTGGGCAACGAAGAAGACCTTCAAATGGGCCTTGGTATTCCTGGTCCGGAGGTGGCAGCGAAGTCCAAGCTCGATCCCAGCGCTTTCTTCGGCATGATTGACAAGGCGGTGGCCAAGCACTTTCACATCAAGATCGTTGCCACGACGCTTCGCGAAGTCCACTCAAGCAACCGGCACAGTTGGAGTGCGGTGGTTTGGATGGATGGCAAGACCTATTTGGCCCCCACAACTGAGATCGACGTTCTCGACCGCGTCGGCGGCGGCGACGGTTTTGCGTCCGGACTCTTCTACGGATTGCTGACCGGTGAAGAACCGGAAGAGGCGGTGAAGCTGGGTTGGGCGCACGGCGCCTTGTTAGCCACTTACCCGGGTGATACGACAATGGCGACCGTCGAGCAGGTGCGGGCCTTTGCCAAAGGTGGTTCGGCGCGCATCCAGCGGTAATCGCTCTCTGCTTGCACTGCCAGCCCGCAACTTTACCGAGAGCGTAGGGTTATTTCTAAGCGGAGATTGCGTGACACGAAGAGCCTCAGTATTTTGGCTGGCATTCGGCGTTTTGCCCCTGCTCGCTGCGGCAAAGACTCCGTCGAAGCCCACTAGCTTCTCGGGCCGATGGGTCTTGGATTTCAACCAAACAAAGAATCCGCCCAGTGGCCTGGAGGCTTACAGCCTCGCCGTCAACCAGGACGAGCAACGACTGAAGGTCGAGACATCGCTCAAGGGCAACCTGCAATCGACCGGCGGAGGCGGCCAGCACCCTCCGCGTGGCGGCTATCCTGGTGGCTATCCCGGAGGCATGGGGATGCCCGGGCCCATGTGGCCCCGAGGCGGACACAGAATGCCGAGCGGCCAAGGCCAGGCGCACCGTCTCGAAATTGCCGCCTTCAAAGCGTATCCCCGGAGCGCCGTCTACAAACTTGACGGTAGTACTTCGACCGCGCAGCTCGGCGACCATGACCGCAGCGATGCCACGGCAAAGGCGGAATGGACCAAAGGCGGCAAGCAGTTGAAGCTGACCTTGGTGGGAGAGGGCGCTGAGAAAAGCGGCCAGGCGCAACTGAAAGACGAATGGAAATTGGACGGACAGTACCTCAAGATTGACCGCAACATCCACACCCCCAATGGCTCCACGACGGTGCACCTCGTGTTCCGCAAAGAGTCGTGATCCACTGCCGCCCAGACGTTTTGAGCAAATCCTCGAAGGCCGCGACACAGAATATCTCTTTTAGATTCAGACGATGACTGTCGTTGAGTTCAAGCAAGAGCTTCATCTCCCCCCAAAACTCAATTGACTTACCTACCGTTCGGTAGGTAATATGCTGCCTGTCGCCTTCCTCTCGGCCTGTTCGGGAAATAGGCGGCCGTTTGGTCCGCGTTAAGGAGGAGTCATGGGCGAGCGCGTCTACATCTTCGATACCACGCTGCGCGACGGCGAGCAGTCTCCAGGTTGCAGCCTGAACCTTGAGGAGAAGCTTGAAATGGCGCGTCAGCTTGCCCGGCTCGGTGTTGACATTCTGGAAGCCGGCTTTCCCATCGCCTCCGAGGGCGACTTCGAGGCCGTTCAGGCTATCGCTGCCGAGGTCCGCGGGCCGGTCATTGCCGCCTTGGCGCGCGCCAACGAGAAGGACGTCCGGCGGGCCGCTGAGGCGCTTCAGGCGGCCCCTCGGGCGCGACTGCACACGTTTCTTGCCACTTCGGACATCCATCTGCAGTACAAGCTTCATAAGACGCGTGACCAGGCGCTGAAACTGATCTCCGAGATGGTGGCGCTGGCGGCCTCGCTGGTTCCGGACGTTGAGTTCTCGCCTGAAGACGCCGGCCGCACGGAGCGCAGTTTCCTGGTGGAGTGCTGCCACGCCGCTGTGGAGGCCGGCGCGAGAGTGCTCAACCTGCCGGACACCGTCGGTTACTGCCTCGGGCCTGAATACGAGCAGATGTTCCGCGACGTGAAGGAGCGCGTGCCGGGCAGCTTCACGCTGAGCACTCACACTCATGATGACCTTGGCTTGGCGGCCGCCAACACGCTGGCCGGCATTCAGGGCGGGGCGCGCCAGGTGGAGTGCACCATCAACGGCATCGGCGAGCGCGCCGGCAACGCCGCCCTGGAAGAGATCGTGATGGCGCTGCATCTGCGCCGCGAACGCCTGGGATTTGAGACCGGCATTCGCGCCGAGGAGTTGTACACTTCCAGCCGACTGCTCACCCGGCTCACCGGAGTGGCCGTTCAGCCCAATAAGGCCGTAGTGGGAGACAACGCCTTTGCCCACGAAGCCGGCATTCACCAGGACGGCATGCTGAAGAACAGCCTCACCTACGAGATCATGAGTCCGGCCACCGTCGGCGCGCCTGCCACAGCGATCGTGCTGGGTAAGCATTCGGGGCGCCACGCTCTGGCTCAACGCTACGAACATCTGGGTTACGCACTCTCCAAGACGGAACTCGATCACGCTTATGAACTCTTTTGCCGGCTCGCCGATCGCAAAAAGCGCATCTACGACGAGGACCTGATTCAGATTGCCAGCCGCGATCTCGCCCAGCACGCGCACGCTATTGACCTGCGTCACGTGGAAGTTCGAACGTCGAGCGTCGGTGAGGCGGCGGCCACGGTTGACCTTGACCGCGACGGCGAGATCCTGTCAGCTTCGGCGGTTGCGGACGACGCCGAGGACGCCGTCTTCGCTGCCATCGACCGGGCGCTGGGCCTGACGGGTGAGTCGGCTGGCCAACCGGTCGAGCTCTCGATTCGCGGCCAAGGCACGCTCGGCAACCGCAAGACCGAGGTCTCGCTGCGCGTCCGGTTTTCCGGACGCGAGCATTCGGGCCGCGCCTCAGCGTCTCGTAGCGTTGAAGCTGCCGCCCGCGCCTATCTGCAGGCCGCGGCCAAAGCGCTCACGGAACGCGCCCGCCGCCAAGCTGCGGCCGCAACCGCGAATGGCGTCAGCGAACCCGTCGCCGTTTCCGCCAATTAGCCATCAGTTGTCGGCCTTCGGTTTTCCGTAGGGGCGCATGGCCATCCGTAGGGGCGCATGCCCATGCGCCCCTACCGTCTCAACAGCAGCGACTCGGGCGCGAATACTTGTGCTCCAAGCGCGCGACGTAAAACTCGGCGGCTTCCGCCGGAGCTTCACCGCGAGCCAAAGCGCGGTCGCGATAGCGCTCGTAATCATTTTCGCCCGCGCTTTCGCGAAGGAAATGCCACAGGCTGCGAAGCAGCCACAGGAGCGGGAACTCGCGGTTTTCGGTGTTCGTTTTTCGGTGTTCGGTCATCAGCTCTTAGTCTTCATGTCCTGGTCCGGCGAAGGGGCAGGCTCCGCCTCGGCTTCCCACGGGTTGAAGAGCGTAATCTGTAAATCAACGAAATCTCTCACATTGCGCGTGGCCAGGGTGAGGTTATGACGCAAAGCGGTGGCGGCAAGCAACCCGTCAAAGTTGGAAAGCCGCCTGCCCTTTAGCTGCCGGTGGGCCGTGAGCGATGCCCACAGGGTCGCAATGGAGCCGTCCACCGGCAGAACCCGGCCCTCAAACCATTTTTGAAAGTCCCGGTTAATCCAGTCCTCCAACTGTTCCCTCCGCTTACCTGGGGCAAGAAGCTCGATACCGAGCCGGATTTCCGCGAGCGTAATGACGCTGACGTAGAGAGATTCCAGTGGGGTGCCGGCAAGCCATTGCTTGACGCGCTGATTTGGCTCGCCGCGTCGATTGAATTCGGAAAGCACGTTGGTGTCGAGTAAGAACCCCCTCATAGATCAATAGGGCGGGCATAGTCCTTACGTCTCTCCAAGTCCAACTCCGCCCCGGCAAAAGGGGATTCGCTGAGAAGTTGCGCCAGGTTCTTGTGGGATGGTTCCTTTCGGTGTTCGTTTCCGCGGTGCGGACGGCGACTCTCAAGATAACGTTTCAGGGCGTCGCGCACCAGTTCGTCGGTCGTGCGGTGCTCTTCATCGGCTACGGCCTGGGCCTCCGCAAGGAGCTCGTGGGGCATGCGGACAAGGTCAGTCTGATTGTCAGTGCTCTTCAAAGATGCCTCCTTCTCTTGCCGTTATCCCAACCTGGGATTTAGCTTAGGCCGTGCGGAAACAGGAGTCAACACTGGCCTCCATCAGATTTCAGTTCTCGCTGCCAGTTTCCCTCATCGGCAATCGACAATCTTCAAGCGGCAATGCCATCATGCTGGAATCCGCGACAGCACCGCAGGCGCCTCACTGAGCACCGGATGTTTTCGGCCCCAGGCATAGAGCGCCCAATGGCGCGCCGATTCCGCCAGAATCACTGCCACCAGCAGCGCGAAAACCAGCGTCACCGCGGCGTCTAACCGGTCATTAAAAATCAGTCGAGCCGTTTCACCGACATGCGCTGCGGGAATACTTCCTGCCGCAATTTGTGCCGACAGCATCTGCGCGTGAGCCAGGAAGCCCAGGCGCGGAAGCGGCGACCACACTTTCTGGTAACTTGCCGTCATGGTGACGGTCACCAGCCACGCCAGCGGCGCCAGCGTCACCAGCAGATAGCGGCTTTTGCCCATCTTGATGAGAATGGTGGTGGCGATGCACAACGCAATTGTGGCCAGGAGTTGGTTCGAAATGCCAAACAGTGGCCACAGGCTGTTGATGCCGCCGAGCGGATCGCGCACGCCCTCCAGCAGGAAGTAACCCCACGCGCCCACCATCAAGGCGCTGGTGAGAATCACGCCGGGATACCAACCCGTGTGCCCAAGCTTCGGGTTGAGGTGGCCAAAGAGCTCCTGGAGGATGAACCGCCCCACGCGCGTGCCGGCATCGAGCACCGTGAGAATGAACAACGCCTCGAACATGATGGCGAAGTGATACCAGATGGCTTCGAGTCCACTCATGCCGAGCGTGTGCGAGAAAATATGCGCCATTCCGACCGCGAGTGACGGCGCTCCGCCCGTGCGATTAAAGAGTGTTATTTCTCCCACTCGATGGGCGAGATCGGCCATCTCCTGGCTGGTCACCGGATACCCCCAGCCGGTGATGGTAGCTACGGCGCCGGCCGGAGAGGCTCCTACGGCGCCCGCAGGGCTGTTCACGGCGAAATAGACGCCGGGCGGAAGCACGGTGGCCGCCACCATGGCCATCACGCCAACGAAGGACTCCATCATCATGCAGCCGTATCCGATGGTGCGCGCGTGAGTCTCCTTGCTGATGAGCTTGGGCGTGGTGCCCGAAGCGATGAGCGAGTGAAATCCCGAGATGGCGCCGCAAGCGATGGTGATGAAGCAGAACGGAAAAACCTTGCCGGCAAAGATCGGTCCGGTGCCGTCGGTGAAGCGGGTGAGCGCCGGGAGCAGCATAGGCGGGTGTGCCAGCAAAATGCCCACGGCCAGGGCCAGGATGGTGCCCAGCTTGATGAATGTGGCCAGGTAGTCGCGCGGAGCCAGCAGCAGCCACGCCGGAAGCACGGACGAGCAGAAGCCGTAGACGATAATAATCCAGGCCAGCGCCACGCTGCCGTAAGTGAAGTACGGCGACCAGTGCGCGGAGGCAGCCACGTAGCGGCCACTCACGACGCCAATCATCACCAGCACGAAACCCAGGATTGACGCCTCCAGAACGCGTCCCGGCCTGAGATACCGCAGGTAGAGTCCCAGCAGCAGCGCCACCGGGATGATGACCGCGATGGTGAAGACGCCCCACGGACTCGCCTTCAACGCGTTTACCACCACCAGCGCGACCACGGCAATCAGGATGATCATGATGGCGAGCACAGCGAAGAGCGCTGTCCAGCCTCCGAATTCGCTTACTTCCTCTTTAGCCATCCGCGCCAGCGACCGTCCGTCGCGGCGCATCGAAAAGAAGAGAGTTACGAAATCCTGGACGCATCCGCCGAGCACACCGCCAATCACGATCCAGAGCGTTCCCGGTAGGTAACCGAACTGGGCGGCGAGAATCGGCCCCACCAGCGGTCCCGGCCCCGCGATGGCGGCGAAATGATGCCCGAACAGCACCCATTTGCTGGTGGGGATAAAGTCGCGGTTGTCATCGAGACGCTCGGCGGGCGTGGCGCGCTGGTCATCAAGCCCAAGGACGCGATAGGCCACAAAGCGGCTGTAGAACCGGTAACCGAGGGCGTAGATGCACACCGCCGCGGCAACAAGCCAGACGGCGTTCAGCGGCTCGCTGCGCGTGGTCGCGATAAGGCCGAGTCCCAGCGCGCCGAGGCCCGCGACGGCTAGCCAAAAAAGTTTTTTGAGCGCATTGATCATGCGTCTCCGTCCCTGAAGGTACTACGAAAAATCGCTGAATCTCATAAGTAACCGGCCTGGTGCGAACCTCAGCACACCCTGCCCTCTCGGTGCAAAGCTAGGACACACGAAAAGAGAGATCCACGTGAACAATCACATTCTGAGCAGCGCCATCCTTAGTTGCAGGTTTGAATGTCCAATTCCGAAGAGTTGCAGCCGCATTCTGGTCAAGACCGTCGCCCAGAGGCTTGCCAGTCAAGATAACATCCGCGACTCGACCGTGCCGGTCGATAAGAATGGCCGCCCCCATTGCCCCTTGCGTTCGGCGGGAACGCGCCCGGTCAGAGTAAGGAGGATCCGGCGTGCGAATGGGCTCGAAATCTTGCCAGCGAGCGGGCATCGTGGGCCGCTCTGCCGTGATTACATATATCGGTTCGCCGTCGCTGGCCGTAGCAACCTGAAACGGGTCTCGTTTGGCCTGGGGTAGCTCTATGAACCGTTGCCAGTAAGTGGGCATCAACTGGCTCGCGTCGGTCGAAAACGGATAGAACACTCGTGCCAACGCTGCCTGGAGGCCGTCTGGGAGCAGCCCGCCGCTGCCGAGCTCGATATCGATGGTGACAGGTTCGCCGCCAAGCTTATAAAGCTGTCCGTGCGTTGGGTCCCAACCAACAATGAGGCGCTGGCCGGCAAACTGAAGTGTCTCCGATTCAAGCTTGAACTTCTCGATGCGAACGATGCCATCGAGCGCCCACATTCCCGGCTCGCCTCCGCCTGTCAGGTTCCCCTGCGAATCGTACTTCAGGTGATCGCCGCTGTAGAAATTGCGCAGCACGTACTGCTTGCCGACGTATGCTGTTTGGAGGTCCTGTTTGGCGTCACCCCGGGCGATCCCCAGGAAACAGAGCCAAGCTGCCAATTCCACCAATGCAAGAACGAAAATCTTCACCGCTCTACTCATGTTTGCATCCCGTTGTAGGCTGTGTGCCGGACCGGCGGGTTTATCCCGCCATTTGAAGACTGGCACGAAGCCTTTGATGGTGGATGGTGGCATGGAGCCGCCGCTACCTTAAACTGGGTCAATGTCCCGTTGTAAACCCTTCTCGCCGACCGTGCCACGAGCCTGCCCTGAGCCTGAGCACGGACGGATTAGACTTCATGCCGTTGCGTCTGTCAATGGTTGGAGACGTAGCAGACGTAGCAGACATACCAACGTATCAGGCTGCGGAAAAGCTCGTGCAGCCTGTCATTCCGAGGAGCCGTAGGCGACGAGGAATCTCGTAGTGCCTTTAGTTTCAGAGCGAGATTTCTCGCTTGCGCTCGAAATGACATGGTCCGAGCTGGTTTCCGAAGCCTGCCAGGGGCGGCCCTTGTGGCCGCCCAACTGACGGTACCCGTTGGTCCGTGAAATGGGGCAGCCACAAGAGCTGCCCCTACCTCTGCACGGCACTAACCAGCTTTATTATCAATAACATCGTGGGATATCCCCGCAGGCGCGTTTTTAACTTGTTTGTTTTCAATAATATCGTGGGATATTCCCAATACCACTTTTTAAGCCTTGTGTTTTCAATTACATCGTGGGACTTACCGTCTCATTTTCGGCTTCGTTGCCGTCTGGGGGTTGGGATTTCCTGGCCTTCAGCTTCAGCAGCAGATCGGTGACAAATCGGAGCTGGCGCAAATCGGAGTCCTTCGATTGCAGCAGAAACGCCATATTGGGGTGCCTGGGGATCAGCATGGTATCGCGGAATGCGGGTGTCATCTCCGCCAGTTCGGCGCGGTGTGAGGCGAAGGCGGCTTCCCGGGCTTTGATCTCGTCGCGCAGCACGAGGCGCAGCTCGGCGCGCAGCACGTCGCGCTCCGCGCCCGTGGCAATGGTCAGGCCCAAGGTGGCTGCCTTCTCAGCGGCATCAGCAGCCTCACCCGGGAACACGGTCCCCGCCGGCAGCAGCCGCCAGGCCCGCGACACGATCTCAAATCCGGTTCCCGTCGGCAGCTCCCCATAGATCCCCCGCAGACCTTCGATAACGTCCCCGCTCGACTGGAACTTGTTGGCGTCGAGCGCCTGCATCAGGGCCCGGAGCTTGGGCACCACCCGCTCATGCTTCGCCGTCAGCTCGCGCAAATCGTTGGCCCTGTCGTGGTCGAGGGCCTGGAGCTGATACACCATCAGCGATTCCTGGATGCGGTCGAAGCGCTCGAGACGCCACATCAGGCGCGCCATGCGCCGCACCAGGCTGGTCTGGTACTCGTTTTCCGGCTGCCAGTCCGCGAGCAGCGAGTCATACAACTGCTCATACTGTTCCGGATCCTCGCCAAGGGCGCGCATCTCGGCGGCAGGGCCCTTGGAATAGAACCCGTGCCGCGTGTTGGCGGCGCGAATGCGCTCGATGCCTTCTTGGGTGGTGGGCCCGTGCGATTGTTTGCCGTTTGCCTGATTGGCAGCCAGTTTTTCAGGGGTGAGGGTAGGGGGCTTGACGAGAGGCATGAGAATCCTCCGACGCCTTGCTCTTAGGCACCACTCTGCCTCCTCTGGGGGCGGTGCGAAGGCGTTCAGTCTCAGAACTTAACTATGCCACCGATTTACGGATTGTCAATACGTTGTTTTCGCGTTGTTTTGTAGGTCACTGGGCCAGTCGACGGAGCAAATCAGGGTGAGCGGCAATGAACTCGTCAATCGCCTCCTGAAAGGACGCCTCGGGCGGCTTCTCGACGTGGGAAACGGTGCCTGCCGCTTCCTGCCCAGGGACCAGGTGATCGTGAAAATATTGCTTGTGTTATCCTGTCGCGACTATACGCAAGGGAGGGTTCCGCTCGGTGGGCTCGTCCAGGCCAGTTAATGTTCCGGGAGAGAACCGGGTGGCGCCTGCATGCAAATTGCGCACGTATGCGCCACCCGCCGTATTTGGCACTCACCGCACGGGCGGAGCGCAAATCGACCCCTCACGGGTGCCACCCGGAGGCACATCGCTGTCACGCTGTAGCGGGCGCGCAGGAAACCAAGGTCGTGGTTAGCGAAACAAATCTTCCACCGGCATCGTCCAACCGGGCACGGCAGGTTCGGCCTCCCCGAGCTGGCCACGACGATAGAGTGTTGGGGTGTCCGGTTCGGTCGCCCGGTACACTCGGACCACTTCTGAGCGGAGCACATCGACGTCCCAAACCACGAGGGTGCCGGCGGCGAAATAGTCCTGGCGCTTGGCAGCCAATTTCCGTTCGGCCGCCGGACCATAGTCGCCTTCACTGCGAACTTCCACCGCAAATACGGGAGCACCCTCAAGGAATTTACCGCGCGTACGCGGCCCTATGTAGTAGGCCACGTCGGGGCTGAAGGATCTTCGGTTGGGCAGGTTCACAACAAAGGCAACATTGTCCGTGTAGGCCCGGCCGTGGCCAGTCCTTTGCGAATGCGCGTGCAAGGAAACAAAGACCTCTCCGGCCGCCGTGCTGGGCAAATCTCCGGTTGGCGACATCAGGCACAATTCTCCATTGACGATCTCCGCCTTACCATCCTCGGGCACATGATAGAGATCTTCAATAGTAGCTTCAGTCTTGACCGCCATTGCGCTGACCTCACCTGGATATTAACACGTCCGCAGGTGCGCTCAGCGGGCCGCACGCTTGGTACGCTTGGTAGTGCTCCGATCGTAGCGTCGGCCTTTAGGCCGGCATTTTTGATCGTTGGGCACGTCGGATACAGGGCGGAAAATGCCAGCCTAAAGAGTCTGTATGAAAAATCGTGGATTCCCGCCTTCGCGGGAATGACGCGTTTTAGGAACTGTTATGAAATAACATTACCACTGGAAGATGTTTTGATCTATCCTGGAAGGGATGGATGACTTGAGTGGCGTGCGCGAGCGCTTCCGGTTCCTGGAGGTGGTGCTGGACGAAAGATCCC
>Ga0335085_10000816_pt1 | contig 78136 bp, 85 predicted proteins | sample Lox_Sample_45_FD_206712 | JGI IMG/M metagenome (GOLD analysis project Ga0335085, IMG submission 206712) | Soil microbial communities from Loxahatchee National Wildlife Refuge, Florida, United States - Lox_Sample_4.5 | ecosystem: Environmental > Terrestrial > Soil > Wetlands | place: USA... | reverse complement strand
CTGAAACAGGCTCAAGGTGCGCTCGCCATGAACGACGTAAAGCTTCTCAGTCCAGAACTGGACGCACTTCGCATCAAAGTAGCGGCGTTGGAGCAGGCGAATGCGGCGTTAAGGGATGCGGCGAACGCACTGCTTGCCTTTTGCGTAGAGCATAGCGGGTGCCTGCCGATTCACGACAGGATGCGTAAAGCCATTGACGGAACCCCCAACCCCTCCGCCTGGGTGCGGAAGGAGAAGCACGAGGAATTAAGGGAAGAATTTGAGGCAGTGCGTGCCGCGATGCACGACTACAAACGGCAGAGGATCGCCGCCGAGACCGAGCGTGAGGAAATCAAGAAGGCGTTGGAGAAGGTAGAGGCTGAGTTGGAAACCGTAAGAGGCGAACTACGCAGAAGGGTATTGGGTCAATGAAAACCAGACAACCAAAAGCCACATACAACGACCCGGCAGAGTTGCTGAACACAATTCTACGCTGGCACAAAGATGTAAACCATTGTCCTTGGGAGCTGTCGGATCTTCCAGGGAGATTGCGTGAGGCAGTTTATCACTCAGGCCCGTTCTGCATTCGATGTGGCAAGCAGTGTTCGCAAGAGTATTTCATGTGCGACCAATGCGACGATGTGGAGGACGTATGGTGCCCGATGTGTTTCCGGGAGACGCCCTGCGGAAAAAAAGAACATGAAGAGGGTTGTGCAACCCATGTAATAGACGGAGGCAAGCAATGAGAACTGAAAAGGAATGGCTTGCGTTACTTCGGCGCGATGCTGAGGAAATTAACTGCAACACCATAACGCTATTGGACATTAAGGCCATCCAATCTGACGCTCGCGCCGACATCCAGACCCAACTCGCCGCCGTCACAGTCGAGCGTGACGCGGCTAATGCGAGGGCTGAGGACGCGATGCGAGTCGCCGCGATGAACGAACTCTATGCGCGGGCATGGCAGGTAAAGACCGGGGAGCTACCCGGCAAAGCCCTCGCCGAGTTGCTGCGCGATCCTCTGCGACTTGTGGACTTTATCATCAACGAGTGCGACCACGAACAGGACAAGCGCATCGGAAAGGCCGCATGGAAGATTCACGACCTGCTTAGCGCAGTCTTAGGAGACAAGCCATGACGCCGGAAGCGCAACGGGAGGTTTTTGACGCGATGAAGGAAATCGAGACTCAAATCCGTCAGGCTCTTGAACCGCTGGTAAAAGCGCAGGCTGAGCGCGTCGAGCAAATGATTCTCAGGTTCGCGCAGGACCGACACGTCCATCCTGAGAAGGTCCAACTCAACTTCTTCCCCGTCATCCACATGAACCCGTCGCTTTCGGTAATCTCTAAACCATGAAGCTATTCGGCTATTATTCCGACGTGCCTGAGCACAACCAGGTTGACGAGTTGCGGCTGACCGTGCTTTGGCGCCAGCGCTGGGAGGCCGCGGCTTGGGACCCGTTCATTCTCGGGGAGCGCGATGCCCAGCAGCACTCGCTCTATAAGCAGCTCCACGAGGCTGTGTCGCGCCGGCCCTCCGTGAACCCCCGGGCCTACGAGGTCGCCTGCCACGAGCGCTGGCTGGCCCTGGCGATGGCCGGCGGCGGGTTCATGGCCGACTTTGATGTCATCCCGTTTCCCGGCGAGTTCGGTATCTCGATTCCAGAAATGACCGGTGCCGACATGGCCAAGCTGCACATCTACCAGGAACGCGGCGCTTGCCCCTCCTTCACCTTCGCGATGCCCGACACCTGCGAGCAGCTTGCCCAGGTGTTCATCGAGGGGAAGATCGGTCGGCGCGATCAGGGCGGCCGACCTCATTTCAGCGACCAGTACACACTTGAAGACCTGCTCATAGCCAAAGTCGACTGGGTGGTCTCTCACGACCTCGTGCGGTGCTACGGCCAGGAAGGGTGGAAAAGCGCTTCCCTCGTGCATTTCGCTAACGCCTACTGTAAACCATCCCGGTGGCAGAACATTCCGAAGCTGAGGTGATTCCGGTGGGCCTTAAAATCAAAATGGAGCCCGACGGCCGCGTACCGGAAAGGGTGATGGAAAAATTAGTGCAGTTCGCAGAACATGCCAAGACCTGTCCTTTCGGCTGCAAGGTGAAGGGCGGTCCATCGCAGGATTGCGCCACCGGAACCGGAATTATTCGCGACCTTTGCAGCCTGAAGGAAGTCAGTTACTTCGAGGACTAGACGAACTTCGATATGCCCTGCGACATCGTAAAATTGCCCGGCAGCGGCGGTGCCATCATCTGCCACCGGCTGAGGCGCAATCCCAGGTGCCACTTCTGCTCCAAACCGAGCACGAAGCTCTGTGACTATCCCGACAGCAATCATCGTAGCGGAACCTGCGATCGGCCGCTTTGCGATGAACACGCTATCCACGTCGGGCACAATAAAGACTGGTGTCTTAACCACCCCAAACCAAACGGAGAGCAAACCGTCCTTCCCATCGTTCCGTGAAAACCCTCCTTGTAATCCTGAGCTACGCCAAGGCGAATGAGACCGTGGCGAGACACTGGCCTTATTACGAGCTAACGGGCTGCAACATCCTTGGGGTTGGCCGCGAGGACTCAGACTGCCGCTGGCCGACCGGCCCGGAGAACCGCTCAATGATCGGCCATATCGAGGTCGGGAAAGACTCCTATGTCAACGGCGACAACCTCTGCCGGCGGATTGTTGATGTTCTTGAGCGCCTAGTGGATGGGCAAGAGTTCCAGGCTTATACCGATTTCCTGCTGACCGAACACGACGCCATTTTCCTGCACGGACTTCCTGGCCACATGGGTGGCATGATAACGACACTCGGCGGCTACGGTGGCTCTGGTTTCACTGGCACGAAGTTTTACCACGGGCCTTGGTGGGTTGATCGCCAGACTGCGGGCGAGATGGTCCTTTACGGGCGCCGGATGCTGAAGCTCGGCCTCATCGAGACAGGATTTCCAGACCGTTTCATTGGGCTGATGGACGACCTTTACGACCTGGGGGTCAGCTACAGCGACGAGTGGACCTATTCACGCAACGCGCTGGACCGCCCGGAATATATCCAGGAGGCCCGCAAAGCGATTGAGCGCGGCGCGTGGTACGTCCACGGCATCAAGACAGAAGCGCAGTTAAAAGCCGTGACCGAAGGGGTGGTGAGCGTGTGAGTGAACCGCAATACTATAGTCAATTCGGGGAAGATCGGTTTATAGCCGAGCACCTAGCCCTCCCCGAATTTGGCTTCTTCATTGAGGTCGGCGCCTTCGACGGGGTGCTCTGCTCGAATACCAAACACTTTGAGGATCGAGGATGGGCCGGACTTGTTATCGAGCCAGATCCCCTCATGGCCAGGCGGTGCCAGGAACAGCGGAAATGTGAGACAATTCAGTGCGCCGTAGGGACAGCCAGCGGCCAGACGCGTTCGTTCTTTCTGAACCTCGCAGATCGTGGAATGTCTGGTCTGGCGGTTCAGGGAGAACCAATCCAGATGCCAGTCCGGTCGCTCTGCTCCATCATGAACGTTTACGGCGTTGATCACGTTGACCTCCTGAGCATTGACACTGAGGGAACCGAGTTGGACGTCTGGTTCAGTATTCAGGACGGCCCGATGCCCCGCATCGTCATCATGGAGTTTCTCACTCTGCCCAGTCCACCGCGCGACGCCCAGATACTTTCAACAATGGCCGAGTTCGGCTACCGTGAACGCCACCGGACGCCGGCCAACCTGATAATGACACGATGAGCCTCGACGCGGCGCTTCATAGTCTCCAAGCGACTTGCCGGCTTCTAAACCAGAGCCCGCGCGTGAAAGCCTTTCTAACGCCCGCGCCAGATCACCCGAACCGCAAGCACCCAAGAACTTGGGACCGAAGCTGGTGGAGGGCCGCGCGTCCGCTCCCCGGTCTGAGTGTCGCCCTGATGCTCAAACCCGTATCGCTTCCGCCAAAACTCGACCTCCGACGGCACAAATGGTTTTACGAAATATGAAAATCGCCCTTGTTTATCCAATTCCCTGCGATGCGCTCGAAGTTTTCACGTCGGACATTCTCAGGTTTGCCCGGACTCTCGCGTGCAATCCGCCCGCGCAACCGTTTGTCTTGGTCCCGGTGCTCAGCACCTATAGGGACGATACCGCCAAAGCTGCGTGGCGCTGGGTTGTTGGCGCCATGGGCGAGTCGGTTGCGCATAATAGCCTTGCTTATTCCGGGCAGGGCTGCGACATCGGCTCCCATCAGCACGCGGCCCATGCGATTGACGCCGACCTGATGGTCTGCTTCTCGACGCGCGTTCATTTCCATCGCGCGGGCTGGCTCAAACGCATCGTTGAGTCTTGGGAAGCGCAGGGCAAGAACGGCATCGGCGCGGCTATGGCATCGTGCGAGCGGCATCCACACCTCCGAACATGCTGCTATTGGATGTCTCCGGAGCTTTTCCGGTCCTATCCGTACCTCGTGAACTCCCGCGAAAAGACCTTTATGTTCGAGTCGGGTGAATGGAACATCTCCCGATGGGTTACCGAGATGAAGCTTCCAGTCCGCATGGCCACCTGGGATGCGAGTTACTCAGAACCAGCGTGGAGAACCCCACCGAACATCTACCGCCGGGGAGACCAGTCGAACTGCCTAGTCTGGGACCGCCATACTGACATCTACGCCGCTGCGACGCCGGAGCGAAAGCGCGAACTAGAGCGTTACGCGGGCGACAAATGAAGAACCGCCATGCCTGCCACGACGAGCCGTTGCGTCCCCGGTGGGTCCGCGAGCCCGACGGCGATTTCGCCTTTGTGTCGTTCTGCCCAACCTGCAATGCCCGGATCGAAGTCCAGCCGCACGGGCGCGACATGCAGGAATTGCACAAGATTCTCAGGTCCGGCCCCCAGCCGGCCAAGAATGGCGAGGCGAAGGCCGAACCAGAGATAAGCCCCGAAGAAGCCGAATCATCGGCGGCTGCCATGCGGATTTGGGCGGATTTCAAGTGGTGGTCGCGCAAGCAGGACCGGACCTGGCCGGACGTGGCGGAGGAGATCGCCAAGTGTATCATCCGTTGCCGCAACGAGATAGCCTTTGAATCGGTCAAGCAGGCGGCTATCCAGAAGTTTGAGATGATGGCTGCCCGGGTAACGGAGTTCAATCTGCCGCCGGAGGAACCCCCGGAGTCACAGGAAGGCCAATAGGGCTTCCACCCCATGGGCTGGCGCAGGCTTTGACAGGCGGGGTGCTACTCTGATACCCCCTAAACGCTCCGCTCCTAGGGCATCCTAGCGACGAAAAGCGCTCGACCGGGAGGGCATTCCTCGACCCCTTGGAAGTCCGATTCCACTCCCAGCGCGCGCCCGAACCCCCGAAATCGCCGCCCGGTGCATTCCCGGAGGGCGCATTCGGCCCATTGCTGGTGGCCGGCGCAGGGCGCCGCCCCGGGTCCCGAGTCGAATCCCGCCACCGCGCGCCGCCACACCAGTCCGGCTGGGCGTGCCGGCGGGTGACCCCGGCGTCCCGGGTGTGGGCGCCTGCTGCTGAGACTGCGCAGGCTGCCCCGTCTGCCTCCCGGCCGTGGGCGCCTTCGAGCTCGTATCCACACCGACCGCCTGCAGGGCCTCCTGGTTGGCCACCTTGTAGGCTGCCTGGACGTCTGCCGGGTCGGGATTGCTCCCCATGCTCGCCAGCGCGTTGCGGAGGTTATCGCCCCGAATCTGGGTGTAGCGTGCCAGCTCCTGGTCGTTCATCGGCCTGAAATCGCCTCCAATGGCGTAACCGCGGTTCGGCTCGACCGCCGGAGGCCGAAAGCCGGTCGAGAAGAGCGCCCCGTATTCGGCGACCGCTTGGGCCGTCGGCGTGTCCGTCGGCACCGGGTAGGTCCCGCCGGTGAGGATTTGAACGATCCTTCGTGCGTCGTTCTCGTCGGTGACCGGCTGCCCCAGCATGTTGACCGCACGGGCCTGGCTGCTGGGAAGCGGCACCAGGAAATCCCAGAAGCTGGCCATCTTGGCGTCGAGGTTCACCCCAGCAAGCCGGGATGCCTCCTGGTAGCCCGGCAGTCCTGGAACCAGCGGCGCCATCTGGGAGGCGACCAGCTTCGGCAGATTCCACGAACCGTAATCGGTCACGCTCGCTGCCAGACCGCTGAGCGTCCGGTTGCCCATTAGGGCCTGCTCTCCGGCGGCGGCGGCCACCTCGAGCATGTCCGCCATATCAACCGGCCGAATCTTGCCGGCGGGTAGGCCGCGCGCCGCCGCCTCGGTGTTGAGTTTGGCCTGCTGCTTGGCGCGGTTGTCCAAGAGGTCCCGGATGGCGCCGCCGGCGCCGAGGTACGGCCCAAAGGCTGCAAACGGTCCAACGATCGTGCTGATGATGAGCGACTGGTTATCTCCGACGGGTATCTCGACGGTGTGCGGTTTGCGTCCGCTGCGCTCCCAGGCGTCGCGCTCGTTCTTGTCCTTTGGATAGTTGTTGCGCACCCGGATGATGCCCAGGGCAGCCAGCAGCAGAAGGGCCGACCCGCAGATTGTCCCAAGGAGAGCCTGGATGCGCCGCTGGTGCCGGTCCTTCTCGGTTCGGAACCAGGTCGATCCACCGGCGCCTTGTCCCAAGTTCACGCTGGCCAGCGAGTAGAGCGGCGTGAACATCAGCATGTAGTTGATGCCCGTGCCGATCGCGTTGCCAAACCGGGTGAACCCGAGCGGCACTCCGAAGTGCTCACCCAGCCGGGTGGCCCCGCGCGCCACGCCGGCCACGACGCCACCCAACCCGGTCACCGCCCTCTCCTGCCAGGAGAGCGTGCTGCGAAGGAGCCGATTGGTTTCCAAGAAGGCGTCGGCCGGCAGACCGAGCGCCTGCATCCGCAGATACTGGTTGGACTTTACGATCTCCCAGGCTGCCTCTGACAGGGCGTGCGGCGTTGCCTCCAAGCCGTTGCCTTCGAAGATTTGCTGGGCCCTGGCATAGGCCAGTTGCCATTCGTCGCCCATGTTGCCCATTACCTGATCGGCCTGTGCCTGCGCCTCCGCCGGCGTGCGCCCCATCTCGCGCAGCCCGGTAATCACCTGCTCGCGCATCTCCTGGAATTCCGCGGGTGTGCCCTGAAGGTTGTCCCACGCTTGGCAGAATCGGAAGCTAAGCCGCACTAGTCCGACCAGCCGGACGACAAACGCTTGGGCGAATTTGCCCTGTGCCGATAGCTCGTCGGCCAGGCTGGACGCCCGTTCGAGCGCTTGGATGCCGGTCATCAGCCTGTCCACGTTGCGGGCTTCGCCACGACCCGCGAGCGCCGCCCTGGCCGACACCAGCGCCGGGCGCCATGCGGCCAGCCGCTGCTTGTAGGCGTCGGAGACCGCCTGGTGCAGGTCACGCCAAAGGTTGGTCTCGCGCGCCGCCGAGCGGTCCGCCAGCCAGCGTTCTACCGCCGCGGCCATCGCTCGGGTCGGCGTGTGCATCGCGCCCTGGGTGAGGATGTGGATGCCCAGCCGGAACGGGAAACCAACCTTGAGCAGGAGATTGCCTGTCTCAAGCTCGTTGAGCGCGGCTGCGAAGTTGCGGCGCGTTGACCACCAGTGGGCCCAGGAGATAGGCCGGGTCATCCGCGACCACATGACACCCATCTGCTTGTGAAGGGCCGCCCGCTCCTCGAGGGTGGCTGCCGCCTTTTCGGCTTTGGCTTTGGCGATGTCCTCTGGACGGTCACCGGCCGCCGCCTGCTCAGCCGTCGTGAGGTCGCGTAACCGCTGCTCGCGCTCGGAAAGCGCCTTCATCTTGGCGATCTGGGCGTCGGTCGGGATGGACCACCCGCGGGATCGCGCGATCTCCCTGAGGACTTCGCCGGCGTCGAACACCCCGGCGTTGACCGCCCGCTCGATCTTCTGCCAGATCGGGCGGCCGGGTTTAATGACCGACCTGTCCAGCGGCGTGAAGGAGGCCACCACCTGCTTCTGGGCAAGCTCTTTGGCCCGGGTGAACCGCGAGTCGAATGCCTGCGCGAACACCTCAGCGGCCTTCTGCGCCTGTTCAGGCGCGACGCCCAGCCGGTTGACCAGGTCGTCGGCAAAGCGCTTGGCTAGGTCAGACTGCCGATAGAACGGCGTCTGGAACACCTGCTTGACCAAATCGGGAAGCCCAGGTGTAAGCCGTGCGACGCGCGATTTGGCGGCCACGCGCTGGACCATCTCTGCAAGGTTAGCCCGCGGGTCGCGGAATAGGCCGGCGTTGACCAGCTTGGCCATCTGCTGCTGTGGCGTTAGGGCGGTGCGCGGGTCCTTCGGCGGGGCGAACATCGGGCTTCGGAACCGCTCGCGGGCCTGCTCTAGTTGGTGGGCAACCTCCCGCTCGACCATCTCGCGCACCCGTTGTTGGGTATCCTCGTCGGCCTTCCGGACGTCCATGTTGGCCTCGATGTTATCCAGGTAGGCGTCGAGAACCCTGCGGACCTCCTCCTCCGGCTGCGTCGCCAGCTTGTTAAGGTCCAGCCGTGTGTCGGCTGGTCGGTTCTCCGGCTTGCCAAAGCGCGTGCCCTTGAAGTCGCCGCGGATCAGGTCCTGAACCAGCTTCAGGGTCGTCGGCTCGTAGCCCAGCAAATCGTCGCGAAGCGCCCGCCAGTGGGCGAACTCCGGGAGGTCCAACCCTTGCTCGACCATGTCCTCGGTCGGTTCCTCCCCGGCGGCAAACCGCGCCTCGGCCTCCGCGCGCTCATCCGGCGTCTTGGTCTGGCGTAGCGCCCACTTGATGCCGGCGTTACGCTCGCCCTCGGCGACCGCTCGGCTGATGAGGTCGTCAATTTTATCGGCATTGCCTGGAGTGACCATCAGGAGCAGCCGGTGCAACGGCGAAAGCTTTGGGTTAGGCGACTTCTGCGGCTCAATACCCAGCAGCCGCGCATTCTCGATGATCTGGTCAACCGCCTCTTGGACCCTGGCGTCGCCTTCGAGGGCGCTCAGTTTCTTTTTGTTCTTGGGCTTGAGCATCGCCTGCACCCGCCGGTAAACCCGGCCGCCCTCATCCCGACGGTTGAGCGCGATGATCTTGTCCACGAGGTCAACCAGCCCGGGTGCGCTCGCCAGCGCCGCTCGGATCTCATCGTCGGTGAAATACTGCCGGAAGTTCTCCATCACGCGCTTAAGCACGCTGGCAATCTCTGTCCCTCCGAAGGCGTCCGAGTAAACGCGGTGAAGCACGACATCCACGTTCTTGGCCACGAAGTCGAGGTCGGGCCGGAAGAGCGCCAGAGCGCCAAGCTGGAGCCCACGCTGGCTGCGGTCAGACTGAGCCAGCTCGTAAAGCTCCTCCCTCAGTGGCCGCTCGAACTCCGACATCGTGCCCTGGTGAAAGTTATAGACGATGGTGTTCAGCAGGTCGGCCAGCAGGTCACCAGCCTTACCCGGTTGGTTCTTAGTCGCAATCTCCTGGCGCAGCAGGTCCAGCAGCTTGCGGCCCTCAGCGTTCATCTCGAACCCGGTTTGCTGGATGGTCAATAGCCCGTTGGTCTCCCGGATGAATGGGACACCCGCCTGCTTAAAGACAGATTCGGCGTGGGCGATGCTGTCGGCCATTGAGCTTGGGGTTATCTGCTCGCGTGCCCGAACGTGGTCCACCGTGCCAAAGACCTGGGTCGGCACTCCGGGTTGTTCCTGCTCCTCTTCCACCTCAGCGCGCTTGATCGCCGCCGCACGCTCCGATTCTTCGGGAGGCGTGGCCCCCAGCGCGCCCTGGCGCTCAACGCGGGAAACATCCTCGGCCTCGGCGGGGTCGAAGTTTCCACGTAGAACGTTGTCCAGCCACTGTGCCTGATTCTGTTTGAGCCTAAGCGCCTTCTTCAGAGCAGCGATGAAGTCGCTGATGATCTGCTTAACCCTCGACCAGAAGCCCTCGACCATAGAGCCCACGCGTTCCTTGAATCGCGCGCTGCCGCTGTGGGTGAAATTCTCCTCCGCGCTGGAATACGGATAGAGGTCCTTGAGCAGGATCGACGGGTAGCCGCGCGCCAGGAATTCCTCGGCGCCGGCGGTTGGCCGGGCGATCAGGTCCTGAATGGCTTTGGCCCGTTCCATCTGTCCGGCCGCCACCGCTTCCTCGAGCATCTTGCGGAGTCCCTCGACGCGCAGGCGCTCGAATTCCTTCTGGATGTCTGGCGGGAGGATCTCCCATATGCGGTGCAGGAACTCGTGAATGCCGGTTAGCGGGTCAGCCGTCCTCGCCAGTTCCGCCAGCTTCTCGAAGTAGCTGCCCTGCCAGCCGTCGGCCAGGGTGTCGGCAATCCGGAGCCTCACGCCTTCCAAGTAATCGGCGAGCGGGCTGTCGAGAAACTCGTTGAGCAGATTGACCGCCTCGTCGGGCAAGCCGGCGTCCGGCGCGTTAATCATCCGCCGAAGGTCTGATGGGCCCATAGCCTCCCGGACGCCAGCGCGCGCGGCTTCCTGGCTATTGTCTGCCGCGCTCTTGAGGGACGCCTGCCGCATCTCGTCGGCGGTGACTGGCTCGCCGTTCTTGTGGGTGATCTTAATCGAGTTCTCGTCGAAGATGACGTAATTGTAGGTCGGCTTAATTGCGACATCGTCCGCGACCTTCTGCGCCTGCTCCTCAGTCTCGTAGAATTTTCCATTAACAGGCACAGGATCGCTTCCCCAAAGAACCCCGAATTTTCCGTCTCCCATTTTGACAACCTGAACCGGCGGCAGGCTCCTGCTTCCCTGGTCAAGGTAACGAATGCCTTTGATGCCCAACGAGTTGAGAAATTCTGATGCCTTTTTGTCGCTTCCCACCATGCTCTCACCCCGGAACATCTCAGACTCAATTACCCAATCGGGCAGGTTCTTGGCGGGGGACTTAAAAAGCTCCGATAAACGCTCGTAGATGTTTCCGATGTTGGGGCGGTTAGCCCTGATCCAAGGACCTAATTCGGATTCTTCAAGCCGCCGCCTAACCTCCGGGGATTGTTCGATGTATGGCTTATCCCAATTGAGCAACTGCTCCGGCTCAACGTCGAGGTCAACACTGTAGAGGCTGCCGCGCTGTTTCGCGGAATCTATTAGCGGGATAACATCCTGAAACGCTTTGATATGGGACTGATTCAGGCGGGTATTGGCCAGGTCTTTTGCCGCTTGCTTATCACCCCCAGTCTCAGTAACCAAAAGAGACGCTAAATCCTCAAGAGATCGCCAATTTTGCAAAGTCAGAGCTTTTCTGTATTTGTGAGCCACTTCGGCACGCTCTGCGAAGTAAAGCCCCCAGCCGTAAACCTGCGCACCTTCCCCGGTGCCAATCTTATCCAGCGAGAATCGGTCAACGTCGTGCGGTGTCCCGTGGAAAGCTGGAAGCCCCTGGATTGGGACGCCCGGTCGAGACAGGATGAAGGTCTTGCCCTCCATTGAGACATCAACCCCACCGGCCTGCCGCAACGCCAGCGCGCCCTGCCTTGGACGGCCACGCCGATTGGACTCCGACACTTGCGGAATTAGCCTCTCAGTATCCCCGACCGGCCGGAACCGCGCTTTGGTGATCGCCATGATCCGGTCGGCCACCTTGTTGATGTCGTCATCGTCCACGTTGGCGGTCATCCGGCTGCCGGTCTTGGTGAAGTCGCCGGTGGTCCGCCGCAGTTCCCGGTCGAGATAGATCGGAGAGCCGGTGCTCCGGGCGGCCGGCACGCTGATGGTGTAGCTGCGCGAGCCCCAAGATTGGCGCGTCAACCGGCAGACGTTCCCGCATTCGAGTGGCACGCCGTTGCGCCCAACCATCCCGTAGTTGTTGAGAAAGTGTCTGACGGCGGCCCCGCTGATGAGGTCCAGCCTCGGGTCATTGGCCAAATTCTGCGGCCCCCAGTTCGTGGGCATCATCAGGCCAGTAATCGTCCGCTCATCCTGAGATTTGAAGCGCACCATTTTGCCGCGGCCCCCAGTGGCGACGTACCCGCCGATGGGGTTGCCGGTGATGAACCACCGCTGGTAACGCGCGTTCTTGTCGCCGGGCCCCAGGTCCGCCACTTCCTTATCACTCTGATCGATGTTCCAGAGGCCGCCCCCGAACTGAGCGCCGGTGATGTAGGCCACCCCGCCGGGGGAATGGAGCAGAAACTTGAACCGAAAAGCCGCCATCGTATAGCGCTTGCCGGTCGGGTATTTCACGTCCACCAGCATCCCGTTGAAAGCGTCGCCCGTCTCCGGGTTGGTCAGCTCCACAACCTGGCCCGCGCGCTCAAGCAGGCTGTCCACCAAACCCTTCGCGTGGTCCCAGCGATGGGCCATGCTGTCAACGATGCCGCGCATCCCCGCGAGGTGGACGCCCTGTGCCATGTGGCCCTGCGCCTCGGCCTCGCTCATCTGGTCCTTGCGCTTGTCGGCGGCATCCCATTCGGCCTGCTGACGCGCGAGCGTCGCCTGGGCATCTTCGATCCGCTTGTCGCCCTTCACCCGGACCTCTCTCCAGGTCTCCAGGACCTTCGCCTTGCTGCCCAACACGCGCTTGAATTCGGATTCCATCTCCTGTCCGGTGGGGACATGGCGCATATCGCGCACCTCCCACCGCTGCATTCTCACTCCGGCGGTGAAGATATTGCTGTCGTCGGTCCCGGCCTGTAGCTCCTGATCGTCGCGCTGGATACCATCCCAGTCGTCGTGCACGACAATCTCCAGGTCGTACTCGCCCGTCGCCTTCAACTGCTCGATGAGCGTCCGGTAGGCCGGCATGAGCTCCTCGTAGGCTTTGCGTTGGTCCTCATCGGGCATGAGCGCCATCCGGCCGGTCATCTTGCGAGCCACGTCGCGCGGAACCTCAACCGTCCCGTCGTCGTTCACATCAATCGGCAGTTCGAGCAGGCGCTGAATGTCGGGGTGCTGGTCCAGGAACTCTGCGCAGATGCGGTCGCCATAGCGGTTGAAGATGTCCTCCGCCTCGATCTTGATCGCCGCGTCGGCCTCTGCCGTCGTGTTGGCATTGAGGCTCTTCATCTTCTTTGCTGCCATAGCCGCCGGCCGCAACTCGGCCTGTAGCGGCAAAACCAAATGGCTGTAGCGCGCGCCGTATGGCTGGCCATCCTCCCCGAGTCCCAGCTTCACCATCCCAGTGCGCAGGATGCGGCCCAGCGTCTGGATGAAGACATTGATGTCCAGCGCCGGCTGCACGATCATCATGTGGCGGGGGCGCTTATCATCGAAGGTGGTGCTCGCGTGGGCGCTCAGGCCGGTGCTACCGCTGGCATTAAGGAGCATCCCGTCGTACTTCCCGCCGTTGAACCCGTTAACCACCTGGTTCTTGTTCGCCTTTTTGAACGTCCGGTAAATGCCCTCGTTTTTCTCAAAGTCGGTATATTCGATGCCGCTCTGCCGGCCGGTAAGCTCGACCATCGAGACGCCAGCCGCCTTTAGCCGCTGGATGATGTAGTCAATGGGCGAGACTGGGAACTTGCTGGAGATGGCGTCGGCCGCCGCTTCGACCGCGCGGTAGGCGTCGCCCAGGCCGAATTCCTCCGGGTCAACCGAGTAGATGTTCTTGTCGCCGTTGGGTAGTTTTTCCGTCACCCGAAGCGTGCGAGTCAGCGCGTACTTCAGCAACTCCTGCCAGCCGAGCTTAATGGCGTGCCCGGGCTGGATGTCGTGGTCGGTCGTGTAGTTATCCAGGAACGTCTCCATCGTGTTCATCAGGGCGATGACTGGTTTCTCGCCCTTCGCTTTGGCCGCGATCGCTTCCTGAACGACCGCGTCCGCCTTGGCGGCAAGCAGCAACTGGGAAATCTGGTTGTGAACGATGGCCGCGAAATCCGTCATGTCCTGTTGGGCGGCTGTCATGGCGGTGCTGCTCGCGCCTCCGCCCTGGGCTTGCACGCGGTCGCGGATTTTGTGGCTGAAATCCACGATCTGGCTCAGTACCTCGGTAACCTCGTCAACCTCACCTTTCAAAGCCCCCTCGCCGGCGACCTTGATGGTTTTCATGTCGTAGCGCACGCCGGAGAAGTCGCGCTCGCGCCGCATGTACTGGCCGGCCTTGGCCAGCGCCTCACTCACCGCCTGCTGCAGCGCGACCCCGCCGCGTTTCATTGCCTGGACGATCTGATTGAAGTTCTGGGCCGAGCGGCTGAGGGCCGTGCGGAAATAGCACGCCATGTTCTCCGGCCGTTTGGCGAAAGTGGCGCTCATGTAAACCACCCCGCCCGGCGCCGTTCGGGTTCCCTGCTGGTTGAGTAGTCCGGGTACCGTGATGGTCTTCCGCTGCGCCCCCGACCCGCGCTGGACCTGACCGCCGGTGATGAATGCCGCCTGCATCGAGCTTCCCGAGTCGCCAGCCGCCTCGTGAGCCTCATCCATCACGATCAGCGTGGGATTGGTAGCCGCCAACCGCTCGAGGAACTGCTGCCGTTCGTTCCGATCGTTGACCTGCGAGTAGGTGAGAAAGATGCAGTTGTAGCCACTGTTGGCCCAGCCGCCCTGGAGAATGCGTGCCATTTCGCGCCGCTGGACCTCAAGCCCGGGAGCACGGTGGATCACCTGGCCGTCCCTGCCGACGATGCTGGCCTTTGCCGGACTGCCCATGATGAATGGACGGATCTGCGTGTGGATGTCCGCAAGGTCCCCGTGCATGTCTGAGAAGAGCTTCGGGTCCTTGGTCATGAACACGGCGACCGCTCCATTAACGATGCCGTATCGCAGCATCCCGGCTCCCTGGCGCCCTTTACCGATACCCGTTTGGTCTCCGATAATGACCGCCCCTCCGGTCTCGACCTGGTTAATCCCCTGTGCCACGCCGTCAACCTGCTCGCCGGCCAGGACCTGTTTCACCTCGTCCGGCTGCATATTGAGCTTGTCCGCCACGTAGTTGTCGAGCGAACCAACCCGGGCTTTGAGGGCATCGAGCGCCGCGTGCTCCCCGACCGAGATGTTCTTCGGAGTGAGCGTTCCCAGCGGCGTCGCCTCCGAGCGCGGCTCGTAAACATCCTGCAAGGCGTTGGCCTTCCCCGGTTCGATCTCCGTCTTGGCCTCCTGTTCGGCCTGCATGTCCTTGATGAACCGGCGGATGTAGTCCCGCACGTTATTGCCCCAGCGGCGCAGACACTCGGCCACGAACTCCTTGAGTGTGCGACCCATGCTCACAAACGCGTCGTATGCCTGTTTGAAATGGCCCTTGGCCTTCTGGTAGGTGTCTTCGTTGAACGCTGGCCCACTACCAACCAGCCCTCCGCCTCCGAAGAGGTCGTTAAGGCCTTTCATCCCTTCGTCGAACGCCTTGGCCGCGTCTTTGGCTGCGTCCGAAAGCTTCGGCGCTGGCGCAGGCTTCGGCGCCTGGGCCTTGCCGCCGGGAAGCGCGCCGCCGCGTTGGCCCGAGGTTGATGCCTTCGGCGCCGGCGCCGCTTTCGGTGCCTGAGCCGGAGCCGGCTGATTCTCCTGGACCGCCGCGTCGAGTAGGTTATCCAACTCATCGTCGGCCATCCCGGAGAGGTCGTCAGCCTTTCGGCCGCCCCTTACAGGACCCTTGCCAGGAAGCTTTCCAGGCTGAGGCTCTTTGCCAGCGCCGCCGCCTGCGCCTGGGGCATTTCCGGGAGCGCCAGTTTTTCCGGGAGTTCCTCCTTCCACTCCGACAGTTTTGTCCCCTCCGGCGCCGGGTTGAACAGCAGTTGGTGGGGTCCCGCCGGGTCCGCCAGGAGCTTGCACGGGAGGTTGACCAGGAAGTCCTCCTGTAGGTTTTCCAGCAGGCGTCGGTTTGCCTCCTCCACCTCGTTGTGGCTTGCCTCCTTTACCAGGAGTTCCAGGAGGTCCTGTTGGAGGAAGAGGAACCGGAGTTTGTCCTTTGGCGGGGCCTGGTTTGGCCCCAGCAGGCACAGGTAGTCCGGGCTCTCGACCGGACACCAGGGCTTCTTTTGCTCTAACAACGTCATCGTGAGTCCTTTCGGCCTGGGTCCATAGTTCGTCGAACATGCCCAGGCGTTGCACGCTCGCCGGCGCCAGCTCGCCCGTCAGCGGAGTCGCCCGGCGCCCGGCAATGATGATCACCCGAATCGGCCACTTCGTTCCCTGCTTGGCGTAGAGATCGCCAGAGACTTCAAAGTTTGCGGCAACGTGATAGTGGCCATAGAGGTAATTCTCGAAAACCCACTGTGCGCCTTTGACCACCTTCTGCTGCGGCTGCATGGTTGCCCCGAGGATTACCGCGGCGGTACCGTCGTTCTTCATCGCCTCGAGGGATTTGAGGGCGATCAGGTGTTCGAGCTTGCTGATGCCAAACCCGTCGTAGAGCGTGTTGCCGATCGAGCCGAAGGGCGGATTGAGCCGCACTACATCGTATTTCACGTTCGGACGGAAGGTCGTCGCGTCGTTGCCGGTGACGATTCCGACACCCAGCGCCTTGAGCGCCGCCTGCCGCGCGGGGTCGAGTTCATTGGCCCATGAATGCGCGATGTCCCCGCCGATGAGGAGCATCCCATTGCCGCCCGTGCCGTCGTACTGGCTGGAGGATGGTCCGACGTCCGCCATGTAGCCGGTAGCGAAAGCGATTGGCGCGGGCGTCGAGTAGGCTTGATTCTCGACGCTGGTGCTGGTCCGCGCGGAGAAAACCGGCTGGCGGTTGTAGAGGGCGATCAGTTCCTGGAACTTTTCTTTTGGCGAGAGGTCTGGCCGTCGCGCAGTCTCGTTGGCCATCTTCACCACCTCGGCCTCGATGCGCTCCTGCATCTGCTTGACCGTGACGCCCTCTTTATCGGCCAGCCGCTTAACCTCCGCAGCCTTTTGCTGGTTGTTCTCCGCGCTGTTGACGAGGGCGCGGAGAGCGTTTCCGGCTTCGGGGGACGTGCGCTTCCTGGCCTCCGTTGCGGTCTCAAACTCCGTGCCCGTCCGGTCTCCGGTCGCGGTCTGGACGCCTTCTCGGGTTGGTATCATCCGCACCGGTTCGGTAACCCTGACGCTGCCTCGCAGAATCGATCGGACACCGTTGTCATCCTCAAAGACGGTGTCGCCGTTGCTGTTGGGTCCGATGTCCTTCCATTTCGGAGCCGCGGGTGGCGGCACAGGCTCGGGCTTTCCATACATCGGGTTGTCCCGGATGCCTTGAATCTGTCGGTTGTATTCTTCCTGGCCGATCTCGCCGCGCTTCAGCTTCTCCAGGAAATACTGCATGTCCACCACCCGGCGCTTGCTGGTGACGCCCGGCCATAGTGTGCGGTCTCCGGTGGTTGGAACGTAGTAGCTGTCCTTGCCGCTGCGAGTGACGTTGTGGTCCTGTTGCCGCCACTGGGGTAGCCCAATGGTCGCTGGGTTTATTGGCAGAGATGGCTTGGCAGGTCCCTTGGCAATTATTCCATTTTTTATTCCAAGGGCCTCGTGGAACAGTTGAACCTTCTGCGTGGCCGCGAGGTAGCGGTTCATCAAGTCCTGCCGCTTGGCGGGATCGGTTTCCGCCTCGGCCATGCGCCGGACTAGCCCCGCACCAGTGGTGGCCGCCGCGAGATGCTGGGCGAGAGTGTCCGCCGTTTCCTCTTTGGCCAGCCGATCCTGCAAAGGCTTCCGGTTTACCACGAGCGACGCGTACCACGGCCCAAAGGTCTCCGCCGGCATTGCCGAAATGTCGTCGGGCTTGATGGTTTTCCAGTCGGGCGCTACCGCCGGAGGCTTGCCCCCCGCCGCTGGCTTTGGCGCAGGCGGGACGGGCGTTGGCGTGGTCGGCGGCGTGCCCGCTGGGATTCCTCCCGGTGGGCTCCCCGCTGCACCCGGTAGGCGATTGCCAGTATCTGCTGGCGCGACCGCCGTTCCTCCGGGGGCTTGTCCTGGTTGCTGCGGTATAGTTCCGCCACGTTGCGGTGGAACGCTTCCTGGCTGCTGCTCTTGAGTAGTGGCATCTGCCTCTCCTGTTCCCAGCAAGAGCGGCCGTCCGCCGGGCCTTGGCTGCGGTGCCGCTGTTGCTGCCGGCGCGGCCGGCGGTTGCTGTCCCGGCGCCCCTGTCAGCCGGATCTCAGGGTCCTTGGCTGCCAGGCCGAAAAACTTTTGCCAGAATGGGCTGGTGAAGATCGGGGTCTCCGTCCGGATGGTCGCACCCCCGCGAATTGCCTCGCCCGGGCTGCTGACCTTCGTGTTGATGAACCGGACAATCTGCTGCTCTTCCTGGGTGGCTTCCCCGCGGTTGACTCTCAGGTAAATGTCCTTGAGGTCTTCCGGCGTGTAGGTCTTCTCGACCGCCCGCATAAAGGCGCTGCTCCACGGTCCGGGCCCCGTCGCCCAATCCCGGGCGCCAACCAGCATGAACGCCGCGCTTCCAAGAGTGTCCGCCCCGATCTGGCTCCAGAACTGATGGGGGTCCTGCTGGTAAAGCTGGTAAAGCTGCGGCGAATTGAGCGCTTCGTTAAGAGTTTGGATTGCGCCAACACCCCCAACTTCCTCAACGAGGTTGCGTGTGAACTTGTCGCCCGCGTTGATGAGCCCGCGCCGCATCAGCGAATCGGCCAGGCTACCCCCAAGAGTTCGGCCAACTTCCTGGACTCCGGGCATCAGCGCGCCCAGCGCCGCGCCAACCGGGTCAATGCCGCTGCCGGTTGGTTTCGTGCCGAATGCGAGCGCCCCAGCCGTTGCCGGCCCCATGCCAGCCGCGCCAAATCCGCGCATCAGATAGATTCTCGGGATGAGGTCCAACCACATTTTGCCAGCCTTGGCCAACATGCCGGGCAGCCCTGGGGTCTGCCTGATTATCTGGTCCATCGGCAGGTCTTCCTCGTTGAGAACAGCCTTGATGTTAGCCCAGCTATCAGGCTCGGTCTGGCCGGTCGCATCCGCCTGGGCCTTTGGCAGCCCCATGGCCTGCGAGGTAACGTCAGCCGCGCCCGCGTACCCGAGGGACAGGATCTTACCGACGTTCTTGGGGTATTCCTGCACCGCCTCCGCCGCGCCGCCAGCAATGTCGGGCGCCGTAATTGGCTCTACAGGCACTCCCGAGGGCGCAGTCGGGCCAGGTCGGGGAAAGAAAGTGGCTTGGTGCGACGCGATGCTGGGCGTCTGAAACGAGCGGGTGTCGATCTCTTGACGGCTTCTGAGTGCTGATCCCTGGCCGATTTGGTCAATCTGGTCGGGCGTCAGCACGCGCTCCATTGAACGTGGTGCCGCGCCGGATGGCGTTTCGCCTATCGCGTCGATCTCCTCTGGTGTCAGAAAAGCCATGGCGCCGTTTTAGCACGGAACCCGGGCATATCAACGGAAATTAGATTTACTGAGAGAGTGCCTGGTCCTCGGCCTGAGCCTGCCTGAGTGCTGCCGACGGGTCCATTCCCATACGATTCACCAGCTCGTTCACGCGGTTATAGACAAAAGGCGTGTACTTCCGCTGGGTCATCGGATTGCCCATGCCGGACGACCCCGGAACCTGCGGCGGAGAGATATAGGTGATGTTACGGCCCGGAGAAGGCGCGGGCGGTCCGGCCGGCAGGACTGGCTTTAACCAGCCACCGCCAGTCGTGGGCTGCCAGCCCATCGGTGCCTCAGTGGATGGCCCGGTGGGTGTTGGAGTACCGCCCGTCGGAAACCAGCGCGGCTGAGGAACGTTGTTCTGCCACTGCCCGCTCTCCGCGTCGTAGCTCAGTAGCGGACTCTTTCGCAGATTCGGAATGATGCCTGTCTGGTCCAGGCGATTTCGCATCAGCAACGCCGCATTGTGCTGCTGCTTCTGGGCCACTGTCTGTTGGCTGTCAAACCAGTGGACGGGTGCGATGGTTGGGCGCCCGGTCGGGTCCACGTAATTCGGCAGCAACTGCATGTTCGTCGCATCGTAGGCGTTGAGGAGCGACCGCGCGTTCTCCGCCGTCCGGTATTGCGCCTCGACGCTTGGCCGCACCGCCGCGCTGCGCTGATACATCAGGTTGGCCTCGGCTGGCGAGAGTGCGGGGTAAAGCTGGGAGACGTGCTGTGGGGAGTCGAACATTCCGCGCTCGGCGTCCTGAGCGGCAGCCACAAAAGCAAACTCGTGGTCTTTAATCTGCGCGGGCGTGCCCTGGGCGGCAGCGGTGTCCATCTGCTTCTTGTAGATGTCGAGATAGCCTTGGGCGGTGTCGGCCCGGCGCTGCTCGATGCTCAGGGCCCTGTCCGCGCGGGCCTGCTCAATGTCCAACTGCCGGCCACGCATCGCCCACTCTGTGGGGTTTACCACATCCCTCAGGTATTGGAACTGGCGCTGAGCCGCACCCGCCTGGGTTGCAAACTGGAGCGCCCTCTGCATCTCGCTCTCGTCGAACTGCGCCTGGGACTGGGCCAATCCCCTTTCCTGAAGTGCCGCCGACTGAGCGGCTGAAAAATCGCTGCCGTACGCCATGGGACTGCTTTACCCCCCATTAGCCGCCGTCGTCAACGTCATTCTGTGAGCGGAAGCTCCCGGCCTTGGGCTGTTGGCACTGGTATCGGCCTATCGTCGTGGTGGCACTCCCAGGAGAATTCTCGAAGCCGCGGGCTCAGTTGGCGGACAAGCGAGAAGCCCCCGGTTATCTGCGCGACCGCCAGAACCATCTCGTTGCCGGCGTAGCGCAGCACGTCCGCCCATCGCGCGCGCCAGTCAACCGGCGAGCCTTCCCACTGAATACTGTCGGCGTAGCCGCTGGTGATGAGCGCGACCACCAGTTGCAGGCGGTGGGCGTTGACCACGTAGAACGGTCGGGAGTAGAGGATGTTGGCGTGGGCCAGGATTGCCAGCAGGGCCTCCGGGTCGCGCTTACCCTCGTCAATGAAGTCGTCAATCCCATGACAGTAATCGTGCCAGTCGCCCAGGAACTGCTCGGCCTCCGGGATGCCGTTAGCTGCCGTTTGGTAAAGGCTCAGGCAGAGGCGTTGCTGTTCGCTCCGTTCGGGGTTCGGTTGGGGTGCCATAGCGGTCTTTGTGGTAAACGAAACAGGTGGCGTAAAGCGGAGCACTCACGTCGCGCAGGTGGGCGAATCCGCCGCAGATAAGGGCAACCGCCAGGATAACCTCATTGCCGGCGTGCCGCGTAACCTCCGCCCATTCGCGCTTCCAAAGCGCCGGGTCTTTCTCCCATTTGATCGAGTCGGCGTAAACGCTGGTAGCCGTGAGAATCGGCGTCTGGAGCCGCCCGACGTGCATCCGGTAGAACTCGTGCGAATAGACCTCGGAGGCTTGAACCAGAAGCGCCAGCAACGTCTCGGCGTCCCATTTGGACTCGTCGATTACGTCGTCGACGCCGTGGCAATAGGCCATGAACCGGCAGAGGAAGTCGGCGGCCAGTCGGTCGCCGTTCGAGACCTTTGAGAAGAAGTCGCGCAGGCCGGCGTCCACCTGGGCGCAGTCAAACGGCGTTGGCTGCATAGAACCTGTCCTGATCGCGCCAGGCTCCCTTGGCCAGCTTTGTGTTCTCGAAGACCGCAAAATGGGATTCCCGAAAGCGCAACTCCGGGTAGAACGGCGCCACGATGTCGCTGATCGTCGCGAAGTTGAGATGGTCGTAGAGGTCAAGTTCGGCCGTGCTAAAGCTCTGGCCTCCGACTGCCTGGTAAAGCAGCGAGCAGGTGTCGTGAAAGTAGTTCGTGACCTTCGCTCCAACGCGGAACGGGTAGAAGGCCGGGTAGATGAGGTTTGGCCGAGGGTTGAACGGCGTCTCTGGGAACTGCTGCCAGTATTGCGAGAGCGCCCTCTTGAGGACCGGCGTGTTGAACCAGAGGAGCGACGTGTGAAGCCGTGGGCGAGTGACGCAGTTGGTAAATTTATCCCGAAATTGCGGGATGTAGCGTCCGAGCATCGGCGCCGAGGATCCTTTGCCTTCGACCTGGCCCCAAAAGATTACATCAGTGTCGCAGATCCAAAACGGATCAGATTCCTTGAGCAGGAGTTCGTAAATGAAGCGGTGATGAATCGTTGTTGGTTTTTTAGGGTCGTTATCGGTCCTTGGTTCCCATCCAGCGGCATTGACCCCAGCAGCCAGCATCGCCTCAGTGATCACCCTTCCACACTCGTGGTCCGGTGCACAGTTAACAAAGGCTGTGACCTCGGCGGTTGGGAAACCTGTTCGGAGGCTCTTGAAGACGAGGGTCGAAGCCGGAAGCAACTCGGGCTTGCGGCAGGTCACGAGGATAAACACTTTCATAGTTCACTTTTCACTGTGCCAAAACCTACGCCCGGAGGCGTCAGGGGTCAACTTCTTCGTCCTCGATGAAGCCCTTGAACTCGTACTCGTGCGGCTGCACAACCTCTCCCTGAAGCGGCCCGCGCTGGATGCGGATTCTCTTGGCCCGCTGCGTTCCTGGGTAGGCGTCGATCACTGTTCCTACCACGATGAGGCGTCGAGCTTTGTGCAGGACCTGCGCCCATCGTCCGATCACTGGCCGCGCTGGCATTCGTGTCCCGCAGCTTCCACACACCCTAGCGCTCACAGGCTCATTCCTCCACTGCTACCGCCGGGGCCAAACATGCCACCCATTCCAAGACTGCTGGCCAACCCGGGGTTGTTGCCCATCGTGGACATGAAGGACGATCCAGCACTGCCCATGCCGCCGAAGAAATTGCCGATTTCATCGAGCGTCGTTTTGTTCTGCTGCACGCCGTAGATGTCGTTGGCGTTGTAGAGGCCGGCCAGCCCGTTCAAATTGTTCAGGTTCTGCCCATAGACCGCCTCGGCGGCCGAGACGGGTTGCATACCGTAAGCCGCCTGCTGGTTGGCCAAGCCCTGGGCCACCCCAAGGTTTCCAAGCTGAAGGCCCGTCAGCGTCCCGAGGTCTGTCCTGGCCTGCCCGGCATTGGTGAGCGCCGCCTGCACCGCGATTGGCTGAAGCGCACCGATGGCCATACGGGCGTCGTAGGAGCTGCCTGCGCCCTGTTCTCCGAGGCGGCCGGCATTCAGCCCGCGCAGCGCCTGCTGGGTTGCGACGTTGGCCGCGGCGTTGGTTGCCGACATCTGGGCTGCCCTGAGGGCGGCCAGTTGCTGGGCCATGCCGCCGTTGTAGAGGCTGTCCACCGACGCCACTTCCTGGTTAGTCCGCTGTTGGGCTGCTGGCAGACCGCCCATGTACTTCGTGATGTAGTCGGCGAGGGAGGCCTGGGCATTCGAGTTGAGCGTGCCTGCCCCGGCGGCGGCGCTGTTGATTTGCTTGTTGAGCCCGGGGTTCTTGACGTTCGTCAGGGTGGAAAACGTCGGGTTTCCCTGAAAGGCTGTGATCATCGAACCCATATCTGCCTTTTACGCCGCTCCCGGCTGGATGCAAGCACTATTCAGCGCCCGGCAGAACTGGCCCTCGACCGGATGGAGCCCCAGCTTGAGATACCACCTGGCGATCCGGTTGTGCGGGAAGTGGCTGGCCGCGCTGACGTGTGTGGCCCCGGCTGCCGCACACCGGCGCAGCAACTCCTCGAAAATTCGTATCTCGCGGGACTCCTGAAAATACCAGAAGGCAACGTAGGCCACCTGCGCCTTGTTGTTGTACGGAAAGGGCATCACCAGCGCACCGGCGCAACTCGTAGGCCCAACAAGGCAAATCCCGCGCGCAATCAGCCCAGAAATCAGGTTCATTGCGTCGTCGTGACTGTACTCGATGCCGTAAACACCTCCGACCTTGTGGTAGAACTCCCGGACCAGTCGCCCGATCTTCAGTAGGTCGGAAGCTACCGCTGGTCGGAATTCTGATTCAACTGAGCCCTTCAATGTCCCGCCTTGTAAATGTTCGCAATCTGCGCTGCCGAAAGCGGGTAGTTGTAAACCCGCACATCATCCACCGCCCCAGCATACTGAGACACCAGCGTACTCCGATGCAACAGCCCGATGGAAATCTTGTTCGCGGGCGTGGCGTTAGCCGAATACAAAATGTTGCTTAGCCAGTATGACGGAGCCGTGGTGGTTGTTCCCGTCATCGTTGACAGAACCCCGTTCGTAAAGAACGTCGGGGCGACCCCATTTTGGACGAGGGCGATGTGAACCCAGTTGTTAGAGGCGTAGCCCCCAGGAATGTAAATCGTGTACTGCCATTCTGTGCTGCTATTGTAACGACCAACGATATTCCAGAATTTGTTTCCAGAGCGCCAATCTTCCTCAATGAAAATTTCTGTGGTGGATGCGCTGGTTGACGACGCTGACCACGGGATCGTTTCCCCTCCCGTATCCCGCTCCTTGCACCACAAACACACCGTTCCGGTCTTAAAATTGTACCAGGCATTCGATGAAGTTGTGATGTCAATGTATTGGGTTGAGCCATTAAAGAACATCCCCTGCCCAACAACTCCATTTGTCTGGGTTGGAGCCGCGACTTGGAACGCGCTAGTCGCCGCGCCGCTGGCATCCAGCGCCTTTCCGCTTGGGCAATCCGCGACGTCCAGCGTCCAGTATCCGACCAACCCTTGCGGGACTATGGCCAACTGTGTCTTGTTCCAGAGCGCCATCTGCGCCGAGGCCGATGCACAAACCAGAAAGATGTAGAATAGCAAGGCTTTCATTTGAAGTTGGGGGCTAAGACGATCATGGTGTTGGTCCCGGTGTAATCGGCCATCATGGTGTAAAGGTCTGCCGCGCCGACATTGGTGGTCGCCGTGAACGCGACGCCGCCGGGCAGCGTGAAGCGCTGGCCCAGGGCGTTGGTCCCCAACCCAACCGTGAACACACCCGGGCTGGCCATAAAGGTTTTGAGAACAAAATCCGAGTCCAGCACGGTGCCAATGTTTGTCGGAATCAACCAAGTGTTGGTCGAGATGAGCAACTTGAACCGCGTGCCCGTCGAGAAGTCCACCAGAACGTTGGTGTAGCCCGTGTAAGCCAGCGTTGTCGTGCCCTGGTAAACTCCGTTCGTGACGTTGACTGGTCCCTGCAAATTGATCATGCCCTGGGCCGAGTTGTTAGTCAGAGCCCCGGTCGTGCCTCCGCCCTGGGACGGTTCCCACGCCGGGTTATTTGAGGATGTCGCCGTCAGCACATACCCGGCCGTCACCCCGGCGCTGTTCAGGTTGGTGGCAACCTCATTTGTCGCCCCGAAAAAGTTCCGGTCCGTCAAAGCCGCCAGCAAGTTTGCGGCGCTATCGCTCACGCCGTAGCCCGCGAATGTCGTCGGACTTGTGCCGCCCGTCTCGCGCCCCTGCGCATCGAACGTCACGCTCCGATAGGTGCCGGCCGTCCCGGTTGCCTTCAAGGAAGTCGCCGCCGACCCCGCGCTCGTCGTGATATCGCCGCTCAACGCCGGAAGCTGCGCTGCCCCAATCGCCGCCCCGTTCGTTGCCGCCACAAACCCCAACGCGTTCGACACCCCCGCATACGTGTTCGTCGCGAAATCCGGTTTCCCTGTCACCGCCGCCGTCCAGTCCCAAGTTGTAGGCCAACCGGATGAGGCCGCGACTGCTGTGCCGCCAATAGGCAGATAGAGCGAATTGCTCCACGTAACTACAGTGCGAGCGGCATTCGTCGCGTTGGCTGCGCTGATGCCTCCGCCTCCGACAGTCGAAACGGCATTGACCGCCGCTGCGAAGTCCACGCCGTTGGTGGCATCGGAAAAGAAGTTCGTGGGCCAGAGCAGGTTCCCGTTCGAGTCGCACAGCACCGTGCGATTGGGCAGGGTTGCGGCCAGCAGTAAAAGCGCGAGCCCGGCCAACATTACGATTATCAAATGTGTTCGTTTCATAGTTTAGAATCCCCAGCTCGGCGGTGAGCCGACGAGCTTCGGATACACCCATTCTTCAAGGTCCGCATTCCAAAACGGTTGTAGGGCAAAGCCGAAGTCAACGTCAATGTCGGACGGGCCAGCCCCGGTCGGGTTAATCGCCCACGTGGGAGGAGTTCCTACAAGGCTGACTTCATGCCAAAGCCTGGTATCGGCGCAAGGGAACTGAAATGACGTGTAGGCGTGCGTAACGCCCTGCGGGGGAAATTGGACCCCAACGCCGTCAATCCCCCAGTCGGATGGATCGCCGACAACCGAGACCTGGTGCCATAGTCCAGTGTCCGCGCAGTAAAAATAGACCGGTCCCTGGCTGGCGGCTGTCTGCATTTTAACCCAGCCCCCATTTTCAAAAATCCAGACCGTTCCTGTGTCATCGTCCACCGCTATGGACATTGCTGCCGGGGTGAACGGCGGTGTCTGCCCTCCATAGCTTCCCTCGGTGAGGATTCCCAGCCCATGTAGGATGGTGCTGATGAAATCTCGCAACGCGTTGTTCCAGTTATCGTCGGCGAAGGCATGGAGGAGAGTGCTGTACCCGGGAAAGGATGGTGCTGACGGGCTAGTTGAGCCTGAACCGGAGGAGACGGTCGTGCCGCCGGTGGGTGGTGTCGTGGACGCTGGAGCCGCAGCCGATCCGAGGCTCGCCGCCTGGTCCTTTGGTTGGAGGCGGGCGTTGACTGTGGCCTCAAGTTCCTTGCTCCACTGCGTCATCGCCTGGGCATGGGCTTTCATGCCGGCGGAAAAGCCGTGCTGCTCGATGAGTTGCCCGAGGTTTGGGATCTCCGGCACCCGGAAATCATTCGTCGTTACCGACGTCCTGAAACCGTCCAGCGGGTTGGCTCTCGCTGCCATTAGAAGTTCCTCGCGCGCGACGGGCCGGCCTCAACGGTCACGCGGCTAAAGTCAGCGTCCCCACCCGTCCCTGAAATGGTCAATTCGAGGTAGAGCATCCTGGCTACTCGGTAAAGCTGCCAGCGCATTACTTGGGAGGGCGTCACATTGGCGGCGAGGCGCTGGGCTGGCGTGGTGGAGCTTTGAAGGGCCAGCGTCTTGGCGCTGTGGGCAAACCACTGCATGTCGGGCCCGTTGGGGTCGGTCGGTTGGGCCGAGACGCCAACGCGCAGTGAGACCGAAGCCGGTTGGCTTGATGCTCTAGCCTCGAAGTCGAGCGTCACACTGTCGAGTTGCATCATCGGCGCGCGCTCGCCGGCAATGTACATCGGAGAGAGCCTGAGTATTGAGTCATACCCACGCAGCGCGTAGTTCCCGACGGCGCTGCTGTATCCCGCATTGGTGATGAAGCTCCCGATGGCGGACGGATTCAGGCAGACCTCACGGTAGCTAACGCCTCCGATTTGCTTCAGGCACCAGTCGTCCGAGCTGGCGGCGACCAGCAACGTTGGCCCCGCGCACTTCCGGCAGACGCTATCAAAGGTCTGGTTGCCCAATAGGGCGCAAAGCGACGTTGGGGCGGCGTGCGCCTGATTCCAGTCCTCGACGGTCACATCGCCAATCGTCTGCGTGACCTTAGTGTAGAAGCAGTCCGGGGTGAATGCCGATGTGATTGCTCCCGGAGGCTTTGCAACGCCCTGCTGGCCTAGCGGGAAGCCGAGGTTCGCCATTCCCTGCAAAGAGCATATTCCGTTCGAGGTGATGAAATCGCGAACCGTTGGGGAAAGGAAGCTCTGGAAATTGCAAAAGGCGGTAAAGCCAGCGTCGACCACGTCGGCGCAGCTATAGGCGGTATTCAGCCTGAGAGTGACACTTGGGCAGTTGTTGGCGTCCCCAACCTTTGCGACCGAAAGCAGGTACTCGTAGTTGTTGTAGAGCCCGACGTGGACCGAGCAGTTGGCCGAGTCAATGTTGTCCAGGACCTCCGGCGTCGCCAGGTGCGCCCACTCGACGCGGTCGGGCTTGAGATAGTACGGGTTGAACGTGTAAAGGCCGTCCTCAGCCAGGTAGCAGTGCTCATCGCCGAGGGATGCGAGGGTATTCGGGTATTTCAGCAGGCCGATTGAACGGTTCTTTGAGCCTGGGTAGCGGATAGCGAAGTCGAACGACTGGTCTCCGCCGACGACCACCATCTCCCAAATGTTCTCGGTTGTGTAGATGAGGAAGGAGTTTCCGAACTCCAAGCCAGCCAAGATGCGCTCTCCTGGATTGAGATATTTCGTGCCAGTGATCGACGAAAGGACGGCTGGGTCGAAGCTCGTCGGGTTCTGATAATCCGACCAAAGCAGCAGGTTGCTCTGCCGCTGGCCGTCCATCACCACGTCAGCGAAGAACAAGCATCCTCTCCAGGCCCAGGTTACAGCGGCCCGGCTGACCCCGATGGTGTCAAGGTCGTCGAAAGTCTGGAGCAGCGTGCCCGAGCCGTCCTCGAGCACGTAATACATCGGCTTGTTGAAGTCGTTGGTGAAAGCGACGTAGTCGTTGACCTGGGCGGCTTTGAAGCGTGGCGCCGATGCCGATGCCGATGGGACGCCACCGTAGGCGTTTCCAAGAACGCGGTAGTCGCCGGAGGACTCGACCAACATGCAGATTTGGCTCTGTGTGGCCAGGATTAGGCTGCGGACGCCCATCGTGGACTCGGCTGGGAAGAGCATTGTGACTGGCTGGCGGATCGCCCCATTGGGCCCGAAATAGAGGAGTTGGTCGTGAAAGTCCTGGTTGTTGTAGGTCGCCGAGTCCAGCAGTTTGGCCCATCCACAGCCACGCGTGAGCTTGCCCTTTCCGGTCGCTTGGAAGTTCTGCCGCATCCTAAGCGACGATCCCTCCATCAGTGCGACTTCGCTTCGGAGGTCGAGCGGCCCCGTCAGCGGCGCCACTGGGACGCCTCTTATTTGGAGCGATGGCATGGGCTAGGTCTTGATGTAGATGTACGTTCCAACGTACGGCGGAAGAATTGGGAGCTGCGTCGGGGTACTGCTTCCGTAGGATGGGTCGGAGAAGTCTACCTCCGGCTGATTCTGGGCGCCCTGTGTAGCGTTGAACCCAGGACCGTTTTTAGTCGGGCCCGTGCCATAGACGTCCGTCCAAACTTTGTCCGTTCCATTAGAGGACTTGAGTGGCCCCGGTGTATAGAGGGGCAGGTTTGCCTCGCTGATCGCCTGCTGATCGCTGCCCCCGGTGTTTCCGAGCGATACCGCCCCGGCGTTTGGAAAGTTACCGACGCCGACGGGGAAGCGCCCGCTGAAATTCGGGACTTTAAAGTTGGCGCTGTTTGAGGGCGTCCCATAGATGTTGCCAATCGCCGCGAAGAGCGCCGGATATGTCGCCTGAGGGTATTCGGTGCCGTCGCACAGGAGACGCGTCGAGTCCGCAGCGGCCGGCGCGGCGGAGAAGATAAGGTCCCCGGGTTTGAGCGTCCCAGCCACTGTGCCGCCGCCGCCGCCACCACCTCCGGAGCTCGTGCCCTCCACCTGCTGGATCCATTGGTAGAGCAGGACTGGAAGCTTGAGCAGGCTGTTGATGAAGTTCCCGCACATCGAGGCTGATGGGTCCGGGATAAGCGCTTTGAAATCTGCGGCCGAGATACTCATGGCGCAACGCTATACGCCGATTCTCCTGGCGCTCAAGCCTTAATTGGATTTGCGGACCCACCGATCCATTCCAGCATGGCCCCCTGGTCCTCCCGCGGCACCTTGGAAAGCTGTATGCCTGAATCGTCCAGCATGTAGGAGTAGTCGCGCTGGAAACGGTTTGTCGGGTCAGCCCGGCGATACTTCTCGACCCTAGCCTCGCGGAGTGCCCGCGTTAGCGACCCGAAGTGATAGACGGCGTATTTGGCGTCGGCTTTCGTATGCGCGGCCTTCCGGTCCTCATTCCAGGCCCTTCGGTGAAGCCGCATGGTCAGGTCAGGCAGCGTTATCCTCTGCTCGAGCATCCAGTTGCGCACCAGAGCCGGCGCCCCCTTCGTCCCCCAAATGCCATCGGAGCGGTATTGGTCAATGCCCTCCCAAAGCTCCCGAAACTCAACCCATACCATGTCGGCATCGGTCTTGGAGAGGGCTCTTATCCCGTTGAACAGCGCAACCGATGGCAGCATGTCGTCGCCGCAGCCAATAACCCAGTTGCACCCATGGACGGCCGCCCGCAGGAAGAGCAGGACCTGGTTGGCCGTGTCGTTCCACTCGCCCTTTCTCCGCAGTGAGACGGTCTCGTCGGCGCCAATGTCTGGAATTGCGGACCCCGGGCTGTCGTCAATGACGATGGTCACGTCCGACATCTGCTTTAGCACTGGGAAGGTCCCCGGAAACCGGCTGTAGTTCCGGGTGATGAGTCCGCCGGCGATCTTGGGCTCAGCGGTCACCGGTTTTCTGGCGATATTCCTCGTAGGCCTCTGATTGCCTTTTCAGCAGGTCGGCGTTCTGAGGGCAATACTCCTTGTACCACCATTCGTTTGTGTATGCCTGAAGCGCGGGCTCACGCTGCCAGGCCCGGAGCAGCATCCAGCCGTAGCGCCAGGAACGCAGGTTGTCGTTGCCCCAGCCGTGCAGGTGAAATCTGGAAAGCTGTGTTAGCTGAGCCTCTCCGAACACGTTTACCTCTCCGCGGAATGGCTCTTCGTGGATGTAGCCCTTGAAGACAATTCCTGAGCCACGACGAACAAAGCACCGATGGCGCCCATCCTTCCCGAAGTTCTTGCGTGCCACTGCCTCCTCGATCTGGTGGGGTTGGCACTCTTTGAATGGCAGGATGCTGACGGTGTTTATGCTCAATGCGTCGGCTTTAACCTCGGCCAATACGCGCTTGATGTTCGGTGCCTGCCGCCAGTCCATGATGGTGTCGGCGCCGGCGCAAAGCACCCAGTCGGAGGTCGCCATGTCCATGACGGCGTTTTTGGCTTCGGAGAACCCCAGGTCAGGGCAGGTATTGGTATCCCGGCGCCGGTATACGTCCACGCCGGGCCGGAGCCACGCCTCACAGAATTCTTGAGTGCCATCGGCGGAAGCCATGTCGAGGATGCACACCTGGTCTACCCAGCGCTGCTCGTGAAGCAGTGTGGCCTTGAGCATCGGAAGGTCGTTGTGGGTGAAGATTGCGAGCGAAACGGTTGGATTCATAGGATGTACAAGCCCAGACGGGGATCGGCCAAGACCTCGAAGAGCATGGGGTAGCGGACAGCCATCAGGTCGCGCGTCAGATCCGGCTGAATGTGCCGCTCGTACTCGTTGCCGTTCTCCGGACCCTGCTCGTAGAGGAACGGCACCTGGACGATCATACTGCATCCGGACAGTTGGCAGTTGCGGATTAGCTTCCTGGCATCGTCAATAGTGAGGTGCTCGAGCACGTCGCCGGCAACCAGGAGGTCGTACTTCGAGAGCTGACACGGGCTCCAATCCATGATGTTGCCACAGAAGACCTCAGCGTACTTCGTTCGCAGGTCGAACTCGTCGATGTATTTGCGGAAGATTTCAAGCCCGTGAACCTCGCGCGACAAAGGTGGTCCAAAGACCGTTGCTCCCTTCCCGGCGCCGGCGCCAACGTCCAGGACAAGCGGCTTTCGGCCACGGAACATCACACGCACGACCGCTGCGGCCGTCGCGTCGAACCTGTAGTCAGATCCCGGCATAGTTCACAAAGCCCCAAGTTTCATGAGTTTGCTGACCAGCACGCGATTGGCGTCGAGCCAGTCGGTGCCCATCATGGCCACTGCGGCGGCCCGGCCTTTTTCCTGCGCCTGCTCGCGCCGCTCGTACACGTGGCGCATCATCGAAACAAAATCATCGAAGTCCGGCTCTGCCCAGTGGCCGCAGCCGTCGTAGGCTTTGGTCGCCTGGACCATCCGATAGGGCAGCGCGTAGCCCATCGCCGGCTTGAAGAACTCCCGGACGCCGCCGAAATCCACGGTTATAATCGGGCGCCCTACCGCCATGGCCTGGTGTTGCATCAATCCCCAGCCCTCTGCCCGGGCGGCACTGACGAAAACGTGGATGCCGGAAAACCATTCAGCTACCTCGTCGTCGCTCAGGTAGGCGGCCGTGATACTGATTCGGTTGTCCCGCACCTTTGCGACCGGGCAGTCCGGCCAGCATTTTATCCTCAACCGCGCGTCGTCCTGCTTCGGGAACGCCGCTAGGAATGCTTCAATCACCTCGTTGATGCCCTTACGCACCCCGCCGTGGGCCATCCTGCCTGCGGCTCCAAAGACGCACAGGCCGTCGAGTCGTTGCGGGGGTGGCCGATAATAAAAGGCTTTGGTGTTTATCCCGAGCGGCACGACCTCGATCGGCACATCCACCCCGCAGGCCGAGAACGTCGAGGCATTCCAGTGGCTGGGCGTGAAAACAACCGTGGCCTTGTTGAGCAGGCTGCGCCCCTTGGGAGGAAGCCGGGTAGCCTCCCACATCGAAAAGTAGGCCGTTTTTTTGCCCGGCGTGGGCAGGAAGTTCGGCGGGTGGATCAGGAGTTCCCAGGGCTCTGGCTGCGGACCATTCACAAAGCGGCGCCGAATATCCATCGGGATGCGTGCGCCAAAGGCCTCGGAAGTGGAGAGCGCTCTGACCGAGACGTAAGCGCCAGAAAGAGTCTCAATATCCCTGACCGCCTGGATGGTGTGCAGTCCGTATCCGGTGTAGCTGTTTACTGCCCCAAGAACGGTTATTCGGCTCACGTCACTGAGACCACGTCCATCTGGATGTACTGGGTTATGAAAGCCGCAGGGTAAGGGGGCACCCCAACGGCGGCGAGATAGCAGACGTGGTATCCCGACCCGCCGGGGTCCCCAAAGCTGCCATTTCCGATTGCCTGGCCGTCGCCTGAACTGGCCTTCATCGTTACGGTTGCCCCTGTTCGCATCTGGATAGTCTCGGTGTAATCAATTAGCATCCCGACGTCTTGAAGCAGTCCAGCGACAGCCCCGTTGAGGAAGAAATGCTGCGGAGGGTCTGAAATAATCAACTCGTATACATTCCCAGCCGTGTTGGTTGGCGCGGTCCCGCCCGTGACAAACGCACCGCCTCCTGACCTCGTGGTTGGGTTAACGTCCCCCAGGGCGATCAGAAGCTGCGAGCCCGTGGCGCTGGGGTCTGGGGTTCCGGTATAGTCTGGAAACGGCTCAACAAAGCCTCGAAACCTGAGCGTCACGTTGTACACCCGGTTCGGGTCTCCGACCAGCACGGTGTTTTTGTCTGGGACTACCGACTCCGTGGTGTAGAGCCATGGTGTGAGATCGGAAATAAGCGGCATCTCCCAGCGCAGCCCGCTGAGTTGGGCTGCTATTGTCCTGGTTGGTGGGTAGCACGCCTGTGAGACCGCACTGTCGGCGTATCCAGATTCTCTCGCCATCGCCTTGATGCAGACCGAATCCGAACCGTTAAGCCAGAGGGTTACCGGCGCGTTTTGCCCTTCGTAGGCCTGCCCAACCGGAGGAGAAAAGGACGGGTCTGGGGGCGTGCTTGTTCCATTGATCGAAAACATGATTGCCGCGTTCGGGTGCCCCGGTACGGAGAGTGAGACGTGCGCTGCGTTGGTTTGGAATGTTCCATCTGCGGGTGAGAACTGGACTGGTGGAAGCTGCGGTGGAGGTTGTGGAGGACTGCCGTCCTCAAGGTCCCAGGGGTTCGTCGGGTCCGGCTCTTGAGGGCCAATCGGCGCGTCACAGCAGTTGTAGCCGTAGCCAGCGCAGCTGTAGCCGTCCGGCGGCCGAGACCCAGCGCAGACGTAGCCCATGCTGCATGTCAGGCGCGTGATCGCGTCCGACACCTCCGAGTCGGAGCCGAAGACATTGATAAAGAAACCGCCGCTCGAAATCTGGTCCAGGAGGTTGAAGCCATCGCCTTTGGCGCGAATGCCGCAGCACATGATCACCCCGCCAGAGGCCTTGAATGCCTTGGCTGAATTGAGAAGCGCCGCCATGTCAGAGGTGCTCAGCAGCGGCCGGCTATCGCCATCGCTCACGAGCAGGATGATTTTTAGCGAACTTGTGGTCTGGCCGGTTGGTGCAGGCGCAGCAGCCAGGAGCGCCTGGGCGTTCTGAATGGCGAGCGGCACGTTGGTCTGTCCACTGCTTGTGGGGATGGCGTTAACGGCCGCGTCCAGGAGAGATTGGTTTGAGGTAAAGCCCTGGTCAGTCTTGTAGCCGTCGTTGAACTCGCCGACTGCCATGATGTCCTTGGCCTGCAGTTGCGAGATCATCCCCTGGAGGAGGGCCTTGGCCACCGAGAGCTTGGTGGGGTACGAGCCGCCGAAGGGTTGGCTCATCGAAAGCGAATTGTCCACCACCGTTGCGAACTCGACCTGGACGCCGTCGCAGCAACTGCCGTCCACGCCCAGAACATTGACCTGCGCGAAGGCGCTGACCCCCTGCCAGGTCGCGGTGATGGTCACTAGCCCGGCGGTGAGCGCGCTGCCCTTGCCGTCCACCGCTCCAATGGTCATTACGGCCGAGTTCGAGCTGCTCCAGGTGATGCCGTCGGCAATCTCTACATCCCCGGTTGGCGTCCTGGCGTAGAGGCCGAATTGAAGTTCGGTCGGAGCGCAGAGTTCAGCTACCTCAGGCTTAACCACGAGGTTTCCGGTCGTGGAGCAGAGCAATGGGTTGGCTGCCGCAAACGTCGGGTCAGAGCACCGCGGGTCCACGCATGTCGCGGCCGGTTGCTGACACCGGTCTTCGTTGATGACGGGGAAGTTTATCATTTGGTGAGCTTCACCGAGTCAATGGTTGAGCCGTCGAGCTGAACAAACTCGTAGAGCAGGTTATTGGCATCGAGGGTCATTCGGCCAACACCACCTCCGGCGCTGTAAACGAACACCGAGTTGGGGTCCGGAGTTACCACCGGCTCAATAGCACTTCCTCCAGCCAGTCCATTGTTAATCACCGGCATCCCCGACACCGAAAGCCGCTCGTAGTTCACGGCGCCCGAGCAAAGCACCATATCAATCCCCCACGACCTGAACGGCCACTGGAGCAATCCGTTGCTGCGGACCGAGCCATACGGGCAGTCGGCCATTACCACCACTTTCCAGGGCGAGGTGCTCATCGCGATCCACACCTGGAGCCATTGCGCTTGCGTGGAGTTTAACCAGTTTCCGTCAGGCTCACGCACGTTGGTGTCCAGGAAGAAGAATTCGATGTTTTGCAGGCATTTCGAGTAGTAGAGGCGATTGCCTATCGGGAACCAGGCCAAGAAGGTCGCGCAGGCGTCCTTTGCCCAGTCGCCCGGGCCCACTGCCGGCCAGAAGGCGTTCCCAGCGTCCGAGCCGGCGCCTTGGGCCCCAAGGTATGGCTGAATAAAGTCGTGGAACCATTTTCCGGTCGGATCGTCGTAGCTGTCTCCCGAGGCGCCAGCCACCAACCCGCAGGCGACCAGCGCCGCCGGAGACATCGTCCGAACCAAAGCGCCCACCTCGTCGGAGGCCGAACCAGACGGGAAGAAGTTGCCCAGATGCGCGATGACCGATGGTGGCACAGGCCCTGGCGGCAGTCCTTTCTCGATCAGGTCGAGCGTGATCCAGCCGAACCGCTGCTTGTTTGGCTGCGGCTGGCTCTCACGGACGCGCGTGTTCTCACGGCACTGCCACCCGAGGTCCGCCAGTGCCTGGTCAAATCCTCCGGTTCCGGGAGGGTTTCCGACTTTGAGAGCAGCCGCCATGCTCTGGTCGCCATAGTCGCGCTCGTGACCGTACTGGAAATAGAGTTTGATGGCCTTTTTATAGTCCTGGGTGTCAGTCACCACGTCGGAGTCTCCCCAGACGGTCTTGATGCCATCCCACTCGACGACCACGCTCTCCATGCTCTGAATCCACGGAGCAATGTAGATGTTGCCGCGGTATTTGGCCCAGTAGCCTTGCCGGGCGCGCCCGCAGAGGCTATCGGTCGAAGCGTCGGCCGCCCTGAATCCCAGCGGCAGCGGGCCGCCTGTTAGCGGGACATTGGCCTGCTTGATGATGTAGGCCAGGAAGTTCGACCAGGCCACGAGCTTTTCGTACGTCACCTCCTCGTAGAATACCGGGTCGCAGAAATCGTCATTGGCGATGACGTAGAGCCGGCGGATGATACCCTTCGGGCATGGGAGGACCGTCACCCCGCATTTGAAAAACGTCTTGCAGAAGTCCGTAACATCCACGTTGCCCACCTGCTCGCATTCCACCCACTTGGCGATCTCGGCGAAGGCTTCCTGGAAGAGCAGATCATGTGCGCTAGTGAGGTTCTCCGGCGGACCAGATGGCCAAACCTGGTTTCGGATCTCCGTCTTTAACTGGGATACGGTTTTCACGCTTTGGGCTCAGCCGGCGTGGGTTTGGTTCTGGTCGCTCGCGTGCGCCGGCCGACCGGTGGCTTGAATTCCTTGGGTGTAGGCGGGACCTCCGCAGCGGCTACCACCCGGGCGTCGCCCATGGCTGAGGCGCAGGGAGGGGCTTTGTGGCCGTCGCAGCCCTCAACACGTACGGCATTTGCCAGAGGCCCTTTTATACGCTCCATGGGCTCCTCGCCCGAACGCGTACCTTTGGAAATCTCCTCCCTCCAATCGGGCCTTAATGGACTGCTTGTCGCCTTTTTTTTTACGAAGTTTTCGTGAAATTCCGATTCGCTGATCTCGCTGATGCAGTAGCGCTGCTCGCGCATGAACTTCTCGAACTCCGCCCAAACCTCAGGTTTGTCCGTCGCGTAATAGCCGACGACGTGGTCGAGCGTGTCGAACTTGAGCTTGAATTTCCCGAGGACCACCACCTCTGTCTCTGGCGAAAGCTTTTTGTAGAACTTGACTGCCATGGACGCACTTATACCGCCGTTTGCGGAGTTGCAAAGCGAAAAATAGCTACGCTGCAGCTTGATACGACACAGCGCAGCCACAACCACCCCACTCGTCCCTCGGGAATTTCTCGCCCGCTTCGATGCGAAGCCTGAGGTCGCGGAGCAAAAGCGGCTTGGTTTTACCCCCGCGCCTGTCCAGGAGGATCGTGTATTGCCAATTGCTTACACCCCGCTCTCTCAGCCATTGCTGGGTAAAAAGTTCTTCCTGCTCGTGGGTGGCAAAGACCTTTGGGAGAACGTCGTGCAGGTGAACAAAGTGGGAGATTCCAGCCTTAACGCAAAACCCGCCGCAGTTATTGTGCGGAAACCCAAACGAGTAGAGTCGTGGTGGCGCTATCCCAATGGATTTTAGTTCCTCCAGCATCCGGCATTTGTCCCAAAGCTCGCCCTCGCACATCGGCGCGGTGATAAGATAATCGCGGTTGTTGGCTTGCACCTCTGCAAGTCTGGAAAACTCCGAGAAATCCATGCCGAGATGGACGACCGCCGGATCGGGTCCAAAGGCGAAGAAATGCCCCCTTATCCATGACCAAATAAGCTCCCGTTTTAGAATCCTTGAGCAGATGTCTGCGTGCGTGTTCCCTATCAGGTGTTCATCCCTAAATACCTGCCAAGGTGTTCTCCCATCGGCGATCCTTGTAATTGGCACTCCGAGGTGATCCTGCGCCTGTTTGTTGAATCTGTAGAGGTCCTCGTCCTCGATTAAGGTGTCGGCAAACAGCAGAATTACGTTCTCTTTTCCGTAGCGCGATACCGTGCGTTTAGCGGCCCAAAAGGAACAAACCCCGCCAGAGAAGCTGACTATGTGCGGCATTGGATTTCGATTTTCACTGTGCCAGAGCATTGCACCGAATCGCCAACCAAGCAAAGCAAAAAAGCAGGCGCCCCGACTTTCGCCGGGGCGCCGCACTCAACCCTCGTTGTAGCGCTACATCGAAACGATCAGCACAAAAGACCGCCAATCGCCAATGATGCGGCGATTAGAAAAGCCCATGGTAACTGATACAAATTCAAGTAGTCTGGATTTTGCGTCATCGCGCTGGTGCTCGGAACACCGGGCGCGCGGTTCTCGATCCAGACCGAGTTTGCCGGGCACTCGCAGACGGCTGTGCAGGTCTCCGATGTCAGGCTGATTTCCTCAGTCACGCTCTCCATCGTGCAGGCGAAGGTCGGGTCGATCCTCGCCAGTTGTTCGAGGTCACCCAGCGTCCGCATCTTGCGGTTGGAGGCGATCATTCCCGGATAGATCGTCCCGCCCTTTGGGCCGGGCTTTCCGATGTCCAGGATCAGCGCGAAGTTGCCGCGGCTGGCGAGATTCTCCGTGGTGAACGCGTTGGCGATGTCATCGAAGAACTCGTGGGTCACGAGGTTAATCTGCACGCCAATCGGGTATTTAACCGTGAAAGACCGCCAGTGGAAGCCCAGTTCGTTGCTGCCGGTCTCGATGTTGATACGGACGATGTCGCCGTACTCCTGCTTGTAGTAGTTGATGAACGCGGTCTCCCAGTCGGCGGCTGACACGCTGTCCATGAACACGTCCAGCGAATCAACCACCCGGCCCTGGCTCTTGCGCGCGCGGTAGATGCGGTAGCACTCGCCGAGGAACTCGTAGAGGTTGATCTGGTTGTTCTGCAGGTCCTTGACCCGGCTACACGCTTTGAGCTGCTCGTAGATGCCTACCATGTTGGCTCGGTAGGCGACGAGTTTGCCGCCCTGGCCCGGATCAACCCCGGTGCTGGTGACCGTGAGAATCTGTTCCAGACTCTGCCAGTTAGCCAGCGTCTGGTTGGTGCTGATCTTCTTGCCGAAGAAGAAGCTGTTCAGCCAAGAGCGCTGGAAAAGCTCTTCGTCCTGGCGATTGCGTTCAGCCAACGGCAGGTCGCCGAACTGGCGGAAATATTCGTTGCTCTCCATCAGGCGCGCGAACACCACCTTGTATTCCGAGTCAACCGCCCGGGCTCGGCGCATGGTCTGATACCAGAACGGCACGCGCTTGCGGGGGTCAACCGTCGGCCGGTTATTGCACCAGCTTTCGTAGTCGCTCACGTTATTGCCGCCGGCCAGCAACACGCCAGCCGTTGGGGTCGCGTCGTAGACGCTGGTCGATCCCGCGTTTTCGCTCGTGATGCAGACATCCACGTAGGAGAGGTCGGTCGAAACGCCGGAGGCCAGGACCTTCCACGAGCCGGAGGTAGCCTGGCCGTTTTTCAAACCCATGATGAAGACGCGGTCGCGGTTGAGGAACCACTTGGCATCCAGGTCCATCCCGTAGCGGTTGACCACGCGGATGATGCGGTCGGAGGAGGCGGCGCCGGAGGCGCTGAGGTCGGCTGCGGTGATGGGACCAGCGGTGGCCGTCCCGATGGCCGTGCCGGGCTGGTCTGGCGTGTAACCCGATTCGGCGACGCCGCCAGTGATCGCCCAGAATTCCTTGTTGATCACCGAGTCCTGTCGGCCCATGACGAAGGGCTTCAGCAGGCTGGGGCCGCGGTCCATCTTCTCGTAGGTGAGCAGGCTGCCCATCGAGCGCTGGCTGGACATTACCCAGTCATACATGCCGTTGACCTTGATGCCGCAGGCTTTCATCTCGAAGGAGGTCTTGAACCACGAGTCCATGTCAGCAAACAGGCCCCCCGGTCGGAACAGCGCCTCAAGCTGCGCGGGCGTCAGGTTGGCCACGCTGGCGCGCGTGATCGTTCCGTGGGTGTCGTAGTTGTTCGACACCACGACCGTACATGGCGTGTCTTGGAAACGGTTTTGGGTGCTCGTCACCGCCAGGAAGGGCAGCGCGAGGGCTGTGCCCAGCGCGAACTCCTTGAGGTAGGGCACCGTGAAGGCTATAGCCAGCAGGGCCAACGTGAGGACCGCCAGCACCAAAAGCGAATTTCTTACTTTCATATCGGTCTCGGTTTTTGGCGGCCGTCTGACCCGGCCGCTTCAACTGAGACCGATGCTACTACGCGAAGAGATTGGCTGTGACGCGTTCCCCGAAACTTTTTTCACCTCCGCCAGGACTTCCTGCGCCGGACGAAGTATCGGACGGCGACGAGGTGGAGGGGGAACGCGGTTTTGCGCCCGGTGCCGCTACCTGCGGCGCTGGAGCTGGCGCTGGCGCTGCGGGTCTGGGTTGGGGTTGCGGGGCGGCTGACCCGCCGTATTTTTTCTTCGCCAGGGTATCGGTTTGCGCAATTAGCGCTTGCGCCTTGAGCGCCAAATCGTAGGCAATCGAGCTTTCCAGATCGTCAACGCTCAGGCACCAGTACCGCGCATTGATGTCGTCCATCGCCGCCGCCTTATCGGCGTCACTGCTGGGGCCACCCTGCACCTGCCGGCGCATTTGGGATAATCTCTGGACCGGCACCCACTGCTTTCCGTTCTGGATTCGCACGCTGGCGGGCGCGGCTGCCATCTCCCGCTCGGCCTTGAGGTGGTAATCCCGAATCTGCGCGTGAACCGCGTTGTGGTCCGGGTCGAGTTGGAAGCGCGCGCCTGGAATGACCGTCTTTTCCAACTCCATGATCATCGGTTTGAGTTGGTTGTCCACAAAGGCGTCGAGGATGGTTTTGGCGATTGGGTCCTTGGCCTCGACTGCCGCGATGGATTCGGGGCTGAAGTTCGGCTTGCCGTCGGCGCCACGAACCAGCGTGGCCAGCTCGGGAGCACCCACCTCAACCATCCGATAGACCATCTTCGCGAGGTTGGCGCCGATGACGGGCATGGCCTCCTGGACCTTTCGCTCGTTATCCATCATGTCGATCCGTTCCTGCAATGGCTTCACGCGGGTCTCCCACTTGGCTTCCGCCCGCATGTCCACCTGGGCGTTCTGGATCTCCTGCAAGGTCACCGGGAACGGATTCTCGGCGTAGAACGCCGAATGCTCCTCGTCATTGGCGTTGAAATCCTTGCCTTCGTTCTTGGCCAGCCAGGCGTCTTGGTAGGCATACACCTTTCGCAGGTAGTCGCGGAACTGCGCGGCGCGCCCTCGATATTTGCTGGGCTCGCTCTTTTCCATCCACTCAAGGACGGTCAGTGTCTCCTGATCCTCCGGCGTCAGATCGAGCGCTGGCTCAGGTGCGGCGGCAGGCGTGGCGGGAACGCGGCTGATTGCTTTGGAAACCTCGATGGCGGTCTCCCGGGCCGTGCTGGCGATAAGGTCAGCCGTCGTGGGTTCGGGCTGTGGTTCAGGTTGGGGTTCCGGTTCCGGGGTGGGCTCGGCCGCCGCTGGCGGTGGCGGAGTGGGCGCCGGCGGTTCCACGGCGGGAGCTGCTGGTTGGGCTCCCAGCGCAGCCTCTGGAGGTGTTCCCCACCCCAAGCTGGTGAACATCTCGCTTGTTCGCTTCTTCAGCTCCTCGGGGGTCGGTATCACGACTGGTGGTGGTTCGGCTGCCGTCGCTGGCGCGGCTGTAGGAGGTTTCGGGGTGGTTCTGCGGGTAACGAGGTCGATCTGTGCCATAGGTTTTACATTTCTACGTTAACTGTCTCGGAGGGTGCAGTGTCGGGCTTGAGGTCATATTCAGAGAACTTGTAGTCGGGCACCGCCATCCCCTCAAGGAGATTCCGAGCAGCCGTCAGGTCCTGGGATCTGCGAATAAGTTCCCGCGCTTCATTGGACACCACCTCCGTCCGGTCGTTCGCCGGCTGGGCGCAGAGCTTATTTGCCGCCTCGGCAGCCTCAGCCGCCGCCAGGTTGGCCAGGAGCGCCCGGAAGCGCCGGGACGCCGGCTGGTTGAGCCATTGGCGCATGGATGCCTGGTCCGGGTCCGGGAGCGGCCGTTGGTGGAGTGTTATCATTCGAGGGTTGCGGGATAGGGAGGTTGAGCGCCCTGAAAACCACGTTGATCTCGTCGCGTTGGCGCTTCACCTCATCCATTAACGGGTGAAGCTCAGGCTGGATTGCTTTGAGGACCGCCTGCGCCGTTGCTGCGAGCTGCTGTTGGGCCTCCTGCTGAGCCTGTTGCGGGTCGGGCGCCGGGGAGACGTTCCGGAGCTTCATGTCCCGCGGTAGTCCGCTCAGGCGCCAGATATGGTTAGCGAGGTCAATCGCCTGGTCGGGGCCAATCGCCTGCGCGGTCATCGGGTTATTGAGCAGGTTGAGCGTGATCTGCGACATCGCGACGGCCATCTGAGCGTCACCAACGCGGTCGGCGTCGTTCTTGGTGCTGGCAAACGACCAGAGGTCCATCGCCAGGGCGCTCTTTTTGACCCGCGCGTGGATGTAGCGGTCTCGGGCCGCGCCTGGGAACTGGGTCTGGACCTGCTTTGGACCGAAGGTGAACCCCATCGCCTTGAATTGATCGGGGGTGACCGGGGACTCGGCCGGCACGTGTACCGAGAACTCCTCGTCGCCGTAGGCCATCAGCGCCTGGTAGATCCGGCGCTTGTCCGCATCGGTCGCAATATCCACCGGTGTAGCGGTGAAAATCAGGCGCGTCGAGGTGCTGGCCTGGATGTTGCGAACTTCCTCCGCGCGCAACTCGTGGCTGGCCGCCTGGCCAACTTCCTGGCTGCTCATCACCAGCACCCGCTCGATGACGTCCAGAATCTGCTTCATCACTCCGATCAGCTCGGCAACATTGCCCTTTGGCAGGGCGTAAGACTGCACCGCCTCCGCGAGCTTGTTCTGCAGGCGCGCCGCCTTCTTGCTCGAGTAGGGCATGATGTTGAGGAACCGGTAGAGCGAGGCACCGATGCCCTTGATCTTGCCCTGGGTTTCTACGTCAATCTGGTCGCTATCAATGAAAGTCAGGTTCGCCAGGTTCTGCTTGCAGGTGAGGATCGTCTGGGTCAGCAGGTTGCTGAAATGGTCCTGGAAGGGAAGCACCTCGAGGCTCAGGCTCGCGGGCTTGCTGCGGCTTTCGTCCGCGTCGTAGCCGTAGTAGGTGATCGGCACGTAGGGCAGGGGCTCGGCGTAGAGAATCGTGCAGGAGTCGCCGGCGACCACAAAGCGGAACCACACCGGGCAGTCGTAGTCGCCAAGGCCGTTCTGGCTGGGAATCAGCTTTTCAAAGTACTCGGTCACCAGCACCCCCTGGTCGCCGTGCTCCGTTCCGTAGTAGATGGTCGCGATCTCTTTCTCGCGGTCGAGGTCACCAGCGCCCAGGCCAATGCCGGCACCCAGCGCCGGGCCCTCCGGCTGCTTGTCGGGTTGGGCGACCGGGATGGTCAGCGTGCAGGCCGAATAGACGGTGGTGAAAAAGAGCCGGTTGCCGCTCACGAAGTCCACGGCGCCAAAGCCGATCTTGTCGCGGTTCCAGAAATCCGGGTTCTGCTCGATCTCGCGGTAGCGCGCGATGCGCCAGTAGCCGCCGTACTCGCATCCACAATCGTAGTTGAAAGTCCACGGCCCGTGCGCTAGGTCACGAAAGATTCGGCTTGGGTGCGGGATGTGATAGCGCAGGCCCTCCCGGGTAGTCACCTTTATCGGATCACCAATGCTTGCCTTGTTGCCATCGGGCTTCTCGGCGCCGGCCTGCACGTCCTGGGCGTCCGCTTCCTTCCACTGCTCCTCCGAGTGCCAGGCTTCTTTGATGAACTTCAGGCACAGCCCGTAGTGGAGCATCTTGAGCACCGCCTGCTTGTCCTGGTCGTAATAGCCGTACTGAGATGACATCACCTGCACTCGGTCGCTCAGCGCCTCGCACTTGAGGCTGAGTTCGGTCGTGTTCTTGGCCGGCTCGTATTTGTAATACGGAAATTGCCGGCGGTCGTTCATCACCTTGGCCCAACGAATCGTCACGTAGGCTCGGACGAGGGGGACCACCACGCTGAAGAATACCGGGAGGTTAAGGGTCTTTACGTCCTTGCCGGTCTTCGGGTCCTTCTCGTTTTGGATGAGATGGGCGAGCCCCCAGTCCTGTACGGCTTTGTAGACCTTTTCGTCGTTTGGGTCGGCGTCGAGGAAGGTCGAGATCAGCGTCGGGGTGATCTGGCGGAACGGGGTGTCCCAGGCGACATCAAGCGCGTAGTAGACGCGGAAGTCCTGGAAATTGCGGGTCATCCCCTCCTGGATGCGCGAGCGGATGCGGAGGATCAGCTTATGGACGCGCTCGGCGTCTGACTCGCCCGGCTCGTTGGTCGGGTGCGTCATGTAGCCGGGGTCCTTCTCCCAAGCCCCCTTCTTTGGCACCCAGTTGAAGCCGCTGGGCTGTAGCTTGGCCCTCAGCTTGTCCGGGTTGATGCCCTTCTGCTCGAGTAGCTTCAGGTCGATCACGACATGCTGTCAACCGCGCCAGCCTCTGAGCGCCGGCGACTGTTGAGATATTCGGCCGGCGATTGGACTCCGCCTTTTCCACCGGGAAGCGCCGCGCCTGCCCCGCGCGCCTTGGCGATCGAGTTGACGTGGAAGGGCGTTTCGAGCGGTGGCACCTGCGGCCCGGGCGGCTTCTCCGACATCGCGTTGGCCTCCTCTTCAGCCTTTTCGGCGATGAGGTGGACGCGGTCGCCTTTCCTCAATCCGGCGACGGCGGGGTGATGGCTGGGAAGACGAATCTTACAAATCGGTGCACTCATGGGTGCCTTTTACGCTTGCCTCACTTGGATTTGCAAGCGCAATTTGCGGATATGAAGCTTCTCGGCAATCGCGTCCTCGTCCGACTTGATCCTCCTCCCACCGAATCGTTCGTCCTAGTCGAGCACGGAAAGTCGAAACTCCAAAGCACGGGGATCGTTCTCCTCCTCGGCTCCGGAGGGCGCCGCGGCGGTCGTCCAAACCTTCTGCCACCAGACCTACGGGTTGGCCATCGCGTGCATGTCGATAACAGCTACGGCAGCCAGGAAACCGATTTCAATGGCCAGAAGTGTCGCGTTTACAGCATCCGCGACGTTGTGGCCATCCTCGGCTAATGCCAATCGACTCCGAAGGCATTTTCTTTCCCGACCTGTTCGATCGGCAGTTGGAGGTCTACAACTGCATGAAGCGGGCAATGCTGGTCTGCGGCCCACGCCTATCGGGCAAGACCATCGCCGTCCTGCATAAGATCGTCCGCCATCTCTGGGAGGTTAAGGGCGCCCGGGTCGCGATGTTCAGCCGCACGCTCAAGAACTCGAAGGACGGCGGCCCATGGATGAAGATGCAGCGGGACATCCTGCCGGAGTGGTTCAAATCCGGCATCGGCATCCGCTACACCACCATGGGCGCCGACAAGCGTCCGGGTCCAAAAGTTGACGGCCAGACCCGCACTCCATTCTTTCGGGTGCGCAACGGCTACGGCGGTGAATCGGAGTGCATGTTGTTCTCCCTCGACGTTGATAACGACGTTGAGGATAAGCTCAAGGAAATGGAGTTCAGCCTCATCTACTTTTCTGAGCTTTCGAAGTTCGGCACCCGTGGCGTGCTCCAGTACGGCCTCCCAGCGCTGCGTATGCTCAACATCCCGTTCGAGCAACAGCAGTGGATTGCCGATACCAACCCGGCCGAGGAAGGCGAAAGCTCCTGGATTTACCGGGCGTTCTACCTCGAGCGCAAGTGGACCTACGATGAGTATACCGCGCACAATACCGAGGTGGGGTTGCCCGTCCTGCCTGAGCGGGTTTTCGACTTCTTCAAGACCAACTCGGACGTCCTGGAATGGGGTATCCGCGAGAACCCGCGGCTGGATCCCAGACAGATCGACGAGGTCACCGTCGCCTGCGGCTCGGACATCGGGATGTATGAGCGCCTGGTGAACGGCAAGTGGGTTTTTGGCTTCGGTGACCAGAGCCGACACTTCCGTGGCTGCTTCCGTGAAAATCTTCACGTTGTTGGAAACTGCTCATCGCAGAATGAAGACGACTGGGAATACCTCAACCCCAGTCCGACGATCGCCGAGTTGATAACCGGTTGGGACCTGGGAGACAAAAACCACGCTGCCGTCGCCATCGAGCGAAACGTCATCAGCGGGCGGTCCTATTTCTCCGTGCTCGACGAGCTGGTCAACATCGGCAAGGAAATGTCGGTTGAGGAATTTACCGTGGCGTTCATGGGGCTCATCGAGGGCAATCCCGACATGCCCGAGGGAAGGCTGTCCATCGAGGAAATCGCCGGTCACAGGCTTGACCTGGAACGCGCCTGGTCGGATCGATCTTCCATCGAGAAGTACCAGAGCACCGGCGACACCTACCAGCATCTGGAGGTCTATGCGGCATCCAGGAACCGAATTCAGCTTATCGGGGTCCCAAAGGCCAAACACAGCGTTGCCCAGCGTGTGAGGTTGCTGAAAAAGCTGCTGATGCAGGGACGAATTCGCGTAAGCGCCCACTGCACAATGACCATCCAGATGCTGCGCGACCTCAAAAAGGGAAAGGGCGCCCTTAACTACGTGGTGGACGACGAGAACAAGCACGTCTTCGACGCCCTGACCTACGCGCTGCTGATGGAGTGCGCTGAGGAATTGCAGACATTGGACCCCGAGACCGTTGGCAGGCGAGACCGGCCGGCCTTTGCCACGAGCATTTCCTGAGAGGAGAAGAGAGCAGCCGTCGCAACGCGTCCGCGCCGCGCGCCGCCGCGGCCGTCAGATGGCCTTTGGCGGCCCAGAACTCTGCCGGCTGCCCATATCCTTCGGAAGTATCCGGTCAAACATCAGCCGCTGGCTCCCATTGGCGTTGGCGATGTGAGCGAACTTCCCACGGCGAACCAGTTTGGCGTGCCGTTTCGGATTGAGGAAGTCCACTCCGCACGCACGTGCGATGGCGTCAACCGTTCTGATCCCGGTGTTTCCCCAGTCCGGGCGGCTGAGGATCAGGATCAGCGTTGACCGAGCTACCCCCACCTCCCTGGCGATTTCGTCGTAACTCTTTGGCCGGCAGTTCCGGCCGTTGCCCTTCCTGGCGAGCATCCGGCAGGCCCGGGGCGGAAACTTTGAGGCGATGTCGACCAGCATCAGGTTGTTGTCTCAGTGCGCAGGTATTTGAGCGCGCGAGTGCGTTGCACCCATGATGGGGGAACCTCCCAGGATTCGGTCTGGTTGAAGAACGGGCGCCCGATCTTGCGGGACAGTTCGGTGACAAACTCAGAGCAAAACCATGTCCGCTCCAGGTCCTCCGGCTTGGGTCTCCGGCGGGTGACGAAGCGCAGCACGTCCTTCCAGTCGTAGGGCGTGCCGATCTCTGGGATGATGAGCCTAATGAGCGCCGCCTCCTCGGTGCCACTGAGCGGTGGATCGTAGCCAAAGATGTCTACCACCGTTCCAGGATCGTGTTGGGCGCTGAGCGATTCGACGGAGCGCAGCTTTGGGGGCCACGCTTCGACCACGCTTCCCTCACTGATCCACCTCAGGTCTCCCATTGGCGTTTCCGACCGGACAAGTTGAGCGGCCACCACGCTGGCGTGCTCGTCAAAGTGAAAAGCCGAATGGGAGTACGGGCCGCGCGTGAGGAACTCGATGATCCTGGATGGATTAAATGTCCTGCCCTTGTACTGGGCGATTTCCATACTTCGCGGGAATCAGATTACTTGCCCAGGCCGACCGTGATGCCCAAAAGCAAAGCCGTGTAGGCTTTCTTTGCCACACCGTCTGGCTGGTATCCGGCGTACCACCGGAGATTTGCGCCGACGTTGGGTATCACTCGGTATTCGGCAAAGAAGCCGCCCTCGATTCGAGTGGTCTGCAACGTGATTTGCCGGCCACCGCCGAGGCTAAGTCCGCCGGCGATGTTGTCCCAATCCAGACGCAGATCAACGTGGCCGAAAATGCCGTTGATGTCGTTGTCGACTCCGAGCGTGTCAATTTCAGCATCACCGCCCAGTTCGGTGGAAGTGCCGATCCGCTTCCAGAGGTCGAGAGTAGTACTTTGGAGCGTGCCAGGGAGCGCCGAATCAATCTTGGCGGCCTGCTCCAACTCCACCGAAATGTCATTGGTGAAGTACTCCAACGTGGGATTGTGCAGGCTGAGGGCGTTGACCAGCCAGCTTTGCTGCGGGCTTGGCTGCGGGGCCGTCGGCAGGGTGGTGTTGGTTTGAGCCTTCACTGGCAGGCCGCACAGTGCGACGATGGATGCTATTACGAACAGTTTTTTCATTTTGAACCTTTCAGTTTGAGTTGTTGTTACAGTGGAGTGAAGACCGCGTCCAAAATCATCTCATTGAGCTTTTGCTGCGCACCAGCAACCCCGATTTCCGCCAAGTCTTTGAGCATTTGTGCGTCATTTGGTAACGGTACGGGGTGTTCCGCGGCAAGGTCACGGCACTCGAAAATGTGGCAGCGAAGGCCCTTGGCTGTTTCTCTCGCTGGCCACGAGCCGCAAGTCTCGCAATATGAAGGCCCATTCATTTGTTCGTGCTATTCAGTGAGGTTGGGTGATACGGGTGAAATTGTCCAGACGAATCGTATTCGGTGTCGTCCTTGCCCGGCCAGTGAACGCACCCGTCAGCAGCCAGACGACGAACCAGACGACGGCTCCGGCTGCGAGCAGGGTGAGGATGGTTTTGGCGAGTTTCATACCCCGCACATCCCTTGGCACTCGTTGTTAAACATCGTCAGTTGTTTGCCTTGCAATTTCTGGAATTTAACCTTGTCCAGCGGGACTCTGCTGTTGTGTAAATAAGGCTTGAAGCCTTTTTGTGAAACAGTTTTTATTTTCGCTGCGCGGTAGGCATAATCGAATTGCACAGCTCGGGCAAAGCTCTCCGGTTCGACATCCCTCAATCTGATCCATTCATCGTCATCATGGTATGGGCAAAATTCGCAAGCTGATTTCGGAGCTTTAAGATTTCGGGCGGCTAACCATTCGACGCATCCATCCCGGTTCGTGCCCCTCTCTAAATGCGGCCAACGATGAACTGCCCAAGGAATCCGTGATGGCTTTGCGCGGCCTGCCTCGTCTGTGGAAATGCCAATACGGACCACGACAAGCGGGTCTGCTTGACATTCTGCCCACGCCACCTCTGGTCTTAATGGAGCAACCGGAGAATGCGGCAACCCTGCCTTTTTTGCACGCTTCCACACCGACAGTTCTTTCTCGTGTTTGGCAATTTCCTTCAAAGCTGATCGGTGCCTCTTGCGCCATACTCTCATCTTGTCTTTGCCAATCAATCGGCGTTGCTCCTGCTCTAACGGTATAATTTTGAAATCATACGTGCATTGCCTAGGTCCGTGGCCTTTTAATCCATCAGCATTGATGCTGTAGTGAGGAACTCCACTGCGCACCCATGAACCATTGCCGTCCTTGCGCTTTCTCACCCGCAGCGCATCTTCTCCGATGTCGCCTTTTGTGACAATGTGAACTGGAAATTTAAGAAGGCCAGAGTGGTAAACGCCCGGTTCGACGTATGGCCTTCCATTTGGACGGAACCGCACTTGTACGCCACATAGTTTTGAGAGCCACAGATAAACACTCAGGGGCTCCCGTTGTGTGTCGGCAAAACAACCCAAGTCCGGCATCGGCGGGGATTCCCCTTCGCTGGCCATCAGAGCATCCGTTGAAGACTGCACGCCAGCGCCGAGGCTAATTATGTGGATCGGTTCGCTCATGCTCTTTGAAACCAAAGCGCCGTCCGCCGCGTGCTTTGAGGATACGACTTGCGAAGTTTCCAACGCGGCAGACGGCAAAGGTTTTTGTGCGTCACTCAAAGCGAGAAAAGCATAGGTCAAAAGCAGAATAGCGTCAAGCATGGTTTGGCGCAATCACCGCCAGGCCGATGATGATGCGGATAAGCTCTTTGCGGGTGATCATGGCTTCGGCGCGGGCTCCGGTCCCGGTGCAGGCGGCTGCGGCGCAATCGTCTGGACCTTTGCCAGAGGGTTTAGGCTGATGGCTGGCGCAATCGGGAAAGGCGGGTTAGAGTCCATTGGCAGCGGGTTGTTGCTCCACCACTGAAAGAACCGGAGCATACCGTTTACCAGAAAGCACGACCCCATGAGCTTCCACGACTTGGCCGTGCAGAGCCCGAAGTTGATCGAGTCAATGGCAGCCGCGCCGACGCCGCCTCCGACTGCCGCCGCCCCGCCGTGGATGAAGGTCTCAATCCCAGCCCGAAGCCATTTGCGCGTGCTGTTGGTCATTTTATTCCTTGCGTGTTACCCGAAACGACTCGGCCAAAAGAAACCCGTTGACCGCTATAGCAATGAAGCAAACCGCTGTCGGCAAAGACATTGGCACCGCGCTTCCCCATGACGCGAGCCTGATAGCTCCCGAGAGCCATCCGACGATAGCCAGCGCCGAAATGATGATCACGCAAATCGCTGAGGTCTGACAGGTCAAGAGGTAAGCCTCGATCTTGTTCATCGCGCATGACTTCTGCCGTTCATTTGGGCCTCAACCAGCAGGTCCAACTTCTTCTCGATCCTGATATTTGAATCCACCAAAGCTGCCCGCTGCGTGTCCGCCAGCTTCTTGTAATCGTCAAAGCTCTCGCGGGTGACGAAAATCTTCATCATCTTCCAAATAATGAACCCGAATAGGATTGGAAACGTGATCGAGCCGACACTGAGCACGATGGTCACGATTTCGAGGGACTGGTTGTTAGGAGGCATAAATCACGGGCATTACAGGGGCCAGACCAAAAGCGGTGGCAAGCTGGTGCATGAACAGGTGGTCGCAGCGCCCGAAAATGCGTCGAAGCTTTTTCAACCTCGCCTCCATTGCGGGGCGTGTTATTCCTAGGACCACAGCAAGTTCCTTGTCAGGTGCATCCTGATAGCCCCGGTGCCGGATGATTTCAATGTCCAGCACGTCTAGCGGTTGGTTTCTCTCGATGGCAGTCATGGCCCGTTGTAATCTATCCACCGCTTTGGCGGGTTCATCCCCCCGATGGCGCGGTAGAATTGACCGAGGCCCGCGAGTGGCGGGTTGCTGATAGTCACGGTGGAGTTAGTGACGCCCCAACGTGGCTTGGCGGCGAATGCCGATGTGAACTCAACATTTGTTCCGGTCTTGCTGCTGAATTGGAGAACAGCCGTGCCGGGGTAGTGAACCGTGTTCGACGGCAGACTCTCGCGCTTACTCACGGTGTCAACGGCGGTCACGGTCAGGCTAGTTCGATTGGTGATGACGAGCGCGGCCTCGTTGGTGTTGCTCGTGGCTGTGACATTGGTCTTACCGCCAGACACCGCATAGATTCGATTGCTGGTAGCCAGCGGGTCAATGGAGGCCGTCCACGCCGCGAGCAAGACAGGCGGATTGGTCCTTGGTGGGGGCACCAGTCCGAGTGATTGCATCATCATGCTGTAGGCGTGAGGGCCTTCCCGCTTCGCCGCGCCGATGGCCTGCACCTGCCACAAGTGTGTGATGTGATTCGTCTGCGTCACGCCCGCGAAGGCGAATAGGCAAAGGAGGATAGTGAGGAGACGGGTCATTTTGGGCAATTAAATGCCGCCGCATCGCCCGCACGCCACCGGATGTGCGCGTAAGGCTTGAAAAAGTTCGGACTGCGCACACCACCCCCAACAATCGGGTCAGTGTCCCCAATCGTCAGGAAATGCGTTGCCCATTGCAGCCAGTAGGCTTGAGCGAGGTCGGGACGCGTCAACTCCAGGCAGCCGCCGTACTCATCCGCCCAGTAGAGGTAAGGATAAGACCACGGGGCAGAGATTGCGCCCGTGTACGGCGTCACTTCATTCGTGGGATAGTGATACACCTGCGCCCAAGCGTCAGACCACGAGCCCTTGCCGTAAAAAGCCACCGTGTTGGACAGTATCGCCGCCTGGTTGGTCCCGTAACCGATCCCCAGTCGCGCCGCCATCAGGTTAGCGGGGATATTGTGCCAGTGAGCATGTGTCGAGGCATTTGTCCCCGCCTTGAACAGCCCAGCCGTATTGTCCCAGAGAATCGCTACCAAGTTCGATTTGAGCAGGCCCGACTCGTTCCGAAACGCGGTTGCGTCCAGTGGATGGTAGCCGCTGTCAGCCATCTCCGCCGCTTGCTGCAACGCCACCCACCGGAACACGCTGCCCAGGCAGAAATAATCCGGGCCGTCATAGAACGCGTCCATCGTCGCGTCGTCATCCAGCGGATGCTGCGCCTGCTTGTAGGAAAAGGTTAAGTGGTTGATGACGTTGGTCGTGCTGAGCAAGTTCGTCACATTCCCACCAAAGGCGCCCCACACCCACGGCGCCTTACCAGACGCTTGCCACAGGTCGTACACGATCTGCACGTAACCCAGGAAACCTGCGCACATCAGGTTCGTGAGCGGTGGACTCCCCGGGTACCCACTCAGGGACGAATCAGCGAGGAGCGAATCGTACAAAAAAGGAAAACCATTCGTGGCCAGCCCCATGTAGCGGCTCACCTGATTTGACAAAGACGCTACGCTCATCGCGTCTAAGCAACCGGGGACGGCGGTGTAGGTGTCGCCAACAAAGGTGTACGTGCCGACTGATGGATAGCCTCCACTCAGCAAACTGTAACCTTTGAGCGTTCCGCTGGTGGCGCTGAAAAGATTTGAGGAGAGCAGCGCACTCGCCATCGGTTTGAGCGCGTCGCGAAGGTACTGGAAAAACTCCTGACTTGTTGCGGCCGGGAAAAAGTTCGCGCTGTTGCTCCGGTAACTGATCGAGCATCCCGGGTAGGACGCGCCATTGCCGTCCGCGGTCCCCTGAGTCATGCTCCCAACCTCGCTGCCTGGCTGAGCCGGGTTGGCAGCCGGCAAAGCCACCGTAGCCAGCACCGTCACGTTGTTCAGGTCCTCCGCGAACACCGCGTTCGACAGCACAAACACAGTCAGGTCAATCGCAAAGGTGGTTCCTGGCAGATAGGCAAAGCCCAGGCTGTTGCTCACGTAGTACGTGCCGTTGGCAGCCGTCAGGTTGGTTGCCGGGCCGTTGACCCCGTTAAGCCATGTCACAAAGTTGGCCCCCAGGCCGGTGACGATAATCGCATTGGTATTGCCCACTGGCAGGCTCTGTGGCAGCGACAAAGGATTGAGATTCGTTAGGCCCGAGCCGTCTCCCTTCACAATTCCGGTGAATGTTGGAAGGCCAGAGCCAAACACGCAGAGCGAGGCCGACGCCAGAAGCGTGCAGAGTAGTTTTTTCATAGGCTGAGAGTGATGCCGCTGAAGACCCATTCGCCGTCAACGAAGTACCAGACCTTGCCGGTGTCGGTGTCCACCCGCTCAGTCGGGCCGCTTGGCGTGTCGGTCGGAGCGATCCCTCCGTACGCGCCCTGCTCAAGGCCGCTGCCGGCGCTAACGACGCCAACGTTACTGGGCTCTGGGTGGCTGAAGTTTGGAACCGTGTAATTTGGTGCGTATCCATCGCCATTCATGGGCGCACATTACGCACACCTCTTTTTTGCCTGCAACGGTTTTCTAAGGCTTCCCTGGCTTGCCGTCTGGGTAAACGTTGGCGTTATGGGCCAGCACCAAGGTCTGGTTGCCGCCGCCGCGGGGGGATATTCGCTTGCCCGGCGCGAAGTTCTGGGCCGGCCCGGGCGGTTCCTCGATGGTCTTGCCCGGCGACGCCGCCTGCTCGACCTCAAGGGCCAATCGTTGGACATCCGTTTTGGTCTTCATCAGCATCCCAAAAGCGGATGTCAGCACCGCCAGGTCGCGGATTGTCCCCTTCCCCGACTTTTCCACCCTGGCGCCCAACATCCCACGGACCACGTCGATCACCTCATCCACTTTCCCGAGATCCACCATCACGGCGCCACGCTGGATCTTCGTCACCCCAACGCCCCGCAGATGGACGCCGATTCTGGCCAGGTCCTTTATCCTCGTTGGTCCGAAGGTGGCGCAGCCGCAGCGTTTGAGGGTCTCGACCAGCAGATCATCGCTCATTGCCGGCTCTTCCAGGTCAACCTCGACCTGGACCTGATGTCCGTTGGCGACTTTTACAATTTCAGAACTCATGTGGGTAGTCGTTCAGTTCCGGCGGCCAGCCCGCCTGACCAGCGCTCACGTCATACAACCAGCAGTTGCACCGCAGAGCCGCCTTGATCGGCATATAGCACCAGCAGCCGAGCGGTAGCACCTGCCTGGCACTGGGGCTAAAGAAGGTCTCACGCGCCGTTCCGCAGGTCTGGAGTTCCGGGTTGAACATGGGGCACTGGCGGCATCGCTCGAGCCTTTGCGCGTACGACGGTCTTTTTGGATCTGCGCGAGTCCGGGCTCTTAAAACCAGCAAGGCGCATAGTGACAAAGAGGCGTTTAATGAGCGCCTTATCGCCAGACCGAAGGAGAGCCCTCGAAACGAACCGGTGATAGCCACTCGAAGCGCTTTCCAGAAGGATCGGCGATGATTGAAGGCTAGACGCCAGCCAGGAAGCCAGGAATCTTGCCACTCTGGGCCATTGCCGGGAGGCTGAGAGGATAAACTGGTCCGCATACGCCTGTTCCTTTAGCACCTCGAACCGGGTCCGTTCAATCCGTTTAATCAGCGAGTGCCAGGCCCGCGTTGGTTCGATAAAGAGGGCTCTTCCCATCACGTCTCCGTCGATCATCCTGAAAAACGGGCCGGTCAGCATTGCGTGCCGCAGCCGGGCGTTGACCTCAATCTCACAGGCCTCCTGGGGGCCGTACTTGCGCATCAATTCCCTCGGCCGCAGGTCGTACGCCTTCTCGCGCCGGTAGATCGCGTCGGCGAAGTTCTGGCGCCAGGGCCAGTTGTGCAGTTTGGCGAAGTGCAGGTCCACCGGTTTCTCCTGGTTTACCAGCCAATCCAGCATGAACCGGCACAGCGCGTGAAACACGTAGTCGACCTCCTCGCGCCGGGAGCAGAACGGCCGCCAGGCGCCCGAAAGGTGCAGTTCATCCAGGAATTCGCGGCGTTCCTGGTCCTCTGGTGCGTTGTAGCGCGTGCGCTGGGGCGCCCGGACGCGCTCCCAGGAAAAGTGCATCTCCGCGTTTTCCTCCGGCGGGATCTCCTCCGCGCACTGCCGGAGCGCCGACTCGCGAATGATGTAGTTGCCGTCCTCGATCTTTCCCCATTTGTTGACCGTCGCCAGCAGCGCGTGGCCCTGCATCCCGTTGAGCACCACCGCCGGCCGGATGATCGCCGTCTTGTCGTGCCACTCGACAAACACCGGAATTGTCCAAAGCACGGGCTCCCGGCCGCGAACCACCCAGAGCGTTGAGGTCTTCAAGCGACCCTCCGATTACCGAAACGGCCGGCGCCGAGCAAGCCGCAAAATTTCGCTTGCGCCTTCGCGCGTCATGGGTTAAAACGCTTTACAGTGAACTGTGAAATTTGAAACTGATTCTATCCCATTAAATTCCTCTTATGGCTGACTTCACCGTTGAAACGGCCACGCGCGGCGTGGTTAAACCCCTCATCGGCACCTACGGCAAAAGCGGCGGCGGCAAAACCCGATCGGCTCTCATCTTGGCGCGCGGCATCGTCGGTCCCGCTGGAAAAATCACCCTCATCGACACCGAAAACCGACGTGGGAGTATTTTTGCCGATGTCATCCCAGGCGGCTACCGCGTGCTCAACTTCGACGCTCCGTTCTCGCCCGCGCGCTACAAAGCGGCTGTCGAACTGGCGGCCAAGGATTCCGACATCGTGGTCGTTGACTCGATGACCCACGAGTGGGACGGCGAGGGCGGCGTGCTGGATATGCAGGAGGCTGAACTCCACCGCATGGCCGGCGACGATTGGGGCAAGCGCGAGAAATGCAAGATGGCCGCCTGGATAAAGCCCAAGCAGGAGCATAAGTTTTTCGTCCAATACCTGCTTCGCTGCCCACTGCCCGTCATCTGCTGCCTCCGCGCCCAGGAAAAAACCCACATGGTAAAGGGTCAGCGTGGCATGGAAGTGGTTACCGACGAGTTCACCACGCCGATTGCTGACCCGCGGTTCATCTTCGAGATGCTCATAAACGTTGAGGTTTTCGCCAAAGACGGCAAGGGCGGCTTCTGCCACGTCACCAAAATCACCCACGAGGATCTTTTCCATTGCCTGCCCGACGAGAAGACGCAGCTCACCTATGAGCACGGGCAGAAGATTGCGGCCTGGTGCGGGTCTAAATCCTCGGGCGCGCCGGCGAATGTTCCGGCGGCCGGACCGTCGAAGACCGAACGCGGCGAGCTGGCCAAGGCCATATGGGCCCACCCGCTGATTCACGCGATCCACAACCTGCCGGCGGACGCCAGCAAGACCGACCGCGCGGCGGTCATGCCGAAGGTCAACCAGTTCCTCCTCGACGAAAACTACATTTCCGACACCGAAATACTTGGCGATCTCGGTGTCGAGCGGTTAAAACAGGTGATCGCCAAACTTAACGAGAAAATTCAACAAAAGGCAGCAACATGATCGCATTCACAAAGGCATTCGTAACAGGGGACGGACAAACTCACGCGAGTTTGGAGGAAGCACAGAAGCACGAACTCAAGGGAATCTTCTCTTCGGCGGCCATGACGGACGTAGACAACGCGGTCGCAGCCGTCATCAACCACAAGGAGGCCATCGTCGACATCCTCACCACGAAGCCCAACAGCAAACCCAAGGCCCGCAGCATCAATGGCGGTACAAAGCGGCGTGGATCGAGGAGCGCGACTCCGGCGCCGACGCCTGGCGCGCCGTCTCCGAACTAAACCCAGTCCCTGAACCTTCGTCTCCTTCCTCTTATGGCAACAAAAATTCTCGGGCTCCAGATGGAGCATTTCAAGCGCGTCAACTTTGTCGAGATCACCCCGGATGGGAACCTCGTCATCATCTCCGGCAAGAACGGTGCCGGCAAATCGTCCATTCTGGACTTTGTCGAGGCCGCTCTGCGCGGAGGAAAGTCTATTCCCTCCAAGCCAGTCACCCGCGGCCACCAAAAGGGTGGGGGCACGCTCGACTTGGGCGACTTCACCGTCAAACGCACGTTCACCGCCGCCGGCGGGATGCAACTGGTGGTCAAACCCAAGGACGGCGACAAATACCAATCTCCCCAGGCTGTCCTGGACGGTCTTTGCGGCAACCTTAGCTTTGACCCGCTCGAATTCGTTAATCCCCCCGGGGCGATCTCGGATGAGGCCAAGAGCAAAAAGCGTGGGGATACCCTTCGGCAGATCCTCGGGTTGGATTTTGCCGCCCACGACCAGGATCGCCAGAAGGTCTTCAACGAGCGCACGGCGGTCAATCGCGACCTGGCCAGCCTTCAGGCCCAACTATCGGCTGCTCCGCATTACGCTGGCGCACCGGAGACCGAGACCTCGGCCGCCGACATCATCGCCCAGCAGGAGGCCGCGGCGGCGACCAACGCGCAGAACGCTGCCGCCCGCACGGCCGCCAACAACGCCGCCGAAAGTGCCTCGCGCATTGCCGCCTCAAAGGCTTACCAGCAGGGCAAGATCGCAGAAACCGAGCAGGAGATTAAGCGCCTGCAGGATGAACTGGCTTCGCAGAAACGCACGCTCGACAATCTCTCCAAATCCCACACTGAGAAGCTCGAGGAGCATAAACGGCTTGAGCTTTCGGTTGCGAATCTGGTGGACGTGGACCTCGCGCCCTTCAAGCAGAAGGCTTTTGAAGTTGAAATCACCAACGAGAAAGTCCGGGCGAATAAGACCCACGCCGACCTGAAGACTAAAGTTGTGGCCAAGACCAAAGAGGCCGACGCGCTCACCCGCAAGCTCGAGGATTTCGACGCGAAGAAGCGGACGGCCATCCAGGAGGCGAAATACCCGGTGCCAGGGCTTTCCATCGGCGAGGAAACCGGTGAGGTGCTGCTCAACGGCCTGCCCTTCGACCAGGCCAGCACGCGCGAGCAGCTCGTTGTCTCTGTTTCAATCGCTATCGCCCTAAACCCCAAGCTCATGGTCTGCCTCATCCGCGCCGGCAACGACGTGGACGCCGACGGGATGAAACTCCTGGCCGAAATCGCCGATAAGGCCGATTGCCAGATTTGGGTCGAGCGCATCGCCCGGGATGTCGAGCCGACGGTCATCATCGAGGACGGCTACGTGGTGGGGAGTGCGCCGCCGGAGTCAGTTGAAAACCCGCAGCCGGCAGCGGCTGCCAAGGACCCGAATCCCGGGGCCCAGGATGAACTCGGCATTACTCCCTGACCTATGGAACTACCCGAATTCAAAAACCCGTTCTCTAATGCCAAACTGGTCGGGGCCAACGTCGACGCCGATGCCTACCACCTGGATGATCCGGCGTTCCCGCGCGGTCATCCCGGCCGCGCGATGACACGCTCCGAGCTTGGCCTTTTCACGCGCAACCCGCAGAACTGGCTGGCTGGCTACAAGCCCAAGGACACGGACGCTACCGAGTGGGGTAGCCTCATTGACTGCCTAGTAACCGACCGCGGCCGCTTCGACCAGCGCTACGCCATTCCCCCGGAGACCTGTACGGCGACAAAAACCATGAGCATCGTCAAAGAGGGTAAGGCTGTTGCTGGCGAGCAGGTGCCATGGAACCCCCAGTGCAAGGAGTGCAAGGACTGGAAGGCTGAGCAGGAGTCCGACGGACTGACTGTCGTTGACGCTGAGATGATGCTCGAGGCCACCTCTGCCGTCGCTCGCCTGATGAAGGACCCGGTCTGCGGGCCGTTCATCAAGTGCTCGGCTTTCCAGGTCATGTGTGTGGCGGAGTACAAGGACCCCGAGACCGGTCTGGTCATCCCGGTAAAAACGCTGACCGATCTCGTCTGCGACAAGGCCCACCCGCTGTTCGGAAAGTGCCTTGGCGATTTCAAAACCGCGCGCGAGGCCGACCCGGACGGCTGGCGCTGGGTGGTCCACAAGCGGAATTACGACTGGCAGGCGGCAATGAACATGGACGTTTACACGCTGGCCACCGGCGAAGACCGGACGGACTTCCGGCACATCATCCAGGAAAACGTCGCCCCCTACCAGCCAGCGCGGCGCCACATCTCGGCGGAGTTCATGCGACGCGGCCGGGAGAAGTGTGTTATGGCCCTGCGGCTTTACTGCCGATGCCTCAGGTCCGGGGTGTTCCCTTCCTGGGACGACGAGGGGCAGAAGGTTATTGACGGCTTCACCATCACCGAACCGCCTGAGCGGCTGATGCTCTACGGCGAATAGTTTCCACGACGGTTAACCAAAAACACAGAAAGAACATCATGGCAAAACAAGACAGCCTGCCCGGAACCGGGCCGGCGAGAATCAAAGAGATCGAAACGGCGGCCGAGAATTACGTGGCTGCGCGTGACAGCCGAATGGCCTGGGGAAAGACGGAGATCGCGGCCAAGAAAGCGCTTTTGGAACTCCTCCAGAAGCACAAGCAGAGCGGTTACACCTACGACGTGGAGATCGAGGTCCCAGCAGAGGGCGAGGAGGACGGCAAGACCGAAAAGGTCACCGCCCATCGTTCGGTCGAGTTCGAGACCAGCGAGAAGCTCAAAGTGAAGACCGAAATCGAGGACGATCCCGAATAGGCTACCGCTTCGCCCGCAGTGAGCCCTTGCGCCTTAACTTCCCGAGCGTCTGAGCCAGGCGTGCCCGCCGGCCAAGCTTTCCTCCCTTGGCCGCGGCGCTCGCCAGCTTGGACGCCGGTATTTTTTGGCCCTGAGGGATGCCGAGTTCCCGGTGGAGTGCTCCTCGATTTTTCACTGCTCCAGAGATCCAATTCGCTGCTGCCATATCGCCCCGTTGTCCTACCGACCGGGCTTCGTGTCAATCGTGAAGTTTTTTCAGAAAACCCTTGCACGGGTCGCGAGCTGGGGTGTAGAACCGGTCTCGTGACTTCGGATATAACGAAAATTCCGTGCTGCTTCTGGCCTTTTCGGTCCCGCCGAACTGTCCGGAGTCACATCTGCCGGAGGCAGCACAGAACGTTCAAATTCAAAACCCATGAGCATCCGAATAATGTCCCAGGTGTGGGATGACGCCTCTATATCTAAGCAGCCTGAACTTCTTGTAATGCTGGCACTTGCAGACTTCTGTAATGACTCCGGAGAGGCTTGGCCAAGCATAGATAGCATTGCCCTAAAAGCCAGGATGTCCGACCGCGGGGTTCAGCGTATAATCATTCGGCTGACAAAGTCCGGAAAGGTGAGCGTCAGGCGTGGCGGAGGGCTGCCTGGAACAACTAACCTTTACAGGCTAACCCCACGGGTGACTGTAGGTCACCTGTCAACGGAGAGGGGTGACCGGCGTGGTAATGGAGGGGTGACCCTGGAGGCAGAGAGGGGTGACCGGCGTGTACACTCAGGGTCACCCGATCCGTCAGTACCCGTCATAGATCCGTCAGTACAACCGTCAGAGCTTTTCAAGGACTCTGAGCTGATGACCGAGGAATGCCGGGTCGCGTGGGATGACTGGAACAAGTACCGCCGGGAGCGCCGTCAGAAGATTACACCATCCACCGCACGCCTCCAGTTAAAGTTGCTAAAGGAGTGGGGGCCTAAAAGATGGGTAGATGCGATCAACAACTCGATTGAGAAGGGGTATCAGGGAATCTTCGAGCAAAAACTGAACGGTAATGGCAGTGGTTTCGCGCCGAGCCCGGCGGTTCAACTCAAGTCTGTGTCCGAGGTTATATCAACTCACCCGGCCAACCGCGATAGCACCGCCTACAATCCGCGTTGCACCGAAGCCCAACGGGCAGAGCTTAAAGCTCTGCGCTTGAGGGCTGATGACCTTAACCGCCAGATCGCCCTGGCAGGAGTTTCCGCGTGATTTCCCCAGACCTTACATCCGGCCGGCGAAACAGCGCGTCCCGAAACGGGTCCAGCATCGATCGCCTTCCACCACACTCTTCGGAGGCCGAAGAGGCTTGCCTTGGGTGCATCCTACAGGACCCAAATTCCACGATCGGGGAGTGCATCCGGGCATTTTCAGGAGTCCCCGAGGTGTTCTATGATCTGCGGCATCAGTCCATCTATTCGACCATGGTTGAGATGTACGACGCGCGCGAGGGCATTGACGTGGTGACCCTTCAGCAAAAACTCAAGGATAAACGCCTCCTGGACCAGGTTGGTGGCATTGCGTATCTAGCACAACTTCCAAACCTGGCCGCGTCTCCAGCCATGGTCACCTACTACACGGACATCATCCACGAGAAATACCTGCTCCGAAGGATGATCCAGACCTGCACCGGGATAGTCAGCAGGATTTACGACTATGAGGGCGAAGTGGACGCTTTGATTGATGAGATGGAGCGCGATGTTCTCCGAGTGGCTGAGGCTCGGGCGTCGGTAGGTGAAACCGATCCGGTTGGAAAACTGGTGCAGCGGACCATCGCTGTGATTGAGGACTGCCACCAGAACCGCGGAAAGCTGCGGGGCATTCCTACGGGATTTGTCGATCTGGACCGCCTCATCTGGGGGATGCAGCCGGCCAGCATGATCGTCATCGCTGGCCGTCCGAGCATGGGGAAAAGCTCACTGGCGGCCAATATCGCCGATTACGTTGCCGTCGAGCAGCGCCTTCCGGTCGGGGTCTTTACGCTGGAGACCACTGCGGATAACTTGATGATGCGGATGGTCTGTTCCCGGGCCAGGGTGAACATCCGCAACGTTCATCAGGGGTTAATTGCCGAGCGCGATTTTTCGAGCATCACCGATGCCGCAGGACGGTTGTCCCGGGCGCCGCTTTTCGTTCACGACAAGTCAGGGCTATCGGTCCTGCAACTGCGCGCCAAGGCCAGGCGGTGGCACCAGCAGCATGGAATAAAGCTCCTGGTAATAGACTACCTCCAGCTTCTGCATTCTACCTCCGCGCGGGCCAAAACCCGGGAGCAGGAGATCGCCGACATCTCCTCGGGCGTTAAGGCAATCGGAAAGGAACTGAACATCCCGATAATCGTCCTCAGCCAGTTAAACCGCGAGCTCGACCGGGAAAAGAATCGCAAGCCAAGGATGGCCGACCTGCGGGAGTCCGGGGCCGTTGAACAGGATGCCGACGTGGTTGGCCTGCTCTACCGCCCGAAGGAGCAGGACGACGATGCTGCGGATAATGGGAACGACTACACCCAGCGCGTGAACCTCCTGATCGACAAGCAGAAGGATGGACCAACCGGAGAGGTCCCGCTTGTGTTTTGCAAGAGCTACACGCGTTTCGAAAGCGCTGCTAAAATATCCGACGATGATGTCCAGGTGGATACCCAGCCGGATCTCGCCTACCAACCCCAATGACCCTGATCCAACTCGAACATCACATGGAGCAGAGCGAGGCCCTGCGCCTGGAGTTTGAAAAGATGTGGGCCAAGCAGAAGCTCGTCCTCAAGCGCGATACCTACATGAGCGAGCGCTGTCTGGCGGCGGCTATGGGAACGGCGTGGGTCGCGTTCGTGCAGGGGTACAACATCGCGAAGAGAAATCGTTGACAGCCCGGCGCGCCCGGGTTATTGCTTTATCACAGTGAAACGTGAAGACCTGAAACACCCGCTTAGCAAGGCCATCGCCCCACTGATTCTTGGCCTGTGCCGCTACCCGGCGGACTGCCGTATCCTGGAAGCCGTGGATGGCAGCGACGTGGCAATCACTGTCATTCCCCACCGCGCGGACTTCAAAATTGTCTGCGGAAAATCCGGGCGGCAGATCAAGGCCATCAAGTACCTGGCGGCGCGCGCCGGCCAGCTTGGAGGCTACGACGCGCAAATCCTGCTCGAGGAGGGGCTGGTCGGTTCGCCCGAGCCGGCGCGGGAGTTCCAGCAGGACCCGCAGTTTGACGTGGACGGCCTGCTCGAACAGATTCGCCGGGCGACCTCCCTGGTGTTCGACCGCGAGATGCCACTGTCCTTCGAGCGCCAGTGCGACAAGATCAAGGTCTATATTGACGCCGACCCAGACGACCCGGAGGAGGTGCCATCGGTGATGGCGCTGGCCGACGTGTTCTACCCCGCTGCCTTCAAGGCCGGGATGATTTGCGAAATCCGGGTGCGCAAACGCGCGCCGGAGCCCGCGAGGTAGGCCGCGCAAACAAACTGTGAAAATCGAGATATGTTCCTCAAGAACTACACCAGCAACGTGCCGGTAAGCCAGACCATCTACCGCATTGAGCAGGTGCTAATTCGGTGCGGGGTGAGCGGGATCACCAAGGAGTACCGCGGTACCAACGGCGAGATTTCGGCCATCACCTTCCACATTCAGCCAGACCAAGGCGCGCCGCGCATGACGATTCGCATTCCCGCCGACAAAGAGAAGGCACTGGACGCACTCTGGCTGAACTACGCCAATGGCGAACAGCTATCATCGGACGGGAAATCCTTGGCGTGGAGCCCCCATAAGAAAAAGCGTAAGTCCGACTTTGCGCAGCAGGCCGAGCGCACGGCTTGGAAGATTGTTCAAGACTGGATCGAGGTCCAGATGTCCATGATCCAAATGAAGCAGGCCGAGTACCGCGAAGTGTTCCTGCCCTACGCGTGGGACGGGGAACGCACCTTCTATCAGGCGCTCAAGGAGGGCGGGTTCAAGGCGTTGCCGGAGAAATGCGAGTGACCTCCGATGAACTCAGAGCCTCAATGCTTGCCCGGGGATTTGTTCAGCAGTCCGACGGGTCGTTTAGGCGAGCCGCTCGTTCTGGAGCTAAAGCGAATCCAGGCTCCGCGGGTAATGCGCAAGAAGTGGGAACCAGAGGCCCAATCGTCGGCGCCGAACTTCCACATCCCAAGCTTCAAGAATTCCAAGCGGTGGATCACCAAGTTGCCGAACGGGAGGCCGCTCAAGAGGCCGCTCCTGATTACATCCCCGGAGTTTCAGGAATGGATGGAGAAGGCCATCCAGAGTTTAGAATCGCAGTTACTTATTATGTGTCAAACCGGCAGCGACGGGACCCAACGGGTGCGCTCGAAACTCTTTGCGATGTTATCACGGCTACCCGAAGACGACTCGGTGAACGACTTGGTATCGGGGTCGTGGACGGTGGTAAGGGTCGCGCCCGGCGAAGAGGGGTGCCGCATCGAAATCACTCGGCTGAGGTAAAGAGCAAGATCCCGTTTTAGCGCGATGAAACCCATCATCTGGCACGGCTGTTACGACTCCCGCTGGGACGGCTTTATCACGTCGGAGAGCTTTGCTCACCCAGCCAAGTTCTCGCGCGGACTCATTGAGCGCATCCTCGACCATTGCATCGAGCGCGGCTGGCTCTCGAAAGGCGACACGGTTGTGGACTGCTTTGGGGGCATCGGCACCGGCGGGGTGATCGCTGCCTATCGCGGGCTGGCCTGGGTAGGCTGCGAACTGGAACCGCGTTTTGTAAAGATGGCCCAAGACAACTTCGCCCTGCACGCCTACCGGCTGGGCCAGTTGAACGCGCCGATGCCAGTGATCGTCCAGGGTGACTCGCGGCAGTTCGATGAAGTGATTGCGGGCGCCGGCGCCATCGTCACCAGTCCGCCGTATTCGGAGTCACTACGCGCTCAACAGGACGGGATTGACTGGGAGAAGGCGAAGCAGAACGGGGAACTTGGACAGAATCACAGTAAGGGGGTTTCGTGCCACGCGGAATACGGCGAGGAAGCCGGCCAAATCGGACGCCTGCGCTCGGGCAAGGTTGGGGCGGTGATTGCGAGTCCGCCGTATGCCGAGACCAGCGGGAAAGGCGGCGGCGGGATCAATGTCAAAGGCTACGTGCCGGCACCGGGGCGGAAATACGCCGCGCCACTGAACGGCGCTCCAGACAAACCGGACATGGTCGGCAACCGAACTTACCAGGGGCTCGCCGGGGAGAGGACTGATGGAAATATCGAGACGCTGAAATTGGGGACGGTTTCGGCGGTGGTTTCATCGCCGCCTTACTCCGACATTGCGGCGGGCGCCGGTGGCCTGAACACGAAGCCCGCCAAGCATCCCGGCCAGCAATCGGGTCGCACGGCAACGCTCGCCAGCCAGAACGCTGACCAACGCTACGGCGCGACAGACGGGCAAATCTCGCGCCTCAAATCTGGAACCGTGGCCGGCGTGGTAACGAGTCCGCCGTTTGAGGATCAAGAGGGCTCAATGAAGGCGAGCAAGTTCAATTTCGTTCCCCACAATGGCAAGGGGCATCCAGCGAGCGAGACGGCGCGCGCTGCAGCCTTGGCGAGACGGCAGGACCAAGAATACGGAAATACCGAAGGCCAGATCGGCCAGGAATCCGGTGAGACCTACTGGCAGGCCGTTGACGCCGTTTACCGCGCCTGCTTTCGCGCCATCAAACCCGGCGGCATCATTTGCTTAGTTGTGAAGGACTATATCAAAAATCGCCAGCGCGTCCCCCTCTGCGACGACACCGCCCGACTCCTCGAACACATCGGCTTCACCCCACTCGAACGCATTCACGCGATGCTCGTGAAAGAGAAGCGCCACAACGACCTGTTCGAGCAGGACGGCACGCTCGAAACCAAATCCCGCAAGAGCTTCTTCCGTCGGCTGGCCGAGAAGAAGGGTTCGCCGAGGATTGACTACGAGGAAGTCCTGATTTTCCAGAAACCGTTATGAGCAAAGACTCCAAAGTTCCTTGGGCGCACCACACGCTGGCTCCCTGGCTGGTGTGCTCGAAAGTGGACGCCTGTTGCACCAACTGCTACAGCGAAGCGATGACCGGCAAGTTCTACTCAGCCCGCATCCGGGAAGCCTACCGCCTGGCCGGAATAGACGACTACGACACGCGCCCGGTCTGGGGAGACCACGCGCCGCGCGTCCTCACCCAGGGCTTCTCCGACGGGGTCGAGCGGCTCAACCGCGCGGCCGCCAAAGCCGGCGAGCGCCGCCGCATCTTCATGAGCCTGATCGACCCGTTCGACGCCATGCCGGCCGGGGCGATCACTCTCGACGGCCACTGGATGGCCCGCTCGGCCTGCCTGTTGCGCGTGGTCAATGCCATCCGCAGTTCGCCATGCCTGGATTGGCTGCTCCTGACCAAGCGCCCGCAGCTCTGGCGACCGGGACTCGAACTGCTCGTCAAGGAATGCCGCAGCCCGCTCGATGCCGACGCCGTCGCCTGGGCCCGTTCCTGGCTGGGCGGCAAGGCCCCTCCCAACGTCTGGTTCGGCTACACCGCCGGGACCGCCCGCGAGTGGCGTGAGCGGCATGACATCGCCAAGCACATCCCGGCGCTGGTCACCTGGTGCAGCGCTGAGCCACTGCTCGAGCCATTCGGATTCAGCGAGCTTCTCCAGGACGAAGAGGTAAGCTGCTCCCATTACCTGGACTGGATCGTCGTCGGCGGCGAGAGCGGGCCCAGCTTCCGCGACCGTGGAGTTGACCTCCTGATAAACCTGGTGCGTGATGCCCAGGCCCATCAGTGCGCCGTGTGGTTCAAGCAGGACTACGGCCGGAAGCCCGATAAACAAGGGCGCATCCCCGACGACCTATGGGCCTTGAAAGAACTTCCGCTGGGCGCCGGCATCTGCGCCCACTGATTCACTTTATGTCCCCTGGACCGAATGAACATCCGCATGATAATGGCCCAGGTCTTGCCTACTGGCTCTCTTCTCCGGGCCGCTCGCCATTCGGACTCGCTCGGTCGCCGCTTTGGCAAACGGGGGACGCCATTTTATGCAACGACCAGACCTCAACGCCAACACCCTCAAAGCCGTAGCCAAAGAAGTCTCCGGCAAGGTGGCCAAGTCCCGCGCCCGCGAAGTCCCGACGGTCTTCCGCTCGTCCCTCAAGGTCGAGTGGTTCAGGAAGTTTGGGCTGCGCGAGCGTCTGGCCATCCTCTTTGGCCACAACCTCGTCGTCATGATCGGCATCGCCACCCAGCACTCGCCGGGCAAGATCCAGCCGCTCATCGTCGGCCGGGTCAGCCGCCAGCTTAACGCCACCGAGCACATGAAGCACGTCGTCGAGAACATGCTCGAAGAGCAGGCTCCTCCGGCGCATCTCCCAATCCCCGAACCTCCAAGGGCGTGACCTGTCTCCACATAGACCTGTTTTCGGGCATCGGCGGGTTTGTTTGAGAATCCTCTTGTGTGATTCTCAAATAGCGTTATTTTACAGGAATGAAATCCGGCAGAAAACCATCCATCATCGTTGGGGACAAATTCTGCGAGCAGTGCGGAAAAAAACTCAAGCGGCGTTTGTCGCCATGTGGCTGGCTTGAATCTCACGTCATGTTCGCGAGGAGGCGCTACTGCAACAACAGGTGCCGCGCGGACGCCGAAATGGAATTGCCTGCGAGCAAATCAGCCCACGGATTTAGGGCTAGGGGGTTTGTCAAAGGGGCTTGTGAAATCTGCGGCCGAAAAGGGCGGCTTGATGTTCACCACAAAGACACCAACTGGCGCAACGATGCCACCCTCAACCTATTAACCGTATGCCGATCCTGCCACATGAAAATTCACCATGGACACACGTTGACATCTTCTCCGGGATTGGGGGCTGGCCGCTAGCCGCCCATGCAAACGGACTCACAACGATCGCTCTTTGCGAAAGAGAAGAATGGCTCGCAGCCGGGCTTGAAAGAGTTTGGGGGTGCCCTTGTTACCGCGCCGTCGAATCATTCCCATCAGAGGAATACGCCGGCCGAACCTGGCTGCTCACAGGAAGTCCTCCTTGCCAAAGCGCCAGTCGAGCCGGGAACCAAGGAGGCGAAAGCGATGTGCGTTGGCTCTGGCCTCAGGCTGTTTCCGTGTGTTCGATTATCCGGCCCGCTTGGTTCTGTTTTGAAAACGTTGTTGGCCTCCTCGACGTGGGGCTCGACGGAATCCTTGCTGAGTTGGAGGGGCTCGGCTACGAGGTCCAACCGGTCTCTATACCGGCTTGTGCCATTGATTCGCCACAAGACCGGGAGAGAATTTGGATTATCGGGCATCGCAATGGCGAACTGGGCAACGTGCCGAAGCCGGGACTGGAAAGGCCAGACGCAGCGTGTTTGGTACGTGAACGACTCGCTTCCCAACCAACTCAAGGCGAGTTTGTGGGGCACGGCGGTCAGTCCGTCGGGCGGCAGAGTGAGCAAATTCGCCCAGGGCGGAATGCCGATGCCGGCGCAACTCAAAGAGGCCCTGGCGAATCAGACCGATGGGACGCGGGCGGAACATATTCTGAGCCTGAAAGCCAGCCTGTGGCCGACGGCCAACGCGAGCACTCAGGGCGGTCCGTGCAGACCGGAAGGCCGCAAGGGCCACTCAACCGAGCTGATAGACTCTTTGCATTGGGCCATTGGGGAGACTTCCAATGGCTGCTCTGCCCCGATGGCAAAGGAGGGTCCGTCGTTCGCCGCGCTCCAGTTGGCCTTCACTCTTTGGCTGCAAGGGTACAGTCTGGAATACCTAAGCGATTTCGCTCAAAAATGATTGCAGCCTTGGGAAATTCCATCGTATGGCCGGTGGCCTAGGAGATAATTCGAGCGATGATCCTTGCGGAAGATAGGCCATAGGCTTATGTTCTATTCATGGGCAGAAAACTTATCCCGGTTGACCTCAAACCTTGCGCGTTTTGCGGCAAGGTCATGGAAAGAAAACAGTTCGGAGACCGATGGGAAGATAGGGCCGTGTACGGCAGGAGAAAGTACTGCGGATTTCTCTGCATGGCTAAGGCGATGGTCAAAGAAAAGAAATCCCGAGGGCGATGGCAGATGCTTGCTCGGCGGTTCAAAAAGACCACTTGCGAAAACTGCGGAACGACCGCTGACCTTGAGATTCACCACAAGAACCGTGTTTGGTCCGACAACTCACCAGCCAACCTCGCCACGCTTTGCTCGACCTGCCACATGCGGCTTCATCATCAGAACGGAGACATTCCGGCGCCACCCGCAAAAACTCACTGCATCCACGGACATCTTAAAACCGGAAGAACAAAGTCCGGCAGGCGAGTCTGCCGAGTCTGCCAAAAACGATGGGACTCCGAGCGATCCCCCAAGTCGCGGCGCAAATTATCCAAGCCATGATCGCCGCCTAGGACTCCACACAGTGATCGGCTACTTCCTCATCCTGCTCTGCCTGTTGGCCTGCCGCGCGGCCGACCTCCTGACCACGCGCCTGGCCAGCCCGAACCTCGCCCGGGAACTCAACCCGCTGGTCTTCCTCCTGGGCTGGCGCCGGACCGTCCTGCTCAACCTCCTGGCCTGCCCGCTGGTCGCCCTCCTGCCCCTGCCGGCCAAAATCCTCTGCGTGCTCTCCCTGGCAGCCGCGGCGATGAACCTCGCAGTCTGGGGAGACCGATAGACCCCCTATGAACGACACCCAATCCCGAGTCACCAACCGCCGCGCCTACGCCGAGAACTTCGATGTCATCTTCCGCGGCACCGGCCCGGCGGATACCATCATCCCGCCAATGACTGACCCGCTGTGCGCTCATTGGGAGCAGCCTGCCCTGGAAAGGATCCTGCTCAGCCCGAGGGAGGCCAGCATGACCTTCGCCGACTTCGAGCGGCTTGCCGAGTATTCGGCGAGCATCCCGACCGGCACTTATCTCGGCAAGATGTGGAGGTCGCGCCGGCGCAATGAGTGGTTCCTGCACTGGTACGACGTGGACCCGGACCCGAAGATGCTGGCTATCCCCAGCCGCAGGATCGTCATCCGCTGCTCGGTCTCCTACTGCCGCAACCCCGCTGTCTGGCAGGAAGCCCTCCGCCACAAGCCAATCCCCAACGGCCGCAAGCTCTGCGCTGGCTGCGCTCTAATCTACGGCTCCCCCAAGACCCTCCTGCCGTTCGAACTGTGAATCCCCAGCCGGCACCACCGCCCATCGGCCACACCAACTGCCGTTGCGGCCTGCCCGCCCGCCCAGGCCAGCGCACCTGCCGGGACTGCCACGCCCGACAGGAACGCTCACGCCGGCGCCTCCACACCGAATTGTTCCACGAGTTACAAGCCCAACAGCGGTGACCATCACCTGCCGAATCCTCAGGCTCCTCGCCGACTCACCAGCCACCGCCCCTGAGATTGGCGCCATCCTCTGGCCAAAGCTATCACTCTACGCCAGCCGCCGCCGCGCCAGCGCCCACCTCTGCAACCTCCGCACCCGAGGAAAGGTCTCGGTCGTTGGCCACGTCCTGCGCGACGGATTCACTACCCCATGCCCGGCAGACGCCAACCTGTACGCCGCAAATCAGCCCAATAACCCATTCAAAAAATCTCCAACCCGTCCAGCAGCCAGCAAAACCCGCCCTCCAGAGCCTCAAAAAATCTGAAAGGTGAACCCATGAATCGCTTTGAGTCCAGCAGGGTGACCTGCGACGGCTGGCCGGGCATGGCCGGGCGGTCCCGCCCCAACCACCGGGAGGGTGGAATCCTCCACCAGGCGGCCGGCCTGGGCTCGAAATCGCTGGTCGAGGAAGCGCAAACCGCTGACCTGTCGAGCGAATCTTGGAAAGTCGGACAAAATAGGGTATTTTGTGCTGGCCGGTTCTCACTTCTGCGAACGGAAACGCCGATTTTCGCAGTTTTGAGAACGAGACGAGCAACTTTGGTCCGGGCATCATTCAATCATTCATCGGTTTGGCTGTCTTGGAACTGGACGTTTTTGCGCGCGAGTGGTTAATGCTCCCGGCTTGATGGCTTTCGGATCTGGGCACGAATGGATTTGGGCATGACGCACCCCTATCAGGTCGCCGCGGCGGTTTCCGGAGGGCGTCCGCGCCGCGTGCTCGAGAGTCCTTTGGTCATGACCAGCCGGTTAAGCCAGCCACGGAGCTCGAGCGATCTACATTTCCGTTGACCGTTCTCCCGGGGTGCAATGGCCTGCTTGTCGGCTCACCGCCGGGCTTGGCCTGCCGATCCGGGTGTCCACGCCCAGGCACTCAAGCCTTCGGGGTGACCAGCTTCGGAGGACGGCATTTGTTTGGGAGATTACACGGAAGAAAAAGCTCCGGCCATGTTGCGAGCATGGCCGGGATTGCAGGCGGAGAATGACTCGACCTGCGGATGTATTCGGCGTGGGATGGCCGAAAGTCACTGCCACCATTCCACGCCAGCGCTCGCAACGCAACTTCATGTTGTCGGTTCTACACCGATTCCGCTGGCCGTCAATTCCGTACGATTACGGAAGCCAAACGGCATTTTACCCCCACATCAACACAGCGGACGGCGCGATCAAAACGCGTCCTGGGCCATTCTGGAGGGGGTAAATTCACGAAAATGGCCGGAAACTGCGATTTTGCGCAATTTCCGGCCTTTGGGGGCTTTTGGGCTCGGCTCAGCTCTTGGCCGGCGCTGGCGTGGGCGTCAGAGCCGCGGCAATCTGCTGGACCTGGGTCACCGCGGATTGGCTGTCGGCGAGCATGGCGTCAACGGCCGTCTGGTCATCGGCGCTCAGGCTGCCTCCCGATTGGAGGGCCGCAATCTGGGCCTGGAGGCTGGTGATGGTGGTTTGCAGCCCGGTGATCCCCGTGCTGATGTTCGTGAGCGCGGCTTTGACCGCGTCGGTGTTCGCCTGTTCGGCCGCGGCCGCGCTTTGGATGGCGTCCATAATTTTCCTTTGGTTGTGTTCGATCTTGGTAAGCCGGCCGTTGATGGCCCGCATCACAGCGAGCGAGTAGGCATCACGGCCGAACACTTTCATGCCAGAGAGTCTAGCGCACGAGTCAACTGTGCGAGAAACCCAATATTTATGCGGGTGAAACCGATTACAAAAATAGTTGTTGCATTATGTGCATAAGGAGTTAGGCTTGCCTCACTGTGAAAATTGAATATCGAAACATCGACCAACTCTCCCCGGATTCACGCGGGGATTTTTCGACAGGATCGACGATGAAAACACAAGTCCCAACCTATGACTCCCACCCCATTAAGATCGATGGATCGGGAAAGCTGGCCCCAGCAATTCGGCTCGCGGATGGACGATTTCTCAGGATTGACCATCTGGATGAACGGTCAATCGTACTTTGGGAAAACCGGGGTGCGCAGGTGCTCCCCGGTGATGGATCCACCATTGAGCATCACCTCAGCACCGGCTATCTCACCTGTTAACCCACCCCCACGAAAGGATCAACGATGAACATCGTGCAGCAAATCATACGGGGTGACGGACCCTCCATCCGTCGTCGTCAGGAAATCAGCGCGGAAATCATCCGGCTCCAGCATCGGGCTGACACCCTATGTCAGTACGCGCTCGCAGCGGCTCGAACTTACGGGGAGACGGGCCGGGAATCGTGTTTGGGTGCGCAGGCTCGATTCGAGAATGCGGCCGCGGCACTCAAGCAGCGGATTTACGACTTGGACCAATCCATCTAACCCACTCTCACTATGACGATCAAAGATGCTCTCGACGCTCAGCCGGCCCTCGCAGACGAACCCGGCTACAGAGCTTGGCTGGACAACGACGACTGGGACGCGCTGGATGCAGCGCTGGAATATTGGGGTTTCGGGAAAACCAACGACGATGGTGAAATTGAGGAATGAAACTTATGACGACACAACACACTCCCGGGCCGTGGCAGCGGCTCCTTGCGCATGAAGCTAAGGACAAGCGGCCCCCTTATAACGTATGGACGATTGTCGGGAACACCGACGCCGACGAGCGCAAGCAGTCAACGATTGCAACAACGATCACCGATGACGCCGACGCCAGACTAATCGCTGCGGCGCCCGAGCTGCTCGAAGCGTGCGAGGCTTTGATGACTCGCTTTGTCGGGGACGGCAACTCCCAGAACTGCGCCGGCCCAGCTGGCGCTGCTGCCGACAAAGCTCGCGCGGCCATTCAGAAAGCGAGGGGGCAATGAACGCGGTGCTTGCGATGATCTCCGGCCACACTTGCGGGCCTGCCTGTTGGGAAGCGCGCGAGGATGTTTGCCGATGCGAGTGCCCGGAATGCGGCGGCCTGTGCCACCTGCTGGCCAACAAGTAAGCGATCCTCCCCTTGAGCCATCCGCTGGCCGGGTGGCTCACGGGGCAGATTGCCCGAGCAACCATCAACAAAGAAAGAGAGCCAGTATGCAAATAACCAAGCATTGGGCCGATTTTGGCCCGGATAAAGTTCAACTGTGCCAGAGCTTCATTGAGGAGATCGAAGCGATAGCGGCACGCTGCGGCAAAGCGCCAGCCGAGGTTTACGCCCTGTGGCGCAAATACTCCGATGAGTGCCGGGGTGCCGATCAGTCGGCCATCCTGAGCGAGTTCCAGGAATGGTACAAGGCCGATCTTGCAACGCCGGATAGACCGCCCGCCACGGTAGTTGTCCGCCGCAACCTCGCGCGCAACGGCGTGGAGATCCAATTCCCCGACAAGCCATCGGCTGAGAAGCTGAGCGAACTGAAGGCCGCCGGCTTCCATTGGTCCCACCATGCCAAAGTCTGGTACAAGAAATTCGGCTCCTACGCCTGGGCGCAGGCCCATACGATTGCAGGCTTGCCCCTGGCGCTGAGCGGCGCGAGCGCTGAGGATGCCGGCGCGCAGGTGGATCGCTTCGATCTCGAAGTCGAAGACCGGATGAAGGAGGCGTGCGGGCTATGAGGCGCAAAAACTTCTGTCTGCACTTCCGCTACCGGAACAACGTGATTCGGTTCGGCGAACTAGACCGGTTCGGCGAACTTGTTGACGCCTTCGAGGGCGTTGAGACGACGAGCGAAGCTGACGCCAAAAGGACTGGAAAGCGCCTGGCTGCGGAGCGGGCACCCTCCTACGGCGGAAAGTTCTGGTTCATGGGCCTGGACGGCAAGGGCATTCCCGTCTAAGTCGGATGCGGTTCGGGCTCGTGATGCCAGCGAGCCCGGCACGCAGGCGATTAAGCCTTGCATTGATTATGAAACAGACGTTTAACCAGTTGAGAGAGGAACTTATGAACCGACAAGGCAGTTACCGGATCGAAGTGCGGGGCGAGAACAATCACGGGCCGGTCGAGGTCCCGGTGAAGATCGTGGACGTGCGGCGAGGCTACGGGCGGACGGACGTCCTGGTCGAGCTGCAAGCGCCTGGCCGGGGCAAGGTGTGGACCAACCTGCGAAACGTGGCGCTGCGACAGAAAGTAGTTGACGCACCCGTGTCAAAAGAGTAGAGGTTGCTTACAGTGAAAAGTGAATCAGTGAACGCGATACCCAATTTTCCAATTTCCGAGCCGTTTCCAGCGGACTCCCACTTGTTTCCCACCTCAAACGCTAACGGCTCGATTCTTTGACCTATGACCATCCTGATAATCCTTTGGTTAATCGGCCTTGGCGTCAGCGCCGAATTCGTCTGGCGCTGGGGCTACTGGGCTGGCCGGCGCGACGAATACCGCGAGATGACCGGGCCGGCGGTCAGAACCAAGGCCGACGAGTGACCAGAACGCCCTACAAGCCTTCGACCTGGCTTCCAGCCACTTTGACCCGCGCGGCGGCCAATCGCCTGCGCTGGCCTATGGTGCGTGCGGATCGCATGGCGAATTTTGTTGTTGACCATTCCTCACCCTGGTGCGAAGCTGGCAACGTTCAGCGAGCGGAGTGCCGCCTGCTTAACGTATGTTATCGAAATCTCAATTTAGAGACCTGGGGTCAGCCGACACACCGTTCGCTGAACACCTTCGGAACATGCGTCGAGCATGGTGTCGGCCCCCTGGGTATCTTCCCCGAACGGTGTAAAAGCCGGTCGGGGTCTTTTTCTCCTCTCAGTCTGAACCGCGTAGCCACCGGGAATCGCGTTAGGCGGCCCGCTGGTGAAGGAATGGCGCGGAGTGCGACCAACAGGACCGACTCCGCTTAATGTGGCGCGGCCAGTAGTCCACGATGGACCAAAACCGCGCGGTGTAACGGTAGGCTGCGAGAATAGCCTAGCCTCGGAATGGCAGACCATTGGGCGAGACCGTTTGAAAACGCGACGCGATAACCCGACGGCGTACCGTCTGGCAGAGCGGAACACTCTCAGGAATCATCCTGGGGGTGCTTTCCGCTCGGCTCCTCCCCTCAAGCTTGCCATCTGAAAGAATGAGTTTATGACCATGAAGGACGTAGTTGTTGAGGCTGGCAAACTGGCTCCGAGAGGGCGAAGCCTCTTTGCCGATTCGGCCATTGCTACCCTTGCTGATGCAATCACCGGAAGAAACTATTCCACCGCGATTGTCAAAGAGGGCCGAGAGCAGGACATGGTGCGGCTTTGGTGTCGGCTGTTTCGGCGCGAGCCAATCTCCGACAGGGAGTGGAAGGAATCCGAGACATGGATTATCCGACCAGATCAGAACTGATTACCTTCCCTCTCCGCTTCCAATCCGATGAGCTTCACCAACCAACAGCCATTCGTCCTGGATGCCGAGAACGTCCAAGGTGCTGGCTGCGCGATGAGGGATGCCGCCGAGTCAATGCGCCGAAGTGTTGGCGAGCTTGAGGAGAGCCTCCAGCGCCAGCGAATGTTTATGGACGAGTGGCTCGCGCGGTTTGAGCAGATTCTATCGGAGGAGCGCAGCAAAAGGCCGTCATGAGCACCAAACCAAAGGTCAAATTCTCAGCAGGCTTCGTTCTTGGCGTCCTGGTGGGTGCTTCGTTGACTTGGGACATGTGGCCTCCAACATCCACCAAAAACGACACGATCTTTTACGTGATTAGTGGGATTTTGGTTACGAGCCTTGTCTTTTTAGGCAGTAGGGCACTCCCGAAATGAGCCACACTCCACCCATGAGCATCAAACTAGCAACGCTCGCGTACGCGCCGCCTCCCTCCTTCGGTTGCGCCCGGGTCTTCATGGAGAACCTCCAAAAGTTCCCTTCGCGCTACGACCTGCTGATCTACTCGGAGCACGATTGGCCGGGCGCGATCAAAATTAAGAGCCCGGAAATCCTCAAGGGCGCCAAGTTCGCCGACGGCAAGCCCAATAAGTTTGCGATCCCCAACGCGACTTTCTTCACCGGCCTGCGGATCGCCGCGTCCAAGGGCTACACCCACATGCTCTTCCTCGAAAGCGACTGCCGGGTCGGCCAAAAGCACTACGACGAAGTGATCTTCGACGAGTTTTTCAGCATGGGGCGCCCGTTGATCGCCGCCGGAACGCTCGCGTGCTTCAATCCCTGCGCGGCTGGCGGAGAGTCCGCCCGGCGCTGGGCTCGCCTAGTGGCCAGGAACATCAAGCGCAATGTCCCGGTCGCAACCTACGGATGGCTGCCCGCGCTGGTCAAAGGTCCGTCCTGTGTGTTCCCAAACGGCGCGCTGGCCGTCTATGACGTGACCTGGTGCCAGCGGTTTTGGGACCTAGGAAATACCATCCAGCTATCGGCGCTGACCACCGCTTACGACATGGCCCTCGGTACCGAGATTTGGAAGCGCTTTGAGGAAGACAGTTACGAGGTTGTCGGCTGGCTTGATTCGGTCGGTAGCTTCTACGGCGACGTGCTTACCAGCGCGCTCGAGCGCCGGGAAATGCTGCTGAGCGGCAAAATCGTTGCTGGACATCAGCACAAGGACGACTGGCAACCATGAGAAAACAACTGAAACACCGAATCGTAGCCGAGTTCCCCCGCAACTGGCCGAGAGACACAGCCGACGCAAGTGAGCGTCCCCTGGTCTCTCAGTTGTTCGAGGCTGGCATTGAGCACAACTCGGAGCGTGGCTATCGGCTGGAAAGCTGGCAGTACTCGACCGTCTTTGTTCCCGCCGGCAACGGTGCTGGTCCTGGGATGGTTGACACGATAATCGCGGTCTTTGTGAAATGAAAACCCTGCAAGACCAGTGGAAGACCTACCGGGATGCCATCTACCCGAAAGACATTCCCGCCGACCAGAACCGTGAGTGCCATCAGGCGTTTATGGCTGGTGCTCTTGTTGCGCTGGAAACCGTTGCCGCGATTTCAGAGTGCCCAGACACCGAGGCGGCTGAGGTAGAAGGTGCGGCACAAATTAGCAGGTTGTTAACGGAGGCCCGGGAATGGGCGCGGCTGCGCGGCACGGCGCTAAACGCACCCAGGAACTAAACGATCCCCTTAACGCAGTGAACATTGAAATGTTATGAGCCTCCGAGCAATCAGCCTTTGGCAGCCGTACGCGACGGCTATGGCCAAGAAGCTGAAGAAGAACGAAACGCGGTCTTGGCCAACGAGCCATCGCGGCGAACTGGCGATCTGCGCGTCGAAGCATCGCCCGAGCGACGCCGAGCTTGGGCACGACCCGGCCCTTATAGCAGCCGCCAAAACCGTGCCCTACGGAAAGGTCCTCTGTGTGGTTATCCTCCAGGATTGCGTGCCCAGCGAGGAATTCAACCAAATTAACGTCAAGTGCGGCCGCCCTCGACCGCTGGCACAGGCTGAACGCGATCTGGGGGACTATTCGGCTGGCCGGTGGATCTGGATGACTGACGACTGCCAGGAGCTGGCCGAGGCGGTGCCTGTGGTTGGCCATCAGGGATTGTTCTTCCTTCCGTCTGAGGTTGAAGAGCGCGTCCGCCAGCAGCTTTGCCACCACCTCGAAACCAAAGAGACCGAGACGCACATCGAATGTGCCTGTTGCGGAAAGGTTTTGCTGCCGTGAGATCGACCTTCGACCAGTGGCTTGCTTTCCAGACCGGTCTGCGCGATTCCTCACGCGCGACCTATAGGACGATGGCTGAATCGTTCCTAAGCTGGTGCGACCGGCGTGGGGTGAGGTTGATGGACCTCACGCCGGCGCTTATCTCCGAGTACATGGGCGAAGCGATGGCCGAGAATTCCAACGGGGTGATCAACGGGCGGGTCAACATGCTCCGCGCGTTCTTCACCTGGGCGGTTGCCCGGAAGCTCATGGAAAGCAATCCCTGCCAGCGAGCGCTATTGCCTCGGCTCCAGGCGGCTAAGCCCGAGAAGGTCGCGTTCACCGAACCGGAGTATCGGCGGGTCCTGGCTGAGCTGGAACGCGGCGAGGAAGGTGGATACGAGCCCTACTGGCCGACGGCTACGCGCCTTGGCTGGCACACGGGGCTGCGGATGGGTGACGTGGCGTGCCTGAGTTGGCCGCAGGTAAACCTCGCGGCCGGCCTGATTACCGTCAACCCTCGGAAGCGCCAGGCCAGTGGGCAGCGCTTGGAGATACCGATAGAGCCGGAACTGTTCGAGCACCTAAGCGCCGTGCCGCTAAATCCGCCGTGCGAGCGGGTGCTTCCAGGCATGTGCTGGCAGTTCGGCGACAACCGGGCCCGGCTGTCCTCGCGGTTCGCCCTCGCTTGCGAACGGGCCGGCCTGCCCAATCACTCCTACCACTCACTGAGACACGGCTTTGTGACCCGGCTCTTGAACGCCGGGATTGATTCAGTCCTGATTTCCTCCATGACCGGCCAGAGCATCGAACAAATTCGCAGCTACGCCCACGTCTCACCGGCGGCAAAAGCGGCGGCGCTGGCCGCCAGCCGCACTAACGCGCAACTAGTAACATCATGATAACTCCCGAGAACGAAGACACCGTCCGATTCCTGACAATGTGGCTTGCCATCACGCTTATTGCCTTGGCGCTCGTGGCGCTTGCTATCACGAGCTTTGTGCTCTACGACCAGCGAATCCGCGCGGCGTTAGAGCGGGGCTATATCATTGACCGGATTGTCACGGAGTCCTATTCGCCACCGTCAAAATGAACAGACCTAAAATCAGCCCCAAGACCGAAGTCGACCGCCAATACGACAAGGCGCTCGAAGTAATTGACAAACAGCGGCAGGAATTGGAGCAAACTCGCGCCGCGCTCGAAGCGGCGAATAGGGCGTGCGCATCATTAAGCTTTGAGCGACTCCGCGAGGTAAATGTGAAACGTTGCGAAGATGTTTTTCACCCGCTAGCAGATTGGTCGCCAACCGATTGGGCCACGGCAATGGCAGGTGAGTGCGGAGAAGCCTGCAACGAAGTCAAAAAGTTACGACGGTTGGACGGGGCTGATTCTGTGAAGGACAACCACATTCACCGGATGGAATTGCGGCAGAAGATTGGCAAGGAGTTGGCAGACCTTGTAATTTATGCCGACCTGTTGGCGGCTCGGCTCGACATAAGCCTCGGAGATTCGGTGGTATCAAAATTCAACGAGGTTTCAGATAGGTGTGGCTCGCAAACCAAGTTAGCCTCCGCCTGCGGCCTCGGCTACAAGTCGCCCGCCGAGTGGTCTGCGCTACAGGCCGAGCTGAAACAGGCTCAAGGTGCGCTCGCCATGAACGACGTAAAGCTTCTCAGTCCAGAACTGGACGCACTTCGCATCAAAGTAGCGGCGTTGGAGCAGGCGAATGCGGCGTTAAGGGATGCGGCGAACG